>Ga0065714_10002497_pt1 | contig 28272 bp, 23 predicted proteins | sample MisRhiReplicate2_FD_59101 | JGI IMG/M metagenome (GOLD analysis project Ga0065714, IMG submission 59101) | Miscanthus rhizosphere microbial communities from Kellogg Biological Station, MSU, sample Rhizosphere Soil Replicate 2: eDNA_1 v2... | ecosystem: Host-associated > Plants > Roots >... | reverse complement strand
ATTACATTGATCCTTACTACCATAGTTTTTATTGCTACACACATTCTTTTATTTGGTTTCGCTTATTACTACAAATATACAAACAAGAGAAAAGCATATTATTATCCGCATAACAATACTATTGAACGTGTGTGGACAATAGTTCCGGCATTGGTTTTAACTGTTTTGGTATTGATGGGTTTCCTTACCTGGAGATCAATTTTCTACAAAATCGAAGATCCTAATAACAAGCCTATCAGCATTGAGGTAACTTCATCTCAGTTTGCATGGGCTATTCGTTATGCAGGTGCTGATGGTATAGTAGGTACGAAAAACTTTAAACTGATCAATTCTATCAATGCGTTAGGTATCGATTTTAAAGATAAAAATACTTTGGATGATCAGTCTGCTGATGAAATGGTTATCCCTGTAAATAAGCCAGTACGTTTAATCCTGAACAGTAAAGATGTGATTCATAGTTTTTATATGCCACACTTCAGAGTTCAGTTGAATACTGTACCGGGTATGACTTCTTATTTTGAGTTTACGCCGACAATCACGACTGAAGAGATGAAGGCTAAGACAAATGATCCAACTTTCAAATATTTGTTTTTATGTAACAAGATCTGCGGAGACGGTCACTATAAGATGCAAAGAGAAGTTAAAGTTGTTTCTATGGCTGAATATGAGGCTTGGTTAAAACAACAGCCAACATATTTAACTGATGATTTAAGAAAGGAATTTAACCTTCCTGTAACTCCGGCAGCTCCTGCTCCTGTAGAAGCAGCTGCTGATACTACAGCAGTTAAAACAAACCAATTAGCTTTAAAAAATTAATAATACTGGAATAGCACATTATGTCAACTATATCATTACACGATACACATAACCACGATAACCATGACGATCATGGGCATCACAAAGAGACCTTCTTAACGAAGTATGTCTTTAGTCAGGATCACAAGATGATTGCTAAGCAGTTCCTGATAACAGGTATTATTATGGCTGTTATTGCGATGGGCTTATCTATCTTGTTCCGTTTACAATTGGCTTGGCCAGATAAAGACTTCCCTATTTTAGAAACTTTTTTAGGAAAGTGGGCTGAAGGTGGTCGTATTAAACCTGATTTCTATCTTGCTTTGGTAACAATACATGGTACCATCATGGTATTCTTTGTATTAACTGCAGGCTTGAGTGGTACCTTTAGTAACTTATTGATACCACTTCAGATCGGTGCAAGGGATATGGCTTCGCCATTCCTCAACATGCTTTCTTACTGGTTCTTCTTTGCTGCTTGTGTAATCATGATGAGTTCATTCTTTATACAAACAGGACCTGCAAGTGCTGGTTGGACGGTTTATCCTCCATTATCTGCATTGCCGACTGCGATAAGCGGTTCTGGTTTAGGTATGACTTTATGGTTAATCAGTATGGTACTTTTCGTTGCGTCATCTTTAATGGGTGGTATCAACTATGTAAGTACAATCTTAAACATGCGTACTAAAGGTATGGACCTTTGGAAAATGCCTTTAACAATCTGGGCTTTCTTCCTTACTGCAATTCTGGGGGTATTATCTTTCCCTGTTCTTGTAGCTGGTGTTGTATTATTAATATTCGACAGAAGCTTTGGTACCAGTTTTTATCTTTCTGATATCGTTATGGGTACTCAGATCCTTCCTAATGAAGGTGGATCGCCAATTTTATGGCANCATTTATTCTGGTTCTTNGGTCACCCTGAGGTATATATCGTAATTATGCCNGCGATGGGATTGTCATCNGAGATCATGTCTGTAAACGCGAGAAAACCNATCTTTGGTTATCATGCGATGATCTATTCACTAATCGGTATTACCATCCTTTCGTTTATCGTTTGGGGTCACCATATGTTCGTGACAGGTATGAACCCGTTATTGGGTGGTGTATTTATGATCACTACATTGATTATTGCGGTTCCTTCAGCGGTAAAAACCTTTAACTGGTTAGCTACATTATGGAGAGGTAATATCAGGTTTACTCCTGCGATGTTGTTCGCTATCGGTATGGTATCATTCTTTATCTCTGGTGGTTTAACGGGTATCTTCCTGGGTAATGCTTCATTGGACATCAACTTACATGATACTTATTTCGTAGTAGCTCACTTCCACCTGGTAATGGGTTCTGCAGCTATCTTTGGTATGCTTGCAGGTGTTTACCATTACTTCCCTAAAATGTTTGGTAGATTGATGAACAGCAAACTAGGTTACCTGCACTTCTGGATTACTTTTGCTTGTGCATACTTAGTGTTCTTCCCGTTACACTTCTTAGGTTTAGATGGTGTTCCACGTCGTTACTATGCATTTACTGAATTTGAATTCATGCAGAAATGGGTTACTGTGAACATTTTAGTAACATGGGCAGCAATTATCGCAGCATTAGCTCAGGTAGCTTTCTTATTCAACTTCTTCTCTTCAATATTTAGAGGTAAAGTAGCCCCTCAAAATCCTTGGCAAGCAAATACATTAGAGTGGACAACTCCTGTTGAGCGTATCCATGGTAACTGGCCAGGAGAGATCCCAACAGTATATCGTTGGCCATATGATTATAGTAAGCCAGGTGCGGATGCTGATTTTATCCCTCAGACTGTTCCTTTCTCACAAACAATGAGTTCAAACATGCCTCATGATTTTGAAGGTAACACTGAATCAGAACGTATACAAAGAGAGTGGGAAGAAGTTAATCCTTCTTCAGATGCGTCAAAATAGACAAATACGTAGAATCTAATACGATGAGGTATCTGCAGTAGGTAAATACTTACAACAGATACCTCATTTTTTTTAAATACACATACCATGGTTCCTAAATCTGAAAAGAGATTTATCAGGCTAAACCTTATTACAATTGTTGTAACCTTACTGGTCATCTTAGCAGGTGGGGTTGTACGTAGTACCGGCTCTGGTATGGGCTGTCCTGACTGGCCAAAGTGTTTTGGTCAATATGTACCACCAACTCATGTTTCCCAACTTCCTTCTGATTACAAAGAAAAGTATGTAGCCGAAAGGGTTGCTAAAAATGAGCGTTTTGCTAAGACGCTTGAAAAAATGGGGCAGGGGCATTTGGCAGATAGCATCAGACATGATGAGTCTATTCATCAGCCTGAGACATTCAATGTGGCGAAAACCTGGACAGAATACATCAATAGGTTAATGGGGGCTATTACTGGTTTCTTTTTATTAGGAGTAGCAGTATCATCTTTTACTTATAAACGTAAAGCAGGTAGAATTACCTTTTTAAGTGTGTTGAATGTATTTATAGTGGGTTTTCAGGCTTGGCTAGGATCTATTGTCGTTTCGACAAACTTAATGCCCTGGATTGTTACCGTTCATATGCTTCTGGCACTGGTTATATTGGGTATTTTAATTTACACTTACAATTATGCCAGGCAGCTTGATGAGCAGCCTACTGTTGTAATGGGGAAATTGACATGGCTTAAAGTTTTGGTTTTTGGATCAATCGTACTGAGTGTTATACAGATTGTAATTGGTACGGAGGTTAGAGAGGCTATCGATGCAATTTCCAAGCAAATGATGTATAACGGACGAAGTACCTGGGTTTCTCGGGTTGGTGATATGTTCCTTTATCATCGTGACCTTGCAGTCCTTGTATTGTTCAGCAATGTGGTAGTTTATAAAATTGTTAAGGATAGATTTACGGGAAAAGCGGATGCTTTAAGAATTGGTTTTTCGATAGGGGTTGTTTTGATCATTCAGATTGCGACAGGCTTGATCTTGTCTAACTTTTCGCTTCCACCATACGCACAAGGTATGCATATGTTATTTTCTACAGTTTTGTTTAGTTTACAATATTATCTGTATTTACTGGTTTATAATACGAGTACGTACAGACAACAGAATTAATTATATATAAATTGAAACAGTTTTTTTCAGATTTCTCTAAACTTATAAAATTCAGGTTAACTTTCCTGGTGGTATTTTCTGCGTCAGTTACATTTTTAATTGGCTCTAAAGTACCGATAGACGGAGTAATCCCAGGGATCAATTGGACGAACTGGTTGATTTTAATTATAGGAGGCTTTTTGGTCACTTCAGCCGCAAATTGTTTCAATGAGGTGATTGAGGTAGATCTTGATAAATTAATGACCAGGACTAAGGATCGTCCTATGCCTGCGGGGCACATGACTACCGGTCAGGGTTTGGTTTCGGGCCTTGTTATGGGATTGATAGGTACCTGGTTACTGGGTAAACTAAATATTGAGACAGGGTTACTTTCTGTTTTTTCTATTTTCCTTTATGCCTTTGCCTACACTCCTTTGAAGAGAAAATCTCCAATAGCAGTATTTGTTGGGGCTATTCCGGGTGCTTTACCTCCACTGATTGGATATGTTGCTGCGCATGGCAAAATTGATAAAATAGCAGTTATCTTATTTTTGATTCAGTTTGTTTGGCAGTTCCCGCATTTCTGGGCTATCGCCTGGGTATTGGACGATGATTATAAGAAGGCTGGATTCAGACTTTTGCCAACGACAAAAAGAGATAAGTTAAGTGCTTTTATCACATTTTTAAGTACACTGATACTAATCCCCGTAAGCTTGTTGCCTACCATCGATGGTTTCGGAGGTTATTATATTGCAGGCGTCTCGCTGGTTGCGGGCCTTGTATTTGCCTGGTTTGGATTTAAGTTGTGGGTAAAGATGGATTTGGATAGTGCCAGAAAGGTAATGTTCGCTTCATTCTTTTACTTACCTCTGGTTCAGCTGGTTTTATTGTTTGATTTAGTAATTAAATAGATTTTAAATGGTACACACATTAAAGGAAGAGGATTTAAAAGGGGAGGTGGCTTTTAATGCTAAGCCCAGGAAATTCGTAGTATGGTTATTTGTAGTTTCATCAACCATTATGTTTGGTGGACTTACGAGTTATTATATCGTTTTTGCTGCATCAAAAGGCAAAGGCCATGGTTTAGTATTGCCCGACGTATTTATTTACAGTACAGCTATATTAATTGCTAGCAGCATTTGTCTTTTTCTGGCCTCTAAAGCTTTGCAGAAAGCTAATATTGGCAGTCAGAAATTATTTTTATGGTGCACTTTAATATTAGGTGGTGTTTTTGGTTATCTACAGGTTGATGCCTGGAGTACCTTGTTTCACACCGGTGCGGCTTTTGTGAACAACAACGCGGCCATTTCTATGATTTATGTGGTGTCGGGACTTCACCTGCTGCACATTTTTGCCGGTTTTTGTTTTGTTTTAAGTAGCTTAATTGGTGCTTATACGGGACTTTCTTTAGAAAAGAGCAAATTCCGTATGGAGATTGCTTCTATATTTTGGCATTTTATAGATATATTATGGATATATCTGTATGTTTTTTTACTTTTGAACAGTTAGACTTTTTAACAAACTATTACAATTTATAAAATGAGTTCATTATCACAATTAGATCAGGTTAAAACTACTCCATGGAGTGGAGGCCGCTCACCATGGTCGGTAGAATACGGCAAATTAATGATGTGGTTTTTCTTGATTTCTGATGCATTTACTTTTTCATCATTATTGGTTTATTACGGAGCGCAACGCTTCACAAAATTCACATGGCCTGATCCGGATCTGGTTTTCCAGTCTATCCCGGGCATAACCGATAGTGGTGCTCCTTTAGTGTTTGTTGGTCTGATGACATTCATCCTGATCATGAGCTCGGTAACGATGGTGTTAGCTGTTGAGGCTGGACACAGACGTTCCAAAAGAGAGGTAATCTGGTGGATGGTAGCTACTATTATTGGTGGTTTGATGTTCCTTGGATGCCAGGCTGCAGAATGGACGCATTTATTCCATGAAGGTTTCGGATGGGGTAAAATTCCTAATGCAGAAACTTTAAAGCATTTGTTTACCGGTGAGGTATCAACTGTATCTGCATTGCAGTTCTCAAACTTATTCTTCACAATTACAGGATTTCACGGTTTCCACGTATTCAGTGGTGTGATCATTAATATCATCATTTTATGCATGACTATTAACGGTACATTTGAGAAACGCGGTCATTATTTAATGATAGAAAAAGTAGGTTTATACTGGCACTTTGTTGACTTGGTGTGGGTATTCGTATTTACATTCTTCTATTTGGTTTAATTATTTAAGAAAGATATTATGTCAGAAATACATACAGAACACGCTCACGATGAGCATGCAGGTTTAAGCAAGAAGAAAATTTGGCAGGTATTTGGTGTCCTGTTGATGATTACTGTAATTGAGTTTATCATCGCTTTATGGGTAATTCCAAACAAGCACATGTCTCAGCATATTGGTAATTACGTTTATATCGTTTTAACCTTGATCAAAGCATATTACATTGTTGCTTATTTCATGCACCTTAAATATGAGAAATTAGGATTGCAATTAACATTAACAGTTTCGTTCATCTTTATCATTTATTTCATTGTATTGATGTTGATCGAGGGTGGTTATTTGCATCTTCACATGCCACTAGTTTAATGAAGTCTACTTCAATAAAAAAAGTATTAATCCTGGTAACCATTTTAGCGTTGCCAGGATTTTTATATAATATCCTTAAGGAAGAAGGGAAAAACAGATATAAGCCACTGCCTGTTTTTGGCCCTAAGCAAGTAGCTTCTACCTTCCATTCTGTTAGGGGAGTACAAGTACCGGATACGATTTATCATACACCTGGTGATTTCAAACTGGTAAACCAGGCCGGTGATACCGTTACTTTAAAAGATTATGATGGTAGAGTCCAGGTCATCAATCTATTTTATACTAAGGGTAATACCGGGGCTGTCCAGATAGCTAACAAAGCTATGAAGGCACTGGAAACTACGTACGGTAAAAACAAAGTGGTTAGTTTCGCTAGTCTGAGTATTGACCCCGAAAATGACACTCCGGAAGTATTAAAGGGCTATGCGGAGCAGATTGGTGCTAAAGCTGGTAAATGGAATCTGTTAACCGGTGATGATGCGACTATTTACAATCTGATAAATAAAGGATTGCGGGTGGATGCACATAAAGAAAACGTGGGTGCCGAACATAAATTTGTGTACAGCAACATGTTTGTTTTGCTTGACTATCAACACCGTATCAGAGGTTATTACGAAGCCACGAGCGATGAAGATATGTCTAAACTGGATGATGAGATCAAGGTATTGATCATAGAAGAATTAAGAAATAATAATGACGGACGCTAGTCCGGTTGATGATACGAACCGACATCAAAGGTTCCATGTGACAACTAAACCGCCGAAGCAGCTTGAATGCAAATAAAAACCAATAGAAATTACTGAAAAACAATAAAATAAATAGATGAAAACGAATAGCAGCGAGATTGAAAAGAAATACAATAAATGGATTATATTACTTTCTGTGGTAATCCCCGTGGCGGTTGCATTGTTGTTTGTTGTTAAGATTCCTAATGCTACTCCACTTTCCTTTTTGCCGCCTATTTATGCGACTATAAATGGGATTACGGCTATTGTATTGGTTGTGGCAGTAGTTGCAGTCAAAAATGGTAATCGTAAACTGCATGAGCTGTTAATGAAATGTGCTATTGGATGTTCCTTGTTATTTTTGGTAATGTATATTGCTTATCACATGACTTCAGAATCTACCGTTTTTGGTGGTGCGGGAAACATTAGATATGTTTATTATTTTATTTTGTTAACGCATATCCTTTTGTCTATAGCCATTATTCCGTTGGTATTAATTACTTATGTTAGGGCTTTGGCTGAGCGCTTTGACAAGCATAGGAAGATTGCCAAGATCACTTTTCCATTGTGGCTATACGTTGCTGTAACCGGGGTAGTCGTATACCTGATGATCTCTCCATATTACGTTCATTAATCAATAATTGTTCCTTATATTTGCAGGATGAAAAGGATCGCATTCGTCTTCGTTTTTATAATGCTGTCTACTATAGCATTAAGTAATACTGCAAGTGCACAATGTGCCATGTGCTCAGTTAATGCCGAGCAAAGTGTTAAGAATGGCAATTCCCAGGGTAAGGGCTTAAATACCGGTATTTTATATTTGCTGGCTATTCCATATGTTTTACTTACCGGAATTGGCGTTTTATGGTATGTGAAATACCGTAAGGGATCAACGCAAGGCGTCTCGCATTTATAAAATATTTAATCATCTTACCGCATCCATATGCGGGCTTCTGATACTTTATGCAGAAAACATCCAAGCTTTATGCTTTAGTGCACGGAAAATGCCCTCATTGTCGTAGGGGCAATATCTTTACAGGTAGTTTATATGGCTTCAATGTACAGCGAACAAATACGGTTTGCGAGCATTGCACGCAACGGTTCGAAATTGAGCCGGGGTATTTTTATGCGGCCATGTATGTAAGTTATGCCATGAATTGCGCTGAAATGATTACGCTTGGTGTTGCAACATATATTTTATCCGGCGGTTACCTGGAATTTGACTCCTTCTGGCTTTACCTGGGGGTAATTTTTACAGGATGTTTACTTTTATCTCCGTTCAATTATCGCTATTCGCGCGTGATTTTATTACATTGGCTTTCTCCAAAAATAAAGTATAACGCCAATTACGATAAGCCATGATTAAGCCCGAAACACTTGCTTTTATTGCAGACGTAGCCGAAAACAATAACCGCGAATGGTTTGCTGAAAATAAAGAGCGATATGAAATTGCCAAAGCCGACGTACTGGCCTTTGTTGATCAGCTGATTCCCCAGCTCGCTGCTGCCGATCCTGAATTCTCTGTAGAAACCCAGTCGAAGAAATGTCTGCTGCGCATTTACAGGGATGTACGTTTTAGTAAAAATAAAGATCCTTATAAAAACAATTACGGCATTTCTTTTGGCGTAAAAGGGAAAGGTGTAAATGAGCCTGGGTACTATCTGCATATTCAGCCGGGAAGTTGCTTTTTTGCTGCCGGTTTCTGGATGCCTGAGGCGGCAGATCTGAAAAGAATAAGAGAAGAGATTGATTACAATACATCTGAATTTCTGGATATCATCAATAATAAGAACTTTAGCGATACTTTTAAACTCAGTCAGGAAGACAAGTTAAAGAAGGCTCCTAAAGGATATGATACGGATCATCCTCAAATAGAGCTATTGAAGTTGAAAAGCTTTATTGCTTCATTTCCCATTAAGGATGAGGAGTTTTTTAAGCCAGGAATCGTTAATAAGTTGAAAAATGCTTTTGAAAGCGTTTATCCTTTTATTGTATTTTTGAGAAGAGCCGTTGAGCAATAGTTTTCGCTTTAACGCCGTTTAACCCTTAAAACACAAATGAACTATGGTCTGCTGCCCTGGATTTGGGGTTAGTAGACTTATAATCCTTAACAATCAATATTACTAATGAAGAAAATCAGTTTATTTTTATTTGTCGGTTTGTTTGCCAGTGCATTCAGTTCCTGCGTCGTATTGTCGCCGCAAAAGTATAAGTCTTTATTGGCTAAGCAAGATTCCTTAAACAAAGGTTGGAATGAGTCGCAGCTTATGAATGAAAGCCTGGAAGACCTAATTGCCAAGTTACGAAAAGACACGACCGGATTAAGTAGTGCATTAAGCGATTTAAAGGGGCGCTACTCTGAAATGGATAACAACTACGCTACATTACGGACTAATAGCTCCAGCGAGATTAATAAGCTGTCTGCTGACTTGAAAAAACGTGAGCAGAGACTAAAGGAAGTGGAAGAGATTTTGCGTAAACGTGATGCGGCTACCAATCAGTTAAAGGAAAAATTGCAGCAGGCATTGCTTGGCTTTACAAAAAATGGTTTGACGGTTGAAATTCGTAATGGCAAAGTGTATGTTTCATTGATGGATAAATTGTTGTTCCCGTCGGGTAGTATCATCATTGATGAAAAAGGCAAGCAGGCGCTGAGTCAACTTGCTGATGTATTGAAATCGCAGCCTGAGATTAATATCGCGGTTGAGGGACATACAGATTCTCAGAAAATATCAAACCTTGGCCAGATCAAAGACAACTGGGATTTGAGTGTATTGCGTTCTACTTCTGTAGTAAGGTATTTAACAGAAGTAAGCAAAGTAGAAGCGGTACGCATGACGGCAACGGGTAAAGGCGAATTCCAGCCATTGGGGCCAAATACTTCTGCAGAAACAAGAAGTAAAAACCGTAGAATTGAAATTGTACTTTCTCCGAAATTGGATGAATTGTATAACTTGATTAAGCAATAACGGAATTTATTGAAGAGGTCTGGAATGGCCCATGTGTTAAAAAGGCCAGTATCATTTTGAGGATGATACTGGCCTTTTAATTTTTAGACGATTGCTTTATTTAAAAAGGGCTTTTAAAATCTTTAAATTGAGAAAGGACCTGATCTTTATCTGATAATAAGAATTCAGATTCAGGGATATCTCTGCTCCATTGAATGTTCAAGTCGGGATCGTTCCACATTACACCTATTTCCGAATTTTTGTCGTAGTAATTGCTTACTTTATAGGTGAAAATAGTTTGATCTTCAAGTGTTAAGAATCCATGTAAAAATCCTGCTGGAACCCAGAGTTGTTTGTGGTTCTCTTCACTTAGCTCGATATCGAAATGTTGTCCGTATGTAGGCGAATTTTTTCTAATGTCGACAGCGACATCCATAACGGCACCTTGCAGTACGCGTACTAATTTCCCTTGTTCGAAAGGTTGGGCTTGTGCATGTAATCCGCGCAGTGCTCCTTTTTGCGAAAAGGATTGGTTATCCTGAACAAAATTTACATTGATACCCGCTTCTGCAAAGAGTTTGGCATTATAACTTTCGTAAAAGTATCCACGGTTGTCTCTCCATACTTTAGGCTCGATGATTAAAAGCCCTTCTATTGGTGTTTTTGTAATTTGCATAGTTGAATTAAGCGATGTATTCCATTAAAGTACGAAAGGCAACAAGTTTGTTTTCGAAAAGTGCTGTGACTTCAGCTTGTAGGGCTGGTGCAAAATTCTCCTGGTAGTCCAGATAATCTGCCATATGTTCAACAACATATTGGGCGCAATAGGTTACGCCTTCATTTGGCGAATCAAGTACCCTTAGCAGGCGGTAGGATACGAACTTTCCTGAAGCCATAACGTTGGGAATATGTACATCCTCCATCCATTTCAGCCAGCTATCCGCCGCTGCGTCTTCAATTATTGTGGTTACATTATATAATAGCATTTTGCAAAGATAATACTAAGTGCCAATATTATCGCCGCGAAGTTTACGGAAGCGCTTACGTGCTTCGGCAGCGAACATGCTGCCGGGGTAATCATTTATTAATTTCTGATATAGTTTTTTGGCTTGCTCAGTATCTTTCAGATTTCTCTCATATAGGTCGGCAAGGGTAAATAGCGCGTCATCTGTCCAAATGCTGGTCGTTTGTTGTTCTGTAAGTGTTTTAAGTGCGTTTACGGCATTACTGATGTCACTATTTTTGATGTAGATTCTTGATTTTGCCATCAGGATATCATCAACGAGGCTATTTTTGGGGAAAGCAATGTCTATACTATCCAGTTTTGCCAGTGCTTTTTTGGATTCGTTTCTAAACTGGAGCATTTCTGCATCCGCATACATTTTAAGCGCATTGCTGTCTACCGGAGATTGTAGGTTATCAGATAGAAGTAAGCTTAGATTTAGCGCGTCATTGGCAATTAGCTGCGAGGTGGAAGCCTTTAGTACGTCTGCCTGCGATTTGGCATAAGCGAAGTTGCCCTGGTAAAAGGAAAGCCTGGCTGATCGGTATCGGGCCTCATTCCCTATATCCTGATTTTCGAACTGCTTGGCTACCTGTTCATAAATTAGAAATGCTTCCCATGGTTGTTGAGTTAAGATGTAAACATCACCAAGTTCCAGTTTCAGTTGTCCGGTTTCTGTTGCCGAAAGTCCTGATACGGTTAGCATGTTTTCAAGTGCATTTTCTGCTTTGTTGAGATCGTTAAGGTAATAGGCCTGCAGGTTCGCCAGTTTCTTTAATGCAAAAAGGGTTTGGCGGTTCTTGCCGTATTCATCAATGATTGACTGGTATTCTGCTGCAAGGTCTGTTATTGCCTTTTTATCGTATTGTCCTGCAACAACGAGCTGATATTTTGCGTTAATCATTTCCACTTTTGCTGGCAGGTAGTATTCGTTTTCCTTGCCTTTGGTAAGTAAATATTCGTAGGCTTTTATGGCTACAGGATATGCTTTATTGTCGAGGAAAATATTGGAGGTATTAAATAGTATAGCCCCATCATCTTTGAGGCGTTTGTCTTGTGCTATAAGCTGGCGTAAGGCCATGTCGTATTCCTGTTGTTGCAGGTATTGCCAGATGAGCAATTTGCTGTAAATTTCTGTCTGTGGTTCCTTTTGTATCTTTTTTAGTAGGGCCGATTGTAGCATCTGATAGTCTGAATTGTCTTCAAATATTGTAGCCAGCACACTTTCAGCCTGTGGAAGTAGTTGTGGTATTTCAGGTAAAGCATTCAGGTATTCCTGCACGAGCATATTCTTGTCTTTCTTGTACCTGTAAATGCTCAGCAACTCGTAGGTAAACGGTTTGGTGTCATTTAATAGCTTTCGTCCTTGTAAAAAGGTGGATATGGCCAGGTCGTAAGCCTGGATGTTGTAAAAAATATTGGCTATTTCTCTGATCTTGAATTCATCGGAAGGGAGGTTATTGATCACCTGCATGTATTGTTTATTGGCCGCTTCTGTTTGGCCTTTGTCCTGGTAAAGCCGGGCCAGCGAGATGCCATACTCCAGATTTTTTCCATCCTGTTTTTTGAATTTTTTCAGTAGCTTTTCAGCCTCATCAAATCTTTTTAATTTTAAGAGCGTGTTGAAGTAGAGGTCAAAATGGGCGTCGCTTTTTGTTTTGTTGAATAGTTTTTCGAGCAATACAGCCACTTGTTGGTATTGACCTTGCTGATAATATTGGTAAGCGAGGGCATCATCCACACTGTCTTGCCCCTGGCAAAGGATACTTGCAAAACAAAATAAAAGGATTACAGATAATTTCTTCATTGTAGGGTTCCAGTGTATAAAATTAACGATTTAAAGGTTAATTCAAGTATTGCTGATGTATTATAATCGGATAATATTTTGGGATAATGAACGTGTTAAATAGGTGGTATCTGGCTGTTGTTTAGGGAGGTATGTGTTGTTAAGTAGTAAGTTGAACGTAATATTTAAAGGTTTTAAAGTAACAATATTGGTGTATAAACAGCATACAAAGTCTGTGTTGTGTAGCTTTGCAGGCTAGTAAATGATATGATTGGATTTAAAAAATACTTTTTTCTTATTCTGGTAGTTTTTGCTTTCGCTTGTCAGCGCCAGAAAGAGGCCCGAATAATACCTGTTGAAGATTTCTTTAAATCGCAGAGTAGAGTAGGTTATAGGTTGTCGCCTGATGGCAAAAACCTGTCCTATCTGAAGTTGGAAGGTAAAAACCGGAATATTTATGTGGAAGATATTGAAACTGGGAAGGGGAAGAGTATTACCCACCTGGAAGGAATGAATATTGTTTTTTATTTCTGGGTAAGTAATAATGAATTGATTTATTATAAAGAGATTGATGCAGCAACCAACCAGTCGGATATATTTATTGTTGATAAAGAAGGGAAGAATGAACGGGCGCTGGTAAGCAATGAAAAGAGTAGGTTGAGGGTCATTGAAGATCAGCTTATAGATGATAAATACCTGATGGTTTCATCCAATAGAAGAGATTCGACGGTTTTTGATGTTTACCGCTTAAATGTGCGTGATGGTTCAATGGAAATGATTGCAAAAAATCCTGGAAATATTGTCGACTGGCGAACTGATTCTGAGGGGAAGCTAAGATTGGCTACCAGTAGTGATGGCGTTAACTCAACTTTTCTTTACAGGGCAAGTGAGAGTGAGCGATTTAAACCGATGTTGACCAGCGATTTTAAGGATTCTTTCAGGCCAATTGCTTTTAGCCACAGTCAACCCAACGTTATCTACGCTATCTCTGATATAAACCGTGATAAGGCGGCACTTGTAGAGGTGGATTGTAATACAGGGAAAGAGATAAAAAACCTTTTTTGTAATGATACATTAAATATCACAGACGCACAGTATTCTACGAAAAAACATAGAATGTCTTTCGTTGTGTACGAAACCTGGAAAAAGGAAAAGCACTTTCTGGATGATTCTGTAAGGCGGGTATATGAAAATCTGGACAAGTTACTGCCCAAAACCGAAACGAGAATCTTTGATAGGGATGAGGCAGAGAATGTATTTTTATTAAGAACATTTACCGACAAAAACCCGGGCTCTTACTATTTGTATTTTGTAAACACAGGTAAGTTAAGGAAGCTGGGTGATTTTAATTCTTCGATAAAAGAAGATGAAATGACTGAAATGAAACCGGTAAGCTATCGCTCGAGGGATGGCTTATTGATTCATGGTTATCTGACACTTCCTCTTTATAAAAAGGCAGAAAATCTGCCCGTGGTTGTGTTGCCGCATGATGGCCCGGTGAGTAGAACTTTATGGGGTTATGATCCGGAAGTTCAGTTGCTGGCCAATAGAGGGTATGCGGTGTTTCAAATCAATTACCGGGGCTCATCCGGTTATGGAAAGAACTTTGTATCCGCTGGCTTTAAAGAATGGGGAGGTAAGATTCAGAATGATATTGATGATGGTGTAAAATGGTTGGTGAAGCGTAAAATTGCGGATCCAAAGCGAATTGGTATATATGGCATTGGTTTTGGTGGGTTTATAGCGTTGAATGGTTTGTATCTAAGTCCGGACACTTATGCCTGCGCGGTGTCGAACTCGGGCGTAATTAATCTGTTCACTTATTTAAAATCAATTCCTCCTTATCAAAAACCTAATTTGCAGATGTATTATGAAGTTATAGGCAATCCCCTAACAGATATAGATAAATTGCGTGAAACATCACCATTGTTCCAGACAGATAAAATTAATGCGCCTATATTGCTGGTTCAAAATAGTAAAGACCCTATTAACAACCAGGGAGAGGTGACGCAATTTGTAAAGAATCTAAAAAAGCGGAACGTAAGTGTTACTTATCTTGAAGAAGAAGGTGATATGTACGCTGCGAAAAACCGGGCCCTAAGACATCAGTTTTATAAGACGCTTGATGAGTTTTTAGAATTTAACCTGAAAAGGAGGTAAATTCACAGCTTATGGCTACAGAGAAAAAAGACGGGTACCGTAAGAATTTTTCGTTGATACTTACTTTCATCATCCTGATGTCAGTGTTGTTTCTGCTTTCTTTGGGCCTGGCTTATAGATTTAGCACCAAGTATATTGAGAATGAGTTTGTTTCTGAGAAAGTAAATGTTCTGGAGCAGAGTATTCAGCCCTACAATGATTTCTTTCAAAAAAAGCTTCCTGAAGTGTCTTTCTACAATGGCTATCTGGATTCAGCCACTGCGGCTTCTTTTGTAGATACGGTTTTACTTGAATATCCTTTTGTCTCTAAAGTCGTTTTTTACGATTCTGAGGTGAGCAATGCGCCGGTAAGCGATGGTTTAAATATGGGGAAGTTTTCTTTCGGTCCTAAAAATATTTATCAATTTGGAAGCCTGGTGCCGCTGGATTCTGTCAGACTTTTTTCCCGGGACAATACCAGTAGTTTTATTGCAGGTGATGATTTTAATACTTTGGCATTAAAGCTGGTGTCGTTTATTGAAAGTTTAGATACCACGCAGGCCCCTGGTCAGGATGCACTCTTCAGCAATTTCAGTATTGTCCGCTCAAACAAAATCACCTACCTGAATATTCCACGGTTTGAGGATTTAAAAGTTTATAAGGAAATGTTGCGTAAGCAATTACAGCCTATACCTGTTTATCAGCAGGATATGATGTCATTCCAATTAGATCCGTATAAGATTAAGATTATCAATACACAGCCGTTGTTGTATCAGTATATTAAGATCGCACCGCTTACTTATGATCCTTTGGATACTACTGCTGTGTATTTAAGTACTGAGATTAACCTGCCGGGACCATTTTCAGATTATAAGCTTTATTTTATTTCTTCTAAATCATTTATAGACAGGGAGATATTCAGTTATTTTTTACCGATTGCATTGGCTATTCTCTTCATTTATGGTATTCTGGTATTGGTAGCGGTATTAATTTACAGAAACCTGAACATTAACCAGAAGATGTTTAAGCTGCAGTATGATTTTGTAAATAACCTTACACATGAGTTTAAGACGCCCGTCAGTGTGATAAAAATCGCCGGTAATAATATTAAAAGCGCTTCATCGCTTAGTGAAAGAGAGCTTAAATTGTACGGTAAAATTTTGGATGAAGAAGCTGATAAGCTAAATGGCTTAATGAATAAATTATTGGCCTTTACTCAGATAGAAAACAAATCAATACAACTCAACAGGGATAAGATCCGGATTATAGATTTCCTGGAAAGTACAGTAGAGACGCACCGTTTGAAACATCCGGATTTTGATTTTACCTACGAAGTGAGTGGATTTGAAACTTTTGTTACCGATCCGGTATTGTTGGGTAGTTTGTTTGATAACCTTGCGGAAAATGCTTACAAGTATTCACCTCCTGAGCGTAAAAAACTGCACATTATTGCAAAGCTTATTAAGGGGAAAGTGGTGTTACGGTTCATTGATAAGGGGATTGGTATACCAGCATCAGAAATTAATAATATATTTAAGAAGTTTTTCAGGATTCAGAACCAGTATAATCAAACTGGAAGCGTGGGCCTGGGATTAGCTTTTTGTAAGGAGCTGGTTAATTTTATGGACGGTGAGATTACTGTAAAGAGCAAGGTAAATAAAGGATCAGAATTTAAGATTATACTGCCTTATAATGATTATTAAACAGGTAATTCAATGTTGTCCAACGCTTATTAAGGATGACGATGTAAATATTTTATAAATAACTAATAGCGAAAATATGTCGAAGGGAGTTAAAATACTGATAGTTGAAGACGATGAAAACTTACGTTTTTTGGTAGTACACCGTTTAAAGGCTGAGGGATATGAGGTCTCGGAAGTTGGTGACGGAGAGGAGGCAGAGCGTATGATACTGGCCGATCAGCCAGATATCGTGTTGTTGGACTGGATGTTGCCAGGTAAGCAAGGCGCCGAGGTATGTGCGGAAGTGCGCAGNCAAGGCTTTGATAACCTGATNATTATGATGACTGCCAAAGCTCAGGATGTTGATAAGATTGATGCCTATNATTTNGGTGTTTCAGATTATGTAACCAAGCCTTTTAATATGGATGTATTGGTTGCGATGCTTGATAGTAAGGTGAAATTTATTTTGCATAACGATCGTTCTGAAGTCCATCGGTTTGGTAATATGGAGCATCATCCTAATATCCATACTTTATATAGGGATGATAAAAAGATCGAGTTGACAATTCTGGAGAACAGAATCCTGCTTTATTTTTTGAGAAATCCAAATAAGGTGATTAATAGAGATGAATTGATGTTGGTTGTTTGGGGTTACAATTCAGATGTAAATACGCGTACGCTGGATATGCATATTGTTCGTTTGCGTAAAAAGATTGAGCTGAATCCTGATAGTCCTCAGTTGCTGCTAACTGTTAGGGGCATAGGATACCGTTTTAATCCGGAATAAGCGTTTATCATCCTGAGTTTACTCAATGTATACATCACATGAGTTATGCCTTTCTGTAAACTCAGGATGCTTTTAAATGGAAGTCGCTATGCAGCTTGATAAAACAAGTACTAAGTATTGTAAAAGCATGGTTCCATCTAAGTAGAAAAAATAGTAATATTCATTCTTTTTGATGCTGGATTTAAAAATTAACCATCCCGTAATCAATAGGGTAAAGGTTAGCCCAACAATATCGGAAATCGGGGCATGTCCAAATAGTAATAGCAATACCAGGTAGCCTGCCAGTAGGAATTGGCAAAAGATATAAGCTTTTTTCTCGCCCAGCATAACAGGAATCGTTTTTAGCGCATACAATTTGTCTTGAAACAAATCTCTGATGTCAAAAGGAATGGTGATTGCGGCGATGAAAAGAAAGCGCTTCGCAACCAGGAGTAAAGTGTCTGCAGATGAGATATTAATCTGGTAATTCTGTTCCAGCTCAACAACAGGAAGCAGCACACAGCTTATAGACCATATAAGGGCTATTAAAAACAATTTGATTCCTGGAATATTCCTTAAACCTATCTTTTGATTGTTGAGTGTTAAAAAGGGAATATTATAACCCAAAGCAAGCACTGCTGTAAATATCATAAGCAGCTTGGCTTCAATACTAAGGTATAACAGGCCTAAAGGAATCAGACAAAGCACGGAAATGAGTGTGATGGATATAATCAGCCTATGGTGGGAAAAGATCCATCTTACCCTTACAAACGAAGAATTTTCGGGATTTTTAGGTTTAGACAGCAACATGCTGAAATTATAGATGCCTATAGTTCCGAAAAATATAATGGCCAGGATGTATTTATCCGGTTTTACATCTAATAAATGATAGGTCACCAGGCCCTGGGCTACTGCACAAATGGCAATAAACAAATTGCTGAAAAGCAAAAAGTCGAGAATTGACAAGAGCACTTTTTTGATCATGTGCAGTATTTGGTTTGAATTAGGCTCGTTTTAACTCAAATATCGTTATTTCTGGTAAGATTCCAACTCTTCCCGGGTAGCCTAAAAATCCGTAGCCTACATTCACATAAAGTTGTTGATTTTGTTCCTTGTATAGCCCAGCCCATTCTTTATAAATATATTGAACGGGACTCCATTGAAAATATTCGGTTCTTACTCCAAATTGCATTCCATGGGTATGGCCGCTAAACATGGCATCTATCTGAGGATATTTTTCAAGCACCTGCCCCCGCCAGTGTGAAGGATCGTGCGAAAGGAGCAGTTTTACCGGTAGGTCGTCAGTGTGTTCAACTGCAAGGTCCATGCGACCATATTTAGGGAAACGACCCATTCCCCAGTTCTCGATACCTAGAACGCCAATTTCCTCTCCATCTACTTTTAGACGTCTGTTTTCATTCATTAGCAAGTCCCAGCCCATCAGTTTGTGTGTTGCTATTATGTCCTGCAGATTTTTTGCTTTGGCAGCTGAAGGTGCTTTACCAAAGTAGTAGTCGCCATAATCATGGTTTCCAAGTGTAGAATATACCCCTAATGGTGCTTTTATTTTTGAGAAAATATCCTGATAGTCGCGCATTTCTGTGGCTCTGTCATTTACCAGGTCGCCGGTAAAGAAGACAAAGTCTGGCTTTTCTGCAAGCAGCATTTCAACGCCACCAAGCACGGCTCTGGGATTGTAAAAACTACCTGAGTGCACATCGGAGATCTGTGCCATTTTTATGCCGTCAAATGCCTTTGGCAAATTCGGTAAAATGAGCGTACGGCGCTTTACTTTGTAGTCGTAAGCACCGGATACGATTCCCCAGCTCAGTGAGGTAAGTGGAATAGCAGCAGTAATAATTCCGGCTTTTACAATAAAAGCGGAGCGGCTTATTGTTTCCTTCGTATTTTCGGTATCGGTTGTTTGTCGTACTGCTTTCTGTTTTCTCTTCTTCCTTATTTTGGTTAATTTGATAAATCCCCTTCTTAGGTCATCAATCAATAGAAAGGGTAGCATAACTGCCTTGCTGCCAACGGTTAGAAAGAAAGCCACCAGAATAACAGCTCTCAATGTAAGATAAAGATTCAGGTATATACTAGCAAAAACACCTATAACCAGGCCAAAAGTATAGGCCCACCAAAGGATACTGAATAACAATTTAGTGCGGGGTTGCCATTTTTTGAATACAGATATAATAGCACGGTAGCAGTAGTAATCAAATGTTAAAAGGAAAACAGATAAAAAAATGATTAAGGGTAATCGGCCCATAGTTTGTATTTGTATTATGAATTAAAATTATAGGTTAGTCTTCGTCTTTAAAGTCGATATTAAACAAGCTGTCGAACATATCGGAGAAGCCAAAGCCTCCATCCAGGTATTTTTTGTTAAGCTGTGAGTATTCAGCCAAACCATGCAAGGTTAATTCCATCAGCAAAAATGTTTGTCTTTCGAAGACTTTCGGATGTAGTAATTTAATCAGATCATATAAACCGTCTACTTTCATCAGTTCCTTTTGATACTGATCAGTATTTAAGTTGTCGGTTAAACTTAGCGTATTTCCTTCAGTAAACCACTCGGTGATTTTTGAATAGGGGTTGGCACCTTTATTTTTCTTTGCTTTTTCCGGATCAGGCATAAATAAAGTGAACCGGCTTTTGATGGCTTTACCAATAAGTATGTTGGCTACTTTTGCGGGGCCTTCGATTTCACCTTCATAAACCAGTTCGATTTTTCCGGTTATTGCAGGTATGATGCCCGCAAGGTCAGACAATCGTACAACGGTTGTTTTTTCTTTTTTAAGGAGCATTCTTCGTTCTGCGGTGCTGATCAGGTTTTCGAATGCTGAGATGGTAAGCCTTGCCGATACACCTGATTTCTGATCAATGAGCTCACTTTGGCGAGCTTCAAAAGCAACCTGTTCAATAAGGTCCGTTATGAGGCCGTCGGCATGAATGTTTTTATGTTGTTCAGGAGCGATTTTGGCTTCCTGGAGCGTAATTTTTCCTGCAATGTCTATTGTCTTGGGATAATGTGTTAGGATTTGACTTTCAATACGGTCTTTTAATGGGGTGACTATCGAGCCACGATTGGTATAATCCTCTGGGTTTGCTGTAAATACAAATTGAATATCCAGCGGTAGGCGTAACTTGAATCCCCGGATTTGAATGTCTTTTTCCTGCAGCATATTAAACAAGGCAACTTGTATTCTGGCTTGCAGATCGGGCAGTTCGTTAATTACGAAGATACCGCGATGGGCTCTTGGTATCAATCCAAAATGGATTACCCGTTCATCATTATAGGTTAGTTTTAATGTAGCAGCCTTAATGGGGTCAACATCTCCAATCAAATCAGCCACGGTCACGTCGGGCGTAGCTAGTTTTTCTGTATAGCGCTCAGAACGGTGTTGCCAGCTGATTGGGGTGTTATCTCCATGGATCATTATTTCATGTTTCGCATACCATGAAATGGGATTTAGGGGATCGTCAAAAATTTCACTGCCGGTCACATAAGGGATAAATTCATCTAATAGATTAACCATTAAGCGGGCGATTTTAGTTTTTGCTTGTCCTCTTAATCCCAACAACAATACGTTGTGCCGGGATAAAATGGCTGTATGCAATTCCGGAATTACGGAATCATCATAGCCTAAAATACCTTCAAATTTGGCTGTTCTGTTTTTAAGCTGTTTGATCAGATTTTTACGGAGCTCATCTTTTACCGATATTGATTTATATCGTGCGGCTTTTAATTGACCAAGTGTTTTTATCGTGTTGTGATCCATTTATGTCTTTGTTTTAGGATTAAAGAGCTCCTTACCTTACGATCTTTCTTCTATTTTTTATGTAATCCTCAAATATGTATTCTCCTAATCCGCTTAACGAACTGTAGAAAGCCCTTCCTCCGTTTACCTGAGTAAATTTTCTCACAAATTGTTGTAAATACGGGTCTTTGGCAATCATAAAGGTAGTGATAGGTATACGGAGTCTTTTACATTGCGCGGCCATGCTTAAAGTTTTAGTGATTACTTTTCGGTCTAAGCCCACACTATTCTTATAATAGCCTCCATTTTCTTTTAAACACGTAGGTTTACCATCGGTGATCATGAAGATTTGTTTGTTATGCGTTTTACGCCTGCGCAAGAGGTTAACCGCGAGCTCGAGGCCGGCATAGGTATTGGTGTGATAGGGACCAACTTGTAAATAAGGTAAATCTTTAACTGTAATTGGCCAGGCATCGTTACCAAAAACTACAATGTCCAAAGTATCTTTAGGATAACGGGTATGAATGAGCTCGGCAAGGGCCATAGCTACTTTCTTAGCAGGGGTTATTCTGTCCTCACCATATAAAATCATGGAATGGGATATGTCGATCATGAGCACCGTAGAGGTAAGGGTTTTATAATCCTTTTCTTCTACCTCCAGATCGCGTTCTGTTAAAGTAAAGTTTCCTATGCCATGATTAATCTGGGCATTGTGGATGGAGGCTGTCATGTCAATCTGATCAAGACTATCGCCAAAAGCATATTCCCTTCTATCGGCATTCTTTTCTTCACCTATGCCTGATGTATTGGCATTATGGTTCCCTTTTCCTGCTTTTTTAAGTTTCCCGAAGATTTCCTCAAGAGCAGCTTTGCGAATGGTTTGCTCTGTTTTGGGTGTGATGCTAAAAGTACCTTTTGCCGGATCTTCTGTGATGTAGCCTTTCTTTTTCAGGTCGTCAAGAAAATTACCCATACCGTAGGAGTCGCTGGTAATCTTGTACTGCTTGTCCAGTTCATTCATCCACGCCAAGGCCTCACCCGCATCACCAGCTGTTATACTGAGCAGTTTGGTAAACAGATCCAGCAATGCTTCAAACCCGCCCTTTGGGAAGTCATCAGGCTTAAAATCAGAAAATTGATACCCTCTCATATACAAAGTATAAACGACTTATCGAAGGTAAAAGTTTGCGGTATCAGTAATGTTATCCAGTTGTAAAAATACCTTTAAGTATTACTTTGGTTCGCCCTTCGCTAATGCACGCTCAGCTCTTTTGATAGCTACGCGTTCTCGCCATTTCGCATATGGTGCTTTTAAAGCCATTTTTAACATACTGTCTACTCCACCTTTAACGGCGAGGTTAAAAACGCTTTGTGCCTTTCTGGTAATGGATGCGTCCCATGCCCTAAGACTTAAAGAGAATGATCCGTCCAGGTATTTCATCCAGTGCCACATCCCTGTAGGCATAAATAAGGTATCACCATGTTCCAAAAACACTTCGTACCCTTCTACACCTTTTAAGGCTGGGAATTTCTCGAAATCGGGGTTGGCAACATCATAGTCCTCCAAAGCGTATGTTGCATTAGGGATGCAATACAAGCGTTTTTTCCACTTGTTGTCGAACAGTATAATGTGTTTTCTACCACCAAAATGTGTATGGAAAAGGTGCGGCAGGTCTATATCGTAATGTAAAAAAGTAACAGAATTGGAACCACCAAAGAACATAGCTGGCATACTTTCGATAAAGCCTCCCATGAGGTCTTTAGGAATAACGATGTCATCAACCAGATTTGGAGCATGCTTAAACAAGTTGAAGAAAAAGATTCTGAGCTCGGTTGGTTTGGATTTGATGAGGTCCAGGTAGTCGCCAAAGCGCATTTCTGCTACGGAAGCATTGATGGGTTTCGAAGGATCTGCCTTTGAATTGTCCATCAGACTTACATTCACATCTCCGGCTAATTGTTTTAAATAGTCGGTTGTCCATTTCTCACGTGCCGGCCAGGATTTAGTTAATCCTTTAATGATTAAAGGACGGCCTGCATCCAGGTAGTTCTTTTTAAAATCAGCAGGGCTGATGCTCTCAACGGTATCTACCGGCCTTAAAATAAAGCTCATATGTTTAATAATAAGATGCTTGTAAGCGGCTTAATGCCGATTGCCGATCTTATTTAAAGCAAACTTAGAGATTTTTTTTTTCATCAGTATATAATTTGTTTTTTATCGGTTATGAAGCTATCAGGGGCAATGTTCATCGCGGTTATCTTCCAGACTTCCTTCGTCTGACTTGGGTACATGATGCCAATAATGTGAGTTAAAATTGATAAGATTGCATAAAATATTGATTTAATTTTAACATGATCATTTACAGTGCCCATACTGATCAGGAACTAATAACCTTGTTAAGGAAGGGAGATCATAATGCATTTACTGAAATTTATAAACGGTATTGGTCTGTATTGTACCTTCATGCCAGGCATATGCTTAGGCAGGAGGATCAGGCAAGGGATGTTATCCAGGAAGTTTTTGCTGCGATGTGGAACAAGCATACACAAATTGAGCTCACTATTAGTCTGAATGCCTATCTGTATAAAGCGGTTCGGAATACCATATTAAATATCATCCGCCATGGAAAGGTAAAAGAAAATTATCTGGCAGACCTGGGGGATTTTATTGATCAGGAGAAAGTGGAAACAGATGAGTTGGTTCGCTATAATGATTTAAAACGCTTAATCGAAAGAGAGATTTTAAATATGCCTCCAAAAATGCGGGAGATATTCGAGATGAGCAGGAAGGAAGGGCTTTCGCACGCAGAGATTGGAGCGCGACTGGGGATTTCCGACTTAACCGTAAAAAAGCAGGTTAGTAAGGCTGTAACTATACTTAGGAAGAAATTTAAAATACCACTGGCCACATTGATTATTTTGTTGCGGATACTCCCATGAAGAAAGTTAGGTGTCTTACCTCTATAAAACATAAAGTTTGTATTATAATATGAGGAACAAGGAAGAAGCAGAAGCCCTTTTACAAAGGTATTTGGAGGATCGTTGTGATGCTGAGGATAGCGCTATTGTTGAGTCCTGGTATAATAAACGCGGGGAAAGGAATGCTGTGTTTAATTCCTCGGAGGACTTAATGCTTACTCAGGAATTAATATGGAGCAATATTGTGGAACAAGCTCCTGCACCTAAAAGGCAGCTTTTTACTTTTAATCGTATTGTAGCTGCGGCTTCTTTAATTTTAATGTTGGGTGTCGCATTCTGGTTCTATAAGTTTCAGCAGGAACAAAATATCAAAGATTTTACTTTAAGTCAGCTCAAGAGCAATGATATTGCTCCCGGTCGTAATAGGGCTACACTTACGCTTGATGACGGAAAGGTAATTGACTTAAGTGATGCAAAAACGGGAGTTATAATTGATGCAAATAAACTGACCTATAATGATGGAACAGCTATTGTAAAAACCGCTGGGCAGTCGCTGGAGGAAGCAGAAAAACGTTGGTTAACAGCAAATACGCCACGTGGTGGACAGTATCAATTTATATTGCCTGATGGTAGCAAGGTATGGCTTAATGCTGCGAGTAAGTTGAAGTTCCCTTCAACCTTTTCCGGGGCCGCTAATCGGGAAGTAGAATTGAGCGGTGAAGCTTATTTTGAAATCTCTAAAGATAAAAAGCATCCTTTCATTGTTCTTTCCAGAGGGCAGGAAGTTGAAGTACTTGGTACTCATTTTAACATCAATAGTTATAATGATGAAGGGGATACTAAAACTACGGTTCTTGAAGGATCTGTGAGGGTTACTTTAATGGATGCCCGTAATAATGGGACATCAAATGTTACCCTAAAAATTAACCAGCAAGCCGTGTTAACAGGTTATGCGCATTTGGCTGTTAAAGAGGTTGATGCCGCTGAAATAGCTTCCTGGAAAAACGGTAAGTTTATTTTTAACAGTGAAGCGCTAGGTAGTATCATGAAACAGGCAGAACGCTGGTACAACGTTGTGCCTGTATTTCAGGATGATATTAAAGATCTAAAGTTAACAGGCGCAATATCCAGATATGAAAATATCTCAGGTCTGATTAAAACTTTAGAAGCCACCGGGGAAGTCAATTTTAAAATTCAAGGAAACCGGATTCTTATAAAAAAGGCGAAGTAGCATACGTCCCATTTGCTGCTATTTTCAAGGCTCACAATGTAAACTCATTAATTTTAATTTAGGTGTACTCCCTGTAGGAAAGCTAAGTGTCCTACCAGTATAATAATGAACTAAAACTAAACCAATTTAACATGATCAGAATTTTACGACAGCGGAATTAATTTCTAAAACAGGTGGCTTTTAATGAAGCCGGACAATGGTTCGAAGCACTGCCCGGCAAGATTTGAGTTAACCTTTCCTAAGACCAGCTAAAGCGGGCCTTGGATCAAATAATTGTGGAACTATTGTATATCAACTCAAACCAAGTCAAACTTAGGTAATCTTGCTTAATTAAGCAATGTTAATGGTCTTTCATCGACCTCCTGAGTAAGGCTAAAAAAACGATGAAAAGTATGAAATTGAATACTTTTACCAGAAAAAAAATACTACTGATTATGAGATTAGTCATAATTATCATGACCTTCTTCCTTGCGCAGGCAAGCGCAGGTTCTTATGCCCAGAATATCAACTTATCCAAGACAAACGTTTCACTAAAGTCTGTATTAAAAGAAATAAAGCAACAAAGTGGATATGATATTGTTTATGCGGACTATTTGCTAAAGAATAGCAATCCGGTTACCATTAAGCTAAAGAATGCTACTTTAAAAACGGCTATTGGCGAAAGTTTAAAAGGACAGAAGTTAACCTATGAAATTCTTGATAAAACAGTTGTCATAAGGAAGGAAGAGCCTTCCTTTCGTGACAGGATTGGTTCTTTCTTTACTGCTATCGATGTGCGTGGGCGCGTGGTGGATGAAAAGAACGAACCGCTTGCAGGGGCAGTTGTAAAAGTTAAGGGAACAAATACTGCTACAGCAACAAACAGTAATGGTGATTTTGAATTAAAGGGAATTGATGAACAGGCCGTACTTGTGGTTTCATTTATTGGCTATACTTTAAAAGAAGTACCCGCAAATCAGGGTTCTCCTGTAACAATTCGTTTAGAAGTAAACCAGAATGAACTCGACGAGGTATCGGTTGTGGTATCTACAGGTTATCAGCAAATACCAAAAGAACGTGCTACCGGATCTTATGGCGTTGTTACACAAAAAAATCTGGTAGGTAAACTACAAACTAATATCCTCGATAGGTTAGAGGGCCAGGTGGCCGGTTTAACCTCTTATAAAGGAGGAATTCAAATAAGAGGGAAGTCGACGATCTCCGGAATAACAGCACCACTATACGTAGTAGATGGAGTACCTTATGAAGGTTCAATAGATGCAATTAATCCTTCAGATGTAGTGAGTGTAACCGTATTGAAAGATGCGACTGCGGCTTCTATTTATGGAGCCAGATCTGCTAATGGGGTGATTGTAATTACGACAAAAATGGGGGTAGCAGGGCCATTAAGAATTTCTTATAATGGAAGCTTGAAATTTACACCTCTTCCTGATACCGATTATAATAACTTATTATCGAGCTCTGAATTTATTGATTTTCAAGAGACACTTTTCAAATTGAATCCCGGATCTGTGTCGCCAGGACAGTATGTAAACGAGGTTCGTCAGTTGTTTTTTGATTATGCAACAAATTTAAACGACCCGGAATTGAGAAGGAAGTTGGATGTTTATCGGAACAGAGATCGTAAAGATCAGCTTATCGATGAATTACTGCGAAAAAGAGCTGTAGATCAACAGCACAACTTATCATTATCCGGAGGTACAGCAAAACATCGTTACGCTTTGTCTGTAAACTATTTACAGGCAATGCCATACGAACAAGCCCAAACTAATGACAGGAAAGGTTATAATTTTAAAAACAGCTTTGATATTACATCCTGGCTACGATTAGATGCCGGTATTTTAGGAAGTTTCACTGGGGCAGCGTATAACAATGGATATTTAGGAATGAATGTGTACACTGGTGCAGGAAAGGCTTCTTATCTTTTGTTTAAGGATGAAAACGGTAATCCACTACCCTGGTATCAGGCAAAATCTCAAGGCGAGTTGAATAGATTAACCGGATTAGGATTGTTGGATGAGAGTTATTTCCCACTTCAGGAGTTGAATAATCAGCGGTTTGAATCTAATGAAAAGTATCAGAATTTTAATGTTGGCGCTAATTTGAAGCTAATTAAGGGGTTAACATTAGACTTGAAATATCAGAAAGAACTGAGGAATAATTTTCAAAAGCAATTCTATAGTAAAGATTCATGGTTTGTAAAAACTATGGTTAACAATGCAACGCAGATAAAAAGTGGCGTAATTACTCAAAATATTCCAACCGGAGGGCAGATTAAGGAAATCCGTGGAGATGGAGACTCGCATACGCTGCGGGCTCAATTGAATTATAATAAAATAATCAATGACAAGCATGAAATTGTTGTAATTGCCGGTGCTGAGCAACGTAAGGTGAGCTCCACATCCACGGCAACATATAGAGTAGGTTATGATGACAATAGCCTTTCATTTAAAGCAATAGATGAAAAGTCAATAGCTAATTTAACAGGTACACAGGCGCTTTTTGGATCATTTTCTTATAGTAATATGGGTGCCGGCTTTTCTTCTGCTGAGAATCGTTATGTCTCTTTTTATGGGAATGCATCTTATACCTATAATCGTCGTTTTACAGCAAGCGCCAGCATCCGTATGGATCAATCCAATTTGTTCGGAACAGATCCGAAATATCAATATCGTCCATTATGGTCTGCCGGTGGATCTTACCTGATCTCCGAGCGTGATTTGGATTGGTTGGATCGCTTGTCGCTGCGTGCTACCTATGGTATAAATGGTAATATTGCTAAATTGAGTGGTCCATTTTTGACCGTAATTGAGAGCGGAATAAACGATTATATTAACGAACCTTCATCTCA
>Ga0065714_10002281_pt1 | contig 28353 bp, 14 predicted proteins | sample MisRhiReplicate2_FD_59101 | JGI IMG/M metagenome (GOLD analysis project Ga0065714, IMG submission 59101) | Miscanthus rhizosphere microbial communities from Kellogg Biological Station, MSU, sample Rhizosphere Soil Replicate 2: eDNA_1 v2... | ecosystem: Host-associated > Plants > Roots >... | reverse complement strand
AATAACTTACATGTTTAAAATCAGTTGTTCTAACAGTCATAAAAATATTTCATTAATTAAATTTGTTTTTACTTGATCGAATTTCCGTAGCCAACAATTAGCACAGAAATAATAATGATAGCTATACCGGCTATTACGGTACCAAAAGTTCTCTTTTTAACTCCCGACCATTCCTTTAACACAATACCCCAGGTATTGGCTATTAAAATGATAAATGCCATGTGCAGTATCCATGAACTGGCTCCGTTACCTAGTTTACTTTCTCCCATTCCATAGAAAAAGAACTGCAGAAACCATGTTGTACCCGCAAGGGCAGAAAACACGTAGTTCTTTAATAGAGGTGTTTCTTTATTAGAATAATCTCCGAAAGTTTTGTTGCGGAAATTCAACATCATACACCAGATCAGGTTAGTAGTTAATCCACCCCATAATATGATGATATAAGTTACATTGTTTTGAAAAAGAAATTCTCCCTGATCAGGATGTGTACTTTTCCAAACGTCATTAGCTACATTAGCCATATCTTTCCCTGCATCAATACCAAAAGCAAAACAAGCACTAAGTACACCTGAAATAATAGCCACAACAAGCCCCAAACCAATCTTATATTCTTTATTGGATGGATCTGCTTTACCTGCAGCTACCAGATCTTTTTCTTTCATTACACCGGCTTTACCACAAACTATAATCCCTATAACACAGATTACTAAGCCTAGCAAAACCATTTGTCCCCATTGGCTATTTAGCATATCCGAGAAGCTATCTTTTCCTGCCTTTGGATTAAAATCGTAATATATAGAAGGTATTATTGCGCCAAAAACAGAGCATAAACCGAGGATAATAGAACTACCTAAAGAAACGCCAAGATACCTCACCCCCAATCCATAAGTTAATCCACCTATTCCCCAAAGCACTCCAAAAAAGTAAGTAAGCAATAAGATATTACCATTAGTGGTAGCAATGATATCAGCAAACCCTGGGATGGTAAGCCAAGCCGCCAAAGGTGGCACAAGGAACCACGAAAAAACACCCCCAACAATCCAGTAACTTTCCCAGGCCCATCCCTTAACTTTCTTATAAGGAATATAAAAACTACCGGAGGCAAAGCCCCCTATAAAATGGAAAATAACCCCGAAAATTGCTTGCATATTTATTGAACTTTATATTTGGTTAAAATAATAGTCCTAATTTATACAAGTAGATTTTTAAAACTGTCATGTACTATCATGAAGAAGTGCAAATAAATGCACTACAGCCTAAAAATAATTAAATTGATGCTCTGCGGGTATAGTAGAAAGGCACTTCAACATGGCGTCTGGAGTTATCCAGAATAAGATTTGCAGCCACTGTACCCATAAATTTAAAGTCAGTAGAAATAGTAGTAATCCCGTTCAGTAATATTTTCTTTAAAGGTGTCTCATTGTAAGATATTACCCCTACATCCTTACCAATTTTGAACTTCATACTAATCAATCTTTCCAACAAATTCACCAGATCAGCCTCCATTAAATTAATAAAAACTTCACCTTCATTTATTGGCTCTACAGAGATATCACTAACTACATAATGAGAAAAAGCGTATTGTTGACAGAAACGATGAAAACCATCTAAAATCTCCTTCGGATAGTAACTTCTTTTAGGAAAAATGATCTTCAGTGTATGATATTTACTAAGTTCATTACGCGCTTGCTCTAAAGCATCGTAGATGTTCTTTTCAAAATTCTCATATGCAGCCGCATAATCGCCATCAACCCCCTTTATTTTTTTATCCAGTAAAACCAGCTTCTCTTTTGGAATGGTATTGATGATATCCCTAGCGTACTCTTCGCCCTCAATAAAATGAGGAATAATCACATAGTGAGAGTATTCCTCATTCTTATCATTTAGAAATCGCTTAAAAAGCCTGAAATCATTGTTATAGATGTAAAAATCTACAGATACATCCTCGCCTAGTGCGGCAATAAATGCATCATACACAATCTTTTTGTGTGCACTAAGTTTATTAAAAAGCAGAAATACTTTAAGTTTCTGCTTAAAATCTATACTCGAAATATAATAGCCCTTACCAGGAACTGAATTGATTACACCAATGTTTTTAAGGTACTTATATCCTTTTTCAGCAGTATCCCTGGATATCTCCAGTTTATAACTCAGCTCATTAATAGAAGGCAACAAATTGTCCTTCTTTAATTTGCCTAGTTCAACAGCTTTTATTATTGCGCTAGACAGCTGTAAATATTTTGGCGTTGCAGAATACTCATCAATATGAATAAAATCAAAAAACTTAGTCTTCATCTTTCTAAAAGTAAGTAATTTAATGCAATTGCCTAATATCAGACAAATAAGTATTACCTAATTTCGAACTGGTATTTACCCGCTCCAACATTCGTTTTAGCCATAACAACTTTTCCGTCTCTATATGCCTTTTTACCACTTGATAATGGGAAAGTAATTGTTGCACTGGAATTTGCAGGAATAGTTACCGAATAAATTACAGCATTTCCTGACCTTTTCCATGAAGATACAATCTTACCATAAGGTCCGTCGTGCTCTGCTTCAAAGTGTTCTAATCCCGTAACAAAATTAGGACGAAGCTGAACATTCTTAAAGCCTGGCTGTTGCTCATCAGGATGAATCCCTCCTAAACCTTTAAAGAACCAACCACCTATTTCACCAAACATCATGTGATTTAATGAAATGTCTCTTTCAGCTTTTATGTCCCAGTTTTCATATAAAGTAGTTGCTCCATTAACAATCCACCAGCCCCATGAAGGGTAAGTATCCTGTGCTGCTAATTTGTACGCAGTTTCTGCCTGACCATTATCACTCAATGCGTTTAATATTGCCTTGGCACCCAATACACCAACATCAAGATGCATTCCATCAGCAGCAACTCTTTTAGCAAGATTCTCTGCAACTTTTGTTTTAAGATCCTCAGGTACCAATCCCCATTGCAGGGCTACACTTAATTCTGTTTGTACACCTGATGCATAAATACCGGTGGCACGGTTTAAATATTTTTCGTTAATTGCTTTTTTAATTTTCTCAGCAAGGTTACTATAGTAACTGTAATCAGCCTGTTTACCAAACATTTTTGCAGCCTTTGCAAGGATAGTTGCGTCTACATAATAATAAGTAGAAGAAGTGTATTCTAGCGAAGATTGTGACTTAACAGGAACCCAATCGCCCCTGCCAAAAGTTGTCAATCCATTAGGACTAATTTGCTCTATGTAATTCACATACCTTTTAATGCTGCCGTAAGAGTCTGAAAGCAATTTACTATCACCGTAAAACATATAGATGTTCCAAGGAATTATAGCTATTGTACTTGTCCAGTCTGTTCCATTTGCCGATCCATAACCCCATCCACCTGTAGGTATAATATCCGGAAGCACACCATTTGGCTGTTGCTCATCCCTATGGTCAGCAAGCCATTTTTCATAAACAGTAATACCGTCAAAATTGAACAGGCCTGTCTCAATGGCGAAATGACCATCACCAGTCCATCCGTTTTTCTCTCTTTGCGGACAATCTGTAGGATATCCCATTAAGTTAGACAGGTAAGAATTATTGGTTGCCCACCATAACCTGTCAATTAACTTATTCGAAGAACTTATTTTACCTGTCGGAGTAACATCACTATGCATAAAATAACCGGTGATACTTTCCTTAGTCAACTGAATAGGTTTGCTACTAGTTACCTCAACATATTGAAATCCCTTGTAATTAAACTTAGGCATAAACTCAAGCTCACCTTTACCGGATAAAGTAATGATATCGGTCTGGAAAGGATCTGTATTGTCCTTCGGACGATAATAAACATCAATATTAGAAAGATCTACCCTCCCATTTGCATACAAACGTTCGCCATGCTTAATGCGAATAGTAGTTCCTTCCTCACCATTTACCTTAATTTTAGTAACACCAGAAATATTACGACCAAGGTCAAACACATATACCGTGTCATTCACCTTTTGCATCGTTTTAGAAGGAATTTCTTCAACATTACGAATTGGCTGCATTACCTGACTTACCAAATTATTTGATGGTGCTGACCTCAACGAGATACCATTCCATTTCTTATCATCAAAATCTGCCGTGTTCCATCCCGGTTGTTCTTTACGGGCATCATAATGCTCAGCAGTATAAATATTATTTAGCACGATCGGGCTAGAGCTAGTTTTCCAACCATCGCCAGAAGTAACTACATCAACAGACCCATCCTCAAAAGTAATTCTTAAATCCAGGCAAAAAGCAGGTCTTGCTCTCCAGGGAGCCTTATCAAAATTCCATACACCTATAGATTGATGATTATACCATCCATTACCTAGTAAAACACCAACAGCATTTTTACCATTTTGAAGTTGTGCAGTAACATCATAAGAAACATACAAAGTACGTCTGTCAAAACGGGTATACATTGGATCTAATCTGTGGTTGCCAACTTTTTTACCATTCAGGTATAATTCATACAAACCCGCAGCAGCGATATATGCCCTTGCCGATTTAACCTTTTTAGCAGGTTGAAATACTTTTCTGAAATATGGAGCCTCACGTTTATCGATATCATTCCCGTCACTAATCCAGGTTCCTTTCCAATTACCAATCTTCATCATCCCGGTTTCAAAACTTGCTACCGGAGCAGATGAAATAAGTTTACCATCTTTATCCCAAAGTTCAACCAACCAAAAATATTTGGTAAACGCTTCTAATGCTTTTCCATTATAATTAACAAGGCTGGCCGAAGACGCCATTTTACCTGACTCCCATACAAGTCCTTTTTTTCTGGCTACCTCTGCAGAATCTTTACCTACAACAACCCTATACGCAGTTTGCTTAGCACCCTGACGATCATCCGACATTATCCATGATAAACGTGGGTTTACTAAATCAACACCTATTGGATTTATTAAATGTTCACATTGTAAGCCTGATGGTTTGGTTTCATTAGAATACGCCTTTTCTACAGCAGAAAAAGCAAAGAGCATNAGTAAAAAAGAATAAAGAAGTTTCATTAAAATAGTTCAAGTGAAATTTAGTGTGTTTNCAATGTTAATTTTCTTAGGCATTTTCAGCAACCCGTACTGTCCTGCTCAAAATACAAAATATTTATTTTATTAAATCCTATAGGATTACTAGATTATTTATATATTTGTGCCAGCAAATGGTTCTTAAAACTTCCTGCTTATCAAGAAAGACTGAGGGATTGGCCCTATGATGTCTTAGCAACCTATACAATTCATTGTGAAAGGTGCTAATTCCAATTCGCTGCAAAGCGAAAAAGATAAGATGAAATAGTGTAACGCTACTTATCAACCATCATTAACCAAATCTAATTCTGTTCAAGACAAGTATGTGAAGGGCTGACCTAAACAATAAATGTATAAAAACATGACACAGAAAGTACACCAAAAAGAAATGCGCTGCTCATCTCCTCCTAACCACTCCTCTGCTGGTTTTATTGCCGGTCAAAAACGAATGCACTGCTGCTGTATCTAGTGCAACTAAAAGAATTTATTATACACTCATTTATCTAATTCAAATGTTAAAAACATACAAATTTTTTGTAGGGATTCTTATATCCTTTTTTTTCCTACAAACGACACAGGCACAAACTGTTAAAATAACAGGTACTGTAACCAGTAACCCGGATGGAGAGACCATTCCAGGTGCATCAATTACAGTAAAAGGTAAAAAAACAGGTACTACTACCGACAATAATGGTAAGTTCTCTATTACAGCAGATGTTAATGATATACTAACCGTATCTTATATAGGATATACCGCACAAGAAGTAACCATTACCGCTGCAACCACTACATTAAATGTAGCACTTGATATTTCTTCAAGCTCATTAAGTGAAGTTGTTGTTACAGCACTGGGTATTTCTAAAGAGAAGAAATCATTAGGGTATTCTGTTCAGGAATTAAAATCTAAAGACATTGCTACTGCAAAGGAAACTAACATTGTCAATTCACTGGCCGGAAAAATTGCAGGTGTACAAACCACCAGCAGTCAGGGTGACATGGGTTCTTCAAGAATTATCATTCGTGGCGAAACTTCTATCTCAGGCTACAACCAACCACTTTTTGTTGTTGATGGAATTCCTGTTGATAACTCACAAAACCTTGGTTCAGGTGGCTCAAGAGATTTTGCAAACACCATTTCAGATATTAACTCAGAAGACATCGAATCAATCAGTGTACTAAAAGGCCCAAATGCAGCAGCATTATATGGCTCGCGCGCTGCGGCAGGTGTTATACTTATTAAAACTAAAACAGGAAGAGGACAAAAAGGATTAGGTATTAGCGTTAACTCCAATACAACATTCTCAGACTTACTAACCCTTCCTGATTATCAAAACTCTTTCGGACAAGGTACAAGCGGCAAGTTTAGCTTTGTCGATGGAAAAGGCGGAGGCATAAATGACGGTGTTGATGAAAGCTGGGGACCAGCATTAGATGGTCGTTTAATCCCTCAATTTGACTCTAAAGGTGTTGCAGTTCCATTTATTGCACATCCAGACAACGTTAAAAATTTCTTCGAAACAGGCTATACCCTTAATAATGGCATCGCTATTGCCGGATCAGGAGAAAAACAAGATATCCGCTTCTCTTACAACAACCTTACTCAGAGCGGTATACTACCAAATTCTTCTCAAGACAAGAATTCATTTTCATTGAATACCACCTACAGAATTACTCCTAAACTAACATTAAACGCTTCTGCAAACTACATCAAAAGCAATGCAGATAACCTTCCTGCAACAGGTGGAAAACGTGCAACGGGCCCAATGCTTCAGTTTACATGGTTTGGAAGACAAGTAGACATCAGTAAGCTTAAAAACTATAAAGACGAGAACGGAAACGATTTTAACTGGAACAACAGTTACTATAGCAACCCATATTTCATCGCTTATGAAAACACAGTTAGTCAAAAACGTGATCGCCTCATTGGTAGTGCAGAATTGAATTACAAAATCACTAATGCGTTATCGGCTAACTTCAGAACAGGGAATGATTATTACACAGACCGTAGAAAGATCAAAATTGCTTACGGAACAAATGGTACCCCATTCGGCTCATATGAAGAAGATGCATACACTGTTAATGAAAACAATACAGAAGGTCGTTTAGAATACATTAAAAAACTAAACTCAGATTTCTCATTAGATGTTTTAGCTGGAGCAAATATTAGAACTTCCATTTCCGAACAAAACAACCAGAAAGCAACTAAGCTCGCAGTAAACGGTTTGTATACATTGAGTAATTCAAGAGATCCATTAGTATCTTCAAACATTTACAGCAAACTTAAAACCTATAGTTACTTTGGATCTGCTCAATTAGGCTTTAGAGACTATGCTTATATCAATGTAACCGCACGTAACGATTGGGATTCTAGTTTACCAAAACCAAATTTATCTTACTTCTACCCTTCTGTTAACGGAAGTTTAATCCTTACTGAAGCATTTGACATTAAAAATGAAGTACTTAGCTTTGCTAAAATAAGAGGAGGATGGTCTAAAGTAGGTAAAGCAACAGATCCTTATCAACTTAAGGATATATACAACTTTACAGCTCCATTCAACGGAAACCCTCAACAATCAGCAAGTCCACTCGCTCTAAATCCAGATCTTTTACCAGAGATTACCAAATCAGCAGAAGCAGGTTTTGAAGTAGGATTGTTTGATAATCGTATTAAGCTAGATCTAAGTGTATACAACACCAACAGTATCAACCAAATTTTAAAAGTTGATGTAAGTTCGGCTACGGGATATTCACAAAAACTAATTAACGGTGGAAGCATGAACAACAAAGGTTTAGAAATTCAGCTTGGCTTAACACCGGTTAAACAAAAAGATTTCAGCTGGGACATCAATTTAAATTATTCACTTAACCGCAGTAAGGTTACTGAGCTAGACAAAGAAGGGCGCATCAGTAGCTATAACATTGGTACTAGCGGAACTTTAGATGTACTTGCTGCAGTAGGCCAACCTTATGGAACTTTCTTCGGAACAGCTTATCAACGTGATGCAGCCGGACAAATTTTGGTAAGTACTGATGGCACACCTGTTATCAATCCATCAAAACAAATCCTTGGTAAATTTACACCAAACTGGGTAGGTGGAATCACAAATAGCTTTACTTACAAAAACTTCAATTTAAACTTCCTAGTCGACGCCAGAATTGGTGGTAAAATATTCTCAGGAACTAACTCTACAGGAACTTACACAGGAGTACTTGCAAGTACAATGAGAGGAAGAAACGCTGAAAATGGCGGACTTACCTACACAGTAGGTAGCACTACATTTAACGACGGGATGATCTTTGACGGCGTATTAGCCGATGGTACAAAGAACAGCAAAATCATTCCTGCCGAAGAGTATTACAAAGCTACAACCAAAGCAGATGAGCAATTTGTTTACAGCGCTTCTTATGTAAAACTAAGAGAGGTAAAACTAAGCTACAACATTCCTTCTCAGTTCGTTAAAAAGATCGGCTTACAGGATGCTACTTTCTCATTAGTAGGACGTAACCTATGGATTATCCATAAAGATGTACCAAACATCGATCCTGAAACTGCCTTAAATACAGGCAATGCTCAAGGTCTGGAAAGCTTAACACTTCCAACAACAAGATCATTTGGTTTTAACCTTAACTTCAAATTCTAGAACATCATGAAATTCAAATATATTCCAATCCTATTTTCTGCAATCATAGCAACCTCTTTCACCTCTTGCAAAGATGAGCTGGCAGATATCAATAAAAATCCAAATGCGGCAGAAAATCCGCTACCTGATTATTTATTAACCGGTGCAATAAAAAACACTACTGATGCATATTGGGGAACCAACAACATCAACTCAAGTCTACTGTTTATTCAGCAATGGTCAAAAATACAGTATACTGATGCCGATCGTTACATCTTTGCTAACACCGATCTTCAGGACTTATGGATTACCGGCTACACAAAAGGCATTATCAATCTTAACAAACTGATTGAGATAGCCGATGCACAACAGAACACCAACTACAGAGGTGTAGCTAAAGTATTAAGATCATGGACATTCCTTTTACTTACAGATGCATATGGAGATATTCCTTATTCTCAATCTATCCAGATCAAGCAATTTGTAACCCCCGAATATGACACACAAAAAGATGTTTATTTCGGATTACTTGAAGACTTGAAATCGGCACAAGCTGATTTAAAACTAGATGGTAAAGCAATTGCAGGTGATATCATTTACAGCGGAAAGATTGATCGTTGGAAGAAATTCACAAATGCGCTAAGATTACGTATCGCTTTGCGTATAGCAGATCGCGAACCGGAAAAAACCAAAGCTGTACTGGCCGAAATTAAAGCAGAAGGTGGAGATTTCATTAGCAGTAATGCAGAAATAGCTCAATTGATATATTCAACTTCTCCAAATCAAAACCCGATCAGCAATACATTTGATACACGTAACGACCATAGAATCAGTAAAACCATTGTAGATAAACTGAAAAGCTTAAGTGATCCTCGTTTACCAATATTTGCAAGCCCAACCAAAATTGCCACTCCTGAAACATATGTAGGTGTTCCAAATGGTTTGCTTACAAGTGATGCCAATAGTCTCGGATTAGACAAAACATCTAAACCAGGTGTTTATTTTCTAGCTCCTTCTGCTCCTGCTGTTATTATCAGCTATGCTGAGGTATTATTTAACCGTGCAGAAGTAGCCGCACGTGGTTTTAGCACTGAAGATGCTGCAGCACTTTACAAACAAGCCGTAGAAGAGTCGTTAAGACAATACGGAATAACAGAAGGTGCCATCACAACTTATACAAACCTACCGGCAGTAAAGTATAATGCTGCTAACTACAAAAAATCTATTGGAGACCAAAAGTGGATCGCTTTATTTGGTCAGGGCTTAGAAGCCTTTGCCGAGTGGAGAAGACTTGATTATCCTGAACTTGCACCAGCTGTTGCCGGTACATTAGATGGAAAGCTACCAGTAAGATTTATATACCCAGGACGTGAGCAATCTCTGAATGGTGCAAACTATAAAGCAGCAGTAGCCAGACAAGGCGCAGATCTGCTTACAACAAAATTATGGTTTGATGTAAAATAACATCAAATCATAAAAATAGGTTAAACAAAAAATGGCCTGTATCATGATCATGATACAGGCCATTTTTTGTTTAACTGCCCCTCCTAAATCTTACTTTCAAAGTGATAAACACCAGACCCAATCTCCTCAGTATTTCCTGGCAACACGATTTTCGCTTTAGTGTTGGCAGGTATTGTAACATCCAATTTCAACAATCCACCTTCTAACGTCCAAGCAGATTTCACAGTTCCATATACCGTTTCTAACTCAGCAGCTGCATTTGTGATTTTACCACCCGGTTTTGGAGAGATAAGAATATACTTATAACCAGGCTGATCAGCTACAGCATTAATACCGGCAATAGTTTTATACATCCAATCACCGATTGCTCCATATGCATAATGGTTAAAAGAGTTCATATCCGGTGTCTGGAAACTACCATTTGGCTTAATACCATCCCAACGCTCCCAAATTGTTGTAGCACCCATCTTTACAGGATACAACCACGAAGGGTAAGTCTCTTGCATCAAAAGATCATACGCGACATTATCAAATCCAAACTTGCTTAACACATGACATAAATAAGGAGTTCCAAGAAACCCAGTAGTTAAGTGATTACCATAATCTCTAATATTCTGCACCAAACGTCCCGCAGCATTTAATCTTAAATTCTCAGGTAACATATCAAACTGCAAAGCCAAAACATAAGCCGTTTGAGTGCCCGAAATCAACCTCCCATTTGGAGTCATGTATTCTTTTACATAAGCAGCTTTAATATCAGCTAAAAGCGAAGCATACTTTGCTTCATCATCCTTTTTACCTAAAACCTTTGCGGCATTAATCAACAACTGAGTAGAGTGTGCATAAAATGTTTGGGCAATCATATATTTATCAGTAACCGCGGCCCTACCATCATTATCATCATCAGGTCTATAAAAAAGCCAGTCTCCAAAGTGGAAACCTGTATTCCAAAGATTGTCCTTAGCGGCCGAAGTCATAAACTTCACCCATCCGGCCATACTGTCGTACTGACTTTCCAATATCCTTTTATCACCATACGCTACATACATATCCCAAGGAATAATGGTTGCCACATCACCCCATCCAGCTGCGCCAGATGAACCATCGCCAATAACATTTGGAACTACAAAAGGAACACTACCGTTCGATAGCTGATCCAATTTTACATCCTTAAGCCATTTGGTAAAGAACCCTGCAACATCCATATTATAAGCCGCAGTAGTAGCAAAAGCTTGTGCGTCGCCGGTCCAACCTAAACGCTCATCACGTTGCGGGCAATCCGTAGGCACATCAACAAAGTTCCCTTTTTGTCCCCACTGGATATTATGCTGTAACTGGTTCAACAATGGATTAGAAGTTGTAAACTTACCCGTAGTTTTCATGTCAGAATAAAGTGCAATAGCAGTAAGGTCACTTTCCTTCAAATCTCCAGGATAACCTTCCAACTTCACATACCTAAAACCTTGAAACGTAAAGTGAGGTTCAAAAACTTCCTCACCGGCACCCTTAAGAATATAATTGTTCTGTTGTTTTGCCGACCTTAAATTAACTGTATAAAAGTTACCTTCTTTATCCAACACCTCTGCATGACTAAGCATTATTTTTGTTCCTGCAGCACCTCTGGCTTTCAACTGAACCCAACCCACCAAATTCTGTCCAAAATCAACAACCGTTTCACCTTTTGGTGTTTTAATTATCTTTAAAGCCTTAAACTCCTCATGCTTTTTAACCGAAGGCCCACTCATACTCACCAACTGTTCCTTGCCTTTGCTTAATATTCTTACGCCTGTCCAACTCTGATCTTCCTTATAGCCTGCTAATGCCCAGCCTTGCTTCTCAAACCTTGCATCATAAGTTTCACCGTTGTAAATATCAGAACCTAAAATTGGTCCATAAGATGATTTCCACTGATCATCTGTTTGTACAATTTCCCTACTTCCATCAGTGTATTCTATTTCTAGCTGAAAAAGCAATGCTCTGGTATCCCCATAAAAATTATGCTGACCAGCAAAACCAATATGCCCTTTATACCATCCATCACCCAATGTAACACCGATCGCATTGCTTCCCTTTTTCAGAAAAGCAGTAACATCATACACTTGATACTGAAGATGTTTATTATAACTCGTCCAGCCCGGAGCAAAATAGCTATCGCTGATGCGCTTGCCATTTATCTGAGCTTCATATAGCCCTTTAGCAGTTACATAAGCCGTGGCCAACTTAACTTCTTTTTTTAATGAAATTTCTTTTCTAAATAGCGGACTAACCTTAGAAGTATCCTTTCCAGATACGGTTATCCATTGTGCAGTCCAATCAGACTCCACGAGCCCTGTTTGAAAAAGCCTGGGCTCAGACCATGCCGAAGTATTGCCATGATTGTCCTTTACCCTAACTTGCCAATAATATCTTTTTTTTGATTGTAATTCAGTTCCTGCATAATCAATCAATACAGACTGATCACCTACAACATTAGCTTTCCATACCAGGTCTTTGCCCGACTTAACGGAAGCTTTGTTTGCACCTACCCTAATCTCATAAGACGATTGCAAAGTATTTTTTACTGCTGAGTTTATCTTCCAGCTAAACCTTGGCTTTAGGGTTTCTATACTTAAAGGATCTTCCAGATGCTCAACCTTAAGGTCATTAACACTTAATTTCTGAGCAAAAACAGTAAGATTAAAAACAAACAAGAGAGCAAATACTGCAGAGAATTGCAGCAATTTTTTAATACATAGTTTCATATTCGGTTTAATAGTGAGTTTCCGGGAAAAGCCCAAAAAACTCACTATTATCCGTAATTAATTCGACATATGTGTCATGCACCGTCCTGTCTTTATTAATTACTGGCCTACAAAACTGTAAACTTTACCAGCTACAGTTTTAAAACCATACTTATATCCATTCTCGTCTTTACTGCTTTTCACTGCAACAACCGACTTCAAAGCATTAGGTACACGAAGACTACAATCTCCGCCGGATAACGATTTCAAAGACAACTTAACAATCTTTCCATTTTTCCATTGCATCTCAGCAATTTCGAAATTCCCCCTTGCCTTTAAACCTTTTACATAACCATTTGCCCATGCATCAGGTAATGCAGGTAACAATTGGATTTCTCCCGTTTGACTTTGTAACAACATCTCTGCAACTCCAGCGGTATAGCCAAAGTTACCATCAATTTGAAATGGAGGATGTGCACAAAGCAAGTTGCTGTAGATTCCACCACCTCCATTATAATCAGTACCAGATCCACCAGCAAGCTTAATGAAATTATTAAGGATAACATACGCGTGGTTACCATCCTGTAACCTTGCCCAAAAATTCATTTTCCAAGCCATAGACCAACCTGTCGATTCATCGCCACGTGCTAACAAACTTACTTTGGCCGCTTTAGCCAACTCAGGCGTTTGTGTAATACTGATCTGCTTTCCAGGATGCAATGCATAAAGATGCGAAACGTGTCTGTGTTGGTCAGTTGGATCATCACGGTCGGTTTCCCATTCCTGTAATTGTCCCCATTTCCCAATTTTTGGTTTTAACAATTTGCTTTTCAGGTCGGCAATATGAGTTTTATAAGCACCATCAATGCCTAAAATCTCTGCTGCTTCAATATAGTTAGTAAACAAATCGTAAATAATCTGTTGATCATGTGACACACCATCTTCTGTTGGGCCATGCTCTGGCGACCAACCATTAGGAGCCACAATCGTTCCATCAGGTCTTCTCTTCAAGTGGTCATCCCAAAATTCAGAAACCTCCTTTAAAATTGGATAAGCAAATGTCTTTAAATAGTTTTTATCCTTAGTAAAATCATAATGTTCCCAAAGCGCCTGAGCGTACCATGCACTACCAGGGGTATTCCATAAAAAGCTATCACCTCCAAAAATATTGTTCTCTGTCTTCACTGTCCATCCGCGTACATCTCCATATTCTTTTCTGGTATGCAGCTTTGCAACCTCACGTATGCTGTTTACGTAATCCAAATATGGAACATGGCATTCAGAAAGATTAGTAGGTTCAGCAAGCCAATAATTCATTTGGATATTGATGTTCGAATGATAATCACTACCCCAAGGCGGATTTGAACTGTTATTCCACAATCCCTGCAAGTTGGCAGGCAACCCACCTTTACGCGAAGACCCAATCAACAAATATCTTCCATACTGAAACAACAAAGCTTCTAATTCCGGATCTGCCTGTTTTTTATGATTAACAACTCTAGCTCCAGTTGGTAAACTGCGGTTAGCAACAGAGGTTGTTCCTAAATTTAATGATACCCTACCAAATAAGTTCTGATAATCTTTCACATGATCGGCCAATAATGTTTTATAAGGCTTTGCAGCAACAATATTTAAGATCTGCTTAATCCTTACACCCGGCTCTTCACCCTTCCAGTTTAACTCCCTTTTATTGCTATAATCTGTTGCTGCCGTAAAAATTACGGTAATGGCATCAGCTTTAGTAACTTTTAGCTTTGCGCTTCCGTTTTTATCAGAAACCACACTGCTAGAACCATTTTCTATTTTAACTAAAGCAGTAGCCTGATAGGCCATCCCATTTGCCAAATGTCCGGTAAACGTTAAAGTAGTGCCGTCAACAGAAACTTGTGCTCCGTGATCATCTTTAAGCCCAATAACAGCAGTATAAGCTTGTTTTTTATCCGCGGTATAACGAAGAATCATTACTTTGCTCGGAAAACTGCAGAAATACTCTCTGTTAAATTTAATGTTATCCTGTACATAGTTAACTCTATGTAAGGCTGTATTCAGGTCAAGTTCCCTTTTATAATTAGTAAAACTAGAATCCCTACCTTCAAAATCGATGAACATATCGCCGAAAGCCTGATATGCTCCCCTGTCACTTTCGTTTCCCGACCATAAGGTATTGTCATTAAACTGAATGTGTTCCTGGCTAACCCCTCCAAAAACCATCCCGCCAATTCTGCCATTACCTATCGGATAAGATTCAGTCATCCAATCTTTGGCAGGTTTATTATCCCACAGTTTTAAGTCCTGCACGACCTGCTCTGTTTTTTTAACCTGAGCAGTCAGACTGAGCTGAAATAACAGGAAAAGAAAAAGTGCATAAATTTGTTTCTTGTGTGGTTTCATTTTGTGATATACAGGTTTAGTGTAAAAAGTTCTTCAATAATACCCAAATAAAGCACAAAAAAATTCAGCAATATTTACATGATCTTAAGGGATTTTAACATAGAATAGGTAATGATCACTGACATTAGTTATGCCTTTTAATCACTAATCCTTTTATAAATATACTGCCTGTCAGCATTTATCTGGAGCTCCATTTTACGGTTTTTGCCTGAAAACACTGCATCCACGGGCTCATTTTCATTTACAAAAAACTTATCATTAGCATAAGGCTTAAGCTCAGTAACTCCCTTTTTACGAATCATCGTAACTACACCTGTTGTTACAGTTATCTTCAATGTATCACTAGTTAGCTCATTATAATAAGAACCCTGATAAGTATCCAATATTTTTTGATCTACAGGAACCTTGCTGTATTTAAACTTTTTGATGCCCAACATCCAGGTGTACAAACTATCCGTATTGTAAGCTGAAGTCCAGCTATCATGACCATCCTCAGGGAAAATAGTGAATTTAACATTCGGATTAATAGGCTTCAAAGCATCAACCATATCCTGACTCTGTTTAAGCGGAACAATATTATCCTTACCCCCATGAAAAACCCAAATAGGTGTATTTCTAATAGTCCAAACTTTAGATACATCGCCACCCCCACAAATAGGTATAACAGCGGCAAACATCTGAGGGTATTTCATCGCCATATCCCAGCTGCCATAACCACCCATACTTAAACCTGTTAAGTACAATCGATCCTCATCAACTCTATATTTCTTCTTAATATCCTTCATCAAGCGCATCAAATCGATGCTTTCCCAACGCTCACCTTCTGGAACTTGCGGCGACACAACAATGAAAGGAAACTGTTTCCCATTAGCAATCAGCTTAGGCAAACCATTTACTGCCACCTTGCTTACATCATCTCCACGCTCACCGCTTCCATGTAAAAACAATACCACAGGAAATTTTTGTGGATCATCTTTGCTGTAGTTTTCCGGCAAATAAAGCAGATACTTTATTTCATTAGTATATTTTTCCTGAGTTTGCTGTGCAAAAGCAACGCCACACAACAAATTGAAAACAACGAAGAAAGAGAATAGATGTTTCATATTGAACAATTTAATAATCAGACTCTTAATATACGAGAATGTTACCAAATATATCTAAAACATCGAGAGCTGTTTATCTAAGGGACTAGGCTTACTTTGAAAAACAAACTCTTCAGTTACTACAAATTGGCCATTACCCTCTCGAACACGCAGAACTATTCTGTCGCAGCAAAAGTTTAGATTTATTTTCCTATTCATAAACAAATCGTTTGCTATAGCTAATTTTTCTTCGCCTAACCTTCTGCCTATTGTTATATGAGGATTAGAACTGCTATGAGTCAACTTAACTTTCAAACCTTTACGAATCCTCGCCATAAGTGGCTTAACCATAATTTCGGACTCACTCGCCGGCAATAAACAAATTACACTATCTATGCCCTTTTCATATGCACCTATATGATCAAAACTTAAGTTTAAAGGAAACTCAGTGTCACAAGTATTATATAGTTGACTCCTAATAGCCTCCAATTGTCTTTCTGAATCCACATTAAACTCGCAGATTGTGATGTGGGCTTTTGAATTTCTACTGCCAAACCAACCAATTGATGAGGCCAACTCGTCCTTCAACCCCTTCACATCATCCATTACAGATCCAAACGGATATATCGCTACTGAATAAACCTTACTCATAACTTAAAGATACGGGACTACTTCTTACTTCTTGCCTTATACCTTTTATAAGAGACAAATGCCAAAGCAAAAACTACCGCCAACGTAACATACACCCATGATGGAATCGGTACAGGATCACCCTGTGCATACGAATGCAAACCTGTAAGGTAGTAATTAACCCCAAAATAAGTCATGATGATACTAGAAAAGCTCAACAGCGACAACAAGTTGAATAAGTACTTGCTTCTTAAGCCCGGAATTAAACGAACGTGCAACACAAACGCATAAACAATAACAGAAATAAACGCCCATGTTTCTTTCGGATCCCAGCTCCAATAGCGGCCCCAACTCTCATTTGCCCACACACCACCCAAAAACGTACCAACAGTAAGTAAAAACAAACCTACAGTTAACGACATCTCATTAACAATTGTTAGCTCAGTTATCGAAGCCTTAACCTTTGCACTAATTTTATTGTTATCAATCACATAAAGTATCAATACAACTGTTCCGATCAATCCACTTAACCCAAAGAAACCATAACTCGAAGTAATAATTGCCACGTGAATCATCAACCAGTACGATTTTAGCACAGGAACCAGCGGAGTAATTTGAGGATTCATCTGAGAACCACCATGCGCAAAGCCCATCAAAATCACTGCAATTAAACAACCCGCAGCAGGTATAAACGCATTACTGTTTCTATACATCAGCAAACCGGATAAAACACCTATCCAACTGATAAATAGCACCGCTTCATAACCATTACTCCAAGGCTCATGCCCCGAAATATACCAACGAGCACCCAAGCCAACAGCCTGCAATGTTGCGGCTATGGCGATAAGTATTAAAACTACTTTAACCAGTGTATCAAGCGATTTAGAATTCTTAAACAGCTTCATAAAGGCAAGCGAAAGTATCACTACCCCTAAGATCGCATAAGTAATCATCAAATTCAGGAATATATTCCATGAATTATAACTAATCTCCCATTCAACTTTCGACTGTGACGGCACTACATTCTTACCATATTTTTGCTGTGCGTCATGAATGTCTTTCAACGCCGCATCAGCTGCAGACCAGTTACCTGATACCTGCGCTTCATTTACAGACTTAACATAACGACTAATAGCACTTGGCTTAACCGAAATACTATCCAAATCAGTTATCGTCATAGCGATCCAGGTATTATTGGCATCACCAATAATTGGAGAAACACGTAAATACTGACCATAAATCAATTGCTCCATAGCCTGTAACTTATCATTCAGATCAATTACATCCTTGTCATAGCTATTTTGCTCAGCTGGTTTCTTAGCAAAAGCCTTTGCATAATCGTCCTTTAATCTAAACTCAGCAGTGCCATCAGGATTAATCTTTATCAGATTTACCATCGAGGTATAACCTTCAGGATTCGCACTTACAGTTTTAAGCAAATCAGGCCCACCTTTAGTATTTACCTTAATCAACGGAACGTTGATCCAGTTAAAAGGCATAGTCGAGATGGACAGGAAGAACTGATTGGCATTTAATGTATGAAAACGATCCTTACGATGTAATTTCCTAAGGATTTCAAGCGCCATAGTGTTCACAGGCTCAATCCTGCCATCAATATTTTGCACCAATAAATGACCGAATTTATCAGCATGAGCTGCATCTATCTTAATAGAAGAAGCAAATTGTACCGGATCCAGAGTTTTAGTAGGTAAAAATAGTTGCGTATCATTATGCTCATGTTTGTGCTCAGATGCGCCACTATCGCCCGGCATTACCGCATTAGCAGCACTTGGTACAACATTGTGATTATGATCGTGAACCTCACCATTCTCATGAACATGAGTAGTTGCACCATCAGAACCGTGCATATCTATCTTCTGACTAAAGGCCGCGCCAACAGGCAAGAAGAAAAGCAACAACAGCAATGTTTTCGATTTAGAGATCGTTTTTAACTGCTCATTCAATTTCGAGAAATGAGTTCCTTTCCAGAATAAAGTAACAAACATGCCTAAGAAAAGTAAAATATAACCAACGTAAGTAACGTTTGTACCCAACGAATCGTGATTTACAGATAAAATAGTCCCCTTTTCATCCTCATCAAAACTTGCCTGAAAGAAGCGATAACCTGAATGATCCAATACATGGTTCATAAATATTTTATATGGTGTTTCATTAGCTCCATCCATAATCATTACATCAGAAGAATAAGAAGCCGGACTATTACTACCCGGGTATTTCTCCATCTTAAAATCTACCAATTTAAGCTCAAATGGCGCTTTATATATCTTAGATCCATAAGCCATAGAAATCCTTAAACCACCAACTTCACTTTGATGCTGGAAATTTGTCATCCCTTTTCCACCGTAAAACGAAACCGTATCAACAGCTGTTGGTGTAGTAATTTGTACTTTCACCAAATCCAGATCATGCTCATGAGTTCTTTTATCACCCTCAAAATACATAATACGACCCGGTATTGCTGGCTCAGGAACAACAAATGCTAATCCGCCGTAAGTATACAAACTTCTTAAATTGAAAGGTTGAACTTCATTATTACCAACCACAGGTTTTCTTTCCTGAGTAGCCATAATCATATAATTACCCTCATACGGAGAAGATATCTGAAGTGCACCACTTGCATCTGATATATTAATAGCTCCCGGAGTTTCTTTGTTAAAAGAAACCAACATGTTCTGCATCAACTGCACACCACCCGTAGGAATATATTTATTTACACGTTTACCGTTTTCAAGCACAACAAGGTGTAAGGTTGGCTTACCGGTATCTCCACGCACCAACGAATCCTGTGCCCTTGCATAAAAATCAACAACTTTTAATTTAACACGCTCCCCATTGTAATCATACTCCGAAGTAAACGTTTTCTTAAACGGTTTTAAATACACCGGAATGCGGTTAGAAGTTAAATTGGCAGGCACATCATCATATGCCAATGCCGCATCACCTTTACCTATCTGCACCTTAATAAAGGTTTTATCGGAAATAATATCTTTACTTGATTCGCCTTCGCGGATATGCATCGACCCCTCAAAACTTATATACCTGGTGATGTAACCACCAATAAAAATGAGCACAAATGCAAGATGGAACACCAATAAAGGCCATTTTTTACGTTGCAAAAGTTGGTATCTCCCAATATTCCCGATAAAATTCAGTACCAGGATCAGCATAATCAATTCAAACCACCAACAGTCATAAATTAGCGCTTTAGCGACAGACGTTCCATAGTCATTTTCTACAAAAGTGGCCATTGCCATAGAAAAAGCATAAAGCAATAACATCACACCCGTGGTACGGGTTGAGAAGAGAATTTTACCTAACCTTTGAATCATTATTATTGTTTCCGTTTTTATTCCTACAGATAAGATTTTCTGAATCTTATCCGAAAAAATGATTTGTGTATTATAATCGGTGGCAAAGATGCCCCTACCAAATCAAAAAAAATATGGGTAAGTGAATTTATGGCAAAAATAAGACTAAATATTATGCCTTTATCGCAAAAAAATTACAGAAACAAGGTATTCAAAGCAAAGTCTCCACTAAAGCGTTATCATCCTGAATTTATTTCAGGACCTCGCACCAGCTAGGCTTTCTTTCTCTTGGGAGGTCCTGAAATAAATTTAGGATGACGAGGGGATTAATAAAGCTGAGAATATGGAAAGGACAATCTCTTATATAAAACATCATCCAAACCGTATATATCTTTAAAGAAATGAACTGCTCCCGTTTCATCAACCTTAGCAGTGCTATAGTTAATCCAAACAGGAATTTTAACAGGCACCCCTATATATTTTGCCCTTGGATAACCATTGGCCATTGCTCTTTTTATCTGATCAAACCTATCGCCCTTGCCAAACAGCGCATAGGCAAGGTTTAAAGGCTGTTCCACACGTACGCATCCATGACTTACCGCCCTAACGTTTTGCTTAAAGGGCGATTGTACAGGCGTATCATGCAGATAAACACTGCTTTCATTATTAAATAAAAATTTGATTCTGCCCAAAGGATTCTGTTCGCCGGGTTGTTGTTTAAAAGAATAAGCACCTGTTTCTTCAGTTTTCCAATCTATAGACTCAGGATCATAAACCTGCTTACCATTTTTATATACATTGATATCATTGTTGGCAAAATAGTACCTGTTTCTTTTAGCATAATTAATGATTTCGTTGCCTGCAATACTTTGCGGGATGTTCCAAACCGGATTAATCTGTACACTATAAATCATGCTAGCCAATTGAGGAGTTTGCTTATTCTCTACTGGTTCTCCCACACAAATCTTCATACTAAGCACCGATTTCCCACTATCTATTACATTCAATGTAAACTCTGGAATATTTACCACTACATACTTCTGGACCTTAGGCTTGTTTTTCCATCTCAATCGCTCCAGATTTACCACCAACACACGATACACAGTATCATTTTCTACTCCATTTTCTGCTTTAAGGGCCTTTTGCAACGCGATGTAATCAGACTCTTTTGGCTGTATACTATCCAAATAAGTTTTAATATCCTTTACTTCAAAAACCTGCATAATACTCATACTATCGGGCCTCAACGTAGGCGTACTGTAATTTGTGTAAACCCTTGCTGGGTCTACAAGACCAAACTGCATAGCTGTACTATACTTTATCATTACATCCGCGACAAGCAATTCCAACTCCATAGTATTCCGATAAACCTCTCGTTCCTTTACCCGCGATTTTTTATCACTATAACTACCCAGCAAATCTTTTACACGGCTTACTGAGAAAACTTCTGGCGCTATTCCATGGAGATTAGCATTTATCAGGTAATCTTCTAAGGTTTGCAATTGATGCTCTGGCATGAATCTGGGGACAAGAACAGGCTGATAGTTATTGCTTTTATAAAAGGAGTCTATCAGATCCGGATAGCTGAAAGCAAGATGCCGAGCCTCAAAAACCTTTTTAAACTCGGCAGCTACATCTATCCTATCTATTTGTTTTATAACAGGAGAGGCTACTTTATTTAGCCTAACCGGTGGAATTGAAGTAAAACTACGTTTAACTGTACAAGACAGACAAAGCAGTACACAAGTCATTACAATAATGGCTGCCTCCCTCCAAAAAGGGAGTTTGAGGGGGTGATCTGTCTTAAACATCTCGATGAGACTTGTTTAACTTTAACAAACAACCGTTGCAACTTGTTTTATCAGTACGGTTATTATTGGAGGCATGCTCTATAGCTATAATTGGATAAGACAGACGCAATACTGACACATAGTGAAACCAGTGATCAGTTTGCAAAAGTATTTTAAGCAGGCCTAAACCATATGGACAGGGCATAAAATAACCCGCAACAAATTAATGCTGCAGGTCATTTAAATTAACGCTCTCATTACAAACGTACACACCAATTATGAAGATTTGATGAAAATTTGCTAAATATTTAACCAATACACTAATTTAACCACTAAAGCCCTGTTTTTCACGGCAAAAGGTTCCGGCAAATAGTTATCGGTATATACAATAAACAGGTCGGATGCAGGGCGATACCTCCATTGGAACCTTGTATTTACGTTCATATTCTTCATTTGTTCATTGTATTGCACAAAGCCTGTAAGGAATAATGTATTGGTCATGGTAACATCCAGCCTTGGTCCTACCAGCCAGAAATCGTTATACCCCCATGGTTTCGGCATATCCAACTTATTGTAATTTGCGCTGAGTGCAATACTTACATAAGGTTGAAAACGATAGCCAAATTCACCTCCCAGTGTTAATCGCTTGCCATCGGCATAGTATCCGCCATAGCGAGCGTTTAAAGTATAGGTAAACAGGCTCGAAGGTTTTGAAGCGTAGTCGACACCAACAGTACTCCAATTATGTTCGCTTCCAGCTACAAGCGTATCTATTTTAGTGCTTACCGGATCGAACGGCTGCAACAACTTAATGTAAGTACCCGATCCCCATACGGTAAGCGTGTTTCTGCTTCTAAATACTATACCATAAGACCCCAAAAGTTCATTATCGGTGCGGTGCATATTCTCATCAAAGAAATTGGTTGATGAAATTTGAGGGCCATGGCTTAGCACAGGTCCTTTTTTAGGGAAGAAAAGGCGCGTAATCTGTGGCGCCATTTTAATGTACCCCTGCCGTGGCACATAACCGACCTCTGCGGTATAATTGCGCCCAACATATTCATGTTGCCAGCTAACATTCCATTTACCACTTGTGTATTGCAGGTTGGCAGCATGTGTCCAATCGCGACCGCTTTTTCCGGGACTAAAGGATTTAAGTACCATTGCCTTCCCTGTCCAAAAGTTATTTGCTGAGGCAAGATTGTATTCCATCCCAAAATTTCTATTGTACTTGGAATAAGTCGTTGTACCAGGCGCCAAATCACTCGGGTTATAATTTAGAGATTCTTTGTTGATCAATAAAAACCCAACATTTGAACGGGCAAATACACGGCGCTGCAAGGCCGCAACTGTAAAATTCTGTGCGGGCAAAGCTGTTGAGTTTTGTTTTTCTGTCTGCATATTCATAACACCCAGCCTCCAGTCCTTGTTTAATTTACCACTTAAGCGTGCGCCAAATTTAATGGGCACACCTAATCCTATCCTTCTGGAAAAGAAAGGACGAATACCGGAATATCCAAAATTGGTAAACTGATCTCCGTTTTCTAAAAAGAACTGTCTTCTTTCAGGGTAAAACAACTCAAAGCGATCTAAATTGGTTACTTGTTTATCAACATCTACTTGCGAAAAATCGGGGTTTACAGTTAGGTCCAGGTTTAAGGAAGAGGTAACGGCGACCTTGGCATCAAGCCCTACATCTTTACGCCATGTTGCTGGTTTATCGGCTTGGAAGTCCTTAATAATGCCACCAAGTGCGTATGGGATTAAAGAAACAGTGGTTCCAGGATCTGGTGGTGGCATATCCCATACCAATGTGCCGGTATAAGCTAACGAAGCCGAAGGAAACTGCCTTGGTACTGGTGCCCAGCTACTTTTTTCGGTGGTTTTCAGGTCGTTCCGGCCGAAGTTTATGCCCCATTTGGTAATACCTTTCTTATATCTGATACTTTTAAACGGGATTACAGCTTCGAAAACCCATTTATCAGGATAGTTTTTCACAACAGAATGCCATTTATTATCCCAGCTCAAATCTACCTTGCCTCCATCGTACATCAGACCATCCCATTGTGCTCCCGCAGCATTGGCTCCAAAGGCAAAACCATTGGTTTGATCGTCGAATGGGTCCATGAACATGATAAAATTGTCGTTCTTTAGAAAAGAGAAGTCGCGGCGCAGAGATTCGACCATGTAAGATCCGGGTGCACCATTATAATTTACTACCGATAAATAAAGGTTTTGCTCATCGTAGGTCATCCGTACATCAGTACGCACTTTTGCATAACTCGTATCCATTGGCAAAATCATATAGAAATCGGATGCTACATCGGCATCCTCCCAGGCCTGCTCATCTATAGCACCATCTATTTTAATGGTTGATGAGGCTTTGTTGATTTTTAATTGATAAGCATCGTTCTTTTTTTGGGCCGAAAGAGATAAACAAAAGAAACAAGCAAGTAAAAAGAGGTTAATTCGCACAATTGGTTAGGTTCGGTTAGGGGAGCCAAAATATAAAAAAAAGGAGGGGGCTACAACATCACAATTGTAACATAATCAAGATATTGATACGTAAATCAGAATAATTAAAAAAAAATCAACAAAAAAACCGTCTGAAACAACAAAATACCTTTACGTAAAAAAGATTATTCATAAGTTTACGCTGAAAAACCGACACATAAACCACAATAATGAAACAAAACTTCATTTCTTCAATGATCAGGGTGGCGATTGCCCTGAGTTTACCCCTTGTTTTCTTAGGCTGTTCAGTTAAACAGTCATCACCTAACCCAAAATGGGAGCAGCTTTTCGATGGAAAAGACCTAAATGGTTGGGATGTTAAAATCAGAAAGCATGATCTAAATGATAACTTCGGTAACACTTTTAGTGTTAAGGACGGAAATATTCAGGTTAGATACGACAAATACACAGAATTTGATGATCAGTATGGTCACTTATTCTACAAAAAACCTTACTCTTATTATCTGATTGGCGTAGAATATCGTTTTACAGGCGATCAGGTAAAAGGCGGTCCGGGATGGGCATACCGCAATAGTGGTATCATGATTCATGGTCAGGACCCTAAAACGATGAAAAAAGATCAGGAGTTTCCTAACTCTATCGAAGTTCAGTTGTTAGGCGGCGCAGGCAATGGCGAACGTTCAACTGCAAATCTTTGTACTCCAGGCACTCAGTTTGTAAAAGATGGTAAAGTGATCAAAAGTCACTGCATAGAATCTAATTCAAAAACTTTTAACGGCGACCAATGGGTACGTGTTGAAGTGCTTGCCCTTGGGGACTCACTAATTGTACACTACGTAAATGGCGAAGAAGTATTACGTTACAACAGACCTCAATTAGACCCTGTTGGCGGTGCTGCAGAAGGTCAGCTTTTAACAGGCGGTTCTATCTCGTTACAAAGCGAAAGCCATCCGGTAGATTTCAGAAAAGTTGAGATCATCAACTTAGAAAAGTATGCTAAAAACCCTGCTAAACTACAAGAGGTAGTTCAGAAACTATTAGCAGAAAAAAGAGTAGCAAAACAATAACACACTTATAGTAAACACCTAATAGAGTACACAAATGATTAAATTTTCTTTAAGTCTTATTTATTCCCTGGTATTATTTCTGGGACTAAAAAGCTTTTTTGGCGAACCTAAAACCACTTCTTTTGATCCACCTGAGTTAACAATCACTCCGTTTGCGGGACCAGATGTTACACCTAGCCCTGCTTGTTTAGCCGTTGCCCCAACTGGTGAAGTTTTTGTTGGTGTTGATATGATTGGATCTTTGGGCAAAGACCCTAATAAAGGTCGCATACTTAAACTGGTTGACAAGGACAATGATGGCAAAATGGACCAGCACATAGAATTTGCTATGGTTGATAACCCTCGTGGTATTATTGCTCAAGGTGATCAGGTTTTTGTATTGCACACTACCTTCTCTAAAGAAACCGGTAAAGCTACAGGAATGGACCTGGTAGTTTTTGAAGATAAAGATGGTGATGGAAAGGCTGATGGCCCTGCTAAACCACTTATTGAGCATATCAGTAATGCTAAATATATTCAGGAACGTGGAACTGACCACGCTACTAACGGAATCAGAATGGGGATCGACGGATGGATTTACATCGCTGTTGGTGACTTTGGTTTCCATGATGCAGTAGATCGTTCTGGTAAAAAAATGACCATGTTGGGCGGTGGTATTGTCCGCGTTCGTCCTGATGGAACTGAAATGGAAGTATACACTCATGGAACTCGTAACGTTTATGATGTTGCTATCGATCCTTACATGAATGTTTTCACTAGAGAAAACACAAATGATGGTGGTGGTTGGAATGTGCGCTTTTCGCACCATATCCAATCTGGAGAATACGGATACCCTGTATTATTTCAACACTTTACTGATGAAATATTGCCTGCTCTAGTAGATGTTGGTGGTGGTTCTGGTACTGGCGCATTATATATGAGCGAGCCTAACTGGCCTGAAAAATACAACAACGTGCCAATGATGGCTGACTGGGGAAGAAGTATGTTATATATCCACAGAGTTACAACTGACGGTCCTACTTTCACTCAAAAAGAAGAAGAGTTTATTAAACTCCCTCAAATTACAGATTTAGATGTTGATGGTTCAGGCCGACTTTATCTTGCTGCATGGGATGGCGCTGGCTATTCTGGTAGCCCAAGCAAAGGTTATGTAGTTCGTGCTGTGCCTAACAACTTTACTTATAAAGCGTTTCCAAACGTAGCAAAAGCTTCAGTTAAACAACTAGCAGAATTGCTTAAATCTGGAAGTGCTGTAGGACGCTTAAGTGCTTCTCAGGAGTTAATTGCACGTGCTAGCAAACAAGCTACTGCTGCTGCTTTAAAAGTTGCTTCTGACAAAAAACTTCCTTTAGAAGTACGTGTTGCTGGTATTTTTACTTACGCACAAGCTGCCGGAGTTGATGGTATTCCTGCTTTATTAACACTTGTTAAGGAAGATACCATGAGAGAATTTGCTTTAAGAGCACTTGCCGATCGTAAAAACAATTTGCAAAATGTTCCTACTGAACCGTTTTTAGCTGGTCTTAAAGATGCTTCGCCACGTGTTCAGGCAATTTCCGCTATTGGCTTAGGCCGTTTAGGTCATGTAGAAACTGCTTCTGCCCTATTGCAGACTAAAGTTCCTGCATCATTTGTAGAACCTGCTAAAGATGTTGAAGGTCCTCATGCTACACCTAACTCTGCTATCGTGTTTCCTCACTTAGCTGTTCAGGCATTGGTGAATCTTAAAGCTGTTGATGCTGCTGTTGCTTCAATTAACGGTGAAAATTCAACTATCGCATTGTGGACTTTACGTTATATGCACGATCAGAAAGCTGTTGATGGCTTGATTAATGCTTATCAGAAATCTAGTGACGATAAATTAAAGAAACAGATCTTGGTTACTTTAGCTCGTCTTTATAAAAAAGAGGATGTTTATGATGCTTCATGGTGGTGGGGAACAAGACCAGATTCTCATGGTCCGTACTACAAAGGCGTTGTTTGGGCAGCTTCTCCTGCTATTGAAAATTTCTTAAAAGGAGAATGGGAAAAAGCAGATGCTAATGGCAAAAAATTCTTTACTGACTTAGATGAGCGTAACCGTATGGATATTGCTGCATTTGGTGTTGAAGAAAAAGTTGCCGCAGTTGAAGAGCCTAAAGTAGATCTTGAAAAAATTAAGAATCAAAAAGGTCAGGTCGGTAAATCCTCTATTGAGGATGTTTTATTGGCGATCAATAAATTAGATGGCGACGCAGTTAAAGGTAAAGCATTATTTACCCGTCAAGGGTGTATTGCTTGCCATAGCATCAGCAAGGGCGAAAAAATGAAAGGTCCATTTATGGGTCAGATCGGTTCAATTATGAATCGTGAGCAAATTGCTGAATCTATCCTTAAACCAAGTGCTTCAATTTCGCAAGGTTTTGCTACTGTGATGATCTCTGCTAAAGGGGATAAAACTTATATGGGCTTTATTACAGAAGAAACAGCTGTTAAGGTTGTAATGCGTAATGTTGCCGGTGAAGTTTTCACTATTAAAGCAAGTGATATTTTATCACGCAAAGAAATGGATTCATCTATGATGCCTGCAGGTTTAGCTAACTCATTATCATATGAAGAACTTGCTTCGCTTGTAACTTTCCTTTCTCAACAAAAGAAATAAGGGTTTTTAAAATACATTGTCTAGTCCTGAAAAAAGTTGACTAGTGTTTAACAAAATTACTATTTAGAAACAACCATCAAAATCTGATTTTGATGGTTGTTTTGTTTTCCAACG
>Ga0065714_10002597_pt1 | contig 28371 bp, 19 predicted proteins | sample MisRhiReplicate2_FD_59101 | JGI IMG/M metagenome (GOLD analysis project Ga0065714, IMG submission 59101) | Miscanthus rhizosphere microbial communities from Kellogg Biological Station, MSU, sample Rhizosphere Soil Replicate 2: eDNA_1 v2... | ecosystem: Host-associated > Plants > Roots >... | reverse complement strand
ACTTTTAAGCGATTGAATACCATAAAAAACCCCTGTATTAGCACCCGAAGTAATGGTAATTTTAGCTGTATTTACCTGTAGCTGATAAGCATCATCTGCAATTGAAGGATCCAATCTGAGTTCAATTATTTTTCGGCCGGCAACGTCTTTTTCAGGTACATTTTTTAAAACTTTACTTATTTCCTTAATCAGGTATTTTTTTTNATTATTTAACTGTTTATCAGCAACAATGCGCACTGTTTTATCTAAATAAAAAAAGCCAATGCCTTTGGTAAAATGAACCGGAGTCGGAAAAACCGGAATTAATTGATCCTTTGATGTACCGACAATTGCCCTGTTCTGGGTATAAATTTCATCTGCTAGTTTTCGTTCCTCCTCATTCACATCAACTACTGTTTCCATTTTTACTTTGAGTGGGATGGCACTGCTGTTCTGATCATCCCAGGCCCAATAAAAGCCTTTTGGGAAATCGGTAATATTTTTGGCTGCTCTCGATACAATTGATATTTCAACAGATTTTCCGGCGGGGATTACTTTAAGCGTGCCGTTAGGAACAAGTGCAAATAAATCACCATTGATATGCCTTACCGAGATTGGCCCACCTTTAATATTGTCGTACACATCGCCTGCGTTGAAAAAAACCGTCCAGCCTTTAAGTGGAAAATCTATCTTACTGCCGTTAACGACTGTAAAATTTACAAGTGTTTCCTTTTTACTATTTGTATTTTGCCGGATAATTTTCCATTCCAATTTCAGCTCATTAGGATTGAAACGATTTTGTGCCCAGGTATTTATACAAAAAGATAAAACAAGAAAAACTGTTAGGTATCGCATAGAATTTTAAATTAGCTATTGATTAAGCACAGCACCCACGCTGTTTTTTTTTGAATTAAGACTTACAAGGGTATGTATTTGAACTCGCGGATAATGATCTCAACGTTCTGTCCGTTTGATGGCGGCACCGTTTTGAACAGCCACAAATTCATTCGAACAGGCATCGGAACTGTACTGATCGATGTAGCCGGTGCATTCCATGTTTTGGTAGCGAACAGATTTGTATTCCCATCCTGGTGACCGTGCAAACTCTTGAAAACAATAGAATTAGCAGTTCGGGTAAACCGATGTGTTGTCCAATCGCCAGTGAGCGTAAAATTCTGTAAATATTCTACATTCTTGGGTGTGGTAACCCCTACGGCAGGCCAAACTGTATAGTTAAGGTTATTGGCATTGTTCGGATAGCCCCATCTCGAAAATTCGATGTCCATTTCGTCGTGCAGATTGACACCTGAATAATTGAAAAGTCCAAAAACGATGTTGTGGTCCAGCGTATCTATCCTTCCCACTACTTTCCACTGGTAGGTTCCATATCCCAGGGTATCCAACATAATAACCTCTGAACATTTCCATGTATTGTTACTCAGATCTTTGGTTAACTTTAAGTGGAGGTACCCATTTGCATCTACAAAAACATTCGAACTGCTCCAATAGTTGGCCCAGGGACCAGCAGTACCACTTCCGCTATCCTTAACTTGCCAAGTGTACCCCGAAAAATTTATAGTGGTCTGATTAGTTATTAAATTGGTTACAGGATTTACAGCAACAGCCTTATTCTTGCCTGTCAGCGGCTGTAAATTATTTATCTGCTCTTTCTTACAGGAAGCAAATACAGTGGACACAATCAAAAGTATCCATACTAAATATGGTCTTGTTTTCATAATTAATGTTTTTTAGTTTCCGGATGCATGGGTGCTGTGCTTAGAATTGGGCAAATAAAATCTGGTCGGCCTATTTTTTAGGCCGTTATAATTATTGATGAGCAAAAAATTCCTTTGTTAAAAACTGATAAAATTAAAGGGGAATAAATTTGAAATCTCTGATTACAATCTCTACATCTGCATTATTGGATGGGGGAACGCCTTTAAAGATCCAAAGATTGATAAATACAGGCATTTCCAGTTTACTGATCGATGTTTTAGGCGCATCCCAGCTTTTGGTGGCAAAAATATTTTTGTCGCCGTCCTGAAATCCGTATAAACTGGTAAATGTGAGCGATTTTTCTGTACGTTTAAAACGATGGGTGGTATATGTTCCATTTAAACTGAAGGGTTGTACGTATTCTACATTTTTAGGTTCAGTAACCCCACTTGCGGGCCAAATGGTATAATTCAGGTTTTTATTATTTTCTGGGTGCCCCCATTTAGAAAATTCGATATCCATTTCATCATGCTTGTCCTCGCCAGAATAATTAAATAATCCAAAAACGATATTATGATCGAGGGTATCTATACGGCCATCAATTTTCCATTGATAAGTACCATAACCCAGTTTTTCCGTCATAATTACCTCCGAGCATTCCCATATACCGGTTGCAGGATCTTTGGTGAGCTTTAAATGCAAAAAACCGTTCTTGTCGACAAAAGCATTCTTTTCGCTCCAGCTATTTGGCCCCGGTTCACCTTTTTTTGATCTGATTTTCCAGGTGTAACCTGCAAATTTTAGTGTTTTAGGTTCATCCTCATTGCGGCTTAAATTGGCTTTTTTAAGCTGCGGAACGCCCCTCTCTGGGTTGGTAAATCCCGACATCGACAGTGCTGTAAACAACAGCAAAGCCGATAAATAAATACTTTTTTTCATTTTGGTTCTTCTGTTTAGTTGATATTTATAATGGTTAAATTTTAATCATGATGTCTTTTTTGTACATCCACCAGGCGAGTGCAGTAAATAGCAGCATATAAAATATGCCACTGGCCAGCGAATCGAGGTATGGGGATTCAAAGATTGGCTGCAATAGTTTATGGTAAATAAATGTTCTCAGATCCATACTTCCGCCTGATGTTTTTATCGGAATGATATTCAGAATTCTGGGCAATAGTTCGGAGAGAAAATAAAGCGTAATGGCATTCCGGCCCAAGGCTAAGAACGGGAGGAATGGAACTTTTATCCCTTTTATATCGATGAGGTAATAACTCGCAGAAAGCCCAACGCAGGCCAGTCCTCCTGTATAAAGCACATATGAACTTGTCCATAAGGATTTATTGATCGGAAAAAACTGCCCCCAGGCAATTCCTAGCATTATAGTGCTTAATCCAAGCACCAGTAAATGGATGCATCTTCTGTTCATGCCGTACTTGCTATTCCTTAAAATATGGCCTGTTACTATGCCCATAATTACTGTGGCTATCGAAGGAATGGTACCAAGCAATGCCTGTGGATCCCAGGTTTTGTGGAGCAGATGGGAGGTGCCAAACAAACCCCGATCCAGGTAAGCACCCATATTGGTATCTTTTCCATAGTTGGCGGCTCCAATACCCGGAACAGGGATAAAGCTCAATACGCACCAGTAGCCAACCAGGAAAAGAATGCCCAATATAATCTGTGTACTAAGCTTTGTTTTTATAAAAATCAGCGTTGCTAAAAAATATACAATCGCTATCCTAAACAGGATGCCCTGTATACGTAAATTCAGAATTGCATCAATTGGTGCAGTAAACACCTTTGGAAACAGAAAAAGAACAAAGCTCAGTCCGATCATGATCATCGACCGCCTCGCTGCCGCAGCTATAATTTCACGATGAGGCGTGTTATAACGCTTTTTGTCCATAGCGAAGCATATCGACACCCCTATAATAAAAAGAAAAAATGGAAAAACCAGATCGGTAAGCGTGCAACCGTTCCAATCTGAATGCCCTAACTGAGGATACACATATTCATGACTTCCCATGTTGTTCACCAGGATCATCATGGCAATGGTAATTCCCCTGAAGACATCAAGAGATAGTAGTCTGCTCTGATTAACGGGTTCGATTTTCTCCATGGTTTGGTCAGTCGGTTGTTTTGTTTCGGGTACGTACACGTAAAATATTCACAGCTTTGTTTTTCTCAATTGGTTAAATTTTATACGGGAAAAAGTAGCTGAAATGTAAAGCTTACCCGATGTTTATAAACAACTGTATACTAAGCTTTAGTAATTACGGTAACGTACACGAAAATAAGGATTAAATTCAGAATCCCAAATTTATTTTCGAAATATTTCAAAAAGGATGTCAGAAGAGTTTAAATACTTGTTATAAAGGATGGACAGATCAGTTGTTATAAAAGAGATAATTTTCGCTGGTAATGATATCAATGGGCATATAATAAGACTTATCAAACTGTGCAGCATGTACCAGGTGGTTGTAAAGTGCCATGATCCCCCTATAGCCTTGCTCCTTTGGCTTCTGACTGATCAAAAATTCGATATCGCCGTTTTTCAGGTAATTGATATTATCTTCCAGAAAATCGTAGCCTATTAATTTAATATCACCCCTTTTAACTTCTTGAAGGTATTTAGCAACAGAAGATACCCTTGAATTAGTAACAAAGACTGCTTTAATCGCACGATTATCGAGTACCTTTGTCAATTCTTTCTTTACAGATGCATAATCGGTAGAACGGATATCCTGCTTAATGATCTCATTGTTTAATCCATTCTTTTTAAAATAATCCTTAAAGCCTTCTTCCTTGCGCAGTAGATGGTGCAGGTTATCAATTTCCTTCGAAATATTCACAATCAGTACCTGGTCATTGCCCGAAACCAGATAACGCATTAAATGTGCACCCAACGAACCACTATGGAACAGATCCGGGCCGATATAACATAAGCTATCATGGTCTGGAATATCCGAATTGATAAATACGTAAGGAATCCGCAGTTTTTTACACTCGTCGGCAAATTTTTCCGATTCTTTCATAAACATGGGTGCTAAAAGCACGCCATCCACACCTGCTGCAAGGATCTGATCGGCCTGTTTTACAAAGCTCGTTTTATCGTTCTGATCAAAAAAATACTGCTCAACGGCTATTCCATATGGCTTCACCTCTATCCCGGCTTCCAAAATTCCATCCAAAGGTGCTTTCCAATAGTTTGTTTCAGCTGAAACAGCCGGAATGAGCACCGCTATATTCAGCGTTTTTTTTGAGGCCAGGCGTCTGGCCAAAATATTTGGTTGATACTCAAGTTCTGCTATAATGGCGAGGATTTTATCTTTGGTCTTTTTTGAAACACCTGTACGGTTATGCAGCACACGGTCTACCGTACCTATCGACACCTTAGCGCGACGGGCAATTTCTTTCACACCAACAAGTTCCTTATTTTCTTTCATGAAATCGTTCTTTTGAGCAGCCCCCATTACGCCATGGCATTTGGGTGCACTAAATATAGATTATTTTGATGAAAAAATACTTCAAGACATTTTCGAAATCTTGCCCTTTCTCGATGAAAAATCAATAAGCCCTGAAATCTAAAAAACCAACACATCATCATATCTGATCGCACAAACATATTTGCTCCCGGATTTGGAAATATGAATAAAGTAGTTATTTTTACATCGTTAACGTACACGAAATTAATAATTTATTCAATATGAAAGCATTATTATTCATTTTTTCGCTTCTGATATGCACAGTTGGTCTGAAAAGTCAGGAGCTTAATCTCATTCCCTATCCTAAAAATGTAAAACAACTCAGTGGCTTTTATAGCTTAGTTAAGGGTACCGAACTGGTGGCTGAAAAAAAAGAATTCCAGCCCTTGCTCCAATATTTTAACCAGGCCTGGGCAGAGCAATACAAGGTGAAGAATAAACAGGAGCTCAGCGTAAAACTCAGTAAAGTTCAGGGCGGGATTTCGGGATCGTATACCTTACGTACTGATACAAAATTCATTCAGATTGCAGCACCGGACGATTCGGGCCTGTTTAACGGGCTCACTACGCTATTGCAGCTTTGTTTATCAGCTACTGCAAATAAAAAAACAATTAACATACCACGCCTGATTATACAGGATGAACCTCAATTTGGCTGGCGCGGGGTGATGCTCGACGAATCTAGGCACTTTTTTGGCACCAAAACGGTGAAGCAGTTGCTTGATTGGATGGCTTTTTACAAATTGAATAAATTTCACTGGCACCTAACCGATGCGAACGGGTGGAGATTAGAGATCAAAAAATACCCATTGTTAACCACTATAGGCGGTCGAGGAAATTTTACAGATAGCCTGGCCGCAGCCAGATATTATACACAGGCAGAAATCAGGGATATCGTATCATATGCCAGTGTCAGAAACATCACCATTATCCCAGAAATTGATATGCCGGGTCATGCCAGTGCATCCAATCATGCCTATCCAGAATTTTCGGGTGGAAAAGTCTCCGAAAATCCCGATTTTACTTTTGATCCTGCCAATGAGGGCACCTATACTTATCTCAGCAATATCCTCACAGAAGTAGCCAGCTTATTTCCTGGTAAAATGGTGCATTTGGGAGGCGACGAGGTGACTTTGGGCATTGATGCCTGGAAATCAAATCCCCGTGTACAAAACATGATGAAAGAAAAAAAATTCACCGATTTTACTGAACTTGAACATTATTTCCTGAAAAGAATGACGGATAGTGCAAGCAAAAAAGGCCTCCATGTCATCTGTTGGGACGAGGCTGTTTCTGCAAACCTCCCTTCAGATAAAGTGTATATTCAATGGTGGAGGCATAACAAACCCAATAGTCTTACAGAAGCTATTAGCAAGGGATACAAAGTGATATTATCGCCAAGATTACCGTTATATTTCGACTTCGTTCAGGATGCAGCCCATCAATCGGGAAGAAAATGGGGCGGACTGTATAATTCATATTTAGACATATACCACTACCCCAAACCAAATGAACAGCTTAAAAACGTGCTGGGCGTACAGGCCAATATCTGGACAGAAACCATAGCTACAGATCAACGGTTAGAGTTTTTGCTTTTTCCGCGTATTGCGGCATTAGCAGAATCTGGTTGGACAAGTCCCGAAGCTAAGAGTGAGGAAAAATTTAATTTACGACTGAAATCGCAAATAGCACTTTATAAAGCAAAAGGCATTTATTTCTATAATCCTTTTTCAACTAAAGAAAGTTCGGAGAAAATAGATTTTAAAAAGGAAAAAGAAGTTATTGATTAATTCTAATTCTGTACAGTTTACCATCTATAAACTGCACAGAATTGCATTGTTCCAGCCTTAATTAATATTAGTTTTTCGGCTCAATAACAGCTACATAACCTCCGTCTTTCACCATTTTAATATCGATAATTTCACCCGCCTTGATTGGCTTAATAATCTTTTTAAAATCCATGGCCTGAAAATCGGCATTGATTCCATCCTGAATCAAGGTGATCTGATAATTTATACCTGGCTTTAAAAAAGAAGCTTTTGCCTTCAGGTCATGCGTTTGGTCATTGCCCATAGCTCCAATAAACCACTTCTCTCCCTTGCGCTTGGCTTTAACAATGTACTCGCCTACTCGTCCATCCAGTACTTTGGTTTCATCCCAGGTAACCGGAACACTGGTAATAAATGAAGTGGTTTCGGGTTCTCTCAAATAATTGAAAGGATTGTCGGCCAGCATTTGAAAACCACTTTCAAAAACGATATACATGGCCAATTGATGTGCCCGGGTTCCTATGCTCATGGTATTTACCCAGCTGGGTTTATAATCCTTTTTGTGAGCAGAACGCATGGCACCAGGGGTATAATCCATTGGCCCAACAGCATTACGCAGGAAAGGCAAAAACAAATTATTATTAGGGGTAGCCAATCCGCCACCTATATTCTGCTCCATGCCCACTACCCCCTCATAAGAAAGTACATTGGGATAGGCTACTTCCAGTCCGGCAGGTTTAAATGCCCCATGAAAATCGACTAAAATATGGTGTTTAGCAGCCTCCTTGGCTACACGGGTATAATAGTTAACCATCCATTGATCGCTTCTATCCATAAAATCGATCTTAACGCCTGCAATCCCCCATCTCTCTAAGGTTTCGAAAATATTGAAGTTATTTTCTACCGCTAACCAGGTAAACCAAAGTACAATCTTTACATTTTTTGATTTTCCATAAGCGATGAGTTCTTGCAGGTTGATGGTTGGATTCGGTTCGAAAGGATTAAGTGTAGTTTTGGCCCAACCTTCATCCATAATGATGTAAGGGATGCCAAATTTAGCAGCGAAATCAATATAGTATTTGTATGTATCCTGATTATAGCCCGATTTGAAATCTACACCATATACATAGGCATTGTGCCACCATTCCCAGGTAACCTGTCCTGGCTTAATCCATTGGGTATCCTTCAATTGATTTGGTGTACTCAGCTTATAAACCATTTCATTGGCAGCCAATTGTTCATCTTTATCCGTGATGACCAAAAAACGCCATGGAAAGCTCCTTTTTCCTACAGTTTTAGCAATGTAATTTGCTTCTTTAAGTATCTTTTTACTTCTATCGCCATCCTCTCCAAATGCTAAGGGTGCTTTAGGAAAAGTTGCTTCGATGGTTTGATCGTCGGTAGCCTTAACAAACAGGCAGGGGTAATCGTACAAATCGGCTTCAGAAAAAAGTGCCTTATACTTTCCATTATCAAAAAGCATGGGCAAAACACTCATTTTACTTTTATCTACCTTGCCCAGTTCATTTTGGCGATAAAGGATTTCGTAAGCGGTTTTAAAGCCTGCCGTTTCCAGATAAGCAACTTTCACCTTGTTGCTAAAAGCGATGTGTACATCTTCGCTGGTAATGGAGATAGAATCTCTTTTATTGGTGATGAAGCGATAGGCAATACCATCATTATAGGCCCTGAACTCGACACTAAAATCGCCTTTAAAATCTAAGCGTAAAAGATTATATTGATTGCTTACGGTACTATTTTTAAGGGGAACAACTGGAACAGAGCTTGAATTTACGCTGGAAAGTGTCTTTTTTAAGAACTTTGCATTAGCACCAAGTTTTAGCTGATCCAGATTAAGCTGGAGATAAGAATTNTTTAANAAAGACTCGCCATTAAAGCTAACCGAATAACTGATTTTTTCTTTAACGTNTACTGAAATCTTTATCCTTTTATCTGGAGAGGATAAATCAATTTCTGCACTATAGAGCTTCAAACACGCAAGCAGCAAAATACAGGTGGTTAATAATTGTTTTTTCATTTTCATTTGGGTTGGAGCAGAATGAACTGCTTCTATTTTTATTGATTTTTATATTACTTAAATCGTTTTAGTTATCTAAAGTTAACTGTTGTTTTTGATTAAGGAGCATATTTTTTAAAGTTCCGTAATCTATATCCTGAACAGCTTTATGACTATCAATGGCTAAAGCGGCGGCTGTTGCTGCAGACTCTCCTAAGATCATAAATACCGGCTCCATGCGCACAGAACCATAAGCGATGTGCGAGGAAGATAAACACACAGGTACCAGAAGATTTATACATTCTGTTTTTTTCGGAACAATGGATTGATAGGCAATGCTGTAGGGCCTGGGTGCCTTCACGCCTATATCGCCTTCATTCTGAACGTAACCCTCTTCGGTTACATAGCGCTGAACGTTATGCGAATCGAGCGAATAAGAGCCCATCCCTATCGGATTTGGAACCGTTTTTTTACCCAATACCTCATTTTCGCTCATTACAAAATCGCTAACCATCCTTCTCGCTTCTCTAACATAGAGCTGGTAAGGCCAGTTGTTGTTGTCCTTAAACTCATCTTTGGCCAATCCCCAGTTCTTTAATTTTACCTGTATCTTTTGCGGCATTCTCGAATCATTAGCCATAAAATACATCAGTCCTTTCTGGTAATCTTCATGGGCCTTAATAATCTTTTTGCGTTTCTTGTAAGAAGCCTCCGGGTATTCATAATTCATCCCAATAAAATCTAAACTAAATGGGCCGTGGTTATTGGTATCTGTTTTACGATTAGGAATGGGATCATACTTATCAAAAAGTTCATTCCATCCGGAATTGAAAACCCTCAACAGCAGTTCGTAATCCGTTGGGTTGTAGTGGTCTGGCTTAGGGAAAGTAATTCTATTTTCTGGTTTATCGGTTAAGCACATGCGGTAACAATAAGCCTGCAGTTTGTGGTCAGCTGTACCATTTACCCCAGGCTGATCAGCAGAAATCCCCTTTAAAAGTCCACTACTTTTATCTCCTGCAATTTGGTAAGGATCTATTTTGCTCTTGAAATGATGCCCATGTTGAAAAACAAGTGCCTGCACCCCATTCCACTGTTCAGCATAAGTGCTGTTGGCTTCGCGACCAACATGATAACTCACCTTTGCGGCAGCCATCANATCGCCTTCGTAGCTGGCATCTATAAACATCTTTCCAAAAAACTTTTTGCCCGATAGTGTTTCAAGGCTTATAATTTGTCCGTTTTTTAATTGCAAAACCGATTTTCTATTCAACCACTCATTACGATAGACCTGTAATTTGTTTTCGACCACAAAATCTTCCATGATTTGTTCGGCAACATGTGGTTCAAAAATCCACATGGTCCGGTCTGCTCCATCAATAGCTGGCGTACCCTGTCCTTTATTACCGTATTCGGCTTTTTGCTGCCAGTTCCAGGCACTGTCATTTTGATAATGCTGGTAAACCCGTTGGTAAAATGTTCGGGCCAAGCCTCCAATAACCGATTTATCGCCGGTATCGGTAAAGCCTAGCCCAGAAGAGGAAAGTCCGCCCAAATGTTTATCTGGAGAAATAACCAACACACTTTTACCGAGTTTTGCGGCCTGTACAGCAGCGATAATACCTGCTGTAGTTCCACCATAAATGATGATATCAGCATGATATTCCAACTTCCTGGGTTGTGCAAATGCATTACAACAGAGCACATATAGTGTAAATACACAGACTAAAAATCTCCTCATCATAATGTTGATTGTTTTAAAAGTTGCTGCAAATAAGCGGGGTAACTATCTCTATCTAGTGTTCCGTCACCTTTGGTAATGCTATCTCCAAAACACACAATTTGTGTTTTGGGCAAATTGTGGTCAACGATGTAATCATAAACGGCCAGGCCAATAAAGCGGTATCCCATCGCTGTAGGATGGATACCATCTCTTTTATTACTATTGGCCATATTCTGGAGTAGCGAATCTTTATCAGTACCAATTTTTCCAATAGCTGAAAAACGATGTCCCAAATCTAAAAAGTGAATACGGTGTTTTCTGGCAGCTTTCTTAACCACACCATTAAGCTGTTTTCTTCTCCCTCCTACACCTTCAGGCTCATAGAATGATGCCGGATGCCTGGTGAGCAAATCGGGCTCATACACCGGCAGTATACTCATCAACAAAAGCTTACTACCCTTGTCCTTTATCTTTTTTATCAAGGTATTTAGATTAGCTTCGTATTGATCAATTGGCAGATATTTCACACTGTTCATATCATTGGTTCCAATCATTAAGATGGTGAGTTTGGGTTTGTGCCGCAAACAATCCTGCTCAATTCTAGACAAAAGGTCGCTGGTATTATTGCCACCCACACCTGCATTAATTACTTGGCAATCTGTTTTAGTATCCGCAACAAAGTTTAGGTCTGAGTTAAATCCATAACAAACAGGTACGGCAAGCAGTCCCAGCTTTAATATTTCTCTTCTATGCATAGTATATTTCCGATTTATGTACTTGCTCCTGCGCCCAGTAAGATAGCACTTTCTCCTAAAAAGGATTTCTTTACCGGAAAACTGTACCCCAATAATTCGTTGAGCTCTTGCTGTGTTTCTTTCATGAAATAAGTATCTGCATGGGCGATATTGCCACCAATTACTGCTGCCAAAGGCGTTTCTCTTTGAATAAACTGGTAAATAAAGCTCGCCAGGTTGTTACTGAACTCAGAGAAAACCTGATAAAAATCAGTACTTCCAGCATGATTATCGATCAATTCCTTCACATCAGCTACCTGCTTACCAGTTAATTCATAGAAACGTTTTACAAACCATCTGGTAGATATATAATCTTCGGCAATTCCCTCTAAGAAGCCCATATTCCATAAATCAGCATCTTCTGCTTTACCGCTTGAAGTATACGAAGTACCTAATCCGGTACCCAGTGTTAAGCCTATTGCTTTATCAAAACCGTATAAACTCCCGCCGTATAATTCTCCTTTTAAAAAGCAGGCTGCATCATTGTGAAAGCTAATATCTGCCGGGTCATAACCAATTTCAGCTGCCAGCAATTCTTTAATATTTAAACTATAAAGCGACCTGAATTTATCCTGGTCCTGAATTAAGCAAATCCCCGTTTCGTAATCCATAGGGCCTGGCATGGCAATTCTAATCTTTTCGGGCTTAGTTTCAACACTTTCCATAGATTGAAGAATCGTACTCGCCCAGCCTTGTAAAATCTGATGGCTTGTACCCTTTGCATTGATCAGGTTTCGGTTCCAGGTTGATTTAATTTCTTTCTTCTCTTTTAAATTGATGATGGCTGCTGTAATGTGCGAACCACCAATATCTACACCTAAAACAATATCATTTAAATTATATGTTGCCATCTTTGTAACCTATTTGTTTAACAATGCAAAACTGCACCAAAGCACAGGTGCCTGCCCGTGCATATCTCCTGTAATCCGCTTACGATCCAGATAATACTGACGACTATTTTCCTTGTTTGTACCCTGACAAACCTCCCTTACATCGCCATTCACATCAATGTATTGATTAATTGCTAACCAGGCCTTTCTTGCAGCAGGTCCATACTCCTCTTCATTTAACCAACCCTTTTTTACCCCGTTGATAAAGGCAAAAGCAAACATGGCACTGCCCGAAGTTTCAGGCCAGCTTTCCTTATCGTCTATCAATTGCAACCACATCCCCTCTGCGGTCTGGTACTGCTTTAAACTGGCCATCATTAGCTGAAAGGCCTTCAGTATTTTTGGTCGATCTGTATTATCTTTTGGCAAGGAACTAAGCATTTCGGTCATTCCGGCTGCCATCCATCCGTTTCCACGGCCCCAAAAGAAAGGAACATCGGGTGCATGGAAAAACAAGCCATTTGGCCGTTGAATCGAATCGAGGTAAACGACCATTTCATGTGCCGCGCGGTCTATATATTTCCGATCTTTTGTAGCCCTGTAAGCCTGCGACTGAATATTGGTAATCATGTACATATCGTCTATCCATAAACGCGTTTGCCAGGACAAACCCCGATCAAGTAAGGCCTGATATTCTGGTTTTACCTTAGCTGGCATTGTCCACTGCTGGTCGGCAAACCACTTCCCCATATCTAAGTACAAGGGATTCTTGGTCTGCATATAAAGCTCGAGCGGTATTGATCCAAAAATATTAGGATCTACATGGTCTGGCCTCGGCTGAAGATTCTTCTTTTCATAAAGCAATGGCCTGAACCGCTGGTCCAGCTTATGGGCTAAATCTTGATTTGAACTTACTGAGGCGAATTTCAGTGCACCATACCAGGCACAAACCTCCGAATAGGTAATTGAACCCGGTGGTGTTGGAAATCCAAAATTGGTATGTGGAGTAGCCAGAAAATGCCGGCTAAGTTTTAATCCAACTTCTTTTGGTTCAGCACCTTTCGGCCAGTTTTTAAAGTATTTATCCTGTGCGGATACAGGGTAATAAAATAACCCCATAATCGTCAGAAAGAGTAGTTTCTTCATTTTATTTATCGTTAGAAATATTAATTATCTAAAACTTTTACTCCCACTGCAAAAGCAACATCTGTCATGTTCATTTCCTTTAAACTTTTCGCAGGTAATTTAGATCCTGGCATTTGAATGTTTCTAAAAGTTAAGTGACTAATCCTATTGGTATCGCTTACCCCTTTAATCTTTCCGGGTGACTTCCCAGAATCTCTGACTAATACATCTTTCACTAAAATATCTGATATAGGCCCACTTCCTTTTTTATCTCCATTCTGCATAAAAAATATCGCCCAGGTCCTATGGTCATCATTCTGATAGCTCAATTTTTCAATATCAATGTTGTTGAAGATTACATGCTTCACATGAGAGGTTCCCCATTTGTGGTGGATTCCAATACCCACGGCAGCATCATATACCACACAATCTTTAAACGTGATATTACTTTGAGGCTGCATTACCCCCTGACCAATCTTATATCCGTAACAATATGTCCAGGAAATACAGTCTTCAAAAAGCACATTTCGCTGTGCGAGAGGCTTTCCGGGCCAGTTTCTGCATAAGTCAGTATTTTGCTCCCAGGTTTTGGTAGAAAAGGGATCGTCTAAAGCAATCCCGATAACATGTTTAACCTTCACATTTTGTGATTCAATAACATCGATACCATCGTTCTCTCCCATATCAAATCGGTTAAAGAGCTTGATATTTTGAAGAACCACATTTTTAGACCTCGTAGGAATAACAGCCCAGGCACCAGAGTTTCTAATGATTAGTCCATCTATTTCGATATTTTCTGCACCCATAATGGCCAGGATATGATTACCGATATTCCCTTTTTCAGTTGCAATCTTACCATTTCCATCTAGCGTGCCTTTCCCATATAGTTTTATATTTTTTGCGCCTCCTTTGGTATAAATCCACCAGGTAATGTCTCGTTTCTGAGAAGCCTTTCTGGCGCTTATTGTATAATCTTTGGCCACTCCCGAGAAAAGTAATACTGCTCCTGCCTCCAGGTAAAAATTAATGTTGCTCTTCAGCTCTATGTTACCAACCTTGTAAATACCTATTGGAACATAAACGGTTCCATTTTTATGCTGCGATGCATCATTTATAGCTTGCTGAATGCTTTGCGTAGTTAAGGTATTACCGCTTGCATCTGCAGCATAAGGTTTACTCAGTACATTAAATATTCCCTTTCCACTAATAGCTGGTTTATTTACATCAGCTGCATCGGCAGCAATAACCAGTTCTTTTGTTTTATTGATTTTAACAATGAGGTATTGTCCCTTAGCTATTTTGAAATGAAGCGTATTTCCTTTTGCATCGGCCCTAACATTTAATTTCTTCGGACTGATATTATAGCTTAAAATATCTCCATCTTGCAAAGTCAACATTACATCAACAATCTCCTCATCCATCATAAAATGCGCATAATCGTATTTATCGGTATAATTCACGATGGGTGCCGGTAAGCCCAATACTGTTAAGGAATAGGTTTTTGACGCTTGATAACGGGCTGGAATTGGATATATTTCCAGCGCCTTAACAGGAGTACTACCTGCCAAAAAAAAGGCAGGCAGTACAAGGAGCGTTACTATTAAATTGATTATTTTTTTCTGATCCATTATGGCTTAAGGATATTAGCTCTCTTTAATTCATCCAGTGCTTCGAAAAGCATTACGCCGCTTAGCTGTACAGAACAATCTCCTGTTTTGCTGCCCGGTTTAGTCGCCCAATCTGGACCAAAAACATTTTCTGGTGCCCTTGTGGCTTTTGTAGCCAAACTCTGCCCGTTGTTTTTAAGATATTTCAGGTAAAGTTCTTTCGTATAATCATCTACCGCATTCTTTAACAATAACTGGGTCATGTAGCGAATAAAAATGCCTTTAAAAAGTCCTCCATCTCCTGTATTCTCTCCTTTTAAAATTCCTGATGGTGAAAACCGCGTTTGATCGTTCATCACGTAATTGGCATTTCGAATGGCATCCTGCAAGTAAACCTTATCCTGAGTAATCAAATACAATTCTAAGCCCGCACCCAGCCACGTACCCTGGTTGTAAGTATAAATGGCCGTTTCTGAAGTATTTCCATAAGCATCCCAAACCACACCACGGGCAGATTCAACCACATAGGTTTTCATCCAGGTATAGATTTTCTTTGCCCAAACCAGATCGTCATCCTTTTTATCCAGCTGATACATTCTTGCGGCTATAATGGCTGCCGGGGCATTTGAACAAGCATTTTTAGAATCTGGCGATCCAGATGCCCACATAATACCACCATTTTTTACTGTAGTCCAGCCCACCTTAATCCAGGTCCAAAGCTGATCTGCGGCCTGTTTATATTCCGCATCTCCTGTAGCTTCATAAGCTCTTAAACAAGCCAGTGCCCACCACTCCATATCATCGTAAAAAGTATTTTTATAGGTATTGCCATTCTTTACATAACAGCCCTTTAACAGGGTTTTCATTTTGGTAAGGTATTTGGCATCCTTGGTTCGCTTGTATGCATCTACGTACACATCAAGTGCGTGTGCATTCCACCAGTAATTGAAACCCGTATGCCCATCATTGTTCTGATTGAAATAATTCTGCGCCTGGTTGTAGAACTGTGCATCAAGGGCTAACTGTGCGGCATCCGCAGCCGCTGCCCAATCTACCACTGCCGGCGCTGGAACAGGTTCTGAAGGAAAAACTCTTTTTTCTTCTTTCTTACAGGCAAACATCAGGAGACTAATCAAAGCCAGTCCTGCCCATTTGATATTTTGATTTAATAATTTCATTGGTTGAGATTTAGGCGGCTTTAATATTGTAAAACCGCCGATGTATTATTTGAATATTACCTTATGTGTGTAGTCTGCTGCCGCCTGAAGTCTAAATTCGATATCTGTTTTTTGCGATTCGGCTGCAAATTTGAAAGTGTAATCGTACTGGCTGTTGTCTACCTCCTTTAAAAAGAAATAACTGGCCGGACTTGTAGCTGTTGCCCTTGAATTGTCCTTATTAACACTACCCCAGTTTTTAACTGTTACATTCCCCAAAGGATCTTTTTCGGTAACCCTGAACTTATAGCGCTCGTCTTTACCCCAGCTTTCGGTTTTCCAAACAATAGCGACATCTGTAGCCTTCCATAAACCGGCAGCATCGTAAGTAAGTACCGTTTGGATTTTATTGTAGCCCGAAAACCAAAGCCCTACAGATTGTATCTCGGTAAATATTGCTGTAGACTTATTAAAATCCAGGTTGATGCGATAAACGGTTTTCGTTGTTGCTAAACTTGTGACTTCAGTCCCCTCTTTCAACATACCTGCATCGATAACGAAACTCAACGGTGTTCCTGTAACCTTATCTACTAATTTGTATGTTCCGGGATTTAATGAGGTATAAATTTCGAAGACACCATCAGAGAGTTTTTTAAAATTTTGCGCTTTACTGATATCTGTTCCACCTTCTGTAGCGGCACCTGTAATAAAGATATTGGCAGGATTTTCTGCAAAGCCCAGGGGTCTTTTTAACTCTAATATGCCCGAGCCTGAAGTAGCAGATACAACCCCATTAGAAGCAATAACCCTCCAAATCACCTTTCCGCTGTTCAGCTCTTTAATTCCTGCAGCATAAGCTATTTTATTCATCTCTTTATGAGATAAGGACAATTTATTTTCCGAACCCACCTTCCCTGGTATTCCTGTGTAAATGGGTTTTGTAAAGTCGCCCCCTTCTTTATCAAATATTACTTTATAAAAGGCCAGTGTGAAATTGGCGGTTGAAGCTGCATTCCACTCGAAGCTTACAACAGCATTACTTGCCGGATCTAAGTTAATGAGCGTATTATTTGCAGGTGCCACAATATTGGCAGCAACAATGCTAGTACTCACATTATCAACCTTTTCTTTCTTACAGGATAACATAAGCACAAAGCATAGCAATCCTGTAGCATATTTATTTTTAAATATTCTGTTCATAAAATTTCATTTAAGGGCACATTACCAGCCCGGGTTACCTACAAGATTTTTGTCTTTGTTTAATTCTGATTGAACGATGTTCCACAAGTAATTTTTCTTTAAGAAAACCCTATTTTCAAACACTACCCTTTTTTGAAAATCAGTAGATGTGGTGGCATTAACATCCATTCCGTAAAATGGCCCGGCATCAGTTTGCTCGGCAATCTTCCATCTACGGGTATCGAAATACCTGAAACTCTCAAAAGCCAGCTCTACTCTTCTTTCTTTACGAATAGCTTCTCTCCAGCTAGTCTGGTTTCCAGGCTCAGGAATCTGATTGGCAGCAGAACCATACTGTGGAATTCCTGCTCTTTCTCTGATCAGGTTGATGTATTTCTTGATATCTGGATGGCCTGGAGCATATTCGTTAAGTGCCTCGGCATAGTTAAGATAGATTTCTCCCAAACGAAAAATAATCTCAGCACGATCTGCAATCTGATCTGGACCAACCTTGCTATTGGGATTGACCATTTTCCGGACAACATAACCCGTTCTCGACCAGTTCCTTCCTGTATACTGACCACTATTACCGCCCTTATACATCTGAATTGTAATTGGAGAGGCACCTGTTCCGTTATTGTTGTTTGATGCATTGTTAATCCACTTACTGAGGTTGAATGTTATATTTACATAAAAACGTGGTTCACGGTTTACATACATATTAGATGTACCTGCCGCATAGTAATTATTGGCAGTTGCATTGGTTCCGTTTTCTGTATAGCCCGATAAGGGATCATCAATAGATCTGCCGTTTGCTGTAAAGAAGGCATCAACCGCTTGCTGTGTTGCTCCCCATGATGACCAGCCCCCTAAAATATAAGGTGATCCATTCTTATCAATGGAATAGAGCTTATCGGATGTTAATCTACACAAAATCACCTCTGAATTCCAATCCTTTATCCAGAGGTTTTTTAACGACTCGTAAGGCTTGATATTTCCAGTACCATCTAACTCTTTATATAAACTATAATCGGGCATATCGATTAGTTCCTTAGAAGCATCGGCTGCTTTCTTCCATTTGTTTATATCTAAATTTTGGTTAATTAACCCCTTACCGTCCAAATTTTTAAAATTCGCATAATCGGTATTGCCATTATATAGCGGACTTGCTGCATACAGCAAGGTTCTGGATTTTACAGCAAGGGCCATTCCCTTTTTCCATCGGCCATACTCGCGTGTATTCCCTTGTGAAACAGGAAGGTCCAGGATAGCTTTATCTAGTTCGGAAACAATGTAATCTACACACTCATCGTAGCTATTACGGGGGAGGTTAAAATCATCGATACTTGCATCTGGTGGGATAGGTAAATCAGGTAAAATGATCACCGGCCCATATTGTGCAATAAGGCACGAATAAAAATAAGCTCTTAATGCCCGGGCTTCTGCCACGTATTGTTTGATCAGCTGAGGCTCAATTTCTGGATTTTCCGGAACACGTTGCATAAAATATGATGCTCTTCTGATTCCCTGATAATAGTTATTCCAAAAATTATAATCTCCTCTGTTTTTATCCCAGCTTCCCAGGTTCATAGAATAAGTAGGATAGTCGTTATAAGTAACATCTGCCTCATCAGATAAACCTGCCCAAGGACTTTGTGTATTCCAATCAGCATTCGACTTGATATAAGAATAAACTCCTGCGAGGTATTTTTCGCTCTCCAGCTTCTTTTTAAATACGTCATCAATAGTTTGCTTATCATCTGGCACCTGATCCAAAAACTTTTTACAGGCAGTTAAAGTGCTGATCACCATCAAGACCATTGTCACTTTAAAAAATATATTTCTTTTCATATCCAACGGATTTTTATCATTTAAAAAGTTGCACTTACACCCAAACTATAGGTTTTGATATTGGGATAGGTTGTTCCTGACCCTCCACCTAATTCTGGATCCCAATATTTGAATGGACTGAATGTAAACAGGTTATAACCAATAAAGTAGAGCCTTAAGCGTTGCATACCTAAAGTGCTGATCATCGGTTTGGGAAAGGTGTATCCAAAATCAAGTGTTTTAAGTCGTAAGAAGCGACCGTTCATCAGAAAATGTGAATTAGTTGAAGAATAATTCTGATTAATATCAGCACCATAGGAAAGCCTTGGGTAAAAAGCATCCTGGCTCGGATTCTGAGGTGTCCATCTATCTAAAACATTAGCATATAAGCTCCCTCGAGCAGATCCATTTCTGAAAGGCATAAAAGCTGATGAGAAATAAAAATCAACTGAACCTACACCTTGAAAAAAAGCACCCAATGAAAATCCCTTATATCCTATGGTTGTTCCAAATCCGTATAATATTTGTGGAACCTGATTTTTACCAATAAAAGTCATGTCGTCAGCATTAATTACCCCATCGCCATTTAGATCACTAAATTTTAGGTCACCAGCCTGTACAATACCTGTAGTCCTGGCAATTGCCGGATTGTCTATTTCTGCCTGGGTGTAAAAACCATCTGCAATATAACCTAACCTATTATAAACAGATTGGCCTCTGCTTTGCTGCCATGGAAATGCAGGTGTTGGCGTGTCATCTTCAATTATTTTATTTTTGTTATAGGTAAATGTTCCCTGAAGTGACAATGAAAAAGCACCAAAGTTTTTATCAAAATTCCCGGTAAAATCAATTCCTTTTGCCTCTGTAACCCCCAGGTTACCCAACAAATTGTTTCTCACCCCCACAAAATCCGGTACGCCTTTCCTATCTGTAAAGATATTTTCCCTTTTACGGGTAAATACATCAAACTGTAGGCTTAACGCATTGTTCCAGGTTTTTAACTCTAAGCCTAAGTTTAAATCTTTCTCTGTTTCCCAGGTTGCATCTACCGGGTAATCTGCAATATCGATTCCGGTTAGTAAATTATCGTTTCTTACCTGACCGAATTGATATTCCCCACTACTGCCAACCGTACCTACGTAAGAAAAGCGTCTTCCTCCAATGTTACTGCTTCCTACTATCCCGTAAGAACCTCTCAATTTCAATAACTGAAAAACATTTTTGATGTTACCAAAAAACTTTTCATTAGATATCACCCATCCTCCGGCAAATGAAGGAAAGAAACCATAACGTTTGTTGGGCGCAAAATTCTCTGCACCATTATATCCAAAGGTGGCTTCTGCAAGATAACGGTCATCAAAAGAATACGTAAAGCGCCCTACTGCACCTAAGCTACGGTAAGGAATAGAGCCGATTAGATCGCCCGCTGTGGCACTTACTTTATCACTTTGGTAATAAAGTGCTAAACCACCAAGCTTGTGTTTCCCGAAAGTACGTGCGTAATTAATTGCCCCTTCCAGATAAAATTGTCTGCTACCACCATTGCTTCTCGAAAAAGATAAATAATCCTGACCAGGATTAATGCTGCTGTAAACCAATTCGCCATTGGCATTGCGAGTGGTTGCGTAATAGGTTGTTGGCGTTTTAATTCTTGCCAGGGTATTCGAATTGATGGCATCAAACGAATAAAGGATATGAGATGATAAACCCTTTACCAATGAACCTAAATCTTGTGTTACCCTAATATCAGACATTATCTGATTTTCGTAAGTAGTCTGATATCCCCGGTTGGTTAACATGGCGTACGGACTGTTCAATCCGCCACCTGTAGATAAAAAAGGTTCCCTGTTATCCGGATACATGGTTGGATATAGAATGGGATAGGTCTTTAAAGCCATATCAAAAATCTCAGAAGCATTTTTTCCTGGATAATTCCCGTTTGAAATCCAGCCTTTGATACCTAAATCTATAGTGGTGCTCTTTGTGGCTTTTATGTTAAGCGCAGAACTAAAGTTAACCCTCGAAAACTTTATCGAGGAGTTATACTGCTGTAATCCGTTCGTAGTGAACAAACCTGTCTCATCGTAATATCCACCTGAAACATAAAAAGTAGATTTTTCTCCGCCTCCCCTCACGCTTAGATTTGCCTTACGGTTATGGCCAAAATCATTAAATATTTCATCAAACCAGTTTACATTGGGATATAAATAGGGATCAACCTGCGTTAATGTTTTATTAATCATGTCTTCAGAATATATCGGATTGCCTCCACGAGTGGTAGAGGCCTCGTTGGCCATCTGCATATAGGTTACACCATCAGCAATTTCAGGAATTCGGGTAAACTGGGTAAGGCCCTGATAATAATCCAGACTAAGATCTGTACGACCTGCTTTTCCGCGTTTGGTAGTGATAAGAATTACTCCATTAGCCCCCCTTACACCATATACTGAAGTAGAAGAAGCATCTTTTAATATGGAAAAGCTTTCTATGTCATTAGGATCAATATTACTAAAGGCACGTTCTACTCCATCTACTAAAATTAAAGGGGTATTATTTCCAGTGGATATTACCCCCCTAATCCATAAATCAGCTCCATCCCTGCCTGGCTCGCCGCTGCGCTGCACACCTACAAGTCCTGATACCCGACCCGCCAGAACGGTAGAAATATTCGCTACAGGTTGCTTTAAGGATTCAACATCCATTGTTGATTGTGCACCCAAAGTTTCAATCTTTCTTTGCTTTTGCCCGAAAGCAACGACCACTACCTCATTTAAAGAATTGTCAATAGGTTTTAAGATAACGGTGATACTCTTTCTCTTTTCAACAGGCACCTCCTTACTCTCATATCCAATATAGCTGATCAATAGTGTGGCATTTTCATCTACTTTAATTTTAAATTCTCCACTCGGATTGGTGGCAACAGTTAAGGTTCCACCCTTTATTTTTACCGTAGCCCCTGGAATAGCCTGACCTGTTTCATCAAGAACTTTACCCTGCACAGTAATTTCGTCTGCATTTAATTTCGATTCAGCCATTCGCTTGCGTAAAACAATGGTTCTCTGATCAATAACATAAGTAAATGGCTGACCTTCAAAGCATTTTTGCAAGACACTTAAAAACGGCTCGTTTACAGCATTTAATGTTATTGGATTACCTGATCTTATCAGTTCATCTTCATAGTAAAAATTGTAATTACTTTGTGCACGTAATACTTTTAAAACTTGAGCAATTGAAGCTTTGTTAACGCTTAAATTGATATTTTGAGCGTGGATATTTGCATTCAGCTGTAGCACGAAAGCAAGCATTAAAATCACGATAAATTTCATTCGGAGGAGAAATTTAAATGACATGGAGGGTTGCCCACAGCATGTAGTTGTGTTAAAAATTTTATACATTTGGTTAGTAAGTTAAAGTATAACTTGTTCGGAAAATAGGTTTATTTGATTTGCATTTTGGCTTTTGCCATCGACCTGGAGTGGCTCCAATCACTTCGGGTCTTTTTTTAAAGCCGGTTTGGGTAAGGGTTACTTCATCACAATAATCCTCCTTCCCTCTATTTTAAATTTAACCGACTTAGTAAGCTCCATAATTTTTAACACATCAGTTACACTTCCAAATTTGGAAATGGTACCGGTGTAGTACTGGGCTTTAAAATCATTTTTGTATTCTACATCGATATCGTACCAACGGGAAATTTTATTCATGATAGAATGCAGATCTTCATGATTGAATAAAAACAGTCCGTTTTTCCAGGCAATGCTTTCCTGTACATCGGGTAAATTTTGCAGCATAAGTGATTGCCCCGAATTCACAACCTGTTGCCCCGGCTTCATTAGTTTTTTCTGTCCGGCCTGGCTTACCAATACCTTTCCTTCTAGAAGCGTAGTTTTAATTCCTTCAGGTTCATGATAAGCACTGATATTAAAGTGTGTACCCAAAACCTGAACTTCCTGAGTACCGGTTTGAACAATAAACGGCATTTCAGGATTCTTGGCTACTTCAAAATAACCTTCTCCACTAAGCTCCACCGCTCGCTTAGCCCCTTTGAAAACAATCGGATAACGTAAGCTCGAAGCGGCATTTAACCATACATTAGTTCCATCTGGCAAGATCACTTTGTACTGGCTGCCTCTGGGTGTTTCGATAGTATTGTAGGCTACGGTGGTAGATGCAGGGTCTTGAGTTTTTAATATTTCGTAGACTAACTCTCCCGTGGCAGTTTTCTTAATCCGGATGCCCATACCCGTATCAGACACGAGCGTTGAAGCATTCTTATCCAACACAAGCTTGCGTCCATCAGCAAGGGTTAAAATGGCCTGATCTTTACCTGGTAGAATAGTTTGCTTTTCTTGCTCAGTTTTAGCGTTAAGTTCTTCCGGTATTGGTTTAACCAGATAAAAAGTTACCGAGGCTACCAACAGTAATACTGCCGCGGCTGCCACTGCTTTTTGAAAAAGCGAAAATCTTCTTGNTACGCCAACCTGTGGAAGTCTGCTCTTAATCAGCTCTAGATCTTCTTCGATCTCTTCTTCGGTTAAAGGNTTAGCCTGATGTTCATACTTTAAATACGAGCTTTCTACGAATGCCTTCTCCTCTTCCGTATAGGTTCCGGCGGTATAACGCTTAAGTAAATCTTTAATTTGGTTAGTTTGCATGAAGTTTATCAGGAATATTATGATCCCCTTTTAAACTATAGACGAATAACTCAGACGTATAGGGTAGAAAAAAATTATTTTTCTAATAAAAATGCTAAAGCGAGTAAAATGCCCAATTTAGGGCGCATAATTTTCAATGCGTTTTGGATCTGTTTTCTCACCGTCTGTTCAGAAATATCTAATTCGGCTGCTATTTCCTTATGACTTAAATGCTGCTTCCTGCTCAGTTCAAATATATGGCGCATTTTATCTGGTAAGGCAGCGATTTCCTGTTCGATAAGCGAGGCCAATTGTTTTTGTCTGACCAAGTGATCTGTTAAATCATTTTTAGCAAAGGAATAGTTTTCCAGATAAGAAAGATAACCAGTTGCTACTGTTTGGTGAGCATGATGATCAAGAATCTTATTTCTTAGTGCAGTATATAGATATGTAGAAAGTACACTCTGAATAAATATCTCTTCCCGCTTTATCCAAAGCGTGGTAAATAAATCCTGAACTAAATCTCTGGCCAACTCCCGATCTCCAAGCTTTTTGTAAGCATGAGTATACAGCAATCGGCTATACCTGTTGTAAACTTCAGTGTATGCGCAGTGGTCATTCTCTTGAACAAGATCAAATAGTTCAACGTCTGGAAGGTCACTATATAACTGCATATCTGGTTGGTATAGAACAAATATATATTATTAATCATATCCAAACAACATATGTAAATCGATTTAACAACTCAATGAGAGGTATCAAAGAATACTGCTGCTGGTCAGTTTTATATTCTGCTTAAAGGTGTAAAGCCGCCTGCGGCGATAGATGCACTGTCTTCTCCTAAAATAGCTTGTCACCGAAAATTGCTATAAAGAGCAAACTAATGTATTTTGAATTTACTTTTTGAAACGAGGTAGCGTGCAAGGCTCACTTCGGAATTTTCAAATCCGCAACACGCTTCAAATATTTAATAAAAAAGTTCGTTAATGGTCTTGCCGGGAAGGGCTCGGATTTTGGCAGAAAATAACTTGTTCAGGCATCTTTCATTTACTATTTCACTTAACGATGTCGTTAAAAACATCAGCAAAGACTGCTATATATACATAATATCGCCGAAGAACGCAGGTTAAAAAAGAGGCCGATATCTTATGGAATGATACGGCCTCTATAGGTACATGAGAGAGAAATTGTATTATTTGCGATTATAACAGTCAACCGGGTTATTCAAATAATTTATTTGATGAGACATCGTAATATTTGCCATTCTTTAATATATAAGCAGCTCCGGCTGAGGGTCTAGAAGTATCTGTGAGGTAAACAGTATATACCTGTTTTCCTGGATTTGCCGGATTGTGGGGCGCGCTAAAAGATAAAGACAGGTAGACTGTACCATTACTACTCTGTATAGGCGTCTTTGTTTCATGATCCAGGAAAGAAAATTTATATTGGGTCTGTATCAACCCTGCCCTAATCGGTTTTTTNATGAGATAGTAACCAGCTGTATCCAAATCTTTTCCTATTCCAATAAGGGTNTCAATTGGGAGATAGGTAACCACACTTGTTAATGTCGATTTAACTATTACATCCAATTTTCTATAGGGAANCCCAGCACTATTGGATAGCGCAATATTACTTAAGTTGGCAATTTTTAGCTTCATATATCCTGCTGGAGCTGCAGGTTCATTGAGCTGTGTATTTTTTAACAATTGTGGGGTAATGGTACTATCTGGCTGAAAGATGTATAATGTATCCCTCTTCTTATCTTGCAGGTTAAATTCTTTTTCCAGCAAAACGTTACCTGTGTTTTTATTGTAGAAACTAAATTTACCAGGGCCGCTTAAAAATACATTACCAAAAGATTCAATTGGCCTACCATTAAGCTTTGTGCCCAACTTATCACCAAGGACACTGTTGTTGATAAATACCGGAATATCTGCATAGCTGGCCGCATCTTTTAAATAAGGCTCCTGCCGTTTACATGCTGAAATAAAAAGGGTAATTAAACTTAAATAAAAAAAGTAGCGGGTAATGATTCTTGACATATTTTCTTTTATTAATAAGAATAAGCAGCAACGAGAGGCTGCCACTTATTCTTAAGGTTTTAAAACAAACATTTAATAAGGTTAAAAATTAAATTTGGTCCAGTTGTCTGTCCAGATTGCACCACTAGGATCAATAGCACCATTATAAGTTCCGCTGGTTCCACCATCAGTTGAAGGTGAGGCAACTGGTGTTAAATTAGCTGGGTCATAAGAACCGTTTGCATAAAATGCACTTGCTCCGCCTGCTAAACCTAAATAATCAGGAGACAATGAACCTGTAAATGCCTGGTTGTTGGCAAATGTAGCCGGACGACCGCCANTAGCTGGTAAATAANTNGTTACAAANCCATGNACCAAATTAAATTGAGTAGTAGAACCCGCTTGTTTGATGTTTTCAAAACGGATACCATTGTTAAATCCTGCTACGATTGAATTCTGAAGGTTTACACCAGATTTTCTTCTGATATGTACACCATTTTCCAATTCATCAGATTCAGTACCTGTGCCACCGCTTGAATAACCCAGAATAGTGAAGTTGCTTAAAGCAGGTCTGGTTAAGAAAGTAGAAGTAGTATCGCTTGTAGGGTTATTATCAGACTCGATACCGTTAGCATCACTAACACCACCTGATGTAGTATGGTTACCATCACGGTTTTTTAATGCAATAGCGTACTGGATTGTACCTGAATAACCGAAATCGAAATCAAAGTCATCATCAATACCGCCTAAAGCGATCAAGTGATCTGCGTTTACTGTTCCTCCAAAAAATTCGAATGAATCATCATTACTGAAAGATACCTGGATGTGGTTTAAGGTAGTACCTGAACCAACACCGCCCAAAGTAAGACCATTGATTTCATTATCGGTTGATAATAAAAATCCTGCGTACTCAATACGTGCGAAACGTAAAACCCCTGAGTTATCACCTGCAGAAGAACCGCCATAAGTAACATCAGCTGGTGGAGATGTAGGAATACCTTCGATTACTGTTGAAGTTGGTTGATTGGTTGGCGCATTACCCAAAAGAATCACACCACCGAAATCTCCAGGAGCTGGTGAGGCAAGAGCAGGATCCGGACCAAATACGATTGTACTATCTGGATTGTAGCTGGCTTCAGCAACATTGCTTCTGTTACCATCAGCAAAAATCTGTGCATTTTTAGCAATCACCAAAACACCTTTAAGCGATCTGCCAGCATAAGTTACTGCATTACCGGTTACAACATGTGTTCCTGCTTTAATATGAAGTTTTGCATTACTGCCTGAAAAATAAACTACACCGTCTAATAGATAAAGGGTATCTGGGCTAAGTGTGCGGCTTCCAGTGTATACACCAGCTAAATGTACTTTTGGTAACAAGTTGTAATCAATAGGTGCTTTAGATGATTTGCTGAAATCACCGGTGCGTAAAACACCATCCTTTTTGCAGCTCTGAAGTGCAAAAGTCGCAAGTACTGCTAAGAGTACCAATAAGTTTAAATTTTTTGTTTTCATCGTAAGGAGATTTGTTTAATGTGGAAGATTTGTGTTTGTTTTAAAACATTGTAAAGTTGAAATATATGTTTGAATAATGCAAGAAAAATTATAAAATATTTTTTCCATAAAATACTGAAAAATAGATAATTACATCGCTTAAATAAAGCAATTAAACAACATTTAAACCTTTAAAAAAGGCTTAGAAATTTCTATTCTTTTTATACACTAATTCCTAAAATTTATAACTAAACGTAATACTTACTGTTCTCCCATTTTTTATCCGGTAGGATATCTTATCACCGTTCTCCGGTTCATAGGCATCGGTATTATTGCCTGCGATATCATAGCCATTTTGCGGATTTAATGTATAGGCTGTTGGATTGGTATAATAAATGGTAGACTCATCAAGAAGGTTACCAATATTAAGCCTGATCTCTGCTTTTTGCTTCATCAGTCTGGCACTCAACTGGAGATCCACCACATTCCGTCCGTTTTCATATTCAATGTCATTTGGACTGGCCGTTACTACGTAAGAGCGGTAACCTGAACGGTTATAACTGATATTGGCACCAACTATTTTTGAGCTGTAACTTACACCCGCATTAATAAGCCATGGCGATTGCCCATAAAGGGGGCGTTTCACTCCAGGCAATATTTCTTCTATCAGCGAGTAGGAAGTACCTCCATTCTCAGCAACTACCCTATAATTTACTGCAGTTACTTCAGAACGCATCCATGTACCATTTCCAAAAATACTTAAATCGTGTAGCCACTGTTTATCGGCAATAAAGCCCAATGATTTCCGGAATTCCATTTCAAATCCTTTATTGGTTGCTTTTTTCTGGTTCTGGAAGCGCAGGTAACGTATCTTTCCTGTGGATGAAGACACATTTTGTGCAACAAGTTCCAGCGGATTATCAAAGTCTTTATAAAAGGCCGATACTGATATGATTTCTCCCGGGCCTGGGTACCACTCATAACGGAGGTCATAATTCTTGATCTTGGTGC
>Ga0065714_10002280_pt1 | contig 28417 bp, 31 predicted proteins | sample MisRhiReplicate2_FD_59101 | JGI IMG/M metagenome (GOLD analysis project Ga0065714, IMG submission 59101) | Miscanthus rhizosphere microbial communities from Kellogg Biological Station, MSU, sample Rhizosphere Soil Replicate 2: eDNA_1 v2... | ecosystem: Host-associated > Plants > Roots >... | reverse complement strand
TGAGCAGGTCACGGACATCTTCCTTCTTCTCGATGATCAGATTCCTGATGTTTCTTAATTTGGTTATCGGGTAAGGTTGAAGGCTGGTCAGGTAACCATTAAAATTTTGATAAAACCAATGCAATAATTGGTCAAGTCCATGTAAAATCTGATCTAAAGGTCTAATTACATTCATCCTATAGGCCAATTCATGGTTGCGCATTTCATAAGCCTTATTGATCAACAACACCAGGGAATGATGACTCTTTCTTAACAATTCCATGGTAGATTCATTTTGTGTATCTCGATAAAACAAGTCCTGCAGGGAAGATTGAACATGTTTCTTTTCTGTTTTAATCTCATCAATAAGCATGGCAACTTTGGCATCTGTAAGTGGAGGGTTTACAATTGCAGGATTAAGTTCATAAACCAAATCTTCCAAACGCTGGTAGACATAATAATTCGACATAGGGTTTATGTTTTATGTTAAATGGTTAAACAGAATAACTAAGCACGTATGTAAATAATCATTAATTTGAACGACACTGGTCTACAATTTTATCCAACCAAAGGCAGGAAGGAAATTGGGAATAGCATGGAAATCCCTTTGTGGCGATTTTGAGTTCGTATCCGCATGCATATTGGGTTAATTAAAAAGCATGCTTAAATTTTAAAGGTATTCGCTAATACAGATCACAGGACATGCTAACTCAATAGGCTTACCCGGAAGAAAACCAATTTGAATTGGTTCTGAGTAGAATCACCTGGGTAGCTTGGTTAAAGTAATCAACAATTAGGTTTGTTAGTCGCGGATTTTTAGGATATTTTCTCATGACCCTCAAAATTTTAATCAAACTTTCGGAGCGATCAGTCTTCTATTTTATCGATGGACCGATGGAACAAAAATGAGGGGATAATTGACAAAAGCCAATACGTAATGTTTCGGTATTTGTGGTTAAATTTCTACGTTTTCTGACTGATTTTCAGTAAAATCGACTACGTAGTTTTACGTATTATGCAATTTTTGTTAATCAGGAAGGGTCAGATTCAATTTTTTTAAGAGTTCAAACTTGCCTGAAGCTCCTACCTTCTTATATATGTTTTCTACGTGCGTGGAAACGGTTCGATCAGATATATAAAGAATTTGTGCTATTTCAGCGGACTTTTTTCCTTCTGCTATTAATCCAATTACTTCTTTCTCTCTTTTAGTTAGTTTGTAAAGTAGGGCAGCCTCGTCAATTCTTTGACTTTTTGGAATATTATGATTAACCTGGTCACGGTATTCCGATCTATGCATTTTAATGGTCGTTGCGATATAAAGCATGCTGATCACCAAAAATCCACCATTGGTTACCGAAGCTTCGACAACTTGACCTGCATCCAGGTATGAAACCAAAGCTAATGAAGTCCAAGGAACTACGGCAAAGTATACGCCAACGATCTCAGGAACACTACGATGAGATTTGTATTTAGGTAAAATCGCTTTAGTGATAGCCCAGATTAACGTCAACGAATAAAAGAAAGGTATGAAAAGTCCATATTCCCTTACCACTTTTAGGTCTTTAGTAATGGAGTAAACAAATACGAAAAAAATAACATAAGGTGCAATTAGAAAGATCAGAACACCCCATTTTGCATGAAATTTTAAACTTTTAAGGTCAAATGCTTTGTAAAAATAAAAAGGGAAAAATGAAGCCATACAGAAACCACTCCCATAGGCAATGATGTTTTGTACATAGATCGGTATGGGATATTGGGGATCTGGAAGTAAACCGCTTGTGATATTATAAACCTGAAGCAAGCTGAGTAAGATCAAATACCATAATCGCGATTTATCATCAGGTCGTATAAGATAAAATACAAGCTGAACAAACCACATTAGCGTTTCTAATGCAACAAATACAAATGTCACCAAGTTCATCTCTGTACCAAAAACCGTCATATTCTTATGCGCGTTTAAAGAAAAACAACCTATATCCAAGATCTAACTCATCATAGTTCTGAAACCCGAATTTTTCATACCAAGGCAGATTAATGACCGTGGATGTTTCCAGGTAGACACCACGTTTTAGGGCGTCCGTATATTCCAGAACATCCTGTAACAATTGGCTTCCAATACCTTTATGTTGCTCTTCAGGAGTAACCCCGATAAACCACAAATAAACGAAGGGAACAGCCGGGTGCCTTTTTTTTATTTGGCTCTCCCGCTTTAATGCTTTAATCAAGTTTCTCCTTCCAATGGATACCAATGCTAGTTTTACATCCCAAAAAATACTTGTAAAGGTTGTTTTCTGCTTATCCGGGTATAGGATCAATGCGCAGGCTTTTTTATTCTCAGATAAAAAAACCTTTCCGAAGCGTAGACATAGGTAAAAGGAATATTCCATTAAAACACGTAAGCGTTTCTTTTTGTGAATATCCTGTTTAATGATATAGTTAACACTTTGATTGGTCTCAAATGAAGATGTCAAAATGTCAACAACAATGGACTCGTCTTCGATGGTTGCCGTAATCATATCTAGTAATACCTATAATGAATATACTATGAAAAATTTAGATAAAAACTACGTACTTACCGGCAAGTTAGTTAACCATTTGTTAATTATTGCAGTCTGCTGTGTTCGCTAAAATCATTATTCGATACAACCACCGAAATGCAAAACAGCATATTATTAGGCTTTACTCAAGCATCTGCATTTTTGTCCTCAATTGAATCTACTTTTTAACCGACAACCAAACATTGCATCATTCGATACTGCACTTGCCGATGCAATTTCTGTCCTCAATAGACTCTTGATACAACTTGCCCCTTACAAGTTTGCCCCATTCGGCTGGCTGGTGAGCAGGCCTTTTCTTCCTTACCCTATAGCAAAGTTCCTTCCTGGCGCCGAAGTACGAAAGTCTGCGGCTCCGCTATCGCTTCTCCTTGCCGGTTTGGGCAAAAAAATCTCCACCCTTTGGGTCGTATTTGTTTTGCCCAAAACTTTCTCCCTTCTCTGCCAGTAACGGTTCCTCTTTGCATGGTTAAGGAAGAAGGCCAGTCCGGAATCCAACGCCCCACCGAGAAGGACAGCCTTGTCATCGAGTTGTTCCAGTGGTATCATGAGCTGATAGATGACCTGAAAGGCAAATAGCCAAGTAAGCGCTCAACATCGAAGACAGCGGGTTGGTTGACTTGTCCCAATTGTTCGCTACTCGAGTAAAACAAAGCGTCTACCGGTATGCTTCCGGTACTGATGATGACCAGCAAGGTCGAAACGTAAATCAAAAAGGTTATGGAATACAATGTGAACTTATCAGAAGCAGCTATCTATGTGGGTACGTATGCCAAATACAACAGTGGCTCACTTTTCGGAAAATGGTTGAAACTAAGTGAATTTGCGAATCTCGAAGAATTTCACGCAGCATGTGCAAAGCTACATAAGGATGAAGAACATCCAGAATATATGTTTCAGGATGATGAAAATATACCAAGCAATTTGATTAACGAGGGTAAACTCTCTGCTAAATTTTTTGAAGTTCGCGAGGCGATAGAAAGTCTGGATAATGGAGAAGACGAAGCTTTTCTAATATGGGCGAATCAAGGTCGCCATGATCTATCTGAAGAGGACATCGATGAACTGATAGCTCTTTTTAAGGAAAAATATATAGGCTGTTATTCCAGCGAAATTGAATTCGTTAAAGAATATGTTCTTGGGCGACATGAGCTTTCAGCGTTCATGAAAACCTATTTCGATTACGAGCTCTATACAAACGATCTTTTTAACAATGAATACTGGTTTGAAAGTGGGCATGTGTTTGAAAACGATTAGCCAGCATCATAAATGGGTAGCCGGTACCACCGGCTACAAATCTTCTACAAGTGAATTAAATTTTAAACCTTTTCAAATGAAAATAGCAACTCAACCTACAGATTGTATCCTGGTAAAAGCAAATTCAAATAGCGACTGGGATCCTTGTAATTTTATTATTGTAGATATATCCAAAGCATGGCAGCTGCTGATCTCCAAACGTTTGACGATGCTGGAGGCATTTAAAGAAGACAACTCGTTTGACAGTTTGGTGTACTGGGATGCTCCTATTGATTTTTTTATACATAGCCCCGGAGACCATGAAGCACTTGATCAGTTCTTAAATGATGATCATCTAGACTGGGTCTTCGTTGACCTTGAACAGCATCACATTGATGGACTTTCTACACCTGAAAGCACTTTAAATGCACATCAGCTCGTGATCACAAGTCACTGCACAGCTTATTATAAAGCATATGGAAAGCATACCGGGGAAGAATATTGGAGCGTCGCTATCAATATTCCGGACCTACTGAAAATAATCAATAGTTAACACAAAAATTTAAATATGGCAGAAATCATTTTATATAAAGGAAAACCAATAAGCCTTGGAACAGAAATGAACCTATGGCATGTAAGTTATGGTAAGCTATATGCAGCATACCAGGCAGGCGTGTTGAAACAGTGTTCCGAAGCAAATCTGACTCCTGAACAGTACCTGAAACCAAATTCGGTATTCAGATTCAGGTTTACTTTCCCAGGAGAGGATAAATTGAAGTTGGGAGAGGAAGTGGATTTCAGATTCCGGGTACCCATACTGACCACCAATTCTGCAGGTCGCCTGGATACCATCTACATTTCTCATCAGCGATGCGTCCTCAATGAGGATACTCAGACGACATTTCTTACGACGATGTATAGGAACGAGGATGGGATGAAGATCACAGAGTTAACTGACATTCAGGAAGCGAGACAACTCTCCAGGGAAATTTTGAAGAATCATATTTCTGGGGAGAAAGATTTAAAGAAAAGGGCCTTTTATAGAAACATCATAACCACGATGCTAAAGGGCTACCTGTTGAAAATGGACTTGATATAGCCATTTCCTTTAAATCTAAACTGACACCTAAGGCCGGTACTTCCGGCCATTTTCATTTAATACAAGTTCATGAAAACACAGACAATTTCTTCTGATTCCCTGTCAATCATTACGTTTTGCGACGAATTGGTAAAACATGGGAAGGAATTATGGGTCACTTGGCACGACGGGTGCTGACGACCGCGCTTTTGAGCTAAAACACGATGGAATTAGTATATATGATACCGCTGGTTGCTCTGCTCATCTGAGTGCATTGGCAAGTTCACATCTCCAGCATCCTGGATTAGATGGTTATTATTCCTGGGAGGGCTCTGCACAATATGATCCACATACGAAGAGTTTTAAAGGAAAGGACATTTACCGGTATCCAACCTCGAAAATATTGAATTGCTGTATCCCCATATTACTTCCCAGGGAGCTATGGTTCGATTATATTGAAGTGACGTTGAGGTCTTTCGATGATAGTGAAATTAGAGTATGGCTGGAATACCTTATCCAGAACGGACCATATTCAAACGACCATGTTCAATCCGAAGCCGCACTACGTGACAAACTCAAATTGCAAGTAGAAAGTACCATTGACAATACAAGGGACTTTTATCATTTCTGGGTAACCCTAAAAATTGATCGATCGGATTTCCAAGACAACGGAATAACCCTCCAGTATGCCATCAAAGAAATCGCATATACCGCTATTGCTGATTTGACCACTCCGATTTGCATTCAACTTAAAAATTGCTGAAATGAAATTACCACTCAAAGGCTTACAAACCAATCTTTTCATAGCGCCTGAAATATTAACAAGCCAGCCGCTGATTGTTGCCTACGGTTTAGGCGTAGACAGCACGGCAGTACTTGTTGAATTACATAAACGAAACATTCGCCCTGATGCCATACTATTTGCTGATACCGGTGATGAGAAAGAAGAAACCTACGCGTACCTACCCATCATTAACGCATGGTTGAAAGCTGTTGGCTTCCCAGAGGTGACCATAGTTAGGTATATACCAAAGCACTTTGAAGGTTTGCCCTACCAAACACTTGGACAGAATTGCCTGAGTAACGGGACACTCCCTTCACTGGCTTTTGGATTTAAAAGCTGTTCCTTAAAATGGAAGGTGACCCCACAGAATCAATGGACTGATCGCTGGCTGCCAGCGGTCGACTGCTGGCGAAGTGGGGGTAAGGTGCTAAAGGTGATCGGTTATGATGCCAGTCCAAAGGATCTCAAACGTTATGCACATGCTAAAGATGTCGAAGATCCCAAGTATCAGTATTGGTATCCACTGGTAGAGTGGAATATGGACCGGGACGCCTGTAAAGCGTCGATTATCGCAGCAGGATTACCCGTTCCTCCCAAGTCCGCCTGTACTTTTTGTCCAGCAACGCAGCCACAGGAATTGCATGAATTCCACAAGGCATACCTTCGCCTTATCGTGGTGATGGAAGCCAGGGCAAAACCACGGTTACAAGGCTGCATGACACCTACCGAATTGATGAAGGATTTTCAAAACCGCCATAGCTCATGGAAACAGAAACTTGATATCTGCTCATGTAATTGTGCTGATTTTCACAAATTAAAGCGTCAGGAGCCTCGTTTGAAATTACCAGGGACGGGCTGTGCGGGCCTGTGGCGAAACGCAACTTCAGTAAAACCTGCAATGATGACAGACTACATCAGAAAACAAAAGTTGCTCCCAGCTCAAGAAATTGATGCCCTACAGCAACAGGCACCAGCCCAGATTAAAGTATATGAAACAAGCTTTGCCGACACAAAGGATCTTGTCAATTGGCATGACTTCCTCGAAATGTTTAGCCCTGAGGATGCAGTGGATGAAATCAGCTCAACCATTTAAGTCAGCAATCTCGGAGAGATGCGATTCAAACCAAACTGTCTTCTTCTTTTGTTGGCGGAATTGCTTTTCATTGGGTATGAGAAAACAGAAAAAAATAACAAGCACAGCTAATGTGATTAGGATAACTACAATCAGGCGTTTAACACGGTAATTCATAATTGTGTATTGAATCAGTGAGGTTTTGTTGGGTAAATGGTAGATAAATGCTTGTAAAAATTATATCCTTTTTTTGAAATATCAACTATACTATTGCTCCAATTCCCATGGACTGATATGAGCTTGCTACTATAATATTCAGCTATTTTACTGTCTGCGGAAAAAGCAATTCTTCCCTCACTTACATTACCCAACATCAGGATAATAGCAGCAATTGCATTGCCTACAAGGTTGTAACTATCACTCATTTCCGGTAAGATCCTATAGGCCAGCTCACCATAGTGCATGCCCAGTTTTAATTGAGGTATCTTATCGTTATAGGCCCCAAGTAACTGCATAGCGCAATTCAGCGCATGTTGTATAGAATGATCCTGGCTATTGAAAAATGGCGGCCTGAAACTTAGGTAAAACGCATCTGATAATTCATTTTCAAGTACTGCTCCAAGCTTAAACGCGAGGTCCAGCATTTCTGTAAGGTATAGCGCAGTGGCAGGATCTTTACTGAAATAGATCGCTATTATCGTACAACTGAATGAACTTCCATTAGTCAGGAGCTCCAGTTCACGGCTTCGCAAATCAGAAATTTCTTCTATTGACCGAGTCGAATTGAAATGGGTATGGCTGAAAATGATTTTTTCATAAACGAAAGGGGCCAGATTACCTTTGTCATGATCTGGTAGTTGAACAATGCCAGATTCCTCCACCATATATCGAAGCTAAATTTTGATAAGTGATTTAAGGCTATCCATACCAATTTAAGAAAGTTTCACAAAAAAGCAAATAATTTTTAATTGCATACTTTATTGAGGACGCCCCATATTCGAATGCGTCCTGATGTGAATTGCAGTTTAACTTTAAGCACACAGGACAAAGCTTACTTAAATGCGCTATCCCTATTTTTGTATCGGCGACTATCATCATCGGTTTTGAAGGGAAGGATAAAACGAATCTCACTGCCCTGGTTACGTTTGAAGGAGGCCTCATAATGGATATAGCCGAAATCATGTAAATCCTTGATGCACCGGTGATAAGTTGTGCTTGAATTGATTTTTGCAATCGGCTTAACTTCATTAGAAAATAACCGTAAAGGATCCGTAAAACCCGAATCCTGCCAAATCTGCAATAGGCTTGCATAGATCCCAATATGTGTGGTACTGATGCGAGGATCAGCAGCAATGGCTTTGAAAAATAGAGATAAGTGATCAATGGACAACATGGCTAATGTTTTAAAGACTTGGTCCTACCGTTAAGATACTTGGGGTTTCTGTCCTTTTTCAAGGTGATCAAACGTTTGCTAAGATCATTCTGTGTCTCTTGTTTTTCCAGCCTGATTCCCTTAGCGGCTGCCAATGTCTCTTCACTGTTCTGCGTTGTATTTTCCTGAGACCTGGCAGTACTGAACTTTGTTAGACCGGTACGGGTATCATTAAGTTCCACGTAAATTTTCCCCTTTTGACTTTGGGGGTTGTCGGAATCAAGTTCTACCCTTTCATTCCGGTATAAGGCCTGCATTACGGCATTCAATTTTGTGGGATCATCAGCGTCTTTAAACTTCAGTTCCACCAGTTGTTTCTTAATGAGTTCTTCAGAAACCCCATTTCTTTGAAGATTCTGAGTTGATTGCATTTCGTCTGTATTTGGCAACTGTACAGGTCCCAGCAAGGCCCTGCCCTTTGAGATCTCAACCTGTTGTTCATCGAAATATTTAAAATCCTTTTTCTGGGGATCTGCTTCAATAAAGATCGTCTCGTAACCTACAGAACGAGGGATTTCAACACCTACCCTGTCTCCTTTTTGTAAGGCCGAATAGACTTCGGGGTAAATTGACCCACTATCATCTCTGAATTTCAGTTCATCTAATCGGGCGATAATATCGAAATTGTAATTGGAATGAAATTCCTTTAGTGCCAGTTGTCCTGATGGGCTCAAATTGTCGTTCATATCCAATTTATACCATACCGTGCGGACTGATTCATGGCTGCCATACATATCCATATCTGGTTTATAGGCTTTAGGATTGGAATGGCTGATCAATTGATCCGAATGGTTTAATGCAACCGATCGACCTGCTAAGAGACTAATGGCCTGTTCGGCGGAAAAAAACTGCCCCTCAATTGGATTGACCGTTCGCTCACCGGTAGACTTCCCTGTGCTTTCATTTGTTAGGTTGATGTTATAATTGTCGAATGCATAATCACCCGTCGCAGATCTGCTGAAATTCAACTTAAAGCTGACCTTCTCTTCTTCATTCACGGCGTAGCTCAATGTGGTATTAAATGCAGGGAGACCCTTCCTGATATTTTGCTCGACTTGTTTGGCTACGGCTGATAATTTGAGTTTTTTGAGTTCTGTTCTGATGTTAGAAATGTTCCTGTTCATCGCATGCTCGTTGCGTTGGGCCATATTACTACTGTCCCTCCAGCCGCTAATGTACCTCCATATTTTACGCAAAGGATCTAGGTGATTTTCAGCTAGATGCTTACGGCGTCCATTGACAAAGATCATCGTCAGCTTTTCATCAGGACTGAGTGTATGCTTAAATTTCGCCGCCATTTCATCCAGGTACCTCAATTCGGCTCTTAGAAACTTTTTATCGGATTTCAATGTCCCTTTTCCCAAACTAAGGTAGTCTCTTCTCTTTACATCCCATTTTTCCAGGTCCATTTTAACCCGGTTTACTGATTGTTCCATGCCCACACTATTGGAGAAGCCTGGCCTGATGTGTTTTCAGGCCAGGCCAATGATTAAACTTTATTGCCTTTTTTCCTTGAACTAGGGAGTTTATTCCCCTCCTCATCTGTATTCTTTCTCCTGCTACTGGTTTTTTTTTGTGCAGGGGAATTCATAGCTTGCTTATCCACCTGCGCTACCACCTCCTTTTGGCTAGGCCCCTCTTTAACCTCTGTTGTTTTTGCATGGTGATTCCCTTTGTAATGCCCACTGAGCACATGGCCTTCAGGGAACATGACTTTTTCATGATCATAGGTATTGACTGATTTCCAGGAAGGTGCAGCCTCTATAAAACCTGGCACCACCTTTCCATCCAAAATGAATTTTACCTCCTGCTGATTTCCGCGTTTGAGGTCTTTAATCAAGTCTTCAAAGCCCTTTTCTGTCTTGGTGTTCTCCAGGTCATATTTCTTCACCACTTCTTCAAGTTTGAATCCATAGTTGGGGTGATATTGTAGAAGATCATACTCCCTCTTTTCCAGTTTTTCTCTATTGAACTGAAACCAGGCGCCATATTCTTCCTTTTCTTTGGGTTTCACCATTCTATATACGGCCCGACCCATCAAGGTATTGTAGGCCATTTTCTGGGTCCATTTGTTGTTTTGATCAATTTTGAATGCGTATTTCATTACGGTACCATCATTTTTCATCACACTCATATCAATGGCATTCAGATAATACTTCCCTGTGGTTTTGGAAAGGTTATAAACCAGCTCCGTGGAAGCTGTCCCCTCATCATACCTGACAGGTGTTGGAAAAACACTAACCTTATCCCCACCTTTTTGGAGCGCCTGCTCGATCATAGCCGCAGTGGATTCGTCCCGATATCCTGCATCTCTGGCCTGTTTTGCCGCATACTCAACTACTTCAATTTCCATAACACTTAAATTTATATGAACACTTTCTGCAACCTTAGTGGTTGCAGACCAATTACACATTGTGCTACAGGAGACTTGAGTTGATCAAGTGCCTGTTTTGTATGACGATCGACAGGTGCCGACCACCATTACTTTCAATAAGTTGTACCACCAGGTATTTTTTATCCGGTATGGTAAATTTTGGTATAGCAACTACCACTACCTGCCTGGAATTTCCCCTGATAATTTTTGCATTGCCTGTGATTTGCTGGGGTATAATTTCAATTTCTTGTGAGGCTGTTCGTTTGGATTTCTTTTGATCCCTGATAAAAAAGCGGAGCTGATCAATGTCGTAGTTGATATGCGAAACATTCTCCAGAGATAGCTGAAAGTAGAGCATATCATCCTTGATATAAAGCCCCGTTAAGCGAAGTGTAATATCGAATTTTGCATCTCGCACCCCCCTGAGATAAGGCTTTTTTAGTGCTACGCGTTCTGCAGCGGCATCTCTGCTGGCTTCATTATCCGATGAAGCGCTGAAAATCACATCCCGGTTCTTTCCTGCGGCTTGAACGCCTAGCTCAATATTCAAATTGGCAGGACGAGCTTCGTAGCTAAGAAGAAAGGAATACAATTGACCATCAGAAGTGATCACCGTCAAATTAGTGACTTCAAAATCCTCCTTTCCGGCCTTAACCTGCAGTACATTTTCCACTCCTTTGGCCTTTTGCACCAATAAGTCCTTGCTGCCCTTGTCTACACTTTTTATCCCATATGGAAAAATCAGGTTCATCGTTTGGTTATATCCGACCGTTAGAGGAAGTGGACTTACTTTATTGGTGATTTCCACTCTGGTTTGTTGGGCAAATAGTTGTGCTGAAAAGAAGATCCAACACATCATTACCATTACACATTTCCTTTTCATGCTGTTGATTTTAAGATTGATGTTTACCTTTGTTATTTTTCTAGTTGATTCGCATCCTTGAGCAAGACCTGGTACCCAGCCTTGACCGTAACTTTAATTAGTTTTACCTTTTTGCTCAGCAAACTTTTAAATGCTTCTATACCAGCACCCATTGCCTGCGCTGACATAGAGGGATCTAGTGAGGTCACCCCTAAAGACTGAATGGCACGTTCACTGGATTGTTTTGCTACATCCCTGCTGATGGCACCCGGTATGTGGATACCATCCAGGCCGTCTATGTCGTAAACAGATAGTTTGACAGGAAAAATGGCATTTCCATAGCGGAGGCTGTTAATATTGATGATAAGGCGCTCCCCTTGTAACTGAGCCACGCCAAAAATGAAATTGTCCTTGGGTACTAATTGACCACTGACATAAACATCATTGGTTAACCGTAATTTCACTATCGACCCGTCAACTAATGTTTGGGTTTCATGCATAGCCGCAGTAATTACATTTTGACTGTTTGAATTCACTTCTTCACTGAAGGAGAAAAATTCATTGCTGTTCACTTTTCCGGAGTCCTTGGCGTTCTTTGTGGCACTCAGCAAGGTTACAGGGTCATAGTTTTGCACCGCAGTAACGGGAAATACCATCCCCCCGTTCTTCATAGAATTTTCCTGCAGCCGATCTTTTACACGTTCAGGATGCTGTATATCCAGGATTTGGCCCAATACATTGTTGATTTGCTGCATTTCAGGATCGGCTTCTGTAGCAGGACTGCTATTCTGCATGGCATTCATCATTTTTTCCAACCGTTCAATGTCGGAACTGGTTACACCAGGATTTTGTCCATAGGATGCAGCATTTGATGGTTGCCCTTGGCTGACCGACCCTGGCGGAGCGTTTAATGCCCGGTTGAGTTGTTCCAGTTTATCATTCAGCCTTTTTTCATTAGGATCATTGTAGGCGTAACCGTTATAGGATGTATTTCCTGGTGCATATGTAGGAAGATTGGAATTGGCCCCAAAAGGCCCATTCCCGACTGCCGGATAGGGATTTACGGCATTGGGGTTATTTTGATAATAGGGATCATTCTTAATACTTCTCTGACGCTCTAGGGAATCCTGTTCCGCCTTCTTGTAGAAGGCCATTTTATCAAATGTGGAATCACTGGCATTTGCTGCAGCAGGCAATTCCGTATTAATTCCCTGGAATTCAATTTTTTTTTCGGTTCCGGGACCGGAACCGCCACCTAACGTCCAAAATCCAAAAGTTACAAATGGTATGACCAATAAAGGTAATACCAGCATCATCTTTCTTTCTTTAAGAAAAGCTGCCGAGTGTTCTTGTTGTGCTGTTGTTGACATTGTTTTCATTTTTTTAATTCCTATTGTTTCTGTTAGCGCTTAAAAATCCAAGAGGGAGTTCCGTTGTTGGTAGGCAGAAAAAATCCGCTGTTGACATACCTGGATATAGTCGATTGGCTTTCCCATATAGCTGCAATTCTCATTCTTCTCAATTCCAATAAAATCCCTGAATTCCAGTATGGCAGCGCAAAGGAAACTTCCGCTTCCACATGCATTATCCAGGATCAGATCTCCTCTACCGGTAAAGCTTCGGATCAGCCAGCGACCAAGTGCAAGAGGTTTTTGAGTGGGATGAAACAAGGCTTCATTTTGATGTTTGGCCGTATGCAAATGGAGGTGATCAGCGATTTCGGCTTCAGGGAAATACTGCACATCCGAGGGGAACTTCAAGCCATGCAGGTTCTGAATCGGTGAACCGTTTACTGCACCGTAATTTCCGGGAACACTCCCCTTGCGGTATCCTCTATCGTAGGGTTTGCCATTGGTTTTTTGAGGGCGATACCGGGGTTGTTCCCGGTAAAAAATGCAGATATCTTCATGCTTTCTTAATGGCTGCTTGTTGGCATTCAGGAAGTTTGTCGCTACCGATTTTATCCAAACAATTTTATACCGGAACATATCCGGATTACTCATGATCAATTTCCCTGTAAACAATCCATACCCGGTTAAGGCAATGACTCCTCTGGGTTTAATCAAACGTGCATATTCTTTCCAGAGTTTCAGCAGATCTATTTCTTCATCCCATGAGTTTTGTGTACTACCATATGGCAAATCACACAGGATCATATCTATGCTTTCATTTGGAAATTCTTTCATCACTTCAAGGCAATCGCCCTGGTATACCTTATTCACCATTCCCCTTTCCATCCTCACTTTATTTTATACATTTCCTTAATCCTGCGTACACTATCCATAAGCCCTGGATGGCTGTCCAGGAATTTCTTCGTTTGTTCCCTTCCGCTGGCCGATTGACCAAGGCTATCCAAGTAGCGATCAAATTCTTTTATCTTCAAGCCCAGTTGAGCGTCGCTTAATTCATCATCTTTACTCGGGCTTTGCAACTTGGGTATCCCGGATCGCCTTTCCAATACGGCGGATTTAACAACTTGCCTGGAATCCTCGCGAAAAGCGGAAATCAGAGAAAGTGCTGAAAATGACCCCATGACCGCAAAAAATAACAGGAAATAGATTTTCCTTTGTCCTGCTGATAGGGCATTGCACTTTACATTCATCCAGTCTGCCCATTTCCTTTGTAGCCTTAAAACTTTAACACTTATTGTCTTTGTTGCCCGATCTTTAATGGCATCACGTTGGCTTCGCCAACTCCACAACTGCTGCTTTTTCATCCTGTTAACGTTTACGAATATTGACATCCTTATTTTCAAGTACCTTCCATTTTTCAATTAGAAAGCCATGTGAGTTGTTTTCGGACCTACTCACATTCCTCAGAAACCCTTCCGTAATCAAACTCCTATCAACAATACTTGTCGAACGGGTAATCTGCTCATGGGCAAAGCATTTAAAATAGATCGGATATTGGTTGAGGTCTAACTGAACGCTGTCTATCCGAATGGTTTGGTTTACATTCCCGGAAATGATATTGCTATAATAATTGCCTTCCTTAAGGTTATCATACTGCTGCTTTGCTGTGATATCTGCCAGGTATAATGACTTCGTCAGGTTCTCATTTATCGCTTTTTCATCAGGTGAGAGGGAGAAGAACAACTGATGGAAGGTTCTAACATGATCTTTAGCTTCTACAGGAATGTTGTCCTTTCGGTCGGAAGCGTAAGCTTCCAATGCCTTGCCATTAACAAGTACGTATATTTTTTCCTGGGTAGTAGCCGCCAATATATAGCTACGATAGATTACAAAAAGGCATAAGGCAAAAGCACCAAAAACGATGACTATGGTAAATAAACGGATATATCGGAAAGCCGTATCTATATTTTGCATTTGTTTAAACATCTCTTCACATTTTCAATTCACAGTTCTTTTATTATTTCTTATCGACCATACCGGACAGTTGCTCTGCCATGTAACTGGTATTGCCAGCGGCCCTACCTATTGCACCCATAGCACCAGAGCCTCCATTTGCACCGGAGAATCCTTCATTGAAATGGGATTTTGCATTAGCCAGGTTGTCCATTCCCTGACCAGCCTGGGATGCAACCATTTTGCCCATGCCAACGGCCCCCCCAGCCCCTGCAGATGCAAGACTGGTGATCTTAGAGGTCATGGCACCGCCTCCACCGGCATTCACAATAAATCCGGCGACTGATGGCACGGTGAAATATCCAACAATGCCTATGATCATAAATATGAGGTACCCTGTGTCTGTCGCACTGAAGAAAGTATCACCGGTGTTGCCGATCTGTGACAGATCCATCTTCAACATTTCTTCCTGAATTTTGGCTATGACGGCTCCAAAAATGTTACACACGGGTAGCCATAAGTAAACATTGATGTATTTTGCCAACCAGGCAGTTAGGGTATGTTGCATTCCATCAAATACAGCTAACCCGAATACGAGTGGACCCAGAATGGATAAGACTACACGCTGAAACGTACTCAGTGTATTGATACATAATGCGGCGGCTTGAAATAGTACATTTAATATTTCACTCATCCATTCCTTCACCGAATTCCGGAATTTGTACATGGCTTTAGACATGGCAAAGGAGATATCACTGCCAAAGCTTTCAAAAATGTCCTCATCAACCGGCGGTGCGCTATCAGGCAAACCATGCGTATATTTGAGCCATTTTTCCTTATCCCCTTCTTTGTTTTGTCCGACATACATTTTCCATGGCTCTGTTGTCTTAATGGCTTCTGCCTTCATTTTAAGCAATATTTCAATTGACTTATTCGAATCCTGAACTATTGCCGCAGTACCGGTTACCGTGGGTTTAAGCAGCCCATTGATCAATCCCATAATTAATGGAAAAAATGCAATACAGAAGCCCAAAACGAAGGGTCTGAATAGCGGATAAAAGTCAACTGGTTCTGCATTCAGGATATGCTTCCACACCCTGCTACCGATGTAAAAAAGCGCCGCAAAACTGGCTATCCCCCGACCTATACCTGTTAATTTTTCGCACAAAGGCATCATAGTATCGTAAAGGGTATCCAATACGGACTGCAAACTTTTGATATTATCTCCAACTCCTTGTGCTTTGAGCGGAATACTCAGACCTTCCAGGAGAATGATTCCTGCTAATGTCATCACCCATTTCTTCTTCATGTTTTTTGCTATTTATTTTCTTTCATTCCCTGGAACCGCTCCAGAGTCTCCAATTCAGCTTTTTCCTTTGCCCTGCTCAAAGACAGCAACCCTGTATCATGATTGAAGTCACGGAGAAAATTCAATTTGTCTTCCATATCCGCACAGATCCTGTCAATCGCAACAAGGCGTTCGTCGTCCCCCATCCGCAGCTTACCGGCTGTGGTAATGGTGATCAATTCATCCAGGTTTTGCAGGCTTTGATCCACCAGGTTGGAATACACAGCGCCCAGGTAGTTAATTTCATTTTCATTGAACATTCCCTGGCGCTTGAATCGCTGGAATGCAGATTTATACTCCTTTACCAATTGAATTTGGTAATCGATAATCATTGGTATCTTTTTATACTGACGTACCGTAGGGCTTACGGCCATCAAGCCGTCCAAAAACGTTTTGTGGATACTGAAGTTGCCTTCAGCGATATCCTTAACCGTGGAATAGCCTTTGAAGACAATCTCATATCCTTTTTTTAGATCCGAAAGGATTGATTTGAACTGCGCAAGCTTTTCGATATTTAAAGCCAACTGTGCCAGTTCAGTAGCTTGTGCAGAAGCCTGCATATAGGCTCCCTGCGCACATATAATGAGTATCACGCTCACCACCAGTTTAATACTTTTCATAACTCACTTATTCTTGATGATACCACTCCTTCATTATATTCAGCTCCTGCTGATCATGTATTCTTGTAGCTCCCAGCTGCAATGTCTCTGCTGAGAAATGGTTACTGAACGTATACATGTCTTCTACATCCAAATAAAGTTGATCCATCCGTTCAATTCGTTCATCATCCTTCATTTCCAATTTACCATCTGTGACCAGGTCAATTAGTTCTCCAATAGAAGCTTCGCAAGCCTGGAGTACTCTGCCGAACACCTCATAGATGTATTTAATTTCTTCTGGTGAAAAGGCACGACTATCCTTAACTTTCCTGTAACATTCCCCGTAAATGCTTATAATTTCAACCTGCATCTGGATGATATCGGTGATCTTAGGATATTGCTTGATCTTAGGGTTGACGTACTTTAGTGAATTAAAAAAAGTCTTGTGTAAACCAAATTCTCCATTTTTAAAAGCACTGATGGTATTTAGTCCGCCTTTTGCAATACTGTAGCCCTTCTCCAAATACCCAGCATATACTTTCAGGGCTGCAATCTGCTGTACCAGTAATTTTGTTTGCGTCTTATTCTGACTAAATATGCCACCTAGAACTTGTGCCTGTGTACCCATACTCCCCAATGTGAACACCAGCATTAATATGATTCTTTTCATCGCTGTTCTATTGAAGTCCATACATTTCCTTCACTACCTGAATCTCATTTTGCTCTTTAGCCCTTTGAAGGCTGAGCATTCCATTGTCCCTATTGAACTCTAGGAGATCCATATAATTCTCATCTACCCGGTCAGCGGTGGCATTGATAATCTCGAGCCGTTTTGCATCAGTCATTTGCGTACGGAAAGAATTCACGACCATTGCGATCTGATCGACATTCTTAATGGTTTCATTGAGAATACCGGTATATACTTTCCCCATGTATTCAATCTCTTCAACACTGAACCGCTTATCATTACGAACCATTCCCCAGGCGCGCTGGTATTCCCTCACCAATCTGGTTTCCTTCTGGGTAATTTCCTTCAGGCGTTGGTAATAGGTGATCAACAGTTTTACCTGCTGTAATTCATCAAAATATTTTTGGTACTGATCCTTCTGTTTCTTTGACCAGTCTGAAATTTCATCCAGTTTTAATTTAGCCATTGCGTTCTCCAAAGTCTTTTGGGCATTCTGCAGCCAAATCACCTTATTCTGCTGACGCTGGATTCCCAGGTCTATGGCTTTAATAACTTTTTTTACGGCAGCCTTTACAACTACCCACACGATTGCATGACTTTTTTTTGTTGGCAGCGCTACCATGGCGATACATAACAACATGGTAATGGTTATCTTTTTCATTGCTTCACGATTTTCTTACACCCCAGGCAGGCCAGCTGTTGTACTGACCTACTCACTTAATATTTCTTATTTCATCTACTCATTAGCTATATAGCTGATTGGATTCGGAACCTTTACCAATGGATCCCTTTGCGTTTTTTTACATTGATTTGCTTTCCCGTTACTTTATCAATCGCCTCTCTTTTTGTAGGAATTTGCTTTGGGCTGGTAAAGGTTAATCTGACAACATTCAGGTATTCCCCACGCGGATTCTTATGCTCAATGGACATGGCAGCTATGTTTAATCTTTCCTTGGGATTCCGTTCCACCTCAAAGACGAATTTTACATAATCGATCTGATCGTTCCTGGGTTCCGCAAAAGTTCTGAGCATAGCCCCCCGCTGAAGCCCTTTCTCATCGCCCAACATGGATTGATAGAGGTACCTTTCCATGATTTCTTTAAATGACCCCTGGTAAGCGATACTGGTATGAAAAACATTCGTGTATCCTTTGGTAGCCAGCAAAACGCCTAATTGTTCCACCTCCTTAAACAGGTCTTTTATCTCCTTTATCATGCTCCCCTCCTAATTCTTTGAATTGTTAAGCTCTGCCGCCATGGCAGCAATACCTTTACGTATATCACCACCATACCGAGCGGCATGTTCCATTAGTTTTACCTTTTCCGACTGTTCAGTTGTATACGCCAGATACTCTTCCAGGGAAACTTCTGTTCTGTACACCTTCGACATCATTCCTCCAAGGCTGATGAAAACCTCCTTATATTTTTTGCTTAGATCGTTGGCTTTATTCACTGACAACACAAGTGCCTTTTCCTTCTCAGTTAGGCCCAACAATTCCTGTATCTGATCAAATTTGTTTTGATATTTACTTTGGTCCAACAGGATCTTACAATCACTGTTGTTAATGATGGCCTGCTTGACAATAGGTGAAGAAATAATGTCTTCAACCTCCTGTGTAACTACAATAGCCTCACCAAAAAATTTGCGCACGGTCTTAAACAAATACTTGATGTATTCCGCGAAACCTTCTTTCATGAGGGCTTTCCAGGCTTCTTCAATCAGAATCATTTTGCGCAAACCTTTCAACTTGCGCATCTTGTTGATGAAGACCTCCATGATGATGATCGTGACAGTAGGGAATAAAATCGGATGGTCTTTGATGTTATCCAGCTCAAAAACAATTAACCTTTCCTGAAGCAGGTTCAGGTTTTCAGTGGCATTCAAAAGGTAGTCAAACTCGCCGCCCAAATAATAAGGCCTTAAGACATATAGAAAGTTGTTTACATCAAAATCTTTATCCTTAACATTGTCCTTTTTCAGCACCTCCACGAATTCGTCTTTAAGAAAATCAAAGAAGGAGTTGAATGAAGGGAATATCTCCGGCTGACGTTCTAGTTTTTCATAGTATAATTGAATGGCATTGGATAAGGCGACATATTCACTCCGCTTGAATTCTTCATCATCCTTTTTCCATAGCGCGATGAGCAAAGTCTTTATGCTTTCCTTTTTTTCCGTATCCAGATAATCACCCTCGCCAATGAAAAAAGGGTTGAATCGGATTGGGTTTGCCTCCTCATAGGTGAAGTAGTATCCGTTCACCAAATCACAGAGCCCTTTATAGGAATGCCCAACGTCCACCAGTACCACATGAGTGCCCTGCTCATAATAGGAACGCACCATATGATTGGTGAAGAAACTTTTACCGCTACCTGAGGGGCCAAGAATAAATTTATTTCGATTGGTACAATATCCTTTTCGTATAGGCTCGTCCGATATATCCACATGTACCGGCTTACCGGTAAGCCGGTCACCTAGGCGTATGCCGCATGGGCTAATGGAACTCTGATATCCAGTTTCGAGGTTAAGGAAACAAGTTGCCTGGGCGGCGAAGGTGTCAAAGGTGTCGTTCTGAGGAAAATCAGCTTCGTTGCCCGGAATGGCGCCCCAATAAATCTGTGGAGCTCCTGCGGTCTCTTGCTTTGCAACTGCATCCATCTGCGCAAGGGCAGAACTGACCATGTTTTTTAGATCTTTTAGTTCGTCCCGCTTATCCGTCCATACCATGATGTTGAAATGAGCTTTCACTGGCATTCGCTGTTCCCCAATCGCCTCATTTAAGAAATCATTGGTGGCATCCCTGGAAATGGCATTCTCCCTGCTGTAGGAGGACAAAGATTGTAAACGGAGCCGTTTACTTTCTAACCGTTGGATGGTCTTCTGTGCGTCATCAATAAATATATATTGATTGTAGATATGGTTGCAGGGCAATAACTGTCCAAGGGTACTCGCAAAACCTACGCTGAACTTGGTGCGATCGGTACTGTATTTATCATAATTGATTCTGGATCCGCACAGCGCAGGTAAATCTTCAGCATCACCAAGCGTATAAATCTGCACATGCTGATCTCCAACCTGTATTCCTTCTTCAAATTGTATGTCCTTCATCAGGAAGGACTCATCATTTTCTGACAGCGTGCAATAGCGCTCCACCACCCCCATTTTCCGTTCCTGGCTCATCAGATCATCATTCCTTAATCTGGTGAGCTTCATAAATCCGCTGTCCTCAAGAATCTGCCGAAATTGTCCGCAGGCATCCAAGAAATCTTGCAACAAAGTGGGACTTAAGACCTGATCAGGAACAATGGAACTCCGTATGAGATTGGAAAACATACTGGAAGTGACCTTTCTTGCAGGTGGCTTTTTGGTCAGGAAAATGTAACAGGTATGATCCAGGAATGGCCTTTCATTAAAGAACCTGTCGCTGCTTCTACTTAAAAAACTGGTATCCGTATTTTCAAAATCCGGTTTAAACTTACTGTTAATGAACCAGTCTTGTTTGTGTAAGATGCTATGTTTGGGTAGCAATTTTACTGCCTTTCCCCAAGCTTGGTGGAAGGCCTCATAGTCCATATCACTGAGGGTAAATATCTCTGGCAATATGGCTTTGTATCCAACTGTAATGTCACCTTGCTTCGAAAGAATGCAATCGTGTTCTACGCCCATAATCGGCATAATTTTCTCCAACACCTTTTCCATTTCACTTTTATTATTATACCGTTGTTAATTGTTGTTATGACCTGATGCTCCTATTGTAATTACCTAACCTGGTCACCTTCTGCCGCTTCAGGGGCAGTGAGCCATTTTTGTGGTTCTCTTCTTCCAATTGGTTACACCTCACTTGTTCAGGTATATCTGTATCCTTTAACTGATAAACCCGGAACTGCGGGCTGGACTGCATGGTAAATCTGGTCAGCAAGGAAGTTGGTGGCAGGAAATATTTGAGTGCGGTACCGATGGGATCAACTAAAAGCATATTATCCATGACTACTACACATGCCCCATCAGGGATTTTTTTTGTTCTCGAATTCAGTGCGATTAGCAGGTCAGATCCGGGGACATGAAGAAAAGTATATTCTCCTTTCGGTCCGCGTGGACTAAACCCTGTAATGGTAATACCCTTTCTATGGGTATATATATTCTGCAGGCAATCTTTAACCAGATTAAGTTCGTAGGCTTTGCCCAACAGTTCCATTTGTGGGAGCATGTTGTTTAAGCGGGAATTTATAATGCTGTCCACGCCTTGAAAGCCTCTTTGGGCCTGGATGCTTTCCGTATTTATATCCTGGATTTGCTCATCAGGCAGAATACTGGGGCCATATATGATTTGTTTGTTTAAGGAGAGATACTGCTGGTGTAAGTTTCCCAGCGGCGCTATAGGGTCATGAAAACTTTTAGTTCCATTAAAGGCATCCACATAACCGGTCAGATACTGTCCATCATCCATTAAATTTTTCAGCACAATTTGATTATGGGGTTTATCCCTTTCCTTTAGTAGGCCTTCCTTTAAGTGCTTTCGGAACAACATCCCATGAATGATGACGTCATGCCTGTAATCTATTGTCTTTTCCATAACACATTTTCATTTTCACATTACCCTAATTGACCAACCCTGGCGTACCCGCTACTGCAATTGGCTAGAGCTTCATTTCCACCAGCATTTATTTTCCATTTAAGCCGCCATTTACATGCTTCTGGATTTGTTCACCTGTTTACCTGGCAAGGATTGTTGTTCTTGATGTTTAAAAGCAGCATCAGTGCTTTCAAAACGAACAGATGACTCAATGATGTTTCGAACCTTAGCAGGTAAATTCTGATCCTGCATGGTATAAGTCTTCAATTTGATGAAATCCTGCTGTGCATACTCATTCAGGAAAGTTGTAGGAGGCTGTTTTACTGCCATTGCGGTACCAATTGGATCAATAAGCATTGGACTTGGAAATTCCACCACGATGATTGGCTCGGGTTTTAGAAGTCTAGGCGTATCTATAGGGAGCAACTCCATAGATGAAATCTGGTAGATAAAGAAATGATTGCTTAAGGCCGGAAGAATAGGCATGTTCGGAAACCTGATGTTTTGTTCACTATCCTTTTCGAACTTCAGTCGGTTATGCTCCATATCCAGCAAATATCTCCGCCCCTCGAACAAGACTTCAGGAAGCACATGATTCAAGCTTTTACTCATTAGTTTATCTATCCGGATAACACCTAAACCTTTTTTCCTGCTGATTGCATTAAATTGCCTGGTCCACTGCTCATCGTCTTTTCTCCCAGTTCGCCTCAATTCAGATGGTATCCAGAATGGCTTCACGTCAGGGTCCTTCAAGTGTGCAGGATAATAGTTACCGTCAATCATCTTTGTTTTGGTATGGATATACCCCTTCAAAAAGCCGTCCTCTGTTTTTAAATCATCCAGGTCATGCAGCAAAGCCTTTTTAAATGGTTCCCTGATCCACGTCCTATCGATCATTTCGAACAGTACCCCATGGATGACCAACATCCCTTCAAATTTTATATTTTCCATAACTCACAAATTCTATTGCTCTCCTTGTTTAATTACTTGCCTGAGAAAGGTATTCCCTTACGTTGCTGCTTTTGGGTTTGCGCCCTTACCGCTTCAATCATATGCTTAAGCGGACTATTAGGTCTGTTTCTCATTTCCGCTAACATTTGAAGCCTGATACGCTCATTCACCTGGTGGATCTCTGATTTGAGTTCAGGCTGGACCAGGTAATGATTTAACAAACCTTCAGGCTTTTTTAGGAATATTTCAGACCAGGCGACCGGATCCATTCGCATTGGATGTCCCATGGTAACGTGCATGGCATTGGGCGCTTTCCGAAGCAAATCCGGACCGGGAAAAGCCATCTTTCTTTTATCAGGATCATAGATGAAGGTGAGCTCCATTTTTTCTGTTACTCCTATATAAGGCAGTGTTAGNGGTAACTTACCGTGCTCAGCCCCAGTGATAAACACTAAGCGAGTCATGTGCAAGATCAATTTATCNTCTCCCCAATACGNATAAGGATATTNCCCGTCTAGCCGTCGCCTCATCGGCCCATCTACAGCCCTNCAATCCCATTGGTCATGAAACATCATGTTATTGATTCTATCTACTACCGAATTATTCTCCCATTCCTGCTCCGCTAAAAGCGCCTTAGGAATAAAAATCCACTGGGCCAGTTGCTGACTGTTGTTCTTCGGGTCATAGATGTTTTGCCTCAGCGGATCATATTCAAAACTAAGTAGGTGACCATCATCTTTCATTTCCCTGATCATCAGCACATTTGCCGGTTGCTCCCTTTCCACAAAGGCACCCCTATCCTGTTCATAAATGAATCTGGTTCCCGATATGATCAATTCTCTATTCATCTCTACTTCTCTGTGCTGTTGATATTTATGATTACTTTACCTGATTTGTTATGGCTCCTACCTTACGATTTTTTTGCTATTCTTTTGCTGTTTAGGGCGATCAAACCTCCTGAAAACCGCCCGACTGTTGCTTTTGACTAACCGTGGAACGGAACGTTTTGCCATCATTTTCATGAGTCCATATTGTCCATACTTATTGCTCAATGCATATATCTTGTAGACCAGCACAACCCCAATTGGGATGACAATAACCATACACAGGTATTGGCTCAGCCCTGAGATATACAAGATGGCAAAAACGATAAGCAGTGCCAGGAAGACTGCACCCACATACCAGATGTATTGTGCCTTTAGTCCTTTGAACTCTATGCTTTTGTTAATACCCTTGTTGATTACATATACACTGTTTGCCATAATTTTCTTTATTACTGTTCATGTATTTTGGATGTTTCAAATCCCGACTTTTCTTGTGAATTCCTTTTGTATAACCATTGCGTGCTCCTTCAATACCGTTTTGGAAGCGATTTCCCCAGTAAAGGCTGGAAATTCAAATCGCTTTATAGTTTGCATCTGAGATTCCTGTATATACTCCTGGATGGGTACAGCCAAGAGGGGTACATTTTTTATATTGGGATCATAATAAAGTACATGCTTTCCCTGTTCGACATGTAGGCCATATAGCAGTTTGATCTCATTCCAGGGATTATCTACCTGATAAAACGATGCCTGATCAACGTAGAATTCTGTTCCGTCGATTTCCACTTTCGGTAGGTCTGAAAACCATTCTGGTTGAGGAGGATATTTTCCCTGCTTCACCAAGAGTAGCATCCCTTCAGGGTCAAGCGCTTCTATGGAATGCAATCTTACTTTTTCAAAATCACTGGTGGCCCTGCCTTCAGGCAAGACAACGCCGTGATATGGTTTTCGCATTTGTTTGTCAAACCAGAATTCCAGATGCCCTCCTACCACCTCCATATCCTCTTCCCTTATCCTGTTTAACGCATTTCCACGATCGACCAGCTCAAGGGTGTCCACATGAACCTCGTAATCGATACCGCAAACCTGGAATACAGGTAGTAATCGGATGCTTTGTGCATTGTTGTGCTTTTCCATTTTTTTACTACTAATTATACAGACAATTCTTTAGCATTAGACAACAGCCGTGATGCACCAGCGGTGATCACGGCCAGTGCTCCACTACACGGATTCCTTTTCTCTTTTTAAATGGCATTCAATTCGGTCAGTTACGGTTATTCGAAGCATCCTATCTTTTTCTTCCTCACCAGCAAAGCCCAGTTGCCGGAAAATCCCTTCACACGAAATCAGTATATTAATAATTTCATAGGTTAGTGTTCCGTGCTCTTTTAGCATCTGTGCCTTTTCTGTGAATTGTCGCTCGAAAATGTTTCGGATGAAATTGTACCGCGATGGTTTTAATTCCTTTGTCAGTTCATCCATGCATAGCTCCTCAATAAGATCCATGGGAAGGTTCTGATAATTTAATCGCTGGATCAGCCCATGAATCCCTTCAATTTTTTCTTTCAGGTAAGTCATGACTGAGTAGCTCTCCTGTAGGTTGAACATTAACTCAGGGTTGTTGTTCACGATGTAATTCCAAAGTTTTTCTGTGAGGATGGTTTCCATTTTTTTCTTTAGTTGATGCCAAAAAATGATTTGATTACCGTGGCGACTACCACCAAAAAAATACAGCTTCCAAACCACGCCGCCGCAACTTTCGAGGTGTCCTGGTCTCCTGAATTCCATTTCGTATAGACCTTAACTGCACCGATTAAACCGAGTACAGCACCTACTGCGTACATCAGATTTGTTCCGCTTGCGAAATACCCTCTCACTTTATTGTTGGCTTCGTCTATACCTTTAACTCCATCCTGCGCATACAGCGCTGCCGTAGTAATTACTGTCAATGCCATCGTCATGGCGATAGCTGTCCATTTCTTTTTTTTCCAATTGCACATTTTCATATTCACGTTATTTATTAAAAGAACTTTACCTGTTCTTCCCTACCCGCACCGGCAGGGAGAGCGGGTAATACTACCGCCAACAGCTGTCCTCTCTCACATTCAGACCTTCAGTGCATAGCTGTGGCGGCGGTAGCATCATATTTTTAAATTCGTAGACCTGTTAGCATCTCCACCCCTTCGGGTGGAGATGAACAGGCGGCACAACATCCCATCCTCCACTGTTCCTCCTTCACTTGTTGTGCCTGTATATAGCGGGGAAACTTGCTGTGTTTTCGGCACGCCGACCCCTGCAACGGAGCAGGGACGGCGGCAGAAAAGGTGCCGTCAGGCTACTTTAATCCATAAGTCGTCTAAATCTTCTTCACTAAGTATGACGGAACCATGCTTGCCAAATTCCGAGACCACGAGTTCGAGCAAGGCCGATCGGTATGGCGAATATTTTAATACATCAAATCGCGTAAAAATGGGCTCTAGCAGGCTTAATGTGGACTCATTATCCATTCCTTGTTCGTGGGCTTCCGCTACAGCATTTTTTATCTCAGCGGTGAATTGTTCCGCTTTTTCGTGTAGTTCAATTTCGGGATCTGTTTCCTGGAATGCTACAGCCGGACTGGGGCCTGTAGGTTCTTTTGTTTTTCCGCTCAACAATCTTTTGATGTCCGAGCTGTAATAACGTATGGCCACATACGTATAATACAATGCTAATAGGGCCGCAAGGCCGGTCAGGTAGCTACCCCAACTAATGTTTGTAAACATATTCTCCTCAGTTTTTCAGTTTCACATTTCCTTAAAGACCCGTGTCTTTGAGTTCCAATTATGCTACAAAGTAACGTCACCAAAGAAGCCATGTCAGGCCGCAACTTGGAGTTGACGCCCTTTGTCTCCCCTCATAACTAGTTTTTAATCAATAGGTTGTGACATTAAAAAAAAAGAAAAAAATTATTACGGTGCATTCAAGCCTTAAATCACGAGGAAGAAGGAGGGTATGTTAGCAGTAATGTGGTCTATGTTGATCGGTTAAGATGATTCGAAGTCTGTAATCCGTTGCGCTAGAAATCGACAATCATTAAAAATGGGGAAAAATCCCCTGCTGCAGCTGTTTTTTCAAATATCCGAATGAGGTAGCTTTGCATCAAAGGGCACCAGTTATCCAGCCTTTTTATCATAATTCATCAAATCAATCGTTATGGATCCTGCTACACTCAATTTTCTTTTGGCGCTTGCCTCCGCTTGCTTTTACATGGTATTGGGATTTATTCTGGCAACATGCATCATCGGTTATATGGGACTGCGGTTTTACAATAGCTTGCTTGAAGAGTTAAGGAAAAAGCCATAGCTTGAGATGGAGGACATTTGTTGCGCTCTGCAGGTAAATCTTGCTTCGGGTTTTAAGAATTCAAGGATATAAAAAAGGCCTCCAAGTGGGAGACCTTATCGGGTTAACTATTGGGCATGGTTAATATTCCTTGATTTTTTCTGCTGCATTTAGCAATGCCTGAATTGCACTTGCTTTATCATTTGATTCTCCGGCATAGGATTTACGGCGCATATTTTCCCAGGAAATGTCATCGGTAACCGGTGTGGCAAGGTATTTTGTAAGGGTCTTGAAAACCAGACTCAGAGAGCGGGAACTGATTAAGCCGATTTCATACAGGGCGCGTAAAATCAGACTAAGCTGATCTACCGAAAGGTTGCATAGGAGTTTGAATTCTGTATCGTTTGCTATTTTCTCTAACTGGTCAGAACGTAACGGCCCTGCATTCTTTCTATTCATGTATTCGATTTCTTCGGTCGCATGGGCTATTTCACGTAGTAGATAATCACAGAAGTATTCCTTAATACTTGGATAGCGCGGATCATATTTGAAATCCGGCAATTCAGGCATTTGATGCACATACTTATATTGTAAGCGCAGGTATTGCAGTTTTTTGGGTATGGTATCATACTTTGAAATGATATCTTCCAGCCCCTTGGTAAAATAGCTGAAGCACTCTTTGCTATTAAGGTTCCAATAGACCAACAATTCATGTAAAGACGGACAATTGGAAACGATCTGGCTATGTCCGTTGGTTCTTTCGATATCCTTAAGCAGGTCCTTATGGTAATCCGCTTCATGCTTGGTGATGGCCTCTCCCTGGTCTATACGACGGACAAACTCGTCCAAGGCAGAACAGACCACATCTATGGCGCTGTCCTCGTTTCCTGCCTTTCTGAGCAGGTCACGGACATCTTCCTTCTTCTCGATGATCAGATTCCTGATGCTTCTTAACTTAGTTATCGGGTAAGGTTGGAGTGAGGTCAAGTAACCATTAAAATTTTGATGGAACCAATGAAGCAACTGATCCAGGCAATGCAACAAGTCATCCAAAGGTTTGACTACATTCATTTTATAGGCCGAATCATGATTGCGGGTTTCATAAGACTTATTGATCAGCAACACCAGCGAATGGTGGCTCTTCCGAATAAGTTGTGCGGTAGACTCTCCTTCATTGTTGTTGTAAAATTGATCCTGCAGGGCGGCTTGTATACGTTGCTTCTCTCTTTTGATCTCATCTGTGATGTTAATCACTTTGCCCTCGGCCAATGGGTACGGCTGAACGACAGCAGGGTTAAGTTCATGGACAAGATCTTCCAATCGCTGGTAGACATAATAATTTGACATAGTAAGGCAGATGTTTGGGTTAACTGGATTTCATATAATTCTATTTTTACTGATAAAAACGTTTTTGCACACTATAGGATAAAAATCCCTCT
>Ga0065714_10002523_pt1 | contig 28497 bp, 23 predicted proteins | sample MisRhiReplicate2_FD_59101 | JGI IMG/M metagenome (GOLD analysis project Ga0065714, IMG submission 59101) | Miscanthus rhizosphere microbial communities from Kellogg Biological Station, MSU, sample Rhizosphere Soil Replicate 2: eDNA_1 v2... | ecosystem: Host-associated > Plants > Roots >... | reverse complement strand
GGCGGGTCACTTTGGAAAAAGCCGGAATGCCGGCTCAGTCCAAAATAACCCAAGGGCTCTTGCCCCAACCCTCGGCACCTCGCTTAGGCTCGATGTACCTGAACGAAGGCTTGAATCCGTGGGCCGCAGATTACTGTTCTGTGGGAGCTGGCTTGCCTGCGATGCAAACACCTCGGTACATCAGGCACACCCAGTAGATGCTATCGCAGGCAAGCCAGCTCCCACCTTTGACCGAGGTCGACGCTGAGTCACCGGTCGGTTCTAAGGCCGCCGCGCTTGTGATCTTGATCTTAGGCGCCCTGTTAAACACGCTGGCTGGAATTCGACAGGGGTTTGGGGCAAGAACCCTCTTGGTGACTTTTGGCTGGGCCGGCATTCCGGCTTTTTCCAAAGTGACCCGCCGTTACCGCAGAAACGGATATGCCCCCAATCAACCTACCAGCCATCCCGCCCACGGAACTTTGCCAGGAAATAACCGCCTGAATCCGGTACGCTCACCCTTTTTACTCAAGGAGTTACATACCATGGCCAAAGCCACCGCCCGTCATATCCTCGTGTCCACCGAAGACAAGTGCAACGAACTCAAAGCCCAAATCGAAGGCGGCGCTGATTTCGCAGAAGTCGCCAAAGCCAACTCCAGCTGCCCATCCAGCCGCCAAGGTGGTGACCTGGGTTCGTTCGGTCCAGGCCAGATGGTCAAGGAATTCGACACCGTCGTATTCAGCGCCCCGGTCAACACCGTGCAAGGCCCGGTAAAAACCCAGTTCGGCTACCACCTGCTGGAAGTCACCAGCCGCCAAGACTGATCCAGTCTGTGCTGATGCTATAAACAACGGCCCGCCTTTTGGTGGGCCGTTGTGCATGCGATGACTGGCGACGCTGATGCCGTTAGCGTACAAATCCCTTTTCTTTTTCATACGGCGTTCAAGGCTGACAATGCGATTGGCTTTTTCCTACATGCTGAGCTCGACCCTGGCCCTACTGCTGGCCAGCTCCGCCGTGATCGCGGCGCCCCAACCGTACCTGACGGTGTACGGCGAACCGGCCAAGTACCCCGCCGGCTTTACCCATTTCGACTACGCCAACCCCAATGCCCCAAAGGGCGGCAGCCTGCGCCGCTCGGCCATCGAGATCGGGCGCTTTGACCATGTGTTGCCCTATATCGACAAAGGCATCGGCGTTTCCCAGGTCGACGGCTGGCTCTATGCGCCCCTGGCCCAGCGTTCCCTGGACGAGCCCTACACGGTCTACGGCCTGGTCGCCGAGAAGATGGAACGCGCCGACGACGGCCTGTCGTTGCGGTTCTTCCTCAACCCCAAGGCACGCTTCGCCGATGGCAAGCCGATCACGGCCGAAGACGTGCGCTATAGCTTCGACCTGTTGATGACCCAAGGCAGCCTGCGCTTTCGCACCCTGTTCGCCGACGTCAAGCACGTCGAAGTCGAAAGCGAGCGCCAGGTGCGCTTCGACTTCTCCAGCAATGAAAACCGCACGCTGCCCCTGGATATTGCCACCCTGCCGGTGTTCCCCGAGCATTGGTGGAAAACCCGCGACTTCGCCAACGGCGGCGGGTATGAAGCGCCACTGGGCAGCGGCCCGTACAAGGTCAGTAAGATCGACTCCGGCAGCACCATCACCTTTACCCGCGACCCGAACTGGTGGGGCAAGGACTTGCCGGTCAGCCGTGGCCTCTACAACTTCGATCACCTGAGCCTGGAATACTTCGGCGACACCGAAGTGGCCCGCCAGGTATTGCGCGGCGGCGCCTACGATTTCAACCGCGAATTTTCCGCCACTGGGTATTCCATCGGCTACAACGGCCCCGCCCTGGATGACGGTCGCTTGCAACGCGCGCACTTGGCCAAGGAGATGCCGCAACCGGCACAAGGCTATGTATTCAACGTGCAAAAACCGATGTTCAAGGATCGCCGCGTGCGTCAGGCCCTGGCGATGCTGTGGGACTTCGAATGGGCCAACCGGCAGATGATGCGAAACATGTACATCCGCCAGCAGAGCTTCTTCTCCAACAGCCCGCTGGCCGCCAGCCAGCCGCCGACCCAGGAGGAACTCGCGATTCTTGAACCGTTGCGCGGCCAAGTGCCGGACGAGGTGTTTACCCAAGTGTTCAAGGCGCCGGTCACCGACGGCAGCGGCATGATCCGCGACAAGCAGTTGCAAGCCCTGGCATTGCTGGAGGAAGCCGGCTGGAAACCCGAGGGTGACAAGCTGGTGAATGCCGAAGGCGAGCCGCTGGAATTTACGTTCCTCAATGCCCAGAGCGGCATGGAGCGCCTGTTGCTGCCTTACAAGCGCAACCTGGCGCAGATAGGCATCACCCTGAATATTCGCCGTATCGACTCCTCGCAGTATGTGAACCGCGTGATGGCGCGCGACTACGACATGATCGTCACCGGCTTCCCGGTCACCACGTCACCTGGCATGGAGCTGTACAACTACTTCGGCTCAGCCGCTGCCTTTGATCCCGGCGCCAACAACTACATGGTGCTCAAGGACCCGGCCGTCGACAGCCTGATCAAGGGGCTGGTCAAGGCCGACACCCAGGCGCAGATGCTCACCTACGCCCACGCGCTGGACCGGGTGCTGCAATGGAATTACCTGTGGATCCCCAATTACTACCCGCCCGGCACCTCGGCCGCGTGGTGGAACCGCTTCGGCCGCCCGGCCATCGAGGCCAAAAACGACGAAGCCCTGGAAACCTGGTGGGAAATCAGCCCCACGCCCCTGACGAACGAGCAAATGAACGCTGAGCTGAAAAAACGCGGAGGTGCGCGCTGATGTTTGCCTATATCGTGCGGCGCCTGCTGCTGATCATCCCGACGCTGGTGATCATCTTGCTGGTGAATTTCGTGATCGTGCAGGCCGCCCCCGGCGGCCCGGTGGAACAAGCCATCGCCCACCTGCAAGGGATTGGCGGCGGTGGCGTTGGCGGCTCATCCGGCGAGGGCATCAGCGGCGGTTCCCGCGCCAGCCGTGGCCTGGACCCGAAGCTGATTGCCGACATCGAAAAGCAGTACGGCTTCGACAAGCCCGCGCCGGAACGCCTGTGGCTGATGCTCAAGAGTTACGCCCAGTTGGACTTCGGCAACAGCTTCTTTCGTGGCAAGACGGTGATCGACCTGATCCTCGAAAAAATGCCGGTGACCATTTCCCTCGGCCTGTGGGCCACGCTGATCACCTACCTGGTGTCGATCCCCCTGGGGATTCGCAAGGCGGTGCGCCATGGCAGCAGCTTCGACGTATGGAGCAGCACCGCGATCGTCATCGGCTATGCCATGCCGGCGTTCCTGTTCGCGATGTTCCTGATCGTGGTCTTTGCCGGCGGCACGTCGCTGAACTGGTTCCCGGTACGCGGGCTGGTGTCGGAGAACTTCGACGAGTTGAGCACCGTGGGCAAGATCGCCGACTATTTCTGGCACTTGGTACTGCCGGTCACCTCGCTGGTCATCGGCGGCTTTGCAACGCTGACCATCCTGACCAAGAACTCGTTCCTCAATGAAATCACGCGCCAGTACGTGGTGACCGCGCGCGCCAAGGGTTTGAGCGAACGACGCGTGCTGTACGGGCATGTGTTCCGCAATGCCATGTTGCTGGTGATCTCGGGCATTCCCCAGGCGTTCATCGCCGTATTCTTTGCCGGCTCCCTGCTGATCGAGGTGATCTTCTCCCTCGATGGCCTGGGCCGCATGAGCTACGAAGCAGCGGTGTCCCGCGATTATCCGGTGGTGTTCGGCTCGCTGTTTATCTTCACGCTGTTCGGCCTCCTGATAAAACTCATCGGTGACCTCTGCTACACCCTGGTGGACCCGCGTATCGACTTTGCCGCGAGGAACGCCTGATGCTTAACCTGTCTCCCGTGGCGCGTCGGCGTTTCGAGCGGTTCAAGAAGAATCGTCGTGGCTGGTGGTCGCTGTGGCTGTTTATCGGCCTGTTTATCCTGACCCTCGGCGGCGAGTTGATCGCCAATGACAAGCCCTTGGTGCTGAGCTTCAAGAACGAACTGTATTTCCCGGTGTTCAAGCGTTACACCGAGCAACAGTTCGGCGGCCAGTTGCCGTTCCAGGCCGACTACCGCAGTGACTACGTGCAAAAGCTGATCAAGCAGGACGGCGGCTGGATGCTGTTCCCGCCGATCCCGTTCAGCGACGACACGCCCAACTACGAACTGACCCGCCCTGCCCCCAGCCCGCCCTCGGCGGTCAACTGGCTGGGCACCGATGACCAATCGCGCGATGTGCTGGCGCGGGTGATCTTTGGCGCACGGGTGTCGATCCTGTTTGCCCTGGCACTGACGGCAATCAGCGCCGCCATCGGCGTTGCCGCGGGTGCGTTGCAGGGCTATTACGGTGGCTGGGTGGACTTGATTGGCCAGCGCGTGCTTGAAGTGTGGTCCGGTCTGCCGGTGCTGTACCTGCTGATCATCCTGTCGGGCTTCGTGGAACCGAATTTCTGGTGGTTGCTGGGGATCATGGCGCTGTTTTCCTGGCTGGCCCTGGTGGATGTGGTGCGCGCCGAGTTCCTGCGCGGGCGCAACCTGGAATACGTCAAGGCCGCACGGGCATTGGGCCTGGGCGACGGCAAGATCATTCGCCGGCATATCCTGCCCAACGCCATGACCGCCACCTTGAGCTACCTGCCGTTTATCCTGACCGGGGCGATTTCTACGCTAAGCGCCCTTGATTTCCTCGGCTTTGGCATGCCCGCAGGCAGCGCCTCGCTGGGTGAACTGATCGCCCAGGGCAAGCAGAACCTGCAAGCGCCATGGCTGGGCCTGACGGCGTTCTTCACACTGGCGCTGATCCTGTCGCTGCTGGTCTTTATCGGCGAGGCATTACGTGATGCCTTCGACCCACGTTCATGAGTGAGCGCATATGAACCTGATCGAAATCCGCGACCTCAGTGTCGCCTTCAGCGGCCAGACGGTGGTGCGCAACCTGTGCCTGGACGTGCGCGCCGGCGAATGCCTGGCGCTGGTGGGCGAGTCAGGCTCGGGCAAGTCGGTGACGGCTCATTCGATCCTGCAATTGCTCCCGCAGGCCGGTACCGAAACCACCGGTTCCATCACGTACCGCGGCCAGGAATTGGTGGGGGCTTCGGCCGCCACCTTGCAAAAGCTGCGCGGCAACCGCATTGCAATGATCTTCCAGGAGCCGATGACCTCCCTCAACCCGTTGCACAGCATCGAAAAGCAGATCGGTGAAACCCTGCTGCTGCACAAGGGCATGGGCGGCAAGGCGGCGCAGGCGCGCATCCTCGAATTGCTCGATCTGGTGGGCATCCAGAAACCCCAGGAGCGACTCAAGGCCTATCCCCATCAGCTGTCCGGTGGCCAGCGCCAACGCGTGATGATCGCCATGGCCCTGGCGTGCGAGCCGGAACTGCTGATCGCTGACGAACCCACCACCGCGCTGGACGTGACGGTGCAGCGCAAGATCCTGCTGCTGCTCAAGTCCCTGCAGGAACGCCTGGGCATGTCGTTGCTGCTGATCAGCCACGACCTTAACCTGGTGCGCAGCATTGCCCAGCGCGTGTGCGTGATGCGGGCCGGCGAGATTGTCGAGCAGGCCGACTGCCAGACCCTGTTCAATGCGCCGCAGCACCCGTACAGCCGCCTGCTGCTGGATGCGGAGCCGGATGCTGAGGCGCTGTGCAGCGATGTGCGCGAAACGGTACTGCAGGTGGACGACCTCACCGTGCAATTCCCCCTCAGCGGCGGGCTGTTTCGACGCAAGACCTACCTGCGGGCGGTAGATGGCATCAGCCTCAGCGTGCAACGCGGCAAGACCCTGGGAATTGTCGGCGAGTCCGGTTCCGGCAAGTCCACATTGGGCCAGGCGATCCTGCGGCTGCTGGATTCCACCGGCAGCATCCGCTTCCAGGGGGAAGCCCTCGACCCGCTGAACCCTCAGCAAATGCGCCCGTGGCGCAAGCAGATGCAGGTGGTGTTCCAGGACCCTTACGGCAGCCTCAGCCCGCGCATGACCGTGGAGCAGATCATCAGCGAAGGCCTGGAGGTGCACGCACCGTGCAGCCTGGCCGACCGCGATGCGCAAGTGATCCAGGTGCTCAAGGACGTAGGCCTCGACCCCGCCAGTCGCCACCGCTACCCCCACGAGTTTTCCGGTGGGCAGCGCCAGCGCATCGCCATCGCCCGCGCCCTGGTGCTCAAGCCGGCACTGATGCTGCTCGACGAACCCACCTCGGCCCTCGACCGCACCGTGCAGAAACAAGTGGTGGCGTTGCTGCGTGAACTGCAAGACAAATACGGCCTGACCTACTTGTTTATCAGCCATGACCTGGCCGTGGTACGCGCCATGGCCCATGACATGATCGTGATCAAGGACGGCAAGGTGGTGGAGCGCGGCGCGAGCCATGAGGTGTTCGATGCACCGCAACATCCGTACACCAAAGAGCTGCTGGCAGCGGCGCACATCCCCTTGTAAACACGCCCGCTCCCACCAGGGTCGCGAATCCATGTCCAATTTGTGTTGGTAGCCTGAACATGAACATCACCGATAACCTCAAGGACTACCAACAGGTGCGCGGCCTGGCCATCCAGTCGCTGTTCGAGATCATCGAGCAGTCCAGCGAAGGCACGGTGATTGTCGATCGCGACGCCAATATCGTGTGGATGAACGAGCGCTACGCCAAGCGTTTCGGGCTCAAGAGCGCCGACGAAGCCATTGGCCAACCCTGCGAACACGTGATCTCCAACAGCCTGTTGCGCCAGGTGGTGCGCAATGATCAGCCGATCCTGCTGGATATCCAGGACACGCCCAAAGGTCCGTTGGTGGTGATGCGTTTGCCGATCCACAACGAGGCCGGCGCGGTGATCGGGGCGATCGGGTTTGCGTTGTTCGATGAGCTGCGCAACCTCTCGCCACTGATCGAACGCTACCTGAGCATGCAGCAAGAGTTGGCTTCGACGCGCTCGTTGCTGCGCTCACGCCAGAGCAAGTACAACTTCGCGCATTTCATTGGCACCAGCGCGGCCAGCCTCGAAGTGAAACGCCGGGCGCGACGCAGTGCGAGCGCTGAATCGCCGGTACTGCTGCTGGGCGAGACCGGTACCGGCAAGGAGTTGCTGGCCCAGGCGATTCACGGCGCCTCCAGCCGCGCACACAAGGCCTTTGTGAGTATCAACAGCGCCGCCATTCCTGCCGACCTGCTGGAAGCCGAGTTTTTCGGCACCGCACCAGGCGCCTTTACCGGCGCCGACCGCAAGGGCCGTCCGGGCAAATTCCAGATTGCCCAGGGCGGCACCTTGTTCCTCGATGAAATCGGCGACATGCCCCTGCCGCTGCAAAGCAAACTCCTGCGGGTGTTGCAGGAAAAGGAATTCGAGCCGGTCGGCTCCAACGAGATGCTGCACAGCGATGTACGGGTAATTGCAGCCACCTCCCTGGACCTGGAAGCGGCGATCAAGCGCGGCGAGTTCCGTGCCGACCTGTATTACCGCCTGAATGTGCTGCCGATCCAGGTGCCGTCGTTGCGTGAGCGACTGGAAGACATTCCGGCGTTGAGCGAGGCAATCCTGGAGGAGCTGCGCAGCCAGCATGAACTGGACCGTGAGGCGTTGGCACTGCTGGCACAGCATGCGTGGCCGGGGAATATCCGCGAGTTGCGCAACGTACTGGAACGGGCCGCGTTGCTGAGTGATGACCTGGTGTTGAATGCCGCCGAGATTCGGGCGTCAATAGGCAACTTCACCCCGGTGCAACGCGGAAGCGCGATGGCGCCGGTGGAGGGGGAGAGTTTCAGTGCGGCGCGGGAGCGGTTTGATCGACAGGTGATCAGCGCGGCCTTGAGGGCCTGTGACGGGAATGTCGTAGAGGCGGCCAAGCGGTTGGGGCTTGGTCGCTCGACGCTCTACAAGAAGATGGTGGCGCTGGACCTTGCCCAGTCTCAATAAAGAGACACCATTCCACATACAAAGACATTCCAATGTGGGAGCGGGCTTGCCCGCGAATTCGGTGTATCAGCAAAGCGTTTCTTTCTGGCCCACCCCCTTCGCGGGCAAGCCCGCTCCCACATTTGATCTGCATTTGTCTCAAATAAGAGACTAAATTGATGAGTGTCATCCAAAATCTATAATTTACCCTTATATTTCAAATACTTAGATTGTTGGCACACATCTCGCTATAGCCCTTCCCACCGCGTCACCCCACAAAAATAACAATCCGATGGAGACACACCATGAGTGTGATCATTGCCCTGGCAGCCCTCGCGCTGCTGATGCTGGCTGCCTACCGTGGCTATAGCGTTATCCTGTTTGCCCCCATCGCCGCCCTCGGCGCTGTCCTGCTTACCGACCCTTCTGCCGTCGCGCCTGCCTTTACCGGGGTGTTCATGGAGAAAATGGTCGGCTTCATCAAACTGTATTTCCCGGTGTTCCTGCTGGGTGCGGTGTTCGGCAAGCTGATCGAGCTGTCGGGCTTTTCACGCTCGATCGTGGCAGCGGCCATTCGCTTGCTCGGCACGCGCCAGGCCATGCTGGTGATCGTGCTGGTCTGCGCCCTGCTCACCTATGGCGGCGTGTCGCTGTTCGTGGTGGTGTTCGCGGTGTACCCGTTCGCGGCGGAGATGTTCCGCCAGAGCAATATCCCCAAGCGCCTGATCCCGGCGACCATCGCCCTTGGCGCGTTCTCGTTCACCATGGACGCCCTGCCCGGCACGCCGCAGATCCAGAACATCATCCCCAGCACGTTCTTCAACACCACGGCCTGGGCCGCGCCATGGCTGGGCCTGATCGGTACGATCTTCGTGTTCTGCACCGGCATGCTGTACCTGGCCCGCCAGCGCAACAAGGCCCAGCGTGCGGGTGAAGGGTACGGCACCGAGCTGCGTAACGAGCCGGAGACTGCCGAGAACCTCACCCTGCCCAACCCATGGATCGCGCTGTCGCCGCTGATCCTGGTGGGCGTGATGAACCTGCTGTTCACCCACTGGATCCCGCAGTGGTACGGCAAGACCCACAGCCTCAGCCTGCCGGGCATGAGTACCCCGGTCACCACCGAGATCGCCAAGCTCACCGCGATCTGGGCGGTGCAGGCGGCCTTGCTGGTGGGGATTATCGTGGTGCTGGTGTTCGGTTTCTCGGCGATCAAGAGCAAGCTCGCCGAAGGCAGCAAAAGCGCGGTCAGCGGTGCATTGCTCGCCGCGATGAACACCGCGTCGGAATACGGCTTTGGTGCGGTGATCGCCTCGCTGCCGGGCTTCCTGGTGCTGGCCGACTGGCTCAAGGGCATTCCCAACCCGCTGGTCAACGAAGCGATCACCGTGACCCTGCTGGCCGGTATCACCGGCTCCGCATCGGGCGGCATGAGCATTGCCTTGGCGGCCATGTCCGAAAGCTTTATTTCGGCGGCCCATGCGGCCAATATCCCGCTTGAAGTGCTGCACCGCGTCGCGGCCATGGCCAGCGGCGGCATGGACACCCTGCCCCACAACGGCGCGGTGATCACGCTGCTGGCGGTGACCGGGCTGACCCACCGCGAAGCCTACAAGGACATCTTCGGTATCACGATCATCAAGACCCTCGCGGTGTTCGTGGTGATCGGTACTTTCTACGCCACTGGCATTGTGTGAGGTTTTCATGACGACATTGAACGGCAAGACCGCCCTGGTCACTGGCTCCACCAGCGGCATTGGCCTGGGCATCGCCTTGAGCCTGGCCAAGGCCGGTGCCAACCTGATCCTCAACGGCTTCGGCGACGCCAGCGCAGTGGTTGCCCAGGTGCAGGCCTTGGGCGGCAAGGTCGGCCACCATCCGGCCGACGTCAGCGACCCGGCGCAGATCGCCGACATGTTCGCCTATGCCGAGCGTGAATTCGGCGGCGTCGACATCCTCGTCAACAACGCCGGCATCCAGCACGTGGCGGCCGTGGAAGACTTCCCCGCCGAGCGCTGGGACTCGATCATCGCGATCAACCTGTCGTCGGTGTTCCACAGCACGCGCTTGAGCTTGCCGGGGATGAAGGCCAAGGGCTGGGGGCGCATCGTCAATATTGCCTCGGTGCACGGCCAGGTCGGTTCGGTGGGCAAGGCGGCGTATGTGGCGGCCAAGCACGGGGTGATCGGCCTGACCAAAGTGGTCGGCCTGGAGACCGCCACCAGCAACGTCACCTGCAACGCCATCTGTCCCGGCTGGGTGCTGACGCCGCTGGTGCAGAAACAGATCGATGATCGCGCCGCCAACGGCGTGGACCCGCAGCAGGCGCAACATGATTTGCTGGCGGAGAAACAGCCGTCCCTGGCATTTGTGACGCCACCACAATTGGGCGAACTGGTGTTGTTCCTGTGCAGCGAAGCCGGCAGCCAGGTGCGCGGCGCGGCGTGGAATATCGACGGCGGCTGGTTGGCGCAGTAAACACCAGTCGCGCAGGCACCGCCGCTCCCACACCCGGTCGATTTGTATAAGAACAAGAGACTCGCGTATGTCCGACATCCTCTGGCAACCTTCCCCGGAACGCATCGCCAACACGCGGATGGACCAGTTCCGACGCTACATCAACGCGCGCTACGGCCTGCAGCTCGACGATTACCCGGCCCTGCACCAGTGGAGCATCGACCAGCGCCCGGACTTCTGGCGGGCCATCGTGGCGTTCTTCGGCGTGCAGTTTCGCAGCCCACCTACGGCGGTGCTGATCGAAGACGCTGAAATGCCTAGCGCCCAGTGGTTTCCCGGCGCGACCCTGAACTTTGCCGAGCACCTGTTGCGCCGCCGCGATGATCACCCTGCGGTGATCGCCATCAGCGAAGACGGCCAGCGCGAAGCATTGACCTACGCCGAGCTGGCCGCCCATGTCGCCGGCCTGCAGCAAAGCCTGCGGGCCGCGGGCGTCGGCGTGGGTGACCGCGTCGCGGCGTGCATGCCCAACACTTGGCAGACCCTGGTAGGCATGCTGGCCACCACCAGCCTCGGCGCGATCTGGTCGTGTTCATCCCCGGACTTCGGCACGCAGGGCGTGATCGACCGTTTCGGCCAGATCGAACCCAAGGTGCTGATCACCTGCGCCGGTTACCGCTATGCCGGCAAGGACATCGACCAGACCGCCAAGCTCAATGAGATCCTCGCGCGCCTGCCGTCCCTGGAGCAATTGATCATCGTGCCGTACGCCAGGCCACAGGCGCGGGTGCAGGATTATCAAACCCCAGCCGGCGCCGCGCTGTGGCAGGACTTCTACCAGCCGGGCGGCGAGCCTGAATTCGTCGCGGTGCCGTTCGATCATCCGCTGTACATCCTCTATTCCAGCGGCACCACGGGTGTGCCCAAGTGCATCATCCACGGCACCGGCGGCGTGTTGCTCACCCACCTCAAGGAACATGGCCTGCATGCCGACCTGTCACGCGAGGACTGCCTGTTCTACTACACCACCTGCGGTTGGATGATGTGGAACTGGCTGGTGTCGGTACTGGCCATCGGCGCCACGGCGGTGCTGTATGACGGTTCGCCGTTTCATCCAGGCCCCGAGCGCCTGATCGACCTGATCGACGCGGAAAAAATCAGCGTGTTCGGTACCAGCCCCAAGTTTCTCGCCACGCTGGAAAAGGCCGGGCTGCGGCCGCGCCTGAGCCACGACCTGCGCAGCCTCAAAGGGCTGATTTCGACCGGCTCGCCGCTGTCGCCGCAGAGCTACGACTACGTGTACCGCGAGATCAAGGGCGAACTGTGCCTGTCGTCCATGTCCGGTGGCACTGATATCGTCTCCTGCTTTGTGATCGGCAACCCGGTGTTGCCCGTGCGGCGCGGCGAAATGCAGTGCAAGAGCCTGGCGATGGCCATCGAGGTGTGGGACGACCAGGGCCGCCCCCTGGTTGGTGAAAAAGGCGAGCTGGTGTGCACCCGGCACTTCCCGGCCATGCCCATCGGCCTGTGGAACGACCCGGACCGCCAGAAACTGCGCGCCTCCTACTTCAGCCAATTCCCTGGCATCTGGGCTCAAGGTGACTACGCCGAACAACGCCCCAATGGCAGCCTGCTGATTCACGGGCGCTCCGACGCCGTGCTCAACCCGGGCGGCGTGCGCATCGGCACGGCCGAGATCTATCGCCAGGTGGAAAAGGTCCCGCAGGTGCTGGAAAGCCTGGCCATCGGCCAACGCTGGCAAGACGATGTGCGCGTGGTGTTGTTCGTGCGCCTCGATGACGGGGTTGACCTGGATGAACCGCTGGAGCAACGGATCCGCCAGGTGATCCGCGCCAACACCACACCGCGGCACGTCCCGGCGAAGATACTCGCGGTCACCGATATCCCCCGCACCATCAGCGGCAAGATCGTTGAATTGGCGGTACGGAACGTGGTGCACGGCGAGCCCGTGAAGAACACGGACGCCCTGGCCAACCCACAGGCCCTGGACCAATTTCGCGACCGCCCTGAGCTGGCGGAAGGATGAAAGGTTTCAGCCCTGACGGACTCATTTGAAGACAAACTCACAATGCATGCTATTTTTCGGGGCTGGTCACCCATTCCCGACTCGCGTGATAATGGGTGTTGTCATCGTTCAAAGCGTTACGCTCAGGTTTTTTTTCATGAATGGAACATCCACCGGCAGCGAAGCCGCCGCATTGATCGCGCGGCTGGACTGGGCACAAAGCCCTCTCGGTGAGGCCAATGATTGGCCACAAAGCCTGCGCACCGCCGTGGATATCGTCGTCCATTCGCCAATGCCAATGCTCCTGTTGTGGGGCAGCCAGCTCACGCAGCTCTACAACGACGGTTTCGCCTTGCTCGCGGGCAACAAACACCCCGAGGCCATGGGGCAGCCTGCGCACCAGACCTGGCCGGAGCTCGAAAGCTTTACCGCGCCGGTCTACGACGCCGTGCTCAGCGGCCAGGTGCGCACCTTCAGCGAGCAGCGCTTCGTGCTGCAGCGGCATAATCGCGACACTGAAATCTGGCTGGACCTGACCTACAGCCCGATCCGCGATGAGAGCGGCAGTGTGGCCGGGATCCTGGTCACCGCCATCGAAACCAACGAGCGGCGCAGGGCCCGGCAGAACACCGAGCAACGCCTGCAACTGGCGCTGGCCGCCACCGACGCCGTAGGAACCTGGGATTGGGATATCGGCGAAGACCTCTTTATCGCCGACGCGCACTTCGCCTACCTGCACGGTGTCGACCCGAGCGAGGCCGGCCGGCTGCCCATCAGTGACTACCTGCAAGGCGTACACCCCGAAGACCGCAGCATGGTGGCCCGCAGCATCAAGCACTGCATCACCTTCGGCACGGAATACGCCGAGGAATACCGTCTGCTGCAAGCCGACGGCCAGGTGCGCTGGGTGTTTGCCCGAGGCCGTTGCTACAAGGACCACCAGGGTCGCCCGGCGCGGTTCCTCGGCGCGGCGCTGGACCTTACCGAGCGCAAACACACCGAGCAGGCCTTGCGCCAAAGCCAGACCGAACTGCAACTGATCATCAACGCCATGCCAGTGCTGATTGGCTATGTCGACCATGAGGAGCGGTTCCGCTTGAACAACAGTGCGTACCTGGAGTGGTACGGCATGACGCCTCAGGAGCTGTACGGCAAGACCATCCGCGACGTGCTCGGCGACGAAGTGTATGCCGGGCGGGCGGACAAGATCGCGGCCGCGCTCAAGGGCAAGGCTTGCAGCTTCATGACCGTGACACCGCACCGTGACGGCCGGCCACGGCATGCGTTGATGAAGTACCTGCCGCGCTTCAGCAATGATGGTTCGGTGAATGGTTTCTACATCTTTGTGATCGATGAGACCGAACGCAAACTCACCGAAGAAGCGCTGCGCCACCTCAACGAAAACCTTGAGGAACGCGTGACCCAGCGCACCCAGGCACTGGCAGAGGCCAACCAGCGCCTGCAAAACGAAATGTTCGAACGCGAACGCGCCGAAGACGCGCTGCGCCATGCGCAGAAGATGGAAGCGGTGGGTCAGCTCACCGGCGGTATCGCCCACGACTTCAACAATATGCTCACCGGCATCATCGGCAGCCTGGACCTGATGCAGCGCTATATCGCCGCCGGGCGCAGCGATGATATCGGCCGTTTTGCCGACGCCGCCGTGTCCTCCGCCCACCGCGCCGCCGCCCTTACCCACCGGCTGCTGGCCTTCTCGCGACGCCAGTCGCTGGATAGGCGCCCGCTCGACCCCAACCAATTGGTGGCGTCGCTGGAAGACCTGTTCCGACGGACCAAGGGCGCGCATATCGCACTCAAGGTGCAACTGGGCAACGACATCTGGCCGGTCAACACCGACGCCAGCCAGCTCGAAAATGCCCTGCTCAACCTGGTGATCAACGCCCGTGACGCGATGCCCGATGGCGGCGAGATACTTATCGAAACCGCCAACAGCTACCTGGACGGCACCGATATCACCACCCTGGAACCGGTCAAGGCCGGCGACTACGTGATGCTCGGCGTGTGCGACAACGGCACCGGCATGGCGCCGAAAATCCTCGCCAAGGCGTTCGACCCCTTCTTCACCACCAAGCCCATCGGCCAGGGCACCGGCCTGGGCCTGTCGATGATCTACGGCTTTGCCCAGCAGTCCGGCGGCCATGTCACCATCCAGAGCGAACCGGGCCAGGGCACTTGTGTGCGACTGTACCTGCCGCGCCTGCACGGCACCGCGCTGGAAAGCAGCCTGCCGCCGCACTCGAGCGAAGCGCCGGTGGCCATGGCCGGTGAATCGGTGGTGGTGGTCGAGGACGACCCGGCGGTGCGCATGCTGGTGGTCAATGTTCTCGACGAACTGGGCTACACCGCGCACCAGGCGGCGGACGCGCGCACCGCACTGCCGCTGCTGGAATCGGATTTGCGCGTCGACTTGCTGGTGACCGATGTCGGCCTGCCGGGCATGAACGGCCGGCAGTTGGCAGAGATCGCCCGCCAGCATCGTCCAGGCCTGCGCGTATTGTTCATGACCGGTTACGCCGAGAAAGCTGCCGAACGCCAGGGCTTCCTGGAGGACGGCATGGACATGGTGGCCAAGCCGTTTTCCATCGACGTACTGGCGACCAAAATCCGCAGCATGATCAGCGTTGACCCATGAGTTCAGGCATAATCGCGCGCCGTCGCACACCTGGTAGAGATCAATGAAAGCCCAAGCCCGTCATATCCTGGTGAAAACCAGCGAAGAAGCCGAACAGCTCAAGCAGCGTATTGCCAAGGGCGAAGCCTTTGATGTGCTGGCCAAGAAGTACTCCACCTGCCCGTCCGGCAAGCGCGGGGGTGACCTGGGTGAAGTGCGGCCCGGGCAGATGGTGGGGGCGATTGATGCGGTCATCTTCAAGAAGCCGGTGAAAGTGGTTCACGGGCCGATCAAAAGCAAGTTTGGGTACCACTTGGTGCAGGTGTTTTACCGCGACTGAGCGGTTGCCTGCCCCCCACTGACTGCATTTTGACCCAAAGCATGCACCCACTGTGGGAGCGGGCTTGCCCGCGAACCGCCGCAGGCGGCCATTCACCCCCTGGGAATGAGCGCCCCCGGCAGTTGGATCACGCGACTGGCCAGCCAATGCCCGGCCACAGCGGCGTCCTCTGGAGAGCCGCCTTTGAGCCGAGCGGCCAGATACGCCGCACTGAACGAATCCCCCGCCGCTGTCGTATCCACCACCTTTTCCACCTTCAGCGCCGGCACGGCAAAGCGCTCGCCATTGCAGCGGATCAAGCATTCATCGGCGCCACGCTTGAGCACGACCTCTTCAATGCTCGGGTACGCCGCAAACACCTGCTCACTGTCGGCATACCCAAACAATGCGCGCTCGTCATCCTCGGTCAGCAAGGCAATGTCCACGGCTGCCAACACCGTGTGATACGCAGCGCGGGCCGCCTCGATACTCGCCCACAAACGCGGCCGGTAATTGTTGTCGAACACCACCTTGCCCCCGCGACGACGGGTTTCGATCAGGGCTTGCAGCAACCGACGGCGGCCGACGTCACCCAGCACCGCCAGGGTAATGCCGCTGAAATACACCACGTCATAGCCCGGCAATGCAGCCAGGATCGGCTCGGCGGCGGGCGTGGTGAAGCAGTCGCGTACGGCGGCTTCGTTACGCCAGTAGAGGAATTTGCGCTCGCCGCTGGCGTCGGTCTGAATGCAGTATAACCCCGGCAAACGTCCAGCCAGGCGCTGGACCATGCCCAGGCCCAGGCCTTCATCCGTCCACTGCTGGCACATGGCATCGCTGAAACTGTCGTCGCCCAGGGCGGTGACGTAGTCGACGCTGCCGGTGCCACCCAGTTCGCGGCGCAGGTAGACCGCCGCGTTCAAGGTGTCACCGCCGAAGCTCTGGTGCAGGCTGCCGTCGGCGCGGTGTTGCAGTTCGATCATGCATTCGCCGATCAGGGCGATGCGGGGGGATGTGTTCATGCCGTTTAATCTCTGGTGTGGCTGATGGCCCCTTCGCGGGCAAGCCCGCTCCCACCTCTGGAATGCCTTCCAAAGGCGGAGCGGACTTGCCTGCAATGGACGCGACGCGATTCAGAAGCAGGTATGCAGGGACTCGATCACCTGCAACTGCTCATCCACCAGGCATCCGACCTGCCACTTGTCAAAGGTGAGGCACGGGTGCGAAGTGCCGAACGAAATGATGTCGCCGATACGCAATTCCACCCCCGGCGCCACGGTCATGAACGCATGCTGGTCCATCACCGCCGTGACCTTGCACGCGCCCACGTCATCACCTTCGGCCGGCAATATACCGGCCTTGTAGCGCTTGAGCGGCACCGGCAGGCCGGCGTCGTAGGCCACGTCGCGCTTGCCCAGGGCGATCACGGCAAAACCCGGCTCCGGCAACGATTGCACGTGGGCCCAGACTTCCAGGGCCGGGCGCAGGCCTTCGCTGAGGTCGCTGCGGCGGTCGAGCACGCAGCATTGCGCGTCTTTGTAGATGCCGTGGTCATGGGCCACGTAGCTTCCCGGGCGCAGCACACTGAGGAAGCGACCGGCGGCATTTTGCTCTTCGAACGACTCGGCAATCAGGTCATACCAGGCCGACCCCGAGGCCGTGACGATAGGCTTGGGCAAGTCGAAAGAGCCGTTGTTCTGCAGGTCCACCGCCAGGCGCACCAGGCTGGCGGCAAAATCGCGGATGCCGCTGATGGCGTGCTCGCCGTGGATCACGCCTTCATAGCCTTCGATACCGGTGAGGGCCAGGGCGGGCTGAGCCTTGATCGCCTTGGCCAGGTCGCGCACTTCCTGCTCGCTGCGGCAACCGCAACGGCCGCCGACCACGCCGTATTCGATCATCACGTTCAGACGCAGGCCACGGGCGGCGAAGAACAGGCCCAGGTCGGCGACGTTGTCGGGATGATCGACCATGCAGTGGAACTCGAATTCCTTGTCGGCCAACAGGTCGGCGATCAGCGCCATGTTCGGCGCGCCCACCAGCTGATTGGCCATCAACACGCGGCGTACGCCACCGGCGTAGGCGGCGCGGGTCTGCACGGCGTTGGCCAGGGTAATGCCCCAGGCGCCTTCGGCGACCTGACGCTGGAACAGCGCCGGCATCATGCTGGTCTTGCCGTGGGGCGCCAGTTGCGCCCCACTCTTGTTCACAAAGTCCTGCATCCAGCGGATGTTGTGTTCCAAGGCGTCGCGGTGCAGCACCAGGGCGGGCAGGCTGACGTCGCGGACCAGGTGGGCACCGACGGCGGCGGCGCCTTTTTCAACGGCGTTGTTGGCAGACATGGAAAACTCCTATTCGTTGATGCGCCGGGCCAGGTTGTTGGCGCTGTCGATCAACACCCGGCGATAGTCGTTGTAGTTCTTGCTGGCATCGGCGCGTGGCGCCACGATGCACAGGGTCGCAATGCTGATACCTTGGGCGTCACGCACCGGGGCGGCAAAGCAATGGGTAAAAGTGTCGGCCACACTGTCGAAGGAGAAGAAACCGTCGAGGGTGGCCTGGCGGATCTGTGCCAAGAAGGTCTCCAGCGGCAAGCGCTGGCCGTCTGGCAGGATGAAGTCATCGTGGTCGATCAGGTCGACGATCTGCTGGTCACTCAAGTGTCCCAGCAGAAGGCGCCCGGAGGCCGTCCACGGGATTGGCGCGTTCTCACCGATGTCCGAGGAAATACGGAAATGCCGTTCGCCCTCGCGCATCAACGCCACGGTGTATTTGCGCCCGTTGAGCAGGCACATCTGCGCGGTTTCGTGGGTCTGGCTGACAATCTCCTGCAAGGCATGGTCGGCCTCGCGGGTCAGGTCGAAATGGCGCAAGTGTGCTTGGCCCAGAAAATACAACTGCCGGCCGAGGTAGACGTGACCGTCCTTGCCCACCGTCTCCAGGATGCGCCGCTCAAGCAGGGACGCAACCAGTTCGTACACGGTGGATTTGGGGCTGCCGATGCCGCTGGCGATATCATTCGGGCGCAGGGGCTGGCCAATTTCCTTGAGGAAGTCGAGGATATCGAATGCACGGTCCAGGCCTTTGGCGCGGCGTTTGATGGTGTCTTCGGTCATGGCAATTTCGGTCCGGTCGAAATGGTAGGGCTGGCGCAGGTCCACTGTGGGAGGGGGCTTGCCCCCTCCCACATTTGATCTCTGGTGGGCTTAAGAGTGGGGCAATTTAGCCCTTTTTCTTGTAGGCCACGCAATCAATCTCGACCTTGCAGTCCACCATCATGTTGGCCTGTACACAGGCGCGCGCCGGGGCGTGTTCCGGGGTGAAGTATTCGCCGAAGACCTTGTTGAAACTCCAGAAATCACGCGGGTCTTCCAGCCATACGCCGACACGCACCACATCCTTGAGCTCATAGCCGGCTTCTTCGAGGATCGCCACCACGTTGCGCATGGTCTGGCGGGTCTGCTCGATGATCCCACCGGTGATGATTTCGCCATCCACCGCAGGCACTTGGCCGGAGACGTACAACCAACCGTCCGCTTCCACGGCGCGGGCGAAAGGACGAGGCTGGCCACCGCCAGCAGTACTGCCGGCACCGTAACGAGTGATGCTCATAAAAAGATGCTCCTGATTAAAAACGAATGTTCTTGAGAAATTCCGCCAGGCGCGGCGATTGCGGGCGTTCGAAAATGTCCTTCGACGAACCCTGCTCTTCGATGCGGCCCTGGTTCATGAAAACGATCTTGTCCGAGACTTCATAGGCAAAGCGCATTTCGTGGGTGACCAGCAGCATGGTCATGCCCTCCTCCGCCAGGCCCTTGATCACGCTGAGTACTTCGCCCACCAGCTCCGGGTCGAGCGCCGAGGTGACTTCGTCGAACAGCATCAGGCTGGGGTTCATGGCAATCGCGCGGGCGATCGCCACGCGTTGCTGCTGGCCGCCGGAAAGCTGGCCGGGAAAATGATTGCGCCGTTCCAGCAGGCCCACGCGGTCCAGCCATTTCTCGGCCAGCGCGACAGCTTCGTCCTTGCCCATCTTCTTGACCTTGAGCAGGCCGAGGGTGACGTTCTGCAACGCGGTCAAATGCGGGAACAGGTTGAACTGCTGGAACGCCATGCCAGTCATCGCCCGATGCTGGGCAATCACACGTTCGGGATGACGCACGCGCTTGCCGGCGATTTCGCTGTAGCCGATGGACTCGCCATCCAGGGTGATCTGCCCCCCCTGGAATTCTTCCAGCAGGTTGACGCAGCGCAACAGCGTGGTCTTGCCCGAGCCGCTGGAGCCGATCAGGGTCACCACGTTGCCACGCTGCATGGACAAGTCGACGCCCTTGAGCACTTCCACCTGGCCGTATTGCTTGCGCAGGCCACGGATGTTCAGCAGCGGTTGGTTGGTTTGAGGTTGGTTCATGGCAAGGCCACCCGCTTTTCAATGTAGCGCCCGAATAACTCGATGGCGTAGTTGATGACAAAGAACAGAAACCCAGCGAACAGGTAGAACTCCAGGGTCATGAAGGTACGCGCGATCACTTGCTGGGTGCTTAGCAGCAACTCGGCCACGCCGATCACCGACAGCAAGGTCGAGGCCTTGACGATTTCCGTGGAGGAATTGACCCAGGTCGGCAGGATCTGGCGCAGCGCCTGAGGCAACAGCACATAGCCCAGGGACTGATAGAACGTCAGGCCGATCGCCTTGCCCGCTTCCAGTTGCCCACGGGGAATGGCTTGCAACGCACCGCGCACGATCTCCGAGACGTGGGAGCCGCAGAACAGGGTCAACCCGACCGCACCGGCCTGGAACGCGGTGATCTGCCAACCGAGTGCCGGCAGCATGTAGAAACACGCCAAGACCAGCACAAACACCGGCGTACCACGGATCAGGTCGACGTACAGGCGAAACGGCGCACGCATCCAGAACTTGCCGTAGGTGAGGATCAACCCCGCCACGATACCGATCAAGGTGCCAAAGATAATGGCCAGCGCCGACACATACACACTGGCCTGGAAGCCCGCCCAGAGGGTATCCCGGGCGATCCACAACTCATGCAACCAGCTGGGGGATTCGTACATGGAAACCTTCCTTAACGACGGATCGCCAGACGCTGTTCCAGGTAACGGAGCAGCATGGCAATGAGGTAACAGGCAGCCACGTAGAGCACCGTCGTGACCAGCCAGGTTTCAATCACCCGGTAGCTTTCGACGTTGATCTTGCGGGCGTAATAAGTCAGCTCCGGCACCGCGATGGCGGCGGCGAGCGAAGTGTCCTTGAACAGCGAAATGAAGTTGTTCGACAGCGCGGGCAGCACGTTGCGCAGCATCACTGGCACCGTGATATAGGCCCGGATCCGCCACTCACCCAAACCGATCGCCAACCCGGCTTCACGCAAGCCCTTGGGAATATTCAGCAGCCCGGCGCGGAACACTTCGGTCAGGTAGGCACCGGCGTACAACGACAAGGTGATGATGAACGACGGGATCTTGTCCAGGCGAATACCCAGGCTGGGCAAGGCGAAGTAGATCAACAGGATCAACACGAGGATCGGTGTATTGCGGATCACCGTTACATACACCGAAGCCAGCACGCGCAATGCCCTGTGTTTCGACAGCATGGCAAATGCCATCATCAGGCCGATCACGCAGCCAATCGCGACCGACAGCAGCGCCAGCTCAAGGCCCAGGCCGAGCCCCGCCAGCAAGCTGGGGAAGTCGCGCCACACGGCGGCAAAGTTCAACTGATAGTTCATGGTCGGCAGTACCTGATTGGGGCGCCATCAGCGACGCCCCAGGTTTTCGATTTACTTGAACTCAACCGGGAAGCCGATCGCGGGTTCTGGCAGGTCCACACCGAACCATTGCTTGAACGAGGCTTTGTAGGTGGGGAACTCGACGCCGGTCATGGCTTCATGCAGCGCGGTATTGACGAAGTTCAGCCAGTCCTGGTCGCCACGCTTGACGGCGCACGCGTAGGTCTGCGGGCTCCAGGCGTAAGCCGGGCTGCGGTAGCGACCTGGGTTCTGCACCATCAGGTACTTGACCGAGGACTGGTCGGTGGCGGCGGCATCGGCGCGACCGGAGTTCACCGCCTGGTACATCAGGTCCACGCTGTCGTACTGGTCGACCTTGGCCTTGGGCAATGCCTGGTGCACTAACTCTTCGGCGTAGACGTTTTGCAGCACGGCCACGGTGACGCCGTCGCCGGCAGCCTGCAGGTCTTCGATCTCTTTGTACTTGCTGTTGTTCGGCAACAGCAGGCCCACGCCTTCGCGGTAGTACGGCAGGGTGAAGGCTACTTGTTGTGCACGGCTGGCGGTGACGGTGATGAACTGGCAACTCATGTCGACCTTGTCGGTCAACAGGTTGGGAATGCGTGCGTCGGACGACTGCACCACGAACTCGACCTTGCTTGGGTCGTTGAACAACCCCTTGGCCACAATGCGGCCGATGTCGATATCAAAACCTTGCAACTTGCCATCCGCTCCCTGGAAGTGCCACGGCGCATTGGTACTGCCTGTACCCACGATCAGGTGCCCACGCTTGAGCACATTATCGAGCTTGCTGTCCGCCGCCTGCACGATGCTGGCGAGGGAAGCCGATGCGGCGAAGAGAAAAACACACGCTTTGAACACGGAAGGTCGGTGATGCATGACAAGCACTCCAGAGGTTGTGTATTCCGCTATACCGGAACTTAGTATGTAACAACGGAATAGACAGCAGAAAGTGTGCCACACGCAGTAACAGAAAAATATGATGGGAATAAAGTCTTTAGAAATCAGCTGGATAAGTGTGGACGTGGCTTAAGGCGTTGCGCCATTACCTGCAATCGCTTTGCTACCCAAGACCCCACACCGCGGTGACAGGCCCAATCGCATGCCCTGCAAGGGTGTTACTGCGCACTGTTGCAGTGCGAGAGCACCGTGGAAAAATCAGGATGCTGGGCTAGCCTCAATCTAACTTTTACGCGGCACCTGTATGACGATTCGATGAGGAACCTGCTTTGATGAAATTCGGCGTTACCCTGTTAGTGCTCTCCCTTCTCGTGGCCGGCAATGCCTCGGCCAGTAATGATCGCCGTGAATGCAAGGAAGAACTGCGCAAGCTCAATGAAGCCTTGAGCACCAACTACACCAGCCAGAATCATCATGGCTATCGCCAGGCGAAAGCCTCCAGGGACAATCTGGAATACAAGAAATGCGCGAGCCAGGCACGCAAGGCGCGCGAGCGTGTGGAGCGTGACGGCGACCTGTGAAGATTGACAGTAGACCGGGACGATTTCCCGCCCTAGCGTAAGCCAGGGTCCTGGAGGGAAATGTCGATGAACTATGTCAATGCCGTGATTGCAGACAAGGCCGCTTTTGAGCACGAACTGGATACGGTACAGCCCGTCTTTGTGGTGTTCATGTCACATGACTGCACCGCATGCAGTGATGCGATGCCGCGATTCATGCGAATCAGCCAAGGCTACAAGGACCACGTCAAAATCCTGATCCTTGATTGCGTCGACACGCCACGGCATCCCCGTGTCGACCGTATCCCGATGCTGCTGATCTACCACCACCAGGCGTTGCTCGAAGCCCTTCCCGGCCTTGGCGAGCAAGCGCTGGTACGCGCCTTCGAGCAGTACGCCGGACGAGCCGCGGTTACGCCTGGGGTAAAGGCGCCAGGCAAACCTGCGTCACCCGCCGCTCCTCCACCGCCGCCACCGTCAGGCGCCAGCCCTCATGCTCCAGGGTATCGCCCACTACCGGAAGGCGGTCGAGCAGGCTCATGACCAGGCCCGCCAGCGTCTGGTAGTCCTCGGTCGCAGTCGCCTTGAAGCCGGTGCGCTGGCGAACCAGGTTAAGGTTCAAGGCGCCATTGGCGCGGAAGCCATCGCCCTCCTCGACGATATCCGGGCCCTCGATTTCGCTGGCATCCGGCAACTCACCCGCGATGGACTCAAGGATATCGGTCATGCTCAACACCCCCATGAAATCACCGAACTCGTTGATCACGAACGCGATATGGGTCGACTCCTGGCGCATCTGCTCCAGGGCATTGAGAATCGAAAAGCTCTCCAGCAAATTGATCGCCCGGCGCGCCAGGTGCTCCAGGTTAGGCACGTTGCCGGCCAGGTATTCCTTGAGCAATTCCTTCTTGTGCACAAAGCCCAATGGCTCATCGATAGCACCGTTGCGGATCAACGGCAGCCGCGAGTAGGACGAATGCATCAGTTTGAGGCGAATACTGTCAGGATCGTCCGCCAGATCGATGTAGTCGACCTTGGCCCGCGGCGTCATCAGCGTACGGATCGGCCGCTCGGCCAGTTGCAGCACACCACTGATCATCACGCGCTCACGTCGATCGAACAGCGGACCCTGCGCAGCATCCGGTTCACCCAGCAGATCGGCGACCTCCTCATCCACCTCTTCCACCGCCAGGCTACGGCCACCGAGTAAGCGCATCACCGCATGGGCGGTGCGCTCACGTACCGGCAACACGCCTTGCGCGGACTTCTTGCGGCGCGAACGGGCGATCTGGTTGAACACTTCGATCAGGATCGAGAAGCCAATGGCCGCGTACAGGTAGCCCTTCGGAATATGGAAGCCCAGGCCCTCGGCGGTCAGGGCAAAACCGATCATCATCAGGAAACCCAGGCACAACATGATCACGGTCGGGTGCGCGTTGACGAAGCGGGTCAGCGGCTTGCTCGCCACGATCATCAGGCCGATGGACACGATCACCGCGATCATCATCACTGCCAGCTCGTCGACCATGCCCACGGCGGTGATCACGGCGTCGAGGGAGAACACCGCGTCGAGCACCACGATCTGCGCCACGATCGGCCAGAACATCGCATAGGCCGCGTTGCCCGTACGCTGGGCCACATGCCCTTCCAGGCGCTCGTGCAATTCCATGGTGGCCTTGAACAGCAGGAACACACCACCGAACAACATGATCAGGTCACGGCCCGAGAAGCTCTTGTCGAACACCTCGAACAGCGGCTGGGTGAGGGTCACCAACCAGGAAATACTCGCCAGCAGGCCCAGGCGCATCAGCAATGCCAGGGACAAACCGATCAGGCGCGCACGGTCGCGCTGCTCCGGCGGCAGTTTGTCCGCCAGGATCGCAATAAACACCAGGTTGTCGATGCCAAGCACCAGTTCCAGCACAATCAAGGTCAACAGGCCGAGCCAGGCCGTTGGATCCGCTAACCATTCCATTTATAGAGTCTCTTTACAGATTTCAGAATACCGGACACGGCGATGCACGGTCAGGGACCGGGACAAGGTTAGCAATCGGAATACGGGGTGCTTGAGTGGGAACAGCGACAGCGGTTGTCTTGGGGAAAGACGACTGGGAGGCTCCGAGAGGGTGTTCATGCAGGTCCTGAATCAGCAAAAGGACTTGAATCCTACAACCGAAACACAAACTTCCCACAACGCAAAACTATTACAAAACCTGTACAGCGCGCCCTGCGGGCTGCATGTGGGACGTTATCCTGCCGCCTGATCTTCACGCGCCTGGCGGATTCCGTGCAGCCCCGACTGAGCCCTTGACCTGCTGGATGTACCGCGCCACCACGGGGGCCTTCTCGAAGCGCCGGTGAATCAACGACAACCACGATGACGCGTCACTGCCGTGGATACTGCGGTAAACCACGCCCGGTAAACTCACGTGCCCGACCAGCGATGCGGGCACCACCGCCACGCCCTGCCCGAGCGACACCAACGCCATCACCGCCACCAGCCCACCCGGTTGCGGCCCCAGGCGCGGTGCAAAGCCGCCTTGCGCTGCCACATGCAAGGTGCCGCTGATTTGCTCCGGCAAGATAAACGTCTCGTTCTGCAGGTGCTCGCAGCCAATCGCCCTGAGCCCCAGCAGCCAGGAATGCTGGGGCAACGCCAGTACGAACCCCTCGCTGTCCAGCGGGACTGCCTCCACACCCTCCGGCAGGGTCATGGGCGAGCGGATATAGCCGATGTCGACACGCCCGTCCGCCACCGCGCCAGGCAACATCGCCATCGCACATTCGCGCACATTGACGCTCACATCGGGAAACGCCTGGCTGAACGCCTGCATTTGTCGCTGCAACAGCCCGGAATACACCGCAGAAGCCACGTAGCCCAGCTCGATATGCCCGATCTCGCCGCGCCCGGCGCGCTGGGCACTGCGCTGGGCGAACTCGAACTGGCGTACGGTGGCTTCGGCCTCCATCAGCAAGGCGGCACCGGCTTCGGTGAGGCTGACTTCGCGGTGCTGGCGGACAAACAGGCGCGTGCCCAGCGTCGCTTCCATCTCCTGGATCTGGCGGCTCAAGGTCGGTGGCGCAATGCCCAATTGCTCAGCGGCCCGCGTGAAATTGCGTTGCCGGGCAACGGCCAGGAAGTAGCGGAAATGGCGGATGTCCATGACAGGATTAGCTCAAAGGTAATGAAGTACTTCATGGCGGCTAACAAAGACATTGCCGGACGGGAATAAGCTCACAGTACTTGAACATTAGAGAGCCTTTTCGATGTCCGTCAACCGTGTTTTCACTATTGCTTGTGAGGTAATTCAACGATGAGCCGGGTCAGCCCACGCTATACCTTGTTGACGGCGTCCGGCGTTTGTTCGCTGATAGTGCTCGACACCAACATCGTCGCCGTGACATTGCCCAGCATCGCCCGGGACCTGGGGGCGAACTTTGCCGATATCGAGTGGGTCGTCAGCGCCTACATGCTGGCCTTCGCCGCACTGTTATTACCCGCCGGCAGCATCGCCGACCGTTTCGGACGCAAGAAGACCCTGGTCTGGGGCCTGGGCATCTTTATCCTCGCATCCCTTGGCTGCGGCGCCGCGCCCAGCGCGCTGTTCCTGGACATCGCGCGCGCCATCAAAGGCGTCGGCGCGGCGTTGCTACTGACCTCGGCGCTCGCCTCCATCGGCCACACCTTCCACGATGAAGTCGAACGCGCAAAAGCCTGGGCCTTCTGGGGCGCGTGCATGGGCGTGGCGATGACCGCCGCGCCGACCCTCGGCGGCTTGATCACCGAGTACCTGGGCTGGCGCTGGATTTTCTATCTCAACCTGCCGGTGGGCCTGGGGCTGATGGCGCTGGTGCTGCGCGCGATTCCGGAATCGCGCGATACCCAGTCCGCGCGTCTCGACCCGTGGGGCAGCCTGGCCTTCAGCGCCAGCCTGCTGTGCCTGATCTGGGGGCTGATCGAGGCCAATCGCATCGGCTGGGACAACCCGCTGACCTACGCCCGGCTGATCGGCGGCGCGGCTTTACTCGGCGTATTTGCCATCGTCGAGCGTATGCAACAGCGGCCCATGGTCGACCTGCAACTGTTCCGTCACCCGCGCTTTATCGGGGCCCTGCTGGGGATGTTTGCTTACGCCGGCTGTGCCCAGGTGATGATGACGTTGTTGCCGTTCTACCTGCAGAACGGCCTGGGGTTCTCCGCGATTGCCTCGGGCCTGGGTATGTTGCCGTTTGCCTTGACTATGTTGATCTGCCCAAGGATCGGCGCACGGTTGGCTGCGCGTTTCGCGCCAGCAACGATGATGGCGACCGGCTTGACCTTGGTGGGCAGCGGCAACCTGTTGAGCGCCTGGGCGGTCAATGTCGGCGGCTACCTGCCCTTTGCCCTGGCGATTGCGGTCACCGGTGCGGGGGCTGGCCTGCTCAATGGCGACACGCAGAAAAACATCATGGCCTGCGTACCACGGGACCGTGCGGGCATGGCCTCGGGCATGAGCACGACGATGCGTTTCAGCGCGATCATGCTGGCGATTGGTGTGTATGGGGCATTGTTGAGCAGCCATAGCGAGCAATTGCTGAGCGCGAGTGTCGACACACAGTGGCAGGCGCAGGTGGCAGGCATTGCGTCGCGGGTGGTGGCGGGTGATATGCCGGCAGCGATGGGTTTATTGCCGGAGGCGGCACGCGCACAGGTGCAGCCGCTGGCGCGGCAGGCGTTTGTGGGCGGGTTCAGCGGTGTGTTGTGGGTGGCGGGGTTGTTGGGGCTGCTGGGGGCGTTGGTGGTGGGGATATTGATGCGTAGCCCGATACCCTCAGTCCCGCAACAACTGCCCCTGCGGGCACCGAACTGAATGTGGGAGCGGGCCTGCTCGCGAATGCGCTGTGTCAGAAACAGGTGCACTGACTGAGACATCGCATTCGCGGGCACGCCCGCCCCACAGGGGACCGTCCACATTCTGGAGGTCGGGTTACCAGAAGCGTTGCTGGGTCAACCGACTCCACCAGGTCAGCAGCACGCGGTCTACCGAGCCGCTGGCCGCCAGGCCTACGCGCTCCTGCAAGCTCTTGCGCTCGGCATAGTGCAAGTGGAACACCTCGGCAGTCTTGGCCTTGGTGGCCAGGTATTCGTCGCTGGTTTGCAGCTCATCGACCAGTTGCTTGTCGAGGGCTGCAACACCCAGCCACACTTCTCCAGTCGCCACATCGTCAATCGCCAGCTGTGGACGGTAGCGCGACACGAAGTTCTTGAACAGTTGATGAGTGATGTCCAGGTCTTCCTGGAATTTCTCGCGGCCTTTCTGGGTGTTTTCGCCAAACACCGTGAGGGTGCGTTTGTACTCGCCGGCCGTCAGCACTTCGAAGTCGATATCGTGCTTCTTCAGCAGGCGGTTGACGTTGGGCAACTGTGCCACCACGCCAATGGAACCGAGGATGGCAAACGGGGCGCTGATGATCTTCTCGCCAATGCACGCCATCATGTAGCCGCCGCTGGCCGCAACCTTGTCGATGCACACGGTCAATGGCACGCCCGCCTGGCGGATACGCGCCAGCTGCGATGATGCCAGCCCATAGCTGTGAACCATGCCGCCGCCGCTTTCCAGGCGCAGCACCACTTCGTCCTTGGGCGTGGCCAGGCTCAGCACTGCAGTGATTTCATGACGCAGGCTCTCGGTGGCCGAGGCCTTGATATCGCCGTCGAAATCCAGGACAAACACCCGTGGCTTGGCCTCGGCCTTCTGCTTGCCCTTCTTCTTTTCGGCCTTGCCTTCGGACTTGCGCAAGGCCTTGAGCTGGTCCTTGTCGAGGAGGCTCGACTCCAGGCGCTCACGCAGGCCCTTGTAGAAATCATTGAGTTTGCTGACCTGTAACTGGCCGGCGGACTTGCGACGGCCCTTGCTGCGCAGTGCGGCAAAGCTGATCAATACCACCA
>Ga0065714_10064617_pt1 | contig 28553 bp, 18 predicted proteins | sample MisRhiReplicate2_FD_59101 | JGI IMG/M metagenome (GOLD analysis project Ga0065714, IMG submission 59101) | Miscanthus rhizosphere microbial communities from Kellogg Biological Station, MSU, sample Rhizosphere Soil Replicate 2: eDNA_1 v2... | ecosystem: Host-associated > Plants > Roots >... | reverse complement strand
GCTGGGCGACGTGAAATTTCATGAGCACAGCGGCGTGGAGGCGGCGGTGGCCGATCGTTGGCAAGAGCAGTTGCCGCCCGGAGACCTGCTGGCGGACGAGACCTGGCAGATCGCTGAGCAGTTAGGCTATCCGAGAATCGAAGTGGAAGCGTTGCCGGTTGCCACGAGCCAGCCAGCACTGCAACCGATTGCGCGCGTCAGCCGGGAACAACCTTTGCCGTTGTCGTTTGCACAGCAGCGCTTGTGGGTCATCGATCAACTGAAGCCGCAAAGTGTTGCTTACAACATCCCCCTCGCAGTTCGCATCAACGGGCGACTGAATGTGGCTGCCGTAGAGCGCAGCTTCAACGCGCTGCTGGAACGGCACGAGTCGTTGCGCACTACATTCACCGTCAGCGACAGCCAACCGGTGCAGGTGATAACCGAGCCAGAAAGCTTCAGCCTGCCGGTAGTGTATCTGAGCGGTTTAGCGGAGCCGGAGCGCACGGTGGAGGTAGAACGACTGGCACAGCTCGAAGCACAAACTCATTTCGAGCTCGACATAGGACCACTGCTGCGTGTCAAACTGCTAATACTTGGCGATGACAGTTACGTCCTGTTACTGACCATGCATCACATTATCAGCGACGGTTGGTCGATGAACGTGCTGCTCCAGGAACTGACGACGCTCTATATGGCTTTCAATAACGGGCAACAGTCGCCGTTAGCGGAGTTGCCGGTTCAGTATGCCGACTTCGCGGTATGGCAACGCGAATGGTTACAGGAAAACCGGCTGGAGACGCAGCTTGCTTACTGGAAGCAGCAGTTGAGTGGAGACCTTCCTGTGCTGGCATTGCCGACTGATCAGCCGCGGCCAGCAGTGCAGACATATCGCGGCGCGCAACACACCTTCCAGCTCACCACAGAGACCACGAGGGCCCTCAAGCGATTGGGCCAGCAAAGCGGGGCCACCCTGTTCATGACGCTGCTGGCTGCTTTCAACGCCTTGCTGGCGCGCTGGTGCGGGCAGGAAGAGATCATCATCGGTACTCCGATCGCCGGGCGCAACCGCGCTGAACTGGAGACGTTGATCGGGTTCTTCGTGAATACGCTGGTGCTGCGTACGGACTTGTCTGGTGATCCGAGCTTCGGCGAACTGCTGCAGCGTGTACGTGACGTCTCGCTGACGGCTTATCAATATCAGGATGTGCCCTTCGAGAAGTTGGTGGAGGAGCTCAGACCGGAGCGGGATGTGAGTCGCACCCCGCTGTTCCAGGTGATGTTTACGGTACAGAAAGCTGGTGCGAGAGGGATAGAGCTGGAAGGTTTGGAGTTCACGCCCTTGCCGGCGGTGACGGAAACGGCGAAGTTCGATTTAACGCTGGGACTGGAAGAAAGTGTCGATAGACTGCGGGGCTCGGTGAACTACAACACGGACCTATTTGCTGAGAGCACGATCGAGCGAATGATCAGTCATTTCCAGCAATTACTGGCAGCGGTGGTTGAGCATCCAGGGCGGCGTCTGTCGGAGTTGCAACTGCTGAGTGAAGCAGAGGAGCAGCAGCAGTTGGTTCAGTGGAACGATACGCGGGCAGAATTTCCGCAGCAATGCATACAGGAACTGTTTGAGGCGCAAGCGGTGCGGACACCGGGAGCAGTAGCGTTGGTGTTTGGCGATGAGGAAGTAAGTTATGAAGAGTTGAACCGGCGTGCTAATCAGTTGGCGCATTACCTGCGGCAGCAAGGGGTTGGTCCAGAGGTGCTGGTAGGGATCGCTGTTGAGCGTTCCATAGAGTTGGTGGTGGGCTTACTGGGAATTCTGAAAGCGGGAGGCGTGTACGTTCCGCTAGATCCGCAATATCCGCTGGAGCGGTTGGCGTTCATGATAGAGGATGCGGGCCTGAGGGTGTTGATGACCACGGAACGGCTCAGTGCTGCGCTACCACAGACGGCCGCGGCCGTGGTTTGTGTGGATCGCGACTGGGCAGTAATCGCCGGACAGGGTCAATTCAATCCGTTGCTGCATTCGCATCCTGAAGATCTCGCCTATGTAATTTACACCTCAGGTTCGACCGGTATTCCCAAAGGTGTATCGGTGCCGCATCGCGCAGTCATACGTCTGGTGCAGGAGAACGACTACATCCGGTTTGCGGCAGATGAAGTGTTCTTGCAACTGGCGCCAGTGTCATTCGATGCCTCGACGTTGGAGTTGTGGGGCAGTCTGTTGAATGGCGCACGGCTCGTGATCATGCCGCCGCACACGCCGTCGCTGGCGGACCTGGGGTCAGCGTTAGGCCAGTACGGGGTGACGACCTTGTGGCTGACGGCTGGATTGTTTCACGCGATGGTGGATGAGCGGCTGGAAGATCTCACTGGTGTGCGGCAGTTGCTGGCTGGCGGTGACGTGTTGTCAGCAGCACACGTGCAACGGTACCTGAAAGCGGCTGGTGAGGGAGTGTTGATTAACGGCTATGGGCCAACAGAAAACACGACCTTTAGTTGCACGCAGCGGATGGAAGCGGGCTGGGAGTTGAGAGGCAGCAGTGTGCCAATAGGACGGCCGATCAAGAACACGCAGTTGTACGTGTTGGACCAGTGGTTGAAGCCGGTGCCGGTAGGTGTGGTGGGTGAGTTGTATCTGGGTGGAGCAGGCCTGGCGCGAGATTACCTGCGGCGGCCGGAGTTGACGGCAGAGAAGTTTGTGCCGCACCCGTACAGCACCGAAGCAGGCGCACGGTTGTATCGCACTGGGGACCAAGTGCGCTGGCTGGCGGATGGGACGCTGGAGTTTGTCGGCCGCATCGACCAGCAGGTGAAGCTGAGAGGCTTCCGGGTGGAGTTGGGCGAGATAGAGAGCGTGCTGAACGAGCACGAAGAAGTGCGCGAGAGCGTGGTGCTGGCACGACTGGATGAGCCCGGTGAACGGCGGCTAGTGGCGTACGTAGTGACGGCATCAGGGCAGGCGATCAGCAACACAGAGTTGCGCAGCTACTTGCGCGACCGGTTGCCTGACTACATGGTGCCGAGTGCGTTTGTGCAGTTGGAGAGTTTGCCACTGACGGCGAATGGGAAAGTGGATCGACGCGCATTGCCGGCGCCGGAGACGAGCCGGCTGGCGCAAGAGCAGGTGTACCTGGCACCGCGGGATCAGCTGGAAGAGATGCTGGTGGGGTTGTGGCAGACGACGTTGGGATTGGAGCAGGTAGGTGTAGCCGACAACTTCTTCGAGCTGGGTGGCGACTCGATCAAAGGCGCGATACTGATTAATAAGTTGCAGACGCTGATGGGTGAGTACGTCTATGTGGTCGCGATCTTCGAGGCTCCTACCGTGGCACAACTCTCGAGTTATCTACATCAGCGCTATCCTTTTTCTATAAACCGCCTCACCCGATTGCCGGTACTCGCAACCACCGTTCAGCAACCGAGAGTGCAGCGGATTTCGGAGTGGTCACCATTAGTAGAGATTCAGCGCGGAGATGCGCAACGGCCTCTCTTCTTCGTGCATCCTGCCGGCGGAAACATCACCTGCTATTTTGAATTGGCCCACCTCCTTGGTCCAGAACAGCCTTTCTACGGCTTCCAGGCACGCGGATTGGATGGAGAGCACATACCGCTCTCAGTTCTTTCAGACATGGCTTCCTATTACATCGAAGCATTGCGTCGTCAGCAGCCTGAAGGACCATACATGCTCGGTGGCTGGTCGATGGGTGGAGTTGTCGTTTACGAGATGGCACGGCAACTCCGAGCACAGGGACAAGAGGTCAGCCTGCTCGCTCTACTGGATTCTCGCTACCCGGATAAAAAAGAACGCCGGCAAGCAGGTCCGCGATCAACGCTGTATACGTTTGCCCTTGATCTTGGTCTTTCATGGGACGAGCTTAAGGAGTTAGGAAACGGTCATTTCCGTCCTGATTCTGAGGACCAATCACTCCAGCTTATTTTAGAGCTGGCTGTTGCCAACCAGCGACTGCCCTCCTCAATTGAGCCAGCGGAACTCAGGGGTCTTTACAACGTATTCAAGTCAAACTCCAAAGCCCTGAACGGTTACTTCGTCGAAAAGAGTCCTGTCGCTGTCACGCTTTTCAAAGCCACTGAAAAGGTTCCCTCCAATAATCACCAACGGAAGACGATTTTCAAGAAGCTTGTAAAGCAACTCGGAATCGAACGTGAAGATGCTACTTTTGGTTGGGGCAAGATTGCAGCTTCCGTAGAGATCCACAACATACCCGGTAATCACTTCAGTCTTATTCGCCAGCCACATGTCACGATCCTGGCTGAAAAACTCAGAGCCTGCATTCGTAAAAACTTCTAGGAGAAGACAATGAAACTCATCAATTTCTTTGTGAGATGCTCAAAGAGCATCCCATACTCAAAGCGCATGATCACGCTGGTCATAATTGCGAGTGTCATCGGCGGATTGGCTAACACCATTGTTCTCGCCGTCGTCAACAGTGCTTTAAGCAGGACCCCAATTGCCGCCGCTACTGTCCTGGTATGGTTATTTGCAACGATGGCACTTTTGGCCGCTGCCAACAAGGCTCTTTCCAAAATAATGCTGGTCCGTTTATACACGGGAACTATCTACAATCTGCGCATCGAAATGAGCCAAGAGATTTTGAGGGCACCATTGCGCCGTCTGGAAAAAGTGGGCTCGCATCGTGTTCTGACTGCATTCACCGAAGACACAATGGTTATAACAAACGCCCTGATCCAGCTTCCGCCTTTGTGCACCAACGCCGTAATTGTGGTCGGCTGCCTGGTCTACATGCTCTGGTTGTCGTGGCTGCTGTTCTTGTTGGTGCTTGGGTGCGCGGCGATCGGAGTGCTGATTTACCATTTGATGGAAAAGAGAGCTTCGCGTTCTTTCCGAGCTGCGCGCGAATCAGTGGCTGAGTTTATGAAGCAATTCCGTTCGTTAGTTGATGGGAACAAGGAACTCAAGCTGCACCGGCAACGCCGCAAAGAGTTTTTTGCCGAGGGTATAGAGGCCACCGCCGCATCCGTAGCACATCATCGCGTGACGGCCACGACCTCTTATGCCCTGGCTGAGAATTTGGGCGAAATACTGATCTTTGTAGCTATCGGCCTGATGATCTTCGTGTTTGCGCCATTTAGGGGAATCGGCCCGCAGGTCCTTACTGGTTACGTGATCGCCATTCTCTATATGACAACGCCTCTACAGTTTATTTTGAACACCTATGCTCTGATTGGACAAGCTGAATCCTCGATTGACAAGGTGGACGAGTTGAAGAAGTCGCTGGCATCTCGCATCACCGAAGTCGAAGCAACTCCGTCATCGGATCGAATCACTACATGGGACAGTCTCGAGTTGCGGGGAGCCACACATACTTACCATCGCGAGAAGGAGAACTCTACTTTCACTCTAGGTCCAATCGATTTGACCGTGAAGCCTGGGGAAGTGCTCTTCGTTACTGGAGGTAATGGGAGCGGAAAAACGACGCTAGTTAAACTGCTTTCCGGTCTCTATGCTCCCGAAGCAGGCTCAATCTTCCTCAACGGGAAGCCAGTCACCGATGACAACCGCGATCTTTACCGTCAATACTTCTCGGTGGTTTTTTCTGATTTCTTCCTTTTCGATAAGCTGCACGGCCTGCCAAAGCTCGACTCGCAAGTAAAGGAATACCTCACCCGACTGCAGCTCAATCACAAGGTACAGGTAAACAATGGCGAGCTTTCCACTACTGAGCTCTCGCAGGGCCAGCGCAAACGGCTGGCTTTATTGACCGGCTACCTCGAGGATCGTCCGATTTATATTTTTGATGAGTGGGCGGCCGATCAAGACCCGCAATTCAGAGATGTGTTTTACTACGAACTCCTGCCAGAGTTGAAAGCTCGCGGCAAGACAGTGGTCGTCGTCAGCCACGACGATCGTTACTACCATGTAGCCGACCGTCTAATCAAACTGGACTACGGGCAACTGCAACCGGTTCAAGTGCCACCGCGCCTTCAGTATGTCGCGGCTGGATCGGTCGCTCTCACCTAACGCCTAGTAATAAAGGAGACAACACATGAGCATGGACGAAAGAGAAGATACGACTATCTATAAAGTCGTTGTGAACCATGAAGAGCAATACTCGATTTGGCCGGCGGACAGAGAAAACCCGCTCGGCTGGAATGACGTGGGCAACAGCGGACTGAAACAGGAGTGCCTGGCTTACATCAAAGAGGTCTGGACTGACATGAGACCGCTGAGCCTCAGAAAGAGAATGGAGGCCTCGCAATCTCAACAGTGAGGCTTTTTCTGTAAAACTCTTGCAAGTGGAACAATTATCAAGATTTCGAACTTCGGCAAAGACGCTTGAACCGCCGCAATGGTTTCAGGTGCAACCTGATTCTGTAGCACGCTTTCGCCTGTTCTGTTTCCCCTATGCAGGTGGCGGCAGCGCAATCTACCGCCCCTGGTCCAAGCAGATTCACCGGTACATCGAGGTTGTCCCGGCGCTGCTGCCAGCACGGGAAAGCAGGCTGCGAGAACCAGCGTGCACGCGGCTCGAACTGCTCGTCGAGTCGCTTACACGTGAGATCGTTCCGTATCTCGATAGGCCATTTGCATTCTTTGGTCACAGCATGGGCGCCCTCATTAGTTTCGAACTTGCACGCCGGCTGCGTTGGGAGCGCCGGGTTGAGCCGGATCATCTGTTTATCTCAGGACGGCGCGCTCCCCAACTACCGGAGCAGGATCCGGAGATTCACGATCTGCCGGAACCGGAGTTTCTGGCCGAACTGGAACGACTAAAGGGGACGCCAAAAGAATTACTCCAGCATTCTGAATTGATGCAGTTACTGGTGCCACTACTGCGAGCTGACTTTGCTGTGTGTTGTACCTACACTTATTTTTCCAGTATTCCATTGAGGTGTCCCATCACGGTGTTGGGAGGGTTGCAAGATGAAAGTGCTACCCGCACGCAACTCGAACCCTGGCGTGAGCAAACGACAGGCACATGCCGAGTGCACATGTTGGAAGGTGATCATTTCTTCATCAACCAACAGCAACCAGCCATCCTCTCTATAATCACGCAAACTCTGTACGCCTACGCTTAGAAGATTGCCAATTGGAATTCGGCAATTGGGAATCGGCAATGGAGGAAAACACATGTTGGTCGCTATGACCAGAGGTGTGAGCTCGAGTATTGGAGCTTGCCTGCTAACTCACTTGACGCGGCAACAAATCGATATTGAAAAGGCAGTTAGCCAGCATCGCGCTTACGAAGAGTGTCTGCGCCAGGTAGGAATGCACGTTGTCTCGCTGCCGGTCGAGCCACACATGCCTGACTCCGTTTTTATCGAAGACCCCGCCATTGTTCTCGACGAGGTTGCGCTGATTGGGCGGATGGGCGCAGTCAAACGCCGAAGCGAAGCAGAAAGCCTCAAGAGAGTGCTCTCGGCGATTCGTCCGTTGAAGTTTGTGGATCCGCCAGCCACGCTGGAGGGCGGTGACAGAGTGCGAATTGGTCGGACGCTGTTTGTCGGTATCTCATGCCGCACCAACCTGAGCGGCGTCGAACAGTTGCGCAAAATTCTCGTCCCCTATGACTACGAAATAAAACCCGTGAAGGTAAGCGGCTGCTTGCACCTGACCACGGGATGCTCATATCTCGGCGACCACACCGTCTTCATGAATCCAGACTGGATCGATGCCAGTGGTTTTAAGGGCTTCAACATTATTCACACGCTGCCCGAAGAGCCGTGGGCAGCGAACACAATGATGATCGGCGATGGAGTGCTCTTAGTCTCCGCATCGTTTCCCCGCACGCGGGCTTTGCTGGAAGAGCGAGGATTTACTGTGAAAGTCGTGAATATTTCCGAGTTGGAAAAAGCTGAAGCAGGGTTGAGCTGTATGAGTCTTATTTTCGATTGTCAGGAATCGGCTTTAGCAAACGTCTACCGAACATTACCCAATGCAATCTGACGGAAGAACATTTGACCGCTGACCTAACAAGGAGTTGAGCTGATGGAAACGTTATGGAAAGACATACGCTTTGGCTTTCGACTGATACGCAGGAGGCCTGGTCTAACACTCGTCATTTTGCTCTCGCTAAGTCTCGGGATTGGCGTAAATCTGACCATCTTTACTTTTGTAAACGCAATCCTACTCCAACCTCTTCCCGGCGTCGCACAGCAAAATCAATTGGTCGAAGTTTACACAAGTTATGCCTCAGGCATGCGATTCGGCGCAGTCTCGTACCCGGACTACGAAGACATTCGCGATCGCAACCAGATGTTCTCCGGTCTATTGGCCCAGCGATTGATACTGCTGAACTTGAATCATGACGGGGAGAACGAAATTGTTCCAGCCGCGCTGGTAAGCGGCAATTATTTTTCGGTCCTTGGCGTTGAGCCAGCCAGGGGACGATTCTTTCTTCCCGAAGAAGATCAGACACCAAATGCAAGTGCGGTCGCAGTGGTCAGCCATAGCTTTTGGCAACGCCGCTTCGGCGCTGATCCCAATCTCGTAGGAAAGAGCATCACTGTAAATGCCCGCAATTTTACCGTCGTCGGAATCGCGCCAGAACGATTCGCCGGCGCCAATGTTGGATTAGCACCGGATGTCTGGATACCTCTCATGATGCAGTCTGTGGCGATGCCTGGAGATCGACTAAAAGAGCGAGGCGCCCGTTGGCTTGAACTGGTTGGACGGCTGAAACCGGGTGTGACGTTAAAACAAGCTCAGGCCGCGATGACTGGTCTCGGCGCACAATTACTCCAGGAGAACCCAGTCACAAACCGGGCAACAAGCCTGAACGTGGTCGGTCAGGGTCAGGGAACTGCCGGCGTCCAGAGCACATTAACTCCAATTCTGACTCTATTGATGATTATAGTGATCCTCGTGTTGCTGCTGGCCTGCTTCAACGTGGCAAACCTGCTGCTTGCCCGCGCAACATCGCGACGAAAGGAAGTTGGAATTCGACTGGCGATGGGCGCCTCGCGCCGTCGCTTGGTCCATCAGTTATTAACTGAAAGCATACTCCTCGCTCTTTTGGGCGGAGCTGCTGCGTTTCCGCTGGCATACTATGCTTCAACTTTGCTCCTCGCATTCAGGCCCGCCACTTCTTTTCCAGTTGTGATTAATCCCCAAGTTGATGTGACTACAGTCATTTTTGCGGTTGTGCTCTCGCTTCTCACCGGCGTTGTTTTTGGTCTCGTTCCGGCGACCCAAACTGCCAAACCCGAAGTCTTACCCGCACTGAAGGACGAGTCGATACTGCACGGTTATCGTAAATCGCGTTTGCGCAACTTGTTTGTGGTGGTCCAGGTGTCCATCTCATTCGTTCTTTTAGTTGGCGCCGGTCTCTTCATCAGGAGTCTCTTAAAGGCGCGTGACAGCAGCCTGGGGTTTGAATCACAGAATCTTCTGATTGCTTCTGTCGATGTTGGGCTGGGTGGCTACGACAAGGAGCGGGGCACAGTATTCTATCAACAGCTCGTGCAACGCGTTAGTGGTCTGCCCGGCGTGCGTTCGGTGACGCTGGCCAAGGCTGTTCCGCTCGATGTTAGTGGTACACAACAGATCGGCATCACATTTCCCGGTGAGGAAACGTCACGTCAGGCAAGCATAAACATGGACTACAACATTGTGGCGCCTAAGTATTTTGAAACCATGGGCATTCCTGTCCTTCAGGGACGAGACTTTGAGGATCACGACACTGCGGAAACCAAAGGCACCGTGATTGTTAATGAGGCATTTGTACGACGGTTCTGGCCCGATCAGAATCCAATCGGCAAACAACTGACGCTCGCCGGCAGTAAAACGTCGCTTGAAGTCGTTGGACTGGCGAAGAACTCGAAGTATTACGGATGGCGGGAAGATGCGCTGCCGTTTATTTATTTACCGTTCTCGCAAACGTACCGGCCGGGCATGACGCTGCACGTAAACAGTGTGGGCGATCCCGGAGCTTTGGTCAAAACTGTACGTGAGCTGGTGCGCGATCTTGATCGTGGCGTTCCGGTCTTCAACGTCAGAACGATGACCGAACATCTGGAAATTGCACTTTTTGAAATCCGAGCCGCCACCGTCATGCTTACCTTTTTCAGTTTACTTGCGCTCGCGCTGGCGATGGTCGGCCTCTACGGGATGATCGCCTTTTCAGTGAACCAGCGTAAGCGAGAGATTGGCATCCGCATGGCGCTCGGGGCTCAGCGAAGCCATATCCTTAAGTTGGTACTCACTGAAGGCATGATCCTGACGCTGCTTGGGCTTTTACTGGGAGTCGGATTAGCGGCAGGCCTGACGCGCTTTGTTTCGGGATTTCTGTATAATGTCAGCACGCTTGATCTGACCACCTACGGCGTAGTTGCGCTGCTCCTGATCGGTGTGGCACTCCTCGCAAGCCTCCTGCCTGCTCGCGAAGCAATTAACGTAGAACCCATCAAAGCCTTGCGATACGAATAGCTGCCACAAAGAGTCACCAAAGCTTACTAAATCATTCGTGCTCATACTTACAACAGGAGTTTCGTATGTACAAAATTGCGCTCATCAACATGCCGTTTGCTAATTTGCAGATGCCTTCAATAGCCCTGACGCAATTGAAGAGTGTGGTTGAGAGCCGCTGCAAAGATCAGGTAACAGTCGAAGTGTTTTATCTTAATCACGACTGTGCTCACTATTTCGGAAGGGATCTCTACGGCGCGATACTCGGAGCAGATGGACAAAACTCCGGACTTGGTGACTGGATGTTTCGGCAAGCTGCTTTCCCGGATCGCGCTAATAATGTCAGTCTGTATCTGTCGCGGTACTTTCCGCTTCAGAACACTGAAATGAACTCGCTCAAGAGCGCAATCCTGGAAAAGCGCCGCGGCTTGGACCGGTTTCTCGACACGCTCATCTCCAAATATGCTTTGGACCACGCAGATATCGTGGGGTTTACTTCGATGTTTGCGCAGAACGTCGCATCGTTCGCCCTGGCACGCAAGATCAAAGAGCGCAATCCGCAAGCCACTGTTGTAATGGGAGGCGCTAACTGTGAATCGCCGATGGGCCAGGTCATCGTCAAACACGTCGACGCGATTGACTATGTGTTCTCGGGACCAGGCCTTAAGACTTTTCCAGAATTTGCGGAACACCTCATGGCAGGAGAGATCTATAAATGTAGTTTGATAAAAGGAGTCTTCAACAAAAAGAACTACATCTTTCAATCCGGACCTGACGCTATTGGTGAAGAGCTGAGCATTGAGGTTCCGGTGGAATTGGATTACCGGCCCTTTCTGCGCGCCCTCGACGAAAACTTTCCTAACAACGACGTTGAGCCTATCTTGCTGTTTGAGACGTCGCGAGGCTGCTGGTGGGGTGAGCGCGCGCATTGCACCTTTTGCGGCTTAAACGGAACTACGATGGCGTATCGAGCAATGAGTCCGGATTTGGCTTTGAAGCAGTTTGATTCGCTGTTTCAATTCGCTCCGAGAGTTTCCCGTCTTGACGCGGTCGATAACATCCTGCCGCGAAACTACGTTTCCGAAGTATTGCCGTTTGTGAAGACACCGGAAACGATGTCGATGTTTTATGAGGTGAAAGCTGACTTGAGCGAGTCTGATATGGCTGTGTTGGCGAAGGCCAGAGTAAAGTTCATTCAGCCCGGCATCGAATCACTGGCTACCTCGACTTTGAAGCTGATGAAAAAAGGCACCTCGGCGTTTCGTAATATTTGTCTCTTAAAATTTTGTGCAATCTACGAAGTTGAGCCGGGGTGGAATTTGCTGGTCGGTTTTCCCGGCGAAGGTGAAGATGTTTACCAGATGTACGTGAACAATCTTCACTTACTCTGTCACCTGCCGCCGCCGACCGGTGTATATCCGGTCAGATTCGATCGGTATAGCCCTTACTTCATGAAGGCGCAGGAGTATGGATTGGATTTGCAGCCTCTGGATTACTATCCGTTGATCTATCCATTCCCCGAGGAGTCGCTAGGAGAGCTTGCATATTATTTCGCCGACACTCGGATCGGCGCCGAATATGCAATAGCAGTTTCAAAGTGGATTGGAAGACTCGGAGAATCAGTTAATCGTTGGAAAAATCGCTGGACCAACGGTGGGCCGCCACCACAACTCTTCCTGCGCAAGATTGATGACAAGAACTTGATCTACGATTCCCGCTCCGCCCAGGCTGTTGAGTATGCCGTTTCAGATGTCACTGCAAAGATGTTGCACTCGATGGAAGTGAAGATGAAGGATCTCGTCGACCTGGGCAGAGAGTTTGCTTCCGTTCCGGGATTTGACGTGGAAAAGGAGATGGCGTTCCTGCAAGAAAAGGGATTAGTGTTCGAGGAGAAGGGACGCTTTCTTACTGTGGCTCTCATCGCAAAGAATGGCGCGAGAGCGACTACGATTCAGAAGGCGCTTTGATTAGATGAGCCATCGAAAGAGAAAATGGTGTCTCTTTGCAATCGGCAAAGTGGCACTGATCGTTGTTGCCTGTGTTCTTACTCAGACGACGCGCGCGCTGGACGACGCAGGGTTAACACCTAAAGATCGATTGGAAGTTTTTGAGAAAGTTTGGAAAGAGATCGACGACAATTACTACGACCCAACTTTTAAAGGCGTAAATTGGCAGGAGGTCCATAAACGCTATTTACCACTTGTCGAAGCGGTAAAGACCGATGCAGAGTTTTACACTTTGATAAATAAGATGGCGGGTGAATTGCGTGATGCGCACACACGCGTTCTATCGCCGACAATGCTGGCAAACCTCGAGGCGCAGAGAAGACCGAGCCCGGGCTTAAGAGTTGAAGAGGTTGAAGGAAAACCAGTCATCACATCGGTAATAGCTGGTTCTGATGTGGTGCTGGCTGGCATTGAGCCGGGCATGATAGTGCTGGCGATTGACGATCAGCCTGCGCTGGAAAAGATTGCACAGGTGCGAAGGATGATTGGTCCGTCCTCTTCAAAACAGCTCGACGAAACTCGAGTCTACGCCACCATCTTTGGTGGTCCCGCCGGGACACCGTTGAAGCTCCGCTTACAGCGAACAGATGGGTCAACCTTTGAACCATCTGTCACTCGCCGGTTTGTGGCAACCGCTCCAAAGTTAACAACACAAGTGCTGCCTTCGGGTTACGCTTACTTTACTTTCGATCAATTTACGGCGGCGATAGCAAAGGAAGTCAAAGAAGCCTTAAAAAGGTTGCAAAGCACTCCCGGTTTAATCATCGACGTTCGGGATAATAATGGTGGCAGCGCACAGGCACTGTATCCGCTTACCGCCAGTTTTTATAACTCCAAAATACTATTTCTGAGAACCACTACCAGAACCGGAAAGCAACTCCCGGATTCACCTCCGCTGGAAATATTTCTTGGAAAGCAGGGGGAGCAACTGTACGCCGGCCCCGTTGTCATACTTGTTGGGCCACGCTCAGGCAGCACTGCTGAACTGTTTGCGGCCGGCATGCAGGAAACTAAACGCGCCAGCGTGATCGGCAGTCAATCCTGTGGGTGTGCAGTGGGTATTAACAAGCAGCGCAAGCTGAAAGGCGGCGGCATCCTCGAAATCAGTGAAGTTCTTTGGCTCACTCCGTCAGGGCGAAAGATCGAAGGGAACGGTGTTACGCCAGATCATGTGGTCATCCCAACTATCGACGATCTTCAGAAGAGGCGCGATCCAGTTTTGGAAGCCGCTGAAAAACTTCTGCGGGAATTGTCGGTTACGAAATAATCAGGATGGTCGAATGAAAATCACCAAATTGATAGCACCGTATGGCGGCGAGTTGGTCAACCTGTTAGTTCCTGCCGCTGAACGCGAAAGCATCATCAGCCGCGCTGCGCTCCTGCCTCGTATTCAGTTGACGCGAAGAAATCTTTGCGATCTGGAGTTGCTTGCTACCGGCGCGTTTTCACCGCTCAAAAAGTTTATGGGTAAAGAAGATTACCTGAGCGTGCTTCGCGACATGCGCCTGAGTAACGGCACTCTTTTCCCCATACCCATCACCTTACCCGTCGCACCGAACCCAAACATCTCTCATGGCGTCGAAATCGCGTTGGCAGATGAGCACAACGATCTGTTGGCGATCATGCGAGTGGAGGAAGTTTACGAGTGGGATCGTGAGGAGGAAGCGCGGTTAGCCTACGGCACTACGGATTTGCGCCATCCACTCGTCGCGGAAATGCAGGCGTGGGGCGAACTCTGTATTTCGGGTGAACTGAAGGTTGTGCGGCTGCCGAAGTATTACGACTTTCGCCGTCTGCGGCTCACACCGGCGGAGGTGAGAGCAAAATTATCGGAGTTGGGCCATGAAACAGTCGTGGCCTTTCAAACACGAAATCCAATGCACCGCGCTCACGAAGAAATGACGAAGCGAGCGATACAACAGATCGACGGCGCTCTTCTGCTTCACCCGGTCGCGGGTATGACTAAGGCCGGCGACATCGATCACTATACGCGAGTTCAGTCCTACAAAGTGCTTGCCGAGAAATACTACGACAAACGCTCGATGATGCTTGCATTGTTGCCGCTGGCGATGCGTATGGCTGGTCCGCGTGAAGCAATATGGCACGCCACCATCCGCCGCAATTTTGGTGCTAATTACTTCATCATCGGCAGGGACCACGCGAGTCCCGGCGTCGGTTGCGATAACAAGCCGTTTTATGGTCCATACGACGCGCAGAGATTGATGAGTGAGCACGCGGCGGAGCTTGGAGTGCAGCCGCTGTTCTTCTCGGAAATGGTTTACCTGACGGAGGAGAAGCGGTACGAGGAATTATCACTCGTGACGCAAGGACATCGTACGGCTTCGATCTCGGGCACGCAGGTGAGAGAAGACTTCCTACAGCGCGGGCGTTCACTGCCTGGCTGGTTTACACGTCCGGAGGTGGCCGCGATCCTTGGTACCGCTCATCCGCCCCGTCACCGGCAAGGTTTTTGTCTTTGGTTCACGGGCCTGAGTGGTTCGGGCAAATCAACTACGGGTGACATCGTGACCATTATGCTGCTGGAACATGGCCGTCGGGTCACGGTGTTGGATGGCGACGTGATCCGTACACACCTTTCCAAGGGCCTTGGTTTCAGCAAGGAAGATCGCGAGACCAACATCCGCCGGATCGGTTTCGTAGCATCTGAGGTTGTGCGACACGGAGGCGGAGTGATCTGTGCTGCAATCAGTCCGTATCGAGCAACGCGCAATGAATGCCGGACGATGATCGGCAGTGATCGCTTTTGCGAAATCTTTGTCGCTACACCACTAGAAGTCTGCGAGGACCGCGACCCGAAAGGAATGTATGCGCTGGCGCGAGAAGGTCAACTGAAGGCGTTCACGGGAATTGACGATCCGTATGAGCCGCCTCATAACCCGGAAATCACGCTTGATACAGTCAACTGTTCAGCGGAGGAGAACGCAGAACGGATAGTGCTGTATCTGATGGAGCGTGGTTTCATCAGACCCGCCGGTAGCGTCGATGAAATTGATTACGAGGAAGTTGCGGTTGGCGTAGGACTTACATAGTCATGCCCGGCTTCAATTTTCCAGGATTCGGCGGAACACATCCGCTGTTTACCCGATATTCGAACGCTGAGTGACGCGAGCGTAGCGGAGTTGCCGATTGGTTACAAATCGACAACACGGCGGGCGCGAGTTTTCATTGCAGGTTATTCCGGCGATCACTTTTTCATTAACATCTCCCGGCCACATCCAGCCTGCGAAAACACTCGCAACTTCGCAAAAGAGGTTAAGGCATGTCTACCAACATCATAGGCATTTCGTGTTTCTTTCACGACGCGGCTTGCTGCCTTCTTAAAGACGGGGTGCTTGTTGCGGCAGTAGAGGAAGAGCGCTTCTCGCGGCGCAAACATGACGCGGGCATGCCGAAGCACGCATTCAACTACTGTCTCGAAGAAGGGGGATTGACGATCGATGAAATCGATTGCGTCGCCTACTATGAGGAGCCTGCGAAGAAGTTGGCCAGACAAATATGGATGATGCTGCCGGGTCTACCCTCTGAGAGAAAAGTGTTAGCACGCCTCGATCCGCGCCGGCCGGAACGCGAGATCCGCGAAGTGCTGGGCTACGAAGGTCCGATTGAGTACGTGGGCCACCATCAGGCGCACGCCGCGAGCAGTTTCTACTACTCAGGTTTCAAGGACGCGGCCATTCTCACAGTCGATGGCGTGGGCGAGTGGGATACGACGAGCTTCGGTCGTGGCAATGGCAATGGATTGGAGATTCTTGAGACGGTTGAGTTCCCCCATTCACTCGGCCTGCTCTACAGCACAATCACAGGTTACCTGGGTTTCGAGGTAAATGAGGGTGAGTACAAGGTGATGGGCCTCGCCCCTTATGGCCAACCATGCCACGTCGACATGATCAGAAAATTAATTATCAACCAGCCCGGCGGGCAGTACCTCCTCGACTTGCGTTACTTCGATTTTAAGTCGTTCAACCGGATGCACTCCTATGAGATGTTGAGGTTGTTTGGTCATCCGCCGCGGCAACCGCGGACTGAGATCCTCGACTTCCATAAAGACCTGGCGCGAAGTCTCCAGTATGTGCTTGAGGAAATTCTGTTGGATAAGCTTCAGTATCTGCATAAGCTGACTGGCAGTGAGAATCTTTGCATGGCCGGCGGCGTAGCCCTTAACTGTGTCGCCAATGGCCGAATCAAACGCGAAGGTCCTTTCAAGCGGATGTTTGTCCAGCCTGCCGCAGGCGACTCTGGTGGAGCGCTCGGCGCGGCAGCGATTGTGCACAAACGTCGCACAAATGGAAATACGGAATCTTTAAGTATCTTTCGTCATGCCTACCTTGGACCAGCGTTCAGCAGTGAAGAGGTGGCATCATTCGTCGAGTCGACCGGAGTTAAGGCGGCGGACTTCCGTGGTCGCGAGCCTGAACTTCTTGAAGCCGTCGCACAAAGATTGGCCGCGGGCAAAGTTGTGGGCTGGTTTCACGGTCGAATGGAGTTTGGACCACGCGCTTTGGGCGCGCGCTCGATTCTGGCCGATCCGCGCGGCGATAAAACGCAGGATCGGATCAACTCGATTATCAAACAGCGCGAGTCGTTCAGGCCTTTCGCCCCGGCAGTGCTGGAGGATCGGGCCGCCGCCCACTTCGATCTCGATCATGCTTCGAGATATATGCTGGAAACCTGTCAGGTAAAGTCGCCTATAAAGCTTCCGGCAATCACACACGTTGACGGATCGGCTCGCGTGCAGACTGTCGACGAGGAAACAAACCCGCGATTTGCACGATTGCTTTGCAGCTTCGAACGATTGACAGGTTGTCCGGTCCTGCTCAACACCTCGTTCAATCTCAACTACGAGCCTATAGTCTGCACTCCAGCCGATGCACTTATTTGTTTTATCCGTTCCGGCCTCGACACGCTCGTGCTTGAAGATTTCATCATCGACCGTTCGGCGATTAGCTTAATGAGCGAGTTTCTACTGCGCCGGACTGCTGAAGCGCGGCCCGACGCGATCACTTATAAGACCTACACGCTCTTCTAAAAATTTATGAAGTACCATCAGCGGCAATTCAAAGACAAGGCCAACCGGCTCGCGCAGTTGTTCGAGTCTGCGGAAGGCGAACGCATACTAAGACTCATTACTCAACTGTCTGTGACACAAAACCACGGCGGCGCTTTTACAGAGAAACCTATCGAACCCGCTAACGCAGCAGGAAAGATTCGCGTCGGAACATGGGAGGCAGCAGACGACGTCAACGGGCGCTCCTTTGTTCGCGTGGAGACGGGAGACCCGTGGCACTTTTGGGCCAACGTGCAGACAATTCCTCGTAAAGGTCTACGTCGCCGGATCGTGTTTCTGGGCGAGTCGGTGGCGCGGGGACTACTCTACGATCCGCAGTTCAATCCAGCTCTGGCACTGCAAGAGATGATGAATGCGGCCTGCGGAACTTCGGAGATCGAAGTCATCGATCTGGCTCGCACCGATCTCTCGCACAAACAGTTACAGAACTTGATCACTCCGGCACTGCACTTCGAACCCGACGCCCTCGTCATATTCGCGGGGAACAACTGGCACCCGCTTGCTAAACCCAGCGATGACGAGCTTCTTGACATGGCGTCTGCGCTTCGAGAGGCGGGCTCGTGGCGCGCCATCAGAGAGTCGAGTGAATCCACCTTGATCGCGAGGGCCGAAGAGACACTTCGCTCCCTCGGGAAGATCATCCACGAGCGTCGCATCCCTGTGGTGTTCGTTCTGACGGAGTTTAATCTTGCTGACTGGCGAACCGAGTGCGATTGTCCACCACTGCTCAACAGCAATGACACCGCGGCATGGCTTAGCGCAAGATGCGAAGCCGAAGAACTTCTTAAAGGTAATCAGTGGGAAAAGGCCGAAACTCTGGGCCATCGCCTGATGGAACTGGACGACGGTACCACTTCGTCTGGTCCAAATATCCTTGCGGAGGTTAGTCGTCGACGCGGAGATTATGAGGCCGCAAAGACCTTCCTCGAGATGGCCCGCGATGCCAGCCTCTGCTGGCCGTTCACGGTCTCGCCCCGCTGTTTCTCAGTCACCCAGCAAACGATCCGCGACCGAGCGGCCGCGCATGGCGTTCACGTCGTCGACTTGCCACGTGAGTTCACGCGCTATCTCGGAGGCGAGGCGGCGGGCCGCGGTCTCTTCCTTGATTACTGCCACCTCAGTTTAGAAGGCATTAAGATTTCGATGGCCCTCACGGCTGAAACTCTACTTCCTCTTTTGAACTACTCAAACAAACCCTGGAAAGAATTGGTCCAGGTCGATATGAAGGTTGGCGCCAAGCTGAATGCAGAAGCGCACTTCCTCGCCGCCGTGCATAACGCAAACTGGGGTCAAAAAATCGACATCGTTCGTCATCACGTCCGCACGGCACTTGAGTGGGACGGCGGCATCGCGCGCATGATGCAACTGTTTTTAGATTTTCATGTAAGGCCCGTGCCCTCGAGTTTGTGCCGGAGCTTCGAACAACTCTGCGATTTAAAGAGCATCGCTGCTATCAACCTGCTCTATAATGACGCGGTTAACAAAAAATTCTTAAACACAACCCTCATTACGGCAATGGTCGATGAGTTGGAAGATTTTGGTATCCCCACCCGAGCTACTCTGGAAAGCCTCATCATCAAAGAACATGCTGTGAAAAATCGTGTCGTGAACCTCGTGCACTCGCTCTACTCACCTGGTTCCTATTCGCGCCCTTTGGTGGACCAGCGGCCCGAGTTTTACAGGGCCACTGCGAGAAGTACGGCCTTTCCCCTCGTGTGTGACAAGCCTCAGCCATTGAATTTCGCACTCACCGTGAAAGTCCCGAATGCCAGTCCGGATCAAATAATCTCCTTACGTGTGAACGGCACTCCTCTTGTTGAGATCCCTGCAAGTGACCGTTGGACCACCAAAACCTTCTCGGCTCCAGCGAATCTGTTCCGTCTGGGACTCAATCAGGTTGAGATTTGTTGGCCCATGACGGTTTGGTCGCGCGAGAAACAGAGGGAACACATTGCCGAACGTCTTGAAGCCGCAGAGCCGGTGGAGATCACTCCCATCTTCGGCTTAATACACTCTTTCCGCGTGTCTCTGGAGCGGAATGCTTCGCCTCTCGGAACCGCTCGATGATGGGCTGATGGGTTCTCTGCCTCATAGCCTGAAATCGCTTGATACAGTCAACTGTTCAGCGGAGGAGAACGCAGAACGGATAGTGCTGTATCTGATGGAGCGTGGTTGATCAGACCCGCCGGTAGCGTCGATGAAATTGACTACGAGGGAGAGTTACGGCTGGCTGGTGTAGCAACCAGCAACTAAGGTTAACGCTCAGTATATTGAAACGGTAGTGTTTGCGGATCGTCTGCACTCACCTACCGTTTTTTGTTGAGGAGCGACTCCACGAGATCGTGTAGCTATCAAGTTGAGAAGTTAACGGAACGCCTGCCGCTCGAACAGATAAACCAACTCGGGAAAGGGCCCCTCGTGTATTTTGTAGGAGTGGTCACCGTGGCCCACCCCAGGGTTGAAACCTTCTCTCCCGTGTCACTTTGCAGACTCAGGTATCACAAATTTGCATCGCGATAGATAACCCACCTGCCGTCCGTAGTTTTCCTCAAAATCGTAAGAATGTGCCCTGAAAGTTTCGTCGTATTTTGATCGGTTCGGGTTTGTTGCAAACGGCCACAAATTCGCTCGGCGTCTGTTGGTCCAGCGAGCTGTGTGGACGGTATTCGTTGTAGTCCTGGCGCCAGTTTTCGATCGTCTCCCTTGCGTCAGCGAGGGAGAGAAACCAATTCTGATTCAAGCACTCCTGCCGTATGCTACCTGCTCGCGAACAATCTGAATTCCTTCCAATAGGGCCACCTTACTCTTTTCGCGCACTAGAATGATTTGGAATCACCAGTAAAGACTTAGTATATTCTGTTGTAAGTCTTCGAAAGGTCCTTGGCGGGCTATTGAAAGACCTTGCCGACAATATGAATGATATCTGCTAGATCGAATTAGCTTAGAGTTGCGATGTTAGGGCTCTTAGAACAATCGGTTTCGCCCATTCGGGAGTCGAAGCCAACTCACAAACGTTTAGTAACTCTCCGCGATTCAAATGAACAATTAATCTGGGCTCAGGAGTGGCACCTGTGTGTGGATCGGCCTCTACACTATTGTCGTACACTCGAAGCTCTGTGAGCTTCGGCATAAGTTGGATTAGATTCAGAAGGCTCCGTGCGTATCGCTGACGAATTCTTTCCTCAGGAATGTCGTGCCCACCTTTATTGACACGCGCCTGCACGCGCGCTATGTGCAGCTCCGCGTTAGTGAGACCGACATACCAGATGCGCACCTCGATTCCCGCCTCCATGGCCTTCTCCAGAAGCGTCGGGATCGTTCTTCCGCCAAGGGTGGTCTCAAAAGCATAGTCAAGGCATTCGTTGATCGCCCTTTCAAGCAGGCGTCTGCCCTCATCCCACGCTGCGCTCTGTGATTCCTCGAGTGTGATACCAGGATTCGCAACGCGTATTAGCTCCGCTGCCTCATCGGGGTTGAAGTATTCGACACCTTCTTCGATGAGCATTGCGCCAGCGATGCTACTTTTGCCCGCGCCGTTAGTGCCGGCAAGCACATAAATGCGCGGTGTCTTCTTAGGCACGCTTGCGAGCAGTTGCGACTACGGATTTACCTAATTTTTTGTCGGCCGCATTTGATGGAGAGGTCATGGCATGTTTGCGAGCAGCAACAACTGCAGCCTTCCCCAGCTGCTTGTTATCCGCACGGAAGGCCGCTGCCATGCCACGCCGCGCTTTGGGGGACTGCATGCGTTCGAGGAGAGTATCGAACTGCTCAGTCAAAGTATTGAGTTTCGCCTTGGGAGCTTCTTGAAGAGTCTGGAAATGGTCAATAGAAATCAGGACTGCCCGTGGCGAGTCGTGCTTAGTGATCAGGACAGTCGTGCCTTGGATCGCCTGCTCGAGCAAACGTCCAAACTCGTTCTTAGCTTCGGTCGCTGTGTAGGAAGCCTTTATAGCCCCACGATTCTCGTGGCGAGAGACATTGCGTTGCCTTTGCCGCGTAAATAAATTCTCGGCTGTGTCATGATTCTTCATGACGACATTTTAGCCATTATAGCCAAAATGGTCAACGGGCTTGGTGTTCGCTTCGAGCAGCCAGGTGACCATCGGCAGCGGCACCATCAAAGTGCGGGCGCCACGAGTGAGCGACACGCCGGCTGCACAAGAACCGTTCGCTTCAAAGATCCTGAAGCCCTATCAGAAGCGCTCGCAGAGACTGGCAGAGTTATTTCCCAAGCTATTTGTTGAAGGTCTGGCGACGCGCGACTTCGAGCCGGCATTGCGTTGTCTGCTGGGCAAGTCGGCGGCCTTGTCACCTGCCACGATCGTGCGGCTCAATGCGCAGTTCAAAGCCGAGTATGACCAGTGGCGGCAGCAATCATTGGCTGAGCAGCGCTTTGTTTATATCTGGGTTGATGGGGTGCATATCAAAGCTGGAGTGGCGCGTGAGAATGCTGCCGTACTCACGGTGATCGGCGCGGATGTCGATGGCCGCAAGCATTTAATTGCCTTGGAAGAAGGTTATCGCGAATCAAAAGAGAGCTGGTTGGAAGTGTTGCGCCACTTGCGCGACCGCGGTATGCAAGCGCCTGCGCTCGCGGTCGGTGATGGGGCTTTGGGGTTCTGGGCTGCGGTGGCGGAAGTTTGGCCGCACACGAACTGTCAACGCTGCTGGTTCCACAAGCTGGGTAACGTACTCGACAAACTGCCGCAGAAGGAACGCAAGGAAGCGGCGCCGCAACTGCGCGCCGTCTATCTGGCCGGCTCCCGTGCCGCCGCCGAGCGCTTGGCGCATGAGCTAGCCAGTGAATGGCAAAAGAGCTATCCCAAAGCGGCCAGGCAAGTATCGAGATCAGTGAGGTATCAGAAGTTGAATTCCCTAAAAAACGCACAGACCCGTCAGATAACTGCGGAAAGTTCACCAGGTCACGTGTGAAAGCTCGCAGGAAATCACTGCAAATTGCAAGAGTCGCGGAGTCTTTGGCTGACTCCAGTTAGGAATGAATCTTGCGGATGCGCCAGGGCGCAGATTTGGGAATTCATAACTTTTGAGGTTAATAGTATGGAAAACACCGCTTTACTGAGAAGTGAAGAACCACTCGCCCATTCACCTTTCATCGGCAGCGGCTGCGAGATTTGGAATTGGCTGCGAACTCTAAAAGAAGAAGTTTCTCTTGACCTACTGAGAGAAGGCCCATTGTGCCAGAGCGAGATCCTCGGTTTGCGAGAAGGCGAAGAGTCGACTGCAAACACCGGGGATATTGAGTGGCGCCATCGGGCGCAACTGGAAGCGCGGCTGCGCGAGATTACTGACGCGCAGGATCGGTTGTTGGATGGGACCTACGGGAAATGCGTCGATTGCGGCGAGCAAATCTCCGTCGGTCGCCTGACGGCAGATCCGGCAGCTTATCTATGCCTTACCTGTCAGAAACTCGTCGAGCGCCAGGATCAGTTTGCACGTTGTAAAGGCAATTGAAGTTACATGTCTATACCGATCGAACACATAACTTCTTTGCCGCAACGAACCCCCTCGCAGCCTTCCAGTCGCATCAGGCAATTGAGGCATATGATAGGTAACACGCCGCTCCTTGCCATTCGATTTTCGTTCAGAGGACGGGAACGGGTCATATACGCCAAGGCCGAGCACTTGAATATGACCGGCAGCATCAAGGATCGAATGGCTTTTCACATTCTGAAGAAGGCTTATGAAGAGGGACGGATACAGCCTGGAGATACGATCGTCGAGGCTACCAGCGGCAACACCGGAATTTCATTTGCAGCCATCGGCCGGGCCCTGGGCCATCCAGTCGTAATATTCATACCTGATTGGATGAGTAAGGAACGCGTCGCTTTGATTCGCAGCTTCGGCGCGAGAATCGTTTCGGTTACTCGTGAAGAGGGTGGCTTTCTGGGAAGCATTCGGTTGACGGAGGAGTTTGCGCGAGCTGAGCGCGCTGTTTTCCTGCCCTCACAATTCGACAATCTGGCTAATATTGAAGCGCATGAACTCACCACCGGAGCCGAAATCTGGTGGCAACTAAACTCACACTCCATTAAGCCCGATGCGTTCATCGCCGGTGTTGGCACAGGTGGAACGATCATGGGGGCTGGCAAATTTCTGCGGCGGCACAACCCGGCCATTAAACTCCATCCGCTCGAACCCGCCGAATCACCGACACTTTCGAGCGGGTTCAAAGTTGGCCAGCATCGCATCCAGGGCGTTTCCGACGAATTCATTCCTTCAATACTCAAACTCGAAGAGCTTGATTCAGTCGTCAGTGTGTCGGACGGTGACGCGATCCTTATGGCCCAGAAGCTTGCTGCAGATCTTGGCCTGGGAGTTGGCATCTCTTCGGGAGCAAATCTTATTGGCGCGCTAATGGTGCAAGAAGAGCTCGGCGTTTCTGCTGTGGTCACTACTGTATTTCCGGATGACAACAAGAAGTATCTCAGCACGGCCCTACTGGAGCAGGAGCCTGTGAGGCCTGAATACATTTCTCCTGAAATCAAATTCTTGAGTTACCAGGCTCTAAAGCGAGTTTGTTACACGTGCTTTGACGAGGGATAACGACGAACGAAAAGCGAAAGAATTCATTCGTGAAAATGGAAGAATTGCGAGGTTGAGAATCATGATTACCCGACGTACGTTTTTGAAATACACTGGAGGCACAGCACTCACCTGGTATGCCCTCAATGAATTCGGGATTCTGAAGACACTGGCACAAATACCCGGTGGGACACTGGATCCTAATCTGATCCCTAAGTTTCAAACACCATTGCTTATCCCGCCGGTGATGCCAAAGGCGGGAAGGATCATCGTTCGCGGTGGTAAGAATGTTGACTACTACGAGATCTCCATGAAGCAGTTTGAGCAGCAGATTCTTCCTGCTGGTTTGCCGTCCACAACAGTCTGGGGCTATGGTGCTGTTTTGTCTGAGAGCAAGCGGGGTCTACTGCTACACAACGCTCCGTCGCTGACTATCGAGGCCAGGTGGAATACACCGGTGCGCGTGAAGTGGATCAATGATCTCAAGGGTGCAAACAATGAGTTCTTGCCGCACTTGCTGCCAGTCGATCAAACGCTGCACTGGGCCAACCCGCCTGGTGGCACATCGCGCCGGGACACTCGACCAACCTTCACCAGCACACCTGGTCCGTACCTTGGTCCAGTGCCGATCGTAACCCACGTTCACGGCGCAATTGGTGTCGGTGATGAATCAGACGGCTACGCGGAAGCCTGGTATCTTCCGGCTGCCAATAACATTCCGAGCGGTTTCGCCTCTGAAGGCACCTGGTACAACTTCTTTAAGGGCAAGGCTGCTACAAGTTTTGGAGCGACCTGGGGTCCGGGATTCGCTGTTTTCCAGTATCCGAATGAAAACCGTGCCTCGACTATTTGGTACCACGACCACGCTCTCGGCATGACTCGCCTGAATGTGTACGCCGGACCAGCCGGGTTCTACATCATCCGTGGTGGTCCCGACGGCGACGACGCCGTCCTGGACAGTCGATTCGGCACGCAGGCCGTATTGCCGGGACCTGCTCCCCATGAGAACGACAAGTTTCCCCCAAACAAAACCTACTACGAGATTCCGATTGCTATTCAGGATCGATCCTTTAATGCTGATGGATCGCTCTTCTATCCGAACACCCGTGAATTGTTCGACGGGTTCACTGGACCATTCATTCCCGATACAGATCTTTCTCCCATCTGGAATCCCGAGTTCTTTGGCAACGTGATTATGGTGAACGGCAACACCTGGCCTTTCCAAAGAGTCGAGCAGCGGCGCTACCGCTTACGCTTTTTGAATGGTTGCCAATCGCGATTTCTGATTTTGGACTTCAGCAACATTCCCGGGGTGGAAGTGTGGCAGATCGGAAACGAGGGTGGCTTCCTGGCGGCGGCAGTAAACCTCACTTCTGATCACCATAACCGTCTGCTGATGGCACTCGCCGAGCGGGCTGATGTTATCATCGACTTTTCCAAGGTTCCTGTTGGTAATTACGTCCTCGCCAACATTGGACCAGATGAACCTTTCGGCGGTGGCGAGCCGCCCGATGACTTTGACGTCGCCGATCCGGAAAGTACGGGACAGGTCATGCAGTTCCAAGTCGTCCCCGCACTGACGCCGGATCCCACGACGCCACCAATGTTTCTGCGATTACCGACGATCCTACCGTTGCCTGCACCAAACAACACGAGACGGCTGGCGCTTCTGGAAGAAATGTCGATGGTTTTTGACGGGCCCTCAGAGGCTCTGCTGGGCAACGTCGACCACACCGGAACGCCAGTGCATAAGATGTGGGCCGATCCAGTCAGCGAGAATCCAAACCTGGGCGACACAGAGGTCTGGGAGTTTTACAACTTGACCGCCGATGCGCATCCGATGCACGTCCATGAAATCGCGTTTGAGGTAGTGAACCGCGAACGCTTGGCCCTCGACAACGAAGAACCCATCGTGCCGCTTGGACTCACCGGAGATGTTCGTCCGCCTGAAGCCTGGGAGTCTGGCCGCAAAGACACGGTCATCGCTTATCCCGGAGAGGTCACGCGCCTTCGCGCACAGTTCAACACGCCTGGTCAATTCGTTTGGCACTGCCACATTGTTGAGCATGAGGATAACGAGATGATGCGTCCATACCGCATTGGTCCGGTCCAACCCGGTCAACCATGAATATAGAGTTGAATATTTGACAAGTAAGAATTTATTAACTTGGTCACCGAAGTTGCCCGTCCAATCTTTATCTCAGACAATTGATGTTACACGGACTTAGGGGGGTTACGGAGTGTTAGCGCTTACGACCGTAACTACTTGATGGGATGTAAATTGCTGGTCGGGGCGAGAGGATTCGAACCTCCGACCTCACGGTCCCGAATTATAAGTGCGGCAAAAACGTAAGTATTTGCCTTTTCGAAAGTTGCAGCCACCAAGGAATTTCGAGCATTTTACATCCGTTCCCATTCTTTAACATCGGTTATCGGTTGAGTGCTGAGAATTCCGTCCACAAATTGGCCACAAATGAATGGAGCGAACCCCTCGGTGGAGAAAGGGACGAATGGGAAGCCTGCTGTCGTTGGCTGTGACCACAGAATCTGAATCTAATATCTTGATATGGGCTTCAACCGTGAAGGACCGCGATCGAAGTCGACTTCAGCTAGCCGCCTGAGAAAGTTAGTGCGGACGCTGGATCGGATAGACGCCGAACACGGCTATCTGCGCACGCTGAGACTGGATAATGGACGAATCCTAATTTCTGTGACCTGAATGGGCGGTGCATAACGTTCTGTTGGAGTTTAAACCAGGACGCCGATGCTCAACGGCTTTTATTGAAAATTCAAACGGAGCTCTTGCGAAGGGTCCGCGATATGTACGTCTTTCAAATCTTGCACTAAGTCAGAGTGCCGCAGACGGAAGGAACGGAGCCTCACAGTTTGCATGGAAATAGCAAAGTCTCCGACGCTTCCAACTCTTTCATGATTGTCCAAAACCGACGTAGCAAGCTGCAGTAATTCATCACTGCTAGAAGCGAAACAGACGCCAAGTGCGCCTAAAACCCGACGGTTCTCTTCTTCATGCCCAGGCATCGGTTCGACCAGGATTAAGGGTTTCCGTAGGTGGAGGGCCTCTGCCGTTGAAAGACCGCCAGGCTTTGTAATGACGAGATCAGCTGCGACTAAATATGGAAGCGGATCCACAAAACCCAAGACTTCCACGGATTGCCGACGTAGGCGATGTCGCAGATACGATTGAACCTCCAGTTGTCGTTCTGTACTGCCGGTCAACACTATAAGCATTGCTTCTAACTCTGTAAGTTCTTTAAGCACCTTTTCCAGTTTCCATCCGGATCCGCCTCCCATGATTACGATAAGACGCGCATCACTTGGCACTCTAAGATGTGCCCGGGCCGTCTCTTGAGTGATCGGGTCATAGTACCTTTTACGCAGTAACATACCAGTTACTATGATCTCGCTTTCGACGGGACTGATTAGCTCTATGTCGAGCTTCTGGGTATGGGTTGGAACAAGATAACAGTCCACATTTTTAAACAGCCAGAAAGGTTGGATGTGCCAATCTGAAACAGCGACCCAGAGTAGGGTGTTGAGGCCTCCGTGCCTCTTCACGTAATCCACGGTAGCTGTGGCAATTGGATGAGTGGAAAGAACGAGCGCAGGTTTGAGCGCTTTGAGCACGTTTTGGGTCCGTCGAAATCGCTTAGGCAATATTTGTTGGCGCCATCGATCAATTCCCGGTACTCTACTCCAATTGCGATACAGCACAACCAACGGACAATCCATTCCCCGAACGTCAATGGTTTCTTTCACTCGAAGAGCAATTCAAAAAATTCGGTTGTTTAAGGAAGAGTATTATGACTTCAGACCACATAGTGCCTGGTCGGGTCTGACGGTGAACGAGGTGGTCCAACTCTAATGGCCCAATTTTTCCTATTTTAGGTCGGTAGCCAATTTAGGGAGAAGGTCAATTGCTGACCTCCTCCCGATCATTGGGCCATTTCGAGAGTAAAAAATCTGGCAAACCTGTGCCAGCGATCGTTCCGCTCAGAGCTGTCCAAAATAACTTCTTGAATCATTCGCTGAGTTCCACACGGTGGCGTGCGTCTTAATATCATGTTTCAGCTGAGAGGAGGAAACGGTAGCGTGCGATCAACCCGCCCCTGAATGTCCCGCGGTTTATTAAAACGAAAGCCTCTGCTAGCGCCCGAGCTGTCATAGATTCGGAGACTTTCTATTTCAACGCGACTTCTTAATCGCAGAATTGAGTTAGAGGCTGGGCGTTTCTATTCCTTGGGCAACCTCGATGGCTGCCTGACATTCAGCATCGTACTTAGCGGTTGGCATGGCCTTCAGACGCTCCTCATCGAGCGGCTTCCCACAACGAGAGCACTCGCCATAAGTACCATCCTCAATTCGGCCCAGGGCTTCGTCAATCTCTTCGATGATCTGTGACTGACGGCTGGCGAGGGTAAGAGCTGTAGACCGATTGAGATCCAACTCTGACATTTCGCCGGCATCCTCAACGCCGTCATCACCTTCGAGTGCGGTGGCCTTGTCGGCTCGCAGGTCTTCAACTGCC
>Ga0065714_10064616_pt1 | contig 28554 bp, 22 predicted proteins | sample MisRhiReplicate2_FD_59101 | JGI IMG/M metagenome (GOLD analysis project Ga0065714, IMG submission 59101) | Miscanthus rhizosphere microbial communities from Kellogg Biological Station, MSU, sample Rhizosphere Soil Replicate 2: eDNA_1 v2... | ecosystem: Host-associated > Plants > Roots >... | reverse complement strand
GGTTTTTGGATATGTTTTTAGCCGCATTTTTTTTGATGCACATCCATCCGGTTTCAATCCTAATAAGATTAGTTTTAAAGAGATAAGCAATATAAATATTAGGCTAAATTTAAAATTTTCCCTTCATGATTTTGAGTAAAACCTCGTCTCTTTTTTGCCTAGATATTGGAGCCTGACTACCGTCTTCCATGGCAACGAACCCGCCATCGGTTTTTACATAGGCAGAGATTTTTCGGAAGTTGACCAGGTGAGACTGGTGCGTCCTAATGAAATTATGATTTTCGAGCAATTCCTGATATTCCTTTAGTGTTTTACACACAAGGTAGTATTTGTTGTTGTCTAAATAAATATGCGTGTAATTACCCTCAGCCTCCAGCCTTATGATTTTATTGATAGCTAAGAACTCTATTTTATCCAATAATGGGATAGCAATTTTCTGCTCATCATCTTTTCTATCGATATTAGCAACCAATTCTTTTAGCCTTTCATTTTCCTTTTTCGGGTTAATTTGCATCGCTGCTTTTTCAACGGCATTGCTTAATTCCAAAATATTAATCGGCTTAAGCAGATAATCTATTGCGCATGCTTTAACTGCTTGTATGCCATACTTGTCGAAAGCAGTAACAAAAATAACTTCAAATTTCTGCTCGCCATTTAATAATTTCAACAAATCGAACCCAGAAACTTCTCCCATTTCTATATCTAAAAAAAGTAAATCTGGGTTTAATTCCCTAATTAATTTTAGTGCTTCAACAGCTGAGCCAGCCTCGGCAGTGATCGCTACATTTGGACAATATTTAAGCAATAACTGACGTAAGTTATCTCTGCTTTTCAATTCATCGTCAATTAATATCGCTTTTAAGATTTCCATTAATCTATTGGAATAGTTAATACAGCAGTAGTACCGTTCTCTCCTAAATTACTACTTAAATGTAAGTTTCCAACATTTCCATCTGCACTGAGCAAAATTAGTCGTTCTTTAACCAATTTTAATCCAAAACTTTTATTGCTATCAGCCATGTTTTTCTTTAAGCCGGCACCATTGTCTTTGATTACAATTTTAAGGTAGCGCTCATCAGAAGTGATCTGTATTTTAAGGCGTCCTGCATCTCCCTTTTGGACCAAACCATGTAGAATGGAATTTTCTACCAGCGGCTGAATGATCATGCCTGGAATTTCCACTAATTGGGTATTTACTTCCGGAGAAACTTCAATGTCAAATTTAAAGTTGAAGCGCAGTTGTTCCAACTCACAATAAAGGATGATTGCATCTAGTTCATCTGACAACGTGGCGAAGCTTTTTTCCGAATTGTTCAGCACCCTGCGCATCAGCAAGGCGAATTTCTCCAAATAGACATTAGCTTCATTATACTGTGAATTATTAATTAAGGACTGTATGGAATTTAAAGCGTTGAACATAAAATGTGGGTTCATCTGTGAACGTATAGCTTTGATCTCCAAATCCTTGATCTTATTCTTTAATAAAGCCTTCTTCCTTAAGTTGGCAACCCTTGCTCTATAGATTAAAAAGATGACTATCGCTGTAAGTAGGGCGGAGCCAACGCTCCACCCTATAGTATTGATTAATGATGCCTTTTGCTCCTTGGTCATTACACTCGAATCGACTGCTTTTTTAATCAGTTCCTCTATTGCCTGATGAACTTCAGCCTTATCGGTTTTAACTTGGCCAGGATATTCATTAATAAGGTAACCCGATATTACTCTGAAGTCTGAGTTAAAGGTAAACACTTTGGTCTGCAGATAATAGAGGTCAAAAGTGTCTTGTTTATCTCCATCATAACTTAATTCGACATAAGTGACATTCTTCAGCTCTTTCAGTTTTTGATGAATGTCACTTTTCTCAAACGAAGAGAAATTTCTTTGCGCAATGACAAAATGAACCTTACTGCCATTTTGCTTTTTTATAAGATCAATGTACCCTTTTAAAATGTCGGGATTATTATTGTTTATAATTAACACTAAAGGCTTTCCTTTAAATTGGGTAAGATCAAGAGTGCTTCCGTCTTTTAAAAGGAGTTTCTTCACAGGACTTGGATTTCCCGGTAACCATAACCTTGCTTTTGCCCAAAGTTCTTTGATGCGATTTGTAAGTGTAGTATCGCCGCAATTATGGATGAAATCTTCATAATAATTTTTCAATCGTTCTGTATTTTCCAGGTCACTTTTGTGGAGCTCTTTTTTAAACGAATCATTAATGGAAAAGTATAAAGGATACCCCTCAAAAGATGCCATAGCGGTCGCAAAATCAGCATAGAAGCCGTACTGGTTGGCATTGATCATACCTAATTTTGTTTGCTGATAAGAAAGTAACCATGTTAGGTAGTAGCCATAATACATACCGCCTTCTAAACCACTCATTGAAACAGGCAGTGTATCGATACTTAGAAAGAAGTCTTTTGGGAACTCATCTAAAAGCCTATTCGGTTTTTGCTTTTTACGGTATTCAGAAATGTACATCAGTTTCGTTCCGGCCTGCACATACTTGAAATCTTTTCTGCAATAGTCTAAGATTTCGGAAGAAACACGATTAGCATATTTTTTTACAACGGCATCAAAATCTTTTTGCCCCTTTTTCTGAAAAGCTATAAATTCTTTTAATGATTTAGAGCGATAATTGCTTTTATTAACCCATTGATTGTCAACAACAGCTACCAGATCTTTACTTAATGCCGCTTTCGCCGCTGCATTCCCTCCGAAAGAAACGGTGTTGTAAAAATTCAGTGCATCTGCTTTAACGGTCAGCGTATCTAAGGGTTTCAACAGCAGACTAAAAGTTTTAAATCCATCAAATTCATCATCCTCATCAAATTTACCAAAAACCCATCTACGCCTTGTATTTGGGCCTGCCAATATATTTGCATTAAAAGATCCGTCTTTATTAAACCTAAAAAGTTCATCATTTATAAATGAATTGGTAATGGAGTAAAGGCTATCTGCCTTAGTTAAATTGGTAATGTTTCCTTTTATGACTGCATTTTTAGGTAATTTGAAAGAAGCCAATTTTAAAACTGCATCAGCACTATTTTTCTCGCCAGCGGAGTTTAATAAGTCTACTGTTTTAACTATAGGCTTACCGAGAATAAGACTATTTATTATTGTTTCAGAAATTTGCTTTACATGACCCGTTGGAAAAAAACTATCGACCGACAATTCTGTTCTTTGAGCATAAGTTTGTGCTTTAAGATCAATTACTAAAAAACTGGCTTTTGGAGCGGTTGATAGTAGCTTCAATTTCAATACTTTTCCATAGGGATCTGTTGTTATTTCATAAATCTGTTTAGTTAGATTTTTTTTTCTGTTTTCTATATATGGAGGATAGTATGAATCATAGCCCAACCAAGTGTTGTTTGCATCAAGATATTTCAATCTCATTCGTTCAATACAAACCTTAAAAGCTAAATCTCCATTTTGTGTTTTACTAGTGATTTCATACCTCACATCAAAGCGATAATCGGAGGTATGAGTTAAATTACTGATTCGAATATCTGTTTCAAACCAATCTCCTGATTTGAACGTTAATGAAGAACTCTGTTTTTGAGCGAAGAGTTGTGAAAGCCCGAGCAACAAAGCTATTCCAAGGCTTAAAAGTTTTTTCTGTTTCATGTTTCTAAATTTTAAACAAAAGAACTTAAAGCTATCCATTTCGTTTGGCCTCATTGAGCAGATGACATATATCACTTATTATTCTGCAATAATACCATTTCATCTTGTTGATTACTGCGTTCATGGTTAAAAGATAGTCTTGCTTATAATGGTTTTGCGCTTTGTTGAATGAATGGATTCTTAGTTTTTTGAGATATAACTCGATGATAAATGGTGGTGTGAAAACCTAATCTAGTATGGTATTTCTCCAAAGTTTGTAAACAGTAAGTTATCTGGAAAAGGAGGTGAGTTTTGAAATTCGACTCCTTGGATGACAAGTGGCAGGAAATATTCTAAAAAATGACCATAGTAGAAACATCAGTATGAGAGGAAAAATCTCTATCGCATAATTATTACTGCATTTACCTCAGGGAAGTATCAAAAAACACTCGAATTGCTTAAAATTTTCTACATTTGTACCATCATTAGGGGTGCCTTGTTTAAATAACACAAAAACAGGCTGAGATCATACCCATTGGCTTTAATAACCAAATCAAAATACTCAATTTTCAAACGTCTGAAAATTGAATTTTGATCATTGGAATTTAAAGACCATGCACCTGATCCGGGTAATGCCGGCGTAGGGATTGGAGTTATGGAAGTTTAACTGAAAATCGGCAATGCCCCTTTTCCGATGAGTTTAACTAAAAACAATAAAATTGAAAAATTTACTTTTTGCAGCGCTTGTTGCAATGTTGCCCTTCTTTGTATCGGCACAAATTTCGGTTACAGGTAAGGTAACAGATCAAAATCAGCAACCTCTTCCTGGTGCTACGGTTAAATTAAGAAATCAAAAAACAGCTGTGGTGAGTGATGCCAGTGGAAATTATACCATTAACTTATCGAACGGAAAATATACTGTTGTGGTAAGTTATATTGGCTATAAAACAATTGAAAAAACGATAGAACTTCAGCAGAATGCTACAGTAGACTTTAGCCTATTGCCACAAAATTTCCTGGCTGATGAGGTAATTGTACGTGCAACCCGTGCCACAGATAAATCGGCAACTACATACAAGAATATTGGTAAAGAAGAAATCCAACAGAATAATTTCGGACAGGATTTGCCTTTTATCCTCCAGAACACGCCTGGCGTTGTGGTTAATTCTGATGCCGGTGCTGGTGTGGGTTATACCGGAATCCGTATTCGCGGGAGCGATAACAGCAGGATCAACGTCACGGTTAACGGCATTCCTATCAACGATAGCGAAAGCCAGGGAACTTTTTATGTAAATATGCCCGATTTTGCTTCATCAGTAGATAATGTGCAGATTCAGCGTGGCGTGGGTACCTCAACCAACGGCGCAGGTGCATTTGGAGCAAGTTTGAACATCCAAACTACTGCCAGCGAGACAGAACCCTATGCTGAATTGAACAATACTTACGGCAGTTTTAATACCTGGAAAAATACCGTAAAAGTGGGAACAGGTTTAATTAACAACCGTTTTAGCTTTGACGGGCGTTTATCTAGAATCAGCTCTGATGGTTATGTAGATCGTGGATCTTCTGTATTAAAATCGTACTTTTTATCTGGTGCTTATCATGGAGATAAAGACTTATTGCGTGTAAATGTTTTCTCTGGAAATGAGAAAACCTACCAATCGTGGAACGGAATCCCGCAATCGCGTTTAGAAAATGATTTACCTGGAATGCAAGCTTATATTGATAGAAATGGATTGAGTGCTGAAGATGCGGCAAACCTGCTAAACTCGGGCAGAAGGTATAATAGTTTCCTTTATAATAACCAGACGGATAATTATACACAGAACCATTATCAGCTCATTTATGCCAGGCAGATTTCTGATCAGTTTTCTTTTAATGGTGCCTTACATTATACCAAAGGAGAAGGTTATTATGAAGAATACAGGGTACAGGATAGTCTGAAACATTATGGCTTGAACCCGGTTGCTGTTGCTGGTGGTACACCTGTTGCCAAAACAGATTTAATCCGCCGCCGTTGGTTGGATAACGATTTCTATGGTGTTACTTATGCCTTTAACTATGTACCCCAAAAGAATTTAAACTTTACTTTGGGTGGTGCATACAACGAATATAAAGGCGCGCACTTTGGGCAGGTCATCTGGGCACAATATGCTTCAAACGGAAACATTGACAGGCATTATTATGATAATGATGGTTTTAAAACCGATTTTAATGTTTATGGCAAAGTAAATTATAGCCCTATTGAAGATTTGAGTTTATTTGCCGATCTGCAATACCGCCGTGTATATTACGATATTGCCGGAACAGAAAATAAGTTGAATACGTTGGCCATTAACCAAACCTTAAATTTCTTTAATCCGAAATTTGGGGCAACCTATTTTATCAATCCACAGAGCAATGTATATGCTTCGTTCAGTGTGGCGAATAAAGAACCAAACCGCGATGATTATGCGGATGCAACAGTTGGCATTACCCCTAAACCGGAGCGTTTGAACGATGTGGAATTGGGATACCGTTTTAAAAACGATCAATTTAATGTCGGCGCAAATGCATATGGCATGTTTTATAAAAATCAATTGGTGGTAACCGGGAAAATAAACGATGTTGGCGGAAACTTCCGCCAGAATGTAGACAGGAGTTACCGTTTAGGGATTGAGGTAGATGGTTCTTATACCATCAGTTCTAAATTTGTATTAAATGCTAATGCAGCAGTGAGCAGAAACAAGATTAAAAACTTTACAGAGTATTATGATGATTACGATAATGGCGGACAGGTAGTCAAAAATTATGAATTAACTGATATCTCTTACTCTCCAGGTGCTGTTCTTTTTGGTGAGCTGGTTTATAAACCCCTTAGCGGTTTTGCTATAGCCTTACAGAGTAAATATGTAAGCAAACAATATTTGGATAATACACAGAACAACGACAGGACCATTAACGGTTATTGGGTAAGCAATGCACGTTTAGGTTACGACTTTAAATTTGCAGGTGTTAAAAACATTAACCTCGGTTTACTGGTCAACAATATTTTAGATAAGAAATATGAAAGCAACGGTTATACTTATGGTTACCAATTGGGTGGCAGCAGAATAACCGAAAACTTTTTTTACCCACAAGCAGGAACTAACTTTTTGTTAAGTTTGAATGTGAAATTTTAATCTGTCATTTAGAGTTGACAACTTAAACAGGCTAATTGCCCAAAAAGTTGTCAACTCTTATTACCTGTAGTAACAAATTAGCATGAAATACATCGAAAAGTTCCAGTACATCACACACGATATCCAGCATTTAAGCCACATCGAACAGGCACAACAAGCCTGCGAGGCCGGTGCAAAATGGGTCCAGTACCGTTGTATGAGCAAAAGTGATGAGGCACTCTTAAAGGATATTAACACGATAGCCGAAATCTGTGATGATTGGGGCACCACTTTAATCGTTACCGATCATATTCATTTGTATGGAAAAGCCGATATTCAGGGTTTTCATATCGAAGATATGGATGCCGATTTTATCAAACTGCGCAAACTGGTTGGCAGTGATATTACACTAGGAGGATCGGCGAATAGAGTAGACAGTTTAATCAGGCTTTCAAAAGAAGGTGCAGATTATGCTGGTTATGGTCCATTTGGAGAAACTGAAACCAAACCCAACAATTATTCGCATTTAGGTATTGAAGGCTATCAGCACGTGGTAAAAGAATTGAAGGCTCAGGCCATCAGCATTCCGGTATTGGCTGTGGGCGGGATAAAAACCTACGATGTGGAAGCTTTAATGCAAACGGGTATTTATGGCATAGCCGTTTCCGGAGCCATTAATTTTGCTGACGATTTTATCGAAGCCTATCAGGATTTTTACACATTAGTTAAAGAAAGTGCTGTTATTTAACATTTTACAATTTGAACCAGATAGGATAATTTTTAGCTTTGGGTAAAACCAAACAAAATATGTCTGAAAACGCTCTTCAAAATACTGCGCACTGGAACATTTATAAAAAGATCTCTTTCAGGTTCTTTTTCCTGCTCTTGGCTCTTTTCATCATATTGAACAATAATGGAGCTTTTACGTTCCTGTCAAGTGTACTACAGTTACCAAATTTGGTACTGCACGATCTTATTCCCTGGTTCTCTAAAAACATTATCCACTATAATTACGATTTTACCATTTACACCAATGGTAGCGGCGATACTTCTTATGATTGGGTATTGCTACTTTTTATATTTTTGGTGTCGGTAATTGGTAGTATTGTTTGGTCGGTTTTAGACCGCAAACGCAAAAGTTACAACGCAGCTTATTACTGGCTTGTGGTATTGGTAAGATTTTATTTAGCCTTTACCTTAATACTATACGGTGCTATAAAAGTAATCAAGCTCCAGTTTCCCGATCCTTCTTTAATGAGGTTGCTTCAACCTTTCGGAAATGCATCGCCAATGGGGCTTGCATGGACCTTCCTCGGTTTTTCAAAAGGTTATAATATTTTCATGGGCATTGTTGAAGTTTCTGCCATCATGCTTTTGTTCCGTAGAACGGTTATTGTGGGTGCCTTTCTATCATTGGCCGCAACAGCGCATGTAATGTCGATGAATTATTTTTTCGACGTTCCTGTAAAACTACTCTCAACCGCACTTGTGGTGATGTGTGTTTTTATTCTGGCGCCACATTTCTTAAAATTATATCGCTTCTTTATCAGATATGAAAGCCAGCAGCTCGAAAAAATGTATCGTCCAGCTTTTAAAAAGAGATGGTTTTACTTTATGGCTTATGGTGCAAAATATCTGTATATCACGGCTTCAATTATATTTTTGATATCATCATTAATTGAACAAAGAAAAACTTATGGTAGTGCGGCGCCAAAGCCATTTATGTACGGTATTTATAATGTTGAAAGCATGAAAGTTAAGGGTGAAACCTTAGCGCCTTTAACTACTGATAGCACAAGATGGAAACAGATGATTATTAATTATTCGGGTTATGCCCGGATAAAGAAGATGAACGATAGTTCCGCTAATTTTACTACTGTTTTTGATCAGAAGAAAAAAGAATTGGTACTAAAATCAACTGATAAAGACTCCACTAAATATATTTTAAACTATAACCTTATTGGAAAGGATAGGCTGATTCTTTCGGGCCTGACAGAGAAAGATTCTATATCGGTAAGTTTTAAGCGAAAAAACCTTAAAGATTTTAAGCTCATCAACAGGGGGTTTCATTGGATTAGTGAATATCCATACAATCGCTAATCATTTTACGCCCGGCTGATTCTTCCTTTACCGTACTTAAAGCGAAATTTATATATTAGCAGTATGTCTTCACACCATATTGTAAAAGAAAAACAGGAGCCGGCTTTATATATTGATGAGCTTGGGAATTTTAACGAAGAATTTTTGGGGCAGCTGCTTGAATGGAGCCCTACGCTTTTGGTTAACGGAGAAAATTATGACAAGATTTTTTCTTTGGGTTTAAAGGTAGATGTGCTGGTAAATGGGAATGGGCAGGAAGCACAGGAAGATACAAAAGTTGTTCAGGGGCCTGTTGATGCCTTAATGGTAGCCGTTAATTTTCTGTACGAAGAGAAATATCCTGCGGTAAATGTAATTACGAATAAATTCGATCTGGAGAAATTTGCTGGATTTGAAGATAAAATTAACCTGGTGGTGTTCACTGAAAGAGCAAAGCACTATCCTATAAAATCGGGGTTTTCTGTTTGGAAACCTGCAGGAAGTGAATTTCTGATTCATGGTAACCGATATCTCGAAGTAACCAACCTTGCACAGAATGAGGAAGAAATTTTTACTGTAGTTAAAGATGGCTTTGTAGAATTTACCTTTTCGGGACAACCAATTTTTATTAGCGAACCCATATGATTACCCTCAGAAAAGCAAAAGAACAAGACATAGAAATCATCAGGGATATTGCTTCGGCAACCTGGCCATCAACTTACCTTGATCTTATCGGGCAGGCACAGATTGATTATATGTTGGATAAAATGTACAACAAAGGGGAGCTCCTGAAACAATTTATGGAAGGTCATATTTTCCTGATTGCAGAGGAAGGCGAAAATCAGTTCGGTTTTGCAGGATATTCGATTATTGAGCACGATACGCGTATTTACAAACTGCACAAGTTATATGTGCTGCCATCTGCACATGGTAAAGGCGTTGGTAAAATCTTAATTAATGAGGTTTTTAACCAGGTAAAAGATGCAGGAGGAAGCGCTTTGCAATTGAATGTGAACAAGCATAATAAAGCCAAAAACTTTTACCTGAAAGGAGGTTTTACCATTAAAGAATCTGTAAAACTTGATATTGGTGAAGGCTACTTTATGGATGATTATGTAATGGAGTATAAGTTTTAAATCTTCTTCAATTATCGTCATTTCGAGCGTAGTGCAACGCAGCCGAGAAATCTATCTAAGTAGATCTCTCCGTTACGCTGCGCTTCAGTCGAGATGACGGACTGTGGATACTAATTCTTCATCCTTCCCTGCTCTGCTTCGGTGCCTGTTGAGCGGCGACGGGCCGGTTTAATCTCATTCTTGCCAAAACGATATGTAAAACTGATCCGGCCGATGCGGGTTTCATTTTTTTGATGTAATGTGTAGGTTAAACCAGGATAGGCACTTGATAAATTATTTTCAGACATATTAAATACATCTGATAAGGCCAGTTTCAAACTTGCTTTTTTGTTAAACAGCGATTTGCTCAAACCTGCATCAATGTAGTAACGGGCTTTTAAACTTAGCGTTCCGTAATCCAGTGGCGATTCGTAACTGCCATTTATCTCCGCTGTAAAACCATCCATAATGGTAAAGGTTTGCTGCGATTTAAATTGGAAAGATGTTTTTCCGGTTTTTAAAGCGCTTCCGGCCAGATCTGGCGCTTCAAAACTGAGATAAAAAACATTTAGGTTATTATTGGTCTGCCACCATTTAGTTAGCTGAACGGGTACATTTAAATTGGCATTATAGCTAATGTTGGTAGCAATATTTGCATTGGTTTGATATAACGATTGATTTGCTGCATCTGGTAAAATTACCTCAGCAATTACATCGTTAATCCTGCTATAGCCTATCGAGAGCATATATTTTTGCAACAGGGTATAACTGAGCTCAAAATTGTGTGTATACTGTGGGTTCAAAAATGGATTTCCTTTGCTATAGGTAAATTCATCCAGGTAATAAATAAATGGATTTAAAGCATCATAACTCGGGCGGTCTATCCTTCTGCCATAAGAAAAGCCTAACTGATTGTTTTTTGAAAGCTTTTGCTGAACAAATAACGTTGGAAAGAAATCCCAGTAATTTCGTTCCACAACGGTATTTTTGGTAATCAAATTTCCTTTCGAATTGGTTTGCTCAACCCTTAGGCCAATCTGTACACTGGTATTTTTAAACTGTTTGTTTATATTGGTATAAGCTGCATTTACATTTTCATCGTATACAAATTGATTGCTTCTTTTAACATCATCCTTCCACAAATTATTTACATATACTTCTGCCTGGAGATCGTTATCTGTCTTAACCCAGCTGCTTTTAACCCCAGCTTCAAGTTTAACCGTTTTGTTTAGCGAAACATTATAATCAATTTTAAATGCCTTAATATCAATAACCGAAGGGGTATTATTCCTGGTATATATGATCGGGCGAATTCTGTCTCCATTTTGAAACCGATAATCGTTTTCATAATTAGAACCATCATTTCCTTTATATTTGGAATAATCTACATCTGCCGAGATTTCTGAACCCGCAGTATCCAGAACAGATTTATAATTTAAGTTATAAGAAACATTATTGTATTTGTTTGCCTGCAATGAATTGGTTATCAGGCTAGAATCTGCTTTTTGGAAAGACGGGCCAATTAAGGTATTGTTTGTGGAAACTTCATTGCCATGGTTAAAATAACCATTTACCAAGATACCAATGGTATTCTTCTTATCAATAAAATAATCTAATCCTGCTTTAAGGTTATTGTTATATTGTTTTCTTTTGCTCTCACCTACCTGCATAAAGTAAATATCGGGTGTACCGTTCGAAATCCGGTCGATAGCGATCAGGTTATCACGCTCAAACTTACCATAGTTGTAGTTCCCAAAAAGATTAAGTTTCTGTGTTCGGTGGTTCAGGTTTAAGCCTGCATTTGCCCTTAGGTTTTTACCATATCCTAAAGATCCATTTATACTGCCGTTTGTTCCGCCATTTTTGTTTTTCTTCGTTTTGATGTTTATAATTCCTGAATTTCCTGAGGCATCGTATTTGGAAGATGGATTGGTAATTAACTCAATACTTTCTATGTCTGAACTCTGCATGTTCCTTAGCAGGTTAGCCACATCGGCACTACTCATATAAGTTTGCTTGCCATCCAATTGAATTAATACCCCCTGTTTGCCCATCATCGAAATCTTATCGTTTTGATCTACCGTTACACCTGGTGCCTTTTGTAAAACTTCTAAAGCAGTAGAACCTGTCATAACCGCAATATTAGAAACATTCATCACAATCTTATCCATTTTTCTTTCGATTAATGGTTTGGTTACCGCCACATTTACTTCTTTTAAGTTTTGAGTGCTTGCAACAAGCTGTGCCGTTCCGAAATCTACTTTTTGATTATCTTCTGTTAAAACGATTGTTTTACTTTTAAGCGTTTTATAACCCATGTTACTGGCTTTATAATAATAACTCCCCTTGCCTGAAACATTGAAATTAAATGTCCCGCTAGGATCGGTAAACGCCGTTTTAACCACGCTGGAATCGGATGCTTTAAAGAGTACGACGGTAACGTAATCTGCAGGTTTTTTGGTCTCATCTACAATTACCCCACTAATGTTTGGTTTAGGACTTGTTTGCCCAAAACCTATATTAATAGTAAAGAGAAGTGTAAGGGTAAATGTTATTTTGTATAGTGTTTTCATGTTTAGGTATTTATTTTTAAAAAATGGGCAAAAAGATTCCTATACCGCATCTGCACGCGCTTTCAATTTAATTACCTGCTTATTTTAAAGTTTAGCCGGAAGCGAAAGGTTCCAATTGTTTAGTTATAAATAAGACGACCGTTTTTTAAAAAGGTTACAAGAATTTTAAAAAGTCCGAAGTCGGTTGTCCGAAGTCCAGAGTCTTGGGTTGGAAATTTGAGGCATAAAGATTGAAAAATCAAGACAGCTCCGTTTAAATCAATGTTTGTACTTGCTTCAGCTACCAGTGAATAAAAAAAGCCACAGCCAACAAGTTAAACACCTGCTGCCCTGTGGCCTTAAATTTTTGGATTAGGAAATGTTATTTCACGCCCAGTACATCCACACCTTGTTCGAAAACAACATCAACAGGAATATTCTTTTTAGTCAACCGTTCTAAATCTGTTTGAAGTTCTTTATGGATAACCGCCTTTTCTTTTTGTGCTTTTTCTACCGCAGTTTTATCGCCATTACCTTGAAGCGTAAGAATAAATGCGCTTAAATCATTCATTGCCATTGCAAATTTTTCGAAGTTTACTTTGTAAGTGCCTTTAGCCGTACGCTCAAAAGCTCCTTTTTCCTGAAAATAATTAAAGCACTGCATGTTCGCTTTTCCGTGTGCTTCAGAAACACCAAAGCGAACTGAACGTAAAATACCGGCCATAAATGTGGTATAATAATCTTTTATATCACCTTTTAACTCGCCTTTTTTAAGTAAGCCTGTTACCATATACAAACCTAATATATCGGCTTTGCCTTCTTCCAGCCAGCTGTATTGTTCTTTTAATGCGGCACGAACAAAACCTTTTCCGGTAATGGTCTTTTTAATCCCTAAACCATGCGCTACTTCGTGAAACATTACATTTGCAAAAAAAGCATCAAATTTAATATACTGCTGTTGGTCGGCTTCAATTAATTCTTTTGATATCGGTACCAGGATTTTATCAAATTTCGCCTGCATTGCATTTTTAAGTTGCGATCGGCGCGTGCCTTTTTCCTGTTGAATTTTTTCGTCGTTCGGGAGATTAACGGCAATGGTTTTCGATCCGGCGTTACAGTCTCCTGCATAATAAACTACGTCATAAGCGTTTAACTCAGAGTCAGTTCCGGGCGTTTCTGCTTTGTATTTTTCTGCAACAGGTAGGTTTTTTTGTAATTCGGGAAGCATTTTTACATACTTCGCCAAGCGTTTGCTCCACTCTTTATCTTTGATTAAAACATAAGCTTCGTAACTGGTACGGGCATTAAAGAGTTTATCTTCGTAATTTTCAATCGGGCCGATAATGATATCCAGACCGTTGTTTTTCATATCTAACCAGGCATAATCACTTGCGGTAAAATTATCTGTTACCAAAGCATCGGCCCTTAAGTTTAAATACTTTTTTAAGCCGGTATCCTCAGCAGTCAGAGCGGCCTGTTTTAACAAAGAACTTACTTTTTGTAACTCTGCAGCATACAATACATGATAGGGTACCGTTAATAATTTGCCAGTGCTGTCTTTTTGAACGACAGAATATGCCCCGAACTTATCAGCAAGGTCCGATTTCTCTATGGCTTCTTTTGTAATTCCGTATGGATAAAAGGATGCCCCTTCCGGTTTGGGGCCAACACCTACAACAAAGGGTTTATCGTTATTTAATCTATCCCATGGACCATAATTGATATTAACAAAATCGCGTGTTTTTTCATCTTTAATGGTGGCCAGCAGGCTATCTCTTTGCGGGTAGGCTTGTTTCCAATATAGCTGATCCATAATTTCTGCTGCCTGAATTAACAAAGGCAAAATTTTACGGTCGTTAACACTTAAATCGTTAATATTAGTAGTTAATTTTACCCTTTCGTAAATGGGTAACCGTTGAGCAACATAATTGGTAAGACTGTCTTTTTGTACCACCACAGCCTTTTCATTATTAGATTTATTATTACCAGTACAAGACGATAAGGCGCCTACTGAAATAGCTACTGCTGATAAAAACAGGGTTGATTTGTGTAAATTCTTCATATTAAAGTATATGGCTGCTAAATTAGTAAATTTTGAAAGCTTTGTATAAAGTTTGATGTATTGGGTAATGTTTAACATAAGTTTGTAACTTCGATTAGCTAAACGTTCATGCCATGTTATTGTCCAAGTCATCAAAATCATTATCCATTTCCGCTTTTTCTCTGGTACTTATTTTATCTGCCTGCGGAAGCAGCAAATACGCCGCAACAGAAAAAATTTATAAGGAAAAGGCAAAAGATTTTTCAAAAATAATCAATACCACCCCGCCGGTTGGTCAACTTTATGATTCGTTAGACGCAGCAAATCAGGAATGGATTGGCTCTGTAAATTTTGGGATACGTAAGCCGAATTTTGTGGTGATTCACCATACTGCACAGGATAGTTTGGCACAAACCATAAAAACATTTTTCTCCACTAAAGCAGGTACCAGCGCGCATTATGTAATCAGCCGCGATGGTAAAGTGGTGCATATGGTAAATGATTACTTACGCGCAAACCATGCGGGCGTGAGTAAATGGGGAAAAGATACCGACTTAAACTCTTCATCGATAGGAATTGAATTGGATAATAATGGCTTAACAGATCCTTGGCCAGATGCTCAGATAAACAGTCTGTTAAAGTTGTTAGCCACCTTAAAGAAAACTTATAGCATCCCTACGGCAAATTTTATCGGTCATGCCGATATCGCTCCTAAACGTAAAAACGATCCAAAAAACTTCCCCTGGAAAAAACTAGCCGATAAAGGTTTTGGTTATTGGTATGATGATGTGCTGAAAAACCCACCAGTAGATTTTAATACCGAAATGGCCTTAAAGTATATTGGTTATGATACAAGCAATCTTGCTGCTGCAATTACCGCTTTCAAAATCCATTTTATCCAGAGTGATGTTACGCCGACATTAACGCCTGTAGATATTTTAGTGCTTTATAATGTTTATACGAAGTATTAAGGATGGAGCGTTTAGCAGTTAGTATAAATAAGTCCGAAAGTCAGATGACCGGGGTTATGAAGTTTTGCCCCTTTACAAACTTTGCGTTCTTTGCGGTTAACAATGCATGATGTAAAACAGATGAAGGAATTATTTGCATGCGGTAGTGAACCAATGGACTATTGGCTAATGAACTACTGAACAAAAAAAGCACAGACAAATCACATTAATCTGTGTTCATCTGTGCATATCTGTGGCTAAAAAGCAAAAACTAGTTTGGCTTCTTAAATGTATCTTTTAGGCTCACCGTTCTATTAAAAACCAATTTATCGGCTGCAGAATCTTTATCTAAACAGAAATAACCTTTACGGATAAACTGATAACGACCATCTAAATCTGCATCAGCTAATGCTGGCTCGATATAAGCATTAGGTAATACCGTTAAACTTTCAGGGTTTAAATAATCTTTAAAATCACCTTCTTCAGCATCAGGTGTTTCTGAAGTAAATAAGCGATCATATAAACGGATTTCAGCAGTTTTGGCATGTGGAGCACTTACCCAATGGATGGTTCCTTTAACATTTACGCCGCTGGTATCGTTTCCGCTTTTCGATTCCGGAATGTAAGTACAACGGATTTCAGTAACGTTTCCGTTTTCATCTTTCACAAAATCTTCGCACTTAACAATATAGGCGAATTTTAAGCGTACCATTGCACCAGGAGCCAGGCGGAACCATTTTTTTGCCGGCACTTCCATAAAATCTTCACGTTCTATCCAAAGCTCATTGCTAAAAGGGATTACACGCGTGCCTCCGCCATCTTCAGCCTCAGGATTATTTTCGCCGATTAAATCTTCAGTTCCTTTTTCGTAATTCGTAATTACCAGTTTAATCGGATCTAAAACCGCCATTACCCGGTTAGCCGTTTTGTTTAAATCTTCGCGGATACAAAATTCCAATAAACTGAGTTCAATTAAGTTTTCGCGTTTGGCAATACCAATACGTTCGCAAAACTCGCGGATGCTCTTTGGTGTAAAGCCTCTTCTGCGCAAACCACTAATGGTAGGCATGCGCGGATCATCCCATCCATTTACTAAGTTTTCGTTAACCAGTTGAAGAAGCTTGCGTTTACTCATTACCGTGCTGGTAAGATTTAAACGGGCAAATTCATATTGTTTTGAAGGGAAAATCTCTAGTTTTTCGATAAACCAATCGTACAGTTCACGGTGTGAAACATATTCCAGTGTACAGATAGAGTGCGTGATGTTTTCGATGCTGTCGCTTTGTCCATGAGCAAAATCGTACATCGGATAAATGCACCATTTGTTGCCTGTACGGTGATGTTCAGCATGTTTGATACGATAGATAATCGGATCGCGCATTAACATATTCGGACTGGCCATATCGATTTTTGCTCTCAAAATGTAAGCCCCATCTGCAAATACGCCATTTTTCATTTTCGTAAAAATGTCTAAATTTTCCTCAATGCTGCGGTTGCGATGTGGGCTGTCCTGTCCTGGTTCAGTTGGTGTACCTTTTAAGGCTGCAATTTCATCTGCAGAACTCTCGTCAACATATGCTAAACCTTTTTCGATCAGCTTAATGGCAAAACCATATAACTCATCAAAATAATCTGAGGCATATAATTCATTTTTCCAGTTAAAACCCAACCACCTGATATCTTCTTGCTGACTGTTTACATATTCTGTTTTTTCCGTAACCGGATTGGTATCGTCAAAACGCAGGTTGGTATAGCCGCCGTATTTTTGTGTTAGTCCGAAATTTAAGCATATTGCTTTCGCGTGGCCGATGTGTAAATAACCATTAGGTTCAGGCGGGAAACGCGTAACCAAAGTTTCATACTTACCACTATTTAAGTCGTTCTCAACAATTTCTTCAATAAAGTTCAATGACTTTTCTTCACTCATAAAAACCTGTAAATTAGGAATGCAAATGTAAAAAGATTGAGCGGATTTATACAATGATTATGGGTTTATTAGCCTATAGTTAATAGTTGATAGCCCAGAACTTCATTATAGTGCTATGAAAGAACAAATATGTTAGTATTATGGGCTAATTTGCTATCGAAAACCACAACCGTAAACAATGAGCCATCGCATTATCTGCTTTTTCATATTTATCAATTACCTAATAAAATCGATACATTTACATCAACTTTATATGAATAATGAGCAAAGTATTAAATCGGCCTATCCGCGTTTTAGTAGCTAAAGTTGGATTGGATGGCCACGACAGAGGAGCCAAAGTAATTGCAACATCCTTAAGAGATGCCGGTATGGAAGTAATTTATACCGGACTGCGGCAAACGCCGGAAATGGTAGTGAATACAGCGCTTCAGGAGGATGTTGATGCCATCGGGATTTCTATTCTATCGGGCGCGCACATGACGGTTTTTCCAAAAATTATTCATTTTATGAAAGAAAAACAGTTAGATGATGTGTTGTTAACTGGTGGAGGGATTATCCCTGAGGCAGATCGATTGAAACTGGCGGAGATGGGGGTTGGAGAGCTATTTCCTCCAGGTACAACAATGGCCAGTATTGTAGAATATATTCAGAATTGGGTAACAGAAAACAGAAATTTTTAAGCTATGGCATATCAAAATTTAATCTCAGAACTAAAAGCAAACATTTTATACGTTACCATCAATCGCGAAAAGGCGCTAAATGCCTTAAATAAAGATACTTTGGCTGAACTGGCAGATATAATCGCCTATGCAGGTAAAACCGACCAGGTAAGAGGTGTTATTTTAACCGGGGCAGGTGAAAAGGCCTTCGTTGCAGGAGCTGATATTAAAGAGTTTTCCGATTATAGCGGTAAACAGGGAGAAGATTTAGCAAAACTTGGTCACGATCAGGTTTTTAATGCTATTGAAAATTCCTCAAAGCCATTTATTGCAGCAATTAATGGATTTGCTTTAGGTGGAGGACTGGAGTTGGCCATGGCCTGCCACATGCGCATTGCATCAGATCATGCTAAATTAGGTTTACCTGAAGTTACTTTAGGGTTGATTCCTGGTTATGGAGGTACCCAGCGTCTCACCCAATTGGTTGGAAAAGGTAAAGCAATAGAAATGATCACGACGGCAAATATGATTACAGCTTCAGTAGCAGAAAAAATAGGCCTTGTAAATTATGTTGTTCCACAACCTGATCTGATTAGTAAGGCTGAAGAAATACTAGATGTGATTAAGCAACGTGCACCGCTGGCTGTTTCGGCTGCAATAAAGGCTGTAATTGCAGCGGTAAATAACAATCATGGCTACGATACCGAAATTGAAGAATTTGGCAAATGTTTCGAAACTGCCGATTTTAAGGAAGGCGTAACGGCATTTGTGGAAAAGAGAAAAGCAAATTTTTCAGGAAAGTAGTATCGTTGTAGTATTAATTTGATGTTCTGTATAACAAAAATGTTGCAAAATCTTTTCAATGCAAATTTTTTTGAGTAATTATGTTATTTAATTATTAACTCTAATGCATTTATCACTGCATTTGGGTTTTTATAATAACAACGCTGCTCATGAAAAAGAATATACTCATTGTGGACGATGAAATTAGCATCAGTTTATTACTCTCCAAATTTTTAACTAAAAATGGATTTCAGGTTTCGAATGTAACTACTGGTAAAAAGGTTTTACAAATACTTAAAAACGAGCGTTTTGATTTGGTATTATGTGATTATCGTTTGGATGATACAGATGGGAAAGAAATTTTAATCCATATTAGGGAAAACTATCCACACACCAGTGTGATCATTATAACAGCTTACTCGGATATCAAGCTTGCTGTAGAACTGATCAAACTGGGGGCTTACGATTATATTGTGAAGCCACTCTACCCGGATGAAATTTTAAATACCATGAATAAGGCCCTGGAAACCAAGGGCCCACTAAAATCGGATAAAAATTTTGAACGCGATAATAGGAATGTCATTTCCGATTTTCTGAATTGCCCTGAGTATATCAATGGAGAGAGCGAGGCTTCAGTGTTGTTACTGAAACAGATCCAACTGATTGCACCAACGGGGTATACGGTTATTTTAACCGGAAAAAGTGGGACAGGGAAAGAATGTGTTGCTAAAACTATTCACCTGAACAGTTCGCGTAGCGAACAGCCTTTCATAGCGATGGATTGCGGTTCTTTAACCAAAGATTTAGCTGCCAGTGAATTTTTTGGGCATGAGAAAGGTGCATTTACAGGAGCAGCCTTCACTAAAATTGGTCATTTTGAGCAAGCTAACGGTGGTACATTGTTTCTGGATGAGATCAGTAATTTATCGTATGAGATCCAGGCAACTTTGCTTAGGGCAGTTCAGGAGCGAAAAATAAAACGGATTGGAAGTACCAGGGAGATAGATCTGGATGTGAGGCTTATAGTAGCTACAAACGAAAATTTAAAAGAAGCGATTTTAAAAGGGGCATTCAGAGAAGATTTGTACCACCGCTTCAATGAATTTTCTATACACGTTCCATCATTAAAACACCGGGATAATGATATCCTTGTTTTTGCCGAGCACTTTCTGTCCACAGTAAACAAAGAACTGAATAAGAATATTAAAGGTTTCTCTGATGAAGTGAAGATATGTTTACTAGCATACAATTGGCCAGGTAATGTAAGGGAACTGAAGAATGTAATTAGGCGCATTGCTTTATTAACTGATGGTGATTGGATAGAAACTCATGTTTTACCGTTGGAACTCGGAAGGACTGATTATGCTAAAACACCGCGCGAAAAAAAAGCGTCATTTTTGCCGCTAAGATTAAATCATGATCAGTCACTTACTTTACGAAATGCTGCCAAAGAAGCAGAATATTCTGCTATTTTAGAAGTGCTAAAAGCGGTTAATTTTAATAAAACCAAAGCTGCAAAAATCTTAAATATCGACAGAAAAACATTATACAATAAAATCAAATTTATTGAGATTGATAATGGTCAATAAATTTTAAATAAGGAAAACAAAATCAGTCATTTTAGCATTTAAAGATTAATCCTATTGTCTAAAAATGTCAGTATTCTCTTATAAACAACGCAATAATATCAACCTGGTTATTATTATTGCGCTTGGGGTGTTAATTGCGTATTCCTTGCAAAGTATTTTTAGTGCCATCTTAAGTACTTTGGTGCTTTATACGATAATGCGGCCAGCCTATATCCATTTAGCAGAAAATAAAGGCTGGAACAGACGAGTAACAGCTATTTTCCTTATCGCCATCTCTATCATACTTATTGTAATGCCTTTTTATGCATTGAGTAGTATGGTTATTAGTAAAATTTCAGAACTGAGGAACAATGAGGTTTTTTTCAAGAACCTACTGGTTAAATTACAGCACCTCATTCCGGTTAAAATTAACCAGGATCTGATTCAAGAAGGATTAAACCGCTTAGGGAATTGGGCCACTCAGCTTTTTCCGTCTTTAATATCAAGTGCAGTAAATATTGTATTAAGCTTATTGGTAATGTACTTTTTACTCTACTTTATGTTAATAGAGCGCGAAAGATTCGAATTTTCATTGATTAAATATGCGCCATTCAGGGAGCAGAACGCTCTTCGTTTTGGCGATGAAATGAGAAATACAACTTATGCAAATGTATTGGGACAAGGCTTGATCTGCCTTGTTCAAGGTTCGCTTGTGGGTCTCTCCTTTTATATTTTGGGTTATAAAGACCCAGTTTTTTGGGGTGTTATAACCACATTTATTTCTTTTGTGCCTGTTTTAGGTCCTCCTGTTGTCTTTGTTCCCGCTGCGATATTGCAGATTGCAAACGGAAATAATTTTGCCGGTTGGGCTATGCTTATTTTTGGTTTTGTAGTCATTATCAATATCGATAACGTGTTAAGGTTTATTATTGCAAAAAAAGTTGGCAATATTCATCCCATAATTACAGTAATTGGCGTAATTATTGGTATCCCTTTATTCGGAATATTGGGCCTTGTATTTGGTCCGTTACTGTTATCTTATTTTATATTGCTTGTTAAGATTTACGAAACCAGTACACTTGCATCAGAAAGATTGGAAAGAATTAAAACAAATAATGAGCATAGCGAGTTATAATATAGCTTAGCAATAAATAATGTAGTAGTTTTATATTGTACATAATTGTTAACCCTTAAAATACATTGATTATGAATGATAACTCAAAAGTTGTAGTTGCCCTTTTAGCTGGATTAGCTGCCGGTGCAGCCCTAGGAATTTTGTTCGCACCAGATAAAGGTGATGAAACCCGTGATAAACTTAGCCAATCGTTAAAAGATCTGGGTGATTCTATCAAAGATAAAGCTGCAGATGAGATTAATAATCTGGCTAGCCTGAAAGATAAAGTAGTAAGCTCGATTAAAACCAAATTGAGAAGCGTAGAAGAAGAATACAGCGACGACGTAGAGCACGCCTAATAAATAAATATTGCATAGCTGGGTATTTTGTCCGGCTAAATCTCATCTGAATTATGCAGGAGAATAAAGATAAAAGTATTGAAGATCTTGTAGACGACGCCAAGGGTTTTTTAGAGGCTAGAGTAGAGTATACCAGACTTTATATTGTAGAAAAAGCATCGAAAATTTTTGCCGATCTGGTAACCAGTACTGCCGTTATTGTTTGCTTCATTTTGGCCTTTTTATTTGGCTCTGTAACTTTGGCGCTATACGTATCAGACCTTTTGGGCAGTTATGCTGGAGGCTTTGGCTGTGTTTCCTTGTTCTATATTTTACTGGCCATAATTGTTTATTTAACTAAAGATAAATACATTGAAAAAGCAATTATCAATGTAGCGATAAGAAAATACTTTGATAAACTTGCAGATAAGGAGGAAGATGAAAAGTTATAAAGACATCCGAAACTTAGAAGACCTGCAGGCTAGAAAATTAGAACTTAAGGTTGAGTACACGCTTAAACAGAATATGCTTAAATCGGATACAAAAACTTTCTTTAAACAGTTTACGCTTGGTGCATTGATTAAGCGCTATGCTACTCCTAATAATCTATTCAAGGCAGACGAAAAATTAAATATCAGTGGTACGGCCATGTCATTGCTTTTACCGATGGTGATGAATAAAACCATTTTCAGGGGCGCTGGTTTTTTAACTAAAGCAGCTGTAGGATTAATTTCTGGCAAGGTAGGTAAATCACTTGATGCTGAACATTTGTCAGCCATTTTTAACTCTGTTAAAGGTTGGTTTGGCAAAAAGAAAGAAAAAAAGGACAAGAAGTTTATCGATTATGGCATCCCGCCAGATAGTGAAACGTATTAGTTCAATGGTGAGAGAAATGCCAAAATGAAATTTAAAAACCTCCTTCGATTAATCAAAAGGAGGTTTTTTTATGATTTCGTGTTTATTGACAGAATCAATAAATAGCGTCGTCCGAATGGAGTAATCTATCCAGATAGATTTAGCTTCGCTGAACCTTCCATATTCTCGGCTCCATTGGACTCTACTCGAATGACGATTTTTTTTAAGACACTTTGCGAAAACTACGATTCCAATTCCCGATCTAAATGTTCAGTAACACGCTGAATCGTGTTATCAATAGTATTACTTAAAATAGTTAGGTAAGATCCCTTCTTAGCGGTTTCAATAGCGATTTGTAAACAAGCTGTACTCTTATTGTTTACAATGATTTCTTTATCAGGATCAACCTCTCTAATACCTTTGATCAGCAAATCAACCAATTCCTGCTGTTGCCTGCCGCGGAGATATTTCTCCTGACAAACGTAGATCTTATCAAACATCTGTGCAGAAATGCGGGCGGTTTCGATAATATCCTCATCTCTTCTATCCCCGGTTGCCGAAATAATGCCTACCTGTTCTGTAGCCTCAACGCCCTGTAAGAAACCTTTTACACCATTAAATCCATCAGGATTATGCGCAAAATCCACCAGTACTTTGAAATCTTTGAACCTGAAAATATTCATCCTGCCTGGCGTATGTGCTGCTGAAGGAATAAAGGTTTCTAATGATAAACGGATATCTTCAGGTTTATAGCCCCATAAATAGGCTGCTAACGTTGCTGCAAGAACATTCTGGATCATAAAGTTTACGGAACCACCAAAGGTTAAAGGAATATGGGTGGCTTTATCTACCCTTAATTTCCAGTCGCCGGTTTTGATGGTGATGTATCCATTTTCATAAATGGCAGCAATACCGCCTTTTCTACAATGTTCTTTCACTACAGGATTGTTCTCATCCATGCTGAAGTAAGCAACATTACAACGTGCATCTTTAGCAATGCGCACGCAATAACCATTGTCGGCATTCAATACAGCCCAACCTTTGCGGCGCACCGCACCAATTACAACGGCTTTAACCCGGGTTAAATCATCAAGATTGTGAATATCAGAAATACCCAGGTGATCTTCCTGGATGTTGGTAACCACGCCAATGTCGCAGGCATTAAAGCCTAATCCAGCCCTTAAAATTCCGCCACGGGCAGTTTCCAATACGGCAAACTCTACTGTTGGGTCTTTTAAAATAAACTCTGCGCTTACCGGTCCGGTGGTATCGCCTTTCATCAGCATGGTGTTGTGCACATAAACGCCATCGCTGGTGGTAAAACCTACACGTTTACCGTTGCTTCTGATAATGTGTGCAATTAAACGGGTAGTGGTAGTTTTCCCGTTAGTTCCGGTTACGGCGATAATTGGAATCTGCGATAATTTTCCCTGTGGATAAAGCATATCAATCACTGGTGCCGCAACGTTTCTTGGCAAGCCTTCGCTCGGCGCCAGGTGCATCCTGAAACCAGGAGCAGCATTAACTTCTAACACCACACCGCCATTTTCAGTTAGGGGTTGGGTAAGGTTCTGTGCCATGATATCAATACCACAGATATCCAATCCAATCACCCTCGAAATCCTTTCACAGATAAAAATATTCTGTGGATGAACAATGTCTGTTACATCAATCGATGTTCCTCCTGTACTTAAATTGGCGGTCGATTTTAAATAAACCACTTCTCCTTTTTCCGGAATGGTTTCTAAGGTATATTCTTTTTTGGCTAATAAATCCAAAGTATCACGATCGACAGCTATTTCTGTTAACACGTTCTCATGGCCATAACCACGGCGTGGATCTTCATTCTCTTGATCAATTAATTCCTGAATGGTGTGGATACCGTTTCCTTTTACATGAGCCGGATCACGTTGTGCCGCGGCAACCACTTTATGGTCGATTACCAGAACCCGGAAGTCAAATCCGGTAATGAATTTTTCTATAATAACCCTTCTCGAATAAGTTTTAGCATATTCAAAAGCAGCCACAGCATCTTCCATTGTTTTCACGTTAATGGTTGCACCTTTACCGTGGTTGCCATCAAGTGGTTTAAAAACTAAAGGAAATCCAACCTTTTTAACAGATGCTTCAAGATCGTCAGGATTTGAAATGGTTACCCCTGAGGCTACCGGAATAGCAGCTTCGGTTAGCAAACGTTTCGTTTCTTCCTTATTACTGGCAATATCTACAGCAATGCTACTGGTCTTTTCGGTCATGGTGGCCCTAAACCGCACCTGATTTTTACCATACCCCAATTGCACTAATGAACTTTTGTTCAATCTTATCCATGGAATGCTTCTTTTTACCGCTTCTTCTACAATCGAACCTGTACTTGGTCCTAAGGCTTCCAGCTCACGTATTTCCTTCATCCTGCGGATATCGTGTTCTAAATCGTACTCTTCATTATTAATCAAAGCCTCGGCAATTCTCACCGCAGCTTCTGCCGAGTAAACACCTACTTTCTCCTCCAGGTAACTGAAAACCACATTATAAATGCCTTCAGTTTTGGTCATTCGCGTTCTGCCAAAACCAGTTTCCATACCGGCGAGTGTCTGAATTTCGAGCGCAATGTGTTCAATCACGTGTCCCATCCAGGTTCCTTCTTTCACTCTTGTAAAAAAGCCACCCTCAACACCTTTTGAGCAACGGTGGGTAAACATGCTAGGCAACAGTTTCTCCATCCTTTCGCTAAATCCTTCTATTACGTTTGTAGGTTTTTGCTCTAAATCTTCTAAATCCAGTCGCATCTGGATCAATTTCTTCCGGCTAATAGACCATATGTTTGGTCCTCTTAATACTTGTACATTTAATATCTTCATGCAATGTTTTGTTCGTTTTTTATGTTAAAGAAGGATTTAGGATCGCTCTTTATACTCAATTTTAAGAATGAAATTGATGACTGTAAATTATGCATTTATTTTGAAAATAGACGCTCCATTTAGCTAAATCAATTTTAATGCGTATTTGTTTTATTTTCAAGTACAATCCTGTTAATTATAGGTTGTAAAATTTTAACTTTTGTTAATAAATTGAATATTCTTTACAAAAAAAGTCGTGTTTTTTATCTTAAGCCTATATATTTGGGTTTTTTGATACAGTTATAATACACAAAGAATGGTTCCGAAAGGTAAACTCATCATCATTGGTGGCGCAATAAACACAGGTAGCTTCGCAGAAACGCAATTTGGACTACCTGAAAATATGAATTTTTTTGAGCGTGGAATTTTAAAACGGATTACTACGGAATCATTAAGAGATACGCAATCTCGTTTCGAGATTATCACCACGGCATCATTAATGCCTGAAAAAGTGGGTGAAGAATATATTAAAGCATATGCACAATTAGATGTGCATAATGTTGGTGTTCTTAACATTTCCAACCGCGAAGAAGCCAATTCTGATGAAAATTATGAGCGAATTAAAGCTGCAGAGGTAATTATTTTTACAGGTGGAGATCAGCTCCGTCTTTCTTCAATCTTTGGCGGAACAAAAATACATCAGATCCTATTAGATAAGTATAGAAACGAACCGGTGGTCATTGCTGGTACTTCGGCCGGGGCCGCTGCCAGTTCTAAAAACATGATTTATCAGGGTAGCAGCAAAGATGCTCTACTTAAAGGCGAAGTTAAAATTACAGGTGGATTGGGCTTTATTGACGATGTTATTGTAGATACGCATTTTGTTCAGCGCGGAAGAATCGGTCGCTTATTATATGCAGCGGCCAGTAATCCCGGTATTTTAGGGATCGGTCTTGGTGAAGATACCGGGCTTTTTATCTCTGATGGCCATACAATGGAGGCGATTGGCTCTGGCATGGTAATTTTAGTGGATGGCCGCACAATGGCCGATACCAATCTAACCGATGTAGAAATGGGGCAACCTGTCTCCATTAAAAACATGGTGGTACACGTGATGTGCGATGGCGACGTTTATGATTTAACAGACCATAGCTTAGTGATCCATCATCCGAAGGTTGTTCCAATAGCATAAAAGGTTTAAGGTAAGGGATTTAGGGTGTAAGGTTTAAATCTCATATCTTGATACTTCTATCTCAATACTTGATACTAACATCTCGACACTAGAAAATGAAACTAATCATACATGGCGGCTTCTTCAGCGAATCGTCCACCAACCAGGAAACGAAAAAGGCCAAACAAGATGCTTTGACTTCGATTGTTACGCTCGGACACGAGTATCTAAAAACACATACTGCTTTAGAAACCGTTGTTTATACTGTTGCACTGTTAGAAGATAATGAGCTGTTTAATGCAGGTATCGGTTCGCAAATTCAAAGTGATGGAAAAGTGAGATTGAGCGCAGCGCTAATGGATGGTAAAACTGAAAAGTTTAGTGGAGTAATTAATGTTGAAGATGTTAAAAATCCTATACAGATTGCGCAGAACCTATTAATACATGATGACCGGGTGCTTAGTGGCGATGGTGCGCGGCAATTTGCAAGAACAAATGGATTTGAATATTTCAATCCGATTACCCCACAGCGCCAATCAGAATACGAAGCTAAATTAAACCAAAAGAATAAAAAAGGGACAGTAGGCTGTGTAGCACTCGATGCAGATGGAAATTTAGCAGCAGCAACCTCTACAGGTGGAAAAGGATTCGAAATTCCTTGCCGGGTAAGCGATTCTGCAACCGTGGCAGGCAACTATGCCAACCAATATGCGGGTATTTCCTGTACCGGAGTAGGCGAAGATATTGTAAGCGGTGCCCTGGCCGCAAAAATTGTAACCCGCGTTACAGATGGCTTCTCTTTAAAGGAAGCGTCAGATAAATCTTTTGCTGAGCTTAAAGCTTTTGATGGCTTTGCGGGCATTGTAGGCATTTCTGCTGCAGGCGAAATATACCATTGCGACTCTCATCCATATATGGTTTGGGCATCTTTTGATGTTAATTTACAGGTATTTAGCTGAAATTAGATTTAAAGTATTATTTTTGTTGCATGACCAAAATTGTATTGGCTTTAATTGGCCTTTTTGCATCATTACAACTACAAGCTCAAAATACAGATAAATCTGAGATCCAGGAACCTAATGGTAGTGCTATAAACATAGCAGTATCTAAATTTGATTTGGAGGATGGGAATTCTTTTTTTGAGGAAGCAGAAGATTTTGAACGCAAAGGAGATTACAATGAAGCCCTCACCTTATTTGGCAAAGCAGCTTTCGAATACAATGCCGTAAAAAACTTCAATAGGTACGGACAGGCTATTATCAAAATGAGCAGTATGCATTATCAACTTGGCCGTTTTACTGATGCGGAGCAGATTCTCTTAAACGTTGCCCTAAAAAATTATTCTAAAACTGGAAACAGAGCAGGAGTAATGAACACCTATAACCTTTTAGGCAAAGTTTATTTGGCCAATACCAAATACACCCAATCAATGTGGTTCTACACCCAGCAAGGCATTCTCGCAAAACAATTAAAAAGCAACAATGCTTATATCGAATCTATTTTGGGTATTGTTCAGGTTAAAATTAAAAAGAAAGATTTTACGCTCGCGCTCAGAGATCTGAAATCAGCTGAATGGCTGGCCAACTCTATTAAAACTAACCAGTATAAAACACAGATCAAAGATGCCAGGGAAATGATTGCCAGCAAGACTACTGGTAAAAAGACAAATCCAAGCTAATTTAGACACCTATTTTCTATAAACTTCACACATTAACCGTAATATAACCTAAAAGGTCTGTAATAGATCAAATTTGGAGTCTGGTTAAAACAAAAAATAACGCTCAACGTTCTACATAAGAAATTGTTAAATAAAAAGCTTTTA
>Ga0065714_10064615_pt1 | contig 28651 bp, 28 predicted proteins | sample MisRhiReplicate2_FD_59101 | JGI IMG/M metagenome (GOLD analysis project Ga0065714, IMG submission 59101) | Miscanthus rhizosphere microbial communities from Kellogg Biological Station, MSU, sample Rhizosphere Soil Replicate 2: eDNA_1 v2... | ecosystem: Host-associated > Plants > Roots >... | reverse complement strand
CAAATATAGCATACCAGTTTTTATTTTATTAAGCGGTGTACTGGCACTGAGTTCATGTAAAAAGGATTTTCTGGATGTTACTGCAACAGACCGGATCCCAACGAATACGTTGGAAACAGATACCGCGGTATTTGAAGCTTTTGTTACCAATAGTTACATTGGAACAAGGCTACAGGACAAAGAAGCAGATGGAACCAATCCCGGATTTGGACGTGGCTTCGAATATAGCATGTGGAGTTCATTGACTGATGAGTCCATCTACAATAATGATGACAATACCTGGCTGGTGCAAAGAGGACAGCTGGCTCCGGAAAACCTGGGCGCACTTGGTGTATTGTGGGGCAGAAGTTACCGTGGCATTCGTGAGTGCAACTATGCCCTAAAGGTTCTCTCGACCATACAAATGAGTGCAGCCCGTAAAATCAGGCTGGAAGGTGAGCTAAAATTCATCAGAGCATTCCGTTATCAGGATCTGATCCGTAACTATGGAAAGGTAGTGCTTATGGGAGATCAGGTGCTTGGTCTAACAGATAACCTCCAGGACCCCGCATTATTCAAGCGTTCAACCATTAAAGAGGGTATTGATTATGTGGTGGCACAGCTTGATGACGCTGCTGCTAAATTGCCATTGAATAATGACAATGCATGGCTATTGGGCAGGGCTACCAAAGGTGCAGCATTGGCATTAAAATCAAGGTTATTGCTATATGCTGCCAGTCCTTTATATGAAGCTGCAGGTACCTGGCAAGCTGCTGTAACTGCAGCGCAACAGGTCATTAGCCTTAACAAATATGGTATCTATCAGGGCGGTTATGGTAATATGTTCCTGATTAACGAAAGTAATGAAGCCATATTTGAACGCGTTTATACCAAGAACGCTAATCACACCCACCTAGAAATCGCTAACGGACCTAACGGTTATGGCGGTTGGGCTGGAAATACACCTACGCAGAACCTGGTAGACGTTTATGACCTGACCAATGGCTTGCCGGCAAATACCAATAACCCATTATACAATCCGGCAAAACCTTATGAAAACCGTGATCCGCGTTTTAAAGCAACCATTTTGTATAATGGAGCAGCCTACCGCGAACGTAATATAGAAACGTTTATACCCGGTGGAAAGGATAGTAGAGATGGAAATGACAACTGGAATACCACAAAAACCGGTTATTATCTTAAAAAATTTATGAACGATGCCTATCCTTTGCAAAATCCATGGGGTAATGCCGGTTTTCAGCCCTGGATTTATATCAGGTATGCAGAAGTTCTGCTTAATTTTGCTGAAGCAGCAAATGAGGCCTACGGTCCTGACGCTGTACCTGCCGGATCAACCTTTTCCGCCCGTCAGGCCATCAATATGATCAGGTCAAGAGCTAGTGTAAATATGCCCGACCTTGCAGCTGGAATGGCCCAGACCGATATGCGTACAGCCATCAGACACGAACGTCAGATAGAACTTGCGTTTGAAGAACATCGTTTCTATGATGTCAGAAGATGGAAGATAGCAGATGTAACGGAAAATCTAGCTTCAAGAGGGGTGGTCATCACCAAAAACAATGATGGAACTTTTACTTTTACCTCCAAGATAGCACTAGATGGCCGTAAGTTCGAGACTAAACATTATTGGTTACCAATTCCACGAGCTGAAATTCTTGCCTCTGGCAACCAGTTGCAGCAAAATCCGCATTATTAACTCAATTTAATGAATGTCGGAAGCACGAGCTGTTTACCGGCATTCATTAATATATTTCAATATTTAACTCTAATTCATCTGATATGCATGACCGGCTTTTTTTGAAGTGTATTATTTGTGTTTTGTTCCTCAGTTCAAATCTAGCACGTGCACAAGAGGTCAACTTGATTAAAGCGGACATAGACACCGAACATCCGGAACAGATTATTGAGGGGTTTGGTGCTTCAGATGCCTGGTCATGTCAGTTTGCTGGCTTGTGGCCGGAGGATAAAAGGGCAAAAATGGCTGATCTGCTATTTAGCACTAAAATGGATAAGGCTGGTCAGCCAATTGGCATAGGATTAAATTTTTGGCGATTTGGAATTGGCGCGGGTAGTGCCGAACAAGGGAAAGAAAGTAATATTGCTGATCCCTGGCGCAGACAGGCTTCCTTTCTGAAACTCGATGGGACCTATAACGATCAGGCAATGTCCGGAAATCTTTGGTTTTTAAATGCAGCCAAAACGCGTGGGGTAAAGAATTTTGTTGGCTTTATTAACAGTCCGCATGTAAGGTTTACCTTAAATAAAAAGGCTTACTCTTCCGATGGTCTTTGCAATCTGGATTTTGACAAACTGGATGCATTTTGTGAAGATATTACAAAGCAAATTAAATTGATAAAGGAGAAGATGGGGATCGAGCTTAACAATATAAGTCCGATAAATGAACCCCAATGGAAATGGAATGAACACAGCCAGGAAGGCTGTCCTTATACCAATACTGAGATTGTCAGGTTGGTTAATGCATTATCCAAAGCTCTGGCTGTACATGGGCTAGCTACAAAAATTCAGCTTGCAGAAGCCGGACAGTTAGATTTTCTGTACGATAATGCGAATTCTCTAAAAGGATATCAGGTGAATAGTTTCTTTAACCCCTCATCGGAAAATTATATTGGTGGTCTCGGAAATGTAGATAAGTCAATATCTGGACATAGTTATTTTACGACCAGTCCAGAACAGCGTGCCATCAAAATTCGGTCTTCTGTGGCAGCAGAAGTAGCCAAAATTAAGGGACTGCGATATTGGATGTCAGAGTACTGCATTCTGGGAGATAGTTTGATGAAGGGAGAGGGCAGAGATTTAACGATAGATCCGGCTTTGTTCATTGCAAAGGTCATTCATAATGATCTTTCTGTTTCCAACGCCAGTACCTGGCAATGGTGGCTGAGTATATCTCCAAATGATTATAAAGATGGCTTAATTTATATCGATAAAAAACAGGTAAATGGAAATGTATATGAAAGTAAGATGCTTTGGGTATTGGGAAATTACAGCAGGTTTATCCCCGCTGGCAGCGTAAGGGTTCCTGTGCACTGCAATGCAGACAATGATGTTCTGATATCTTCTTACATCCATAAAGGAAAGCTAATTACGGTGGTGGTTAACACACGCGCTAAGGATGTAATCGTCTCACTATCTTGTAAAGGAAGAAAGTTTAAAAAGGCAATAGCCTATACCACCTCTTCAGCCTTGAATCTGTCTCCTTCATATAGTGATACGAACGAGATTAATGTACCTGCCAGATCAGTAAAAACAATAATTAACGATTAGCTTGACCTTGTCCGAATACCAAGGATATGCCATTTCCAATGGACACTAAAATAATAAGTTACCTGTAAAAACTATAAAATTTATTTAATGAAAATATTGAATTTAATTTACTTGTCGGCAGTACTACTGTTACTAAATAGTTGCGGTAAAAACAATGCAACACATACTTTTGAACTTGGTGATCAGGACTTTCTGCTCGACGGAAAACCTTTTCAGATTGTGTCTGGTGAAATCCATTATCCCCGCGTACCGAGAGCGGCATGGAGGGACCGGATGAAAATGGCAAAAGCCATGGGCCTCAATACCATAGGGACTTATGTATTCTGGAATGCACATGAACCTGAAAAGGATAAGTTTGACTTTTCAGGCAACAATGATATTGCTGAATTTGTCAAGATTGCGCAGCAAGAGGGCTTGTGGGTGATATTGCGACCTAGTCCTTATGTATGTGCAGAATGGGAATTTGGAGGTTATCCGTACTGGCTTCAAAATGAGCAAGGTATGAAGGTACGGAGCAGGGAAAAACAGTACCTGGAGGAATACCGAAAATACATAGATGAGGTGGGCAAACAACTTGCTCCGCTACAGGTTAATCATGGTGGAAATGTAATCATGGTGCAAATTGAAAATGAATATGGTTCCTATGGTTCCGACAAGGAATACTTAAGTATAAATCGACAGATGTTCATTGATGCTGGCTTCGATGGACTTCTGTATACCTGCGATCCTCAGAAAGATATTAAAAAAGGCCACCTTCCAGGAACATTACCCGCAATTAACGGACAGGATAATCCTGTAATCGTAAAAAAGGTTATTCGGGAATTAAATGATGGTAAAGGTCCGTTTTTAATTGCGGAGTGGTATCCGGCCTGGTTTGACTGGTGGGGTACACCACATCATAAAGTTCCGGCCGAACAGTATACAGGAAAACTTGACTCCGTTCTTGAAGCAGGTATCTCTATCAATATGTATATGTTCCATGGTGGCAGTACACGGGCTTTCATGAATGGGGCAAATTTTAGGGATAGTGTACCATATGAACCTCAGATCAGTAGTTATGATTACGATGCACCACTGGACGAAGCAGGAAATGCCACCGAAAAGTTTATGAAATTCAGGAGTGTTATAGCAAAGCACTTGCCCAGGGGCATTAAACTACCCGCTGTTCCCGCTGCGAAACCTGCAGTAGCGCTTGAAACTATCAGTTTTTCCCATGAGGCCAGCATTTATAATTACCTGGAAAAATCAAAGCACAGCGACCAGCCACTGACCTTTGAAGATATGAACCAGGCGTATGGATATGTGCTTTATCGCACAGTTATCAGTGGGGGAAAGCAGGGTATGTTAAAAATAGATGGTTTGAAGGATTATGGCTTGATCTATGTAAACGGTAAAAGACAAGGTATTTTGGACAGGAGATTGAATCAAGATAGTCTGAAGGTAGATTTACCTCCAGGTAAGGTTACGCTTGACATATTAGTAGAAAATATGGGAAGGATTAATTTCGGGCCATTTTTACTTCAGAACAAAAAAGGGATTACCGGTAAGGTCACCTTAGCTGGGTCGTTATTAAAATCGTGGGATATGTTTTCGTTACCTTTTGAAACACAGCCCTTAGAGAAGATTGGGAGCAAAGCAACTAAACAGGATGTGCCGATGTTGAAGTTTGCGGAATTTGAACTTCAAAATCTACAGGATACTTATCTGGATATGAGAAAATGGGGTAAAGGTGTGGTTTGGGTTAACGGCCATAATCTCGGTAAATACTGGAGTATAGGTCCACAACAAACCATTTATCTGCCCGCAGAGTGGTTGAAAAAAGGTAAAAATCGGTTAGTAGTACTTGATTTGTACAAGCATGATCAGCAATTCCTGACAAGTCTCGCTAAACCGATTCTGGATCAGGTTATTACCAGATGATAACCATAGCTTTTTGCATAATGACTGTCAGAAAACACACAATCATAGCTTTGTTACTTGCTATACCCTTTTGGTTTAGCTGTACAAAGAAAAATGGGACCCCAGAGGTAGTTCGCGAAGAAATAGCAGCAAAGCCTGTAGTGATGGCTGGGGTGAACTGGGCTGATGCAAGAGATAATTTTATTGACGGATGGATTATTCCATCCGGACTTGAAGCTGATGATGACTACAACACTGTGTCTGCCAAAGCAGATGCGGTATTGAAAGGTTTTGCAGCTAATATGGTTGGCGTAAATACAGTCAGATTGCCGATAAATCCACCTAGTGTATTGGAAGGGTGGTGGACAAGCTACGCAGGAGCTATCGACCAGGCATTAAAAAATAACTTTAAGGTTATTTTATGCTGCTGGGAGCGTGCCTCATCAAAAGACGGATTAGTCGACGATCCGACCACATTCTGGTTAATGTGGCAAGTTGTCGTAAACAAATATCAAAATAATCCAGACGTATACTTTGAAATTTTTAATGAACCCCATGGTTATTCTTTAGTGCAGCTTACCTCAGTTTATGAAGAATGGTTAACTAGATATCCTAGTGTACCTCATCAGAGAGTTTTGCTTAGTGGAACAGGTTACTCGGAAAATATTGTTGGAATAGGAGCTGATAGTCGTTTTACCAACTGCTTGCTTGCCCTACATAATTACGCTTTCTGGGCAACAAGGTCTTTAGAAGGGTGGGAGCAAAGCTGGAGGATGGCTTACGGAAGTTATGCCGACAGAACCATCGTTACCGAATATGGAGCAGGGATGACCACAGGCAAAAATTATACCGGTACAATTGGAGGCGATAACGAAATTGCATATATCGTCGGTTCTACCAATCTCTTTAGAATAAATGGCATCTCTAATGTTTATTGGCCAGGTTTGCGTGATGGAGATAGCTACAGCATCCAGACCAGAACAGGAAGCGGGAATAACATCATTTTGGAAACGACAAACAAATCCGGGCTTTCCCATATACGTTATGGCTGGGGTCTCTGAATTTTGACCGGTGAATATGTTTTATCTGGAGGGAGATGATCTTATTCAGTTGTTTTCGTTGAGATTTCGAAGTGGGTGATGACCTTATTCTGAAATGCCTTGACTAGTCATTCCGTGAAAATTTGACGACTCATAAAATGCCTTTGAAATATTAAGGGTTTTGATTCTTATATAATTCTGCTAATTCACGGAGTTGGTCTAATTATAACGGAATCGGATGGTCTGAGTTAACGGAGTCCCTACTCAATTCACTGATTAAAACAGAAATCAGAAGGGAAATGGTTCTAGAAACGCCCAGTTGGTTGCCAGTAATTCCGACATATAGGAAGTTAAAATTTAGGTTATAATAGTAGGGTGATATTTCACTAAGATTTGTTTTTGAATTGCGATATAATGTTGCTATTTTAGTAGTAATTAATGAGAAGTTATTTTACATTTTTGCTATTGAAAAGTAGGTGTTAAATGAGTGAAATGGATTGATCCATTTTGATTTGAAATGATACAGACCCAAATTTACACCCCTGATATTTCAGAATTCATACCAGATTACGGATAAGAACCCGATACTAAGAGACAACTGCAATAAGTTCTTGCTTCGATAATCCGGGAATATTAAAGTTGTTTGCAGGCATCTGTTTAAGATTGATACTTTAAAAATCGGTTATATTCCTGAAGAAAAGTTTGATTTAGATCATTCTTTTGCCTGATTCCTGCTTAGGCAGTTTTTACCCCAAAAAGGTAACCAACTAAGGCGGTCATGAACATGGCTATAGTTCCCCAAAAGCAAATCCTCAGCACAGCTTTTCCTTGATTTGAACCACCTGCTTTTGCCGCTACCAATGCCGATAGTGCTAAAAATAGAATAGAAAAGCCATATTGGTAAATGACCATTAATTTTATTGGCGCAAATATGGAAACCAGTAATGGGAGCAGGCCTCCTATAATGAAAGAAGCTGCTGAGGCTAATGCAGCTTGCATGGGTTTTGCCTGGGTGATTTCATTGATGCCCAGTTCATCTTTGGCATGTGCTCCAAGGGCATCGTGGGCAGTGAGTTGAATTGCAACCTGCATGGCCAAATTTTCATCAAGCCCTCTGTGTTGATAGATATTGGCCAATTCCCGTAATTCCAGGTCAGGTGTATTTTCCAGTTCCCCTTTTTCTCTGTTCAGATCAGCCACTTCAATGTCAGACTGGGAACTTACCGAAACATATTCTCCGGCTGCCATAGATAATGCACCGGCAACCAATCCTGCCACTGCAGCAAGCACGATTGGCTCACGTGTAGTGCTGGCTGCAGCAATTCCTATAGCTAGACTAGTGGTAGAAAGGATGCCGTCATTCGCACCTAGAACTGCAGCTCTTAACCAACCGCTTCTGGTGGTGTAGTGTTCTTCAATTTCCATACAATGTTTTACCTCCGTTGATCATGTTTGATACAATACCTTTGCCTTTTTTTCTTTCAGCCAGCAGTACACCAATAATATGTACTATAATAAAGGTAAGAATCAAATACATACAAAAGCCATGAAAATCTCTGATGGTGTGGCTTGTCGCTTTGCTGATACCCAGACAACCCGAAATATTTCATTTTTGATAAAAATCTCAATAGTTAGAACCTCTAAATATGTTGAATTAAAGTTGATTTAGATTGATACGGAATTGTATAAATTTTAAAAATAGACCTACTGCAAAAGGAGGATATTCGGCAGGAAAGATTCTTGATCAATTCTTCATTTTTGCGAGCTTTTCCAAATCGAGTACCGTGATGGTTATTCCATTGCGTTCAATTAATTTTTCATCACGGAAATCTGAAAGAGTTCTGCTTACCGTTTCGGCAGCCATGCAGGCCATGGCAGCTAAGTCTTCCCGGGTAATGCTGAAAAAGTCTTTTTTTACAATTTCCTGGTGATACAGACGAAGAATGGCGCCAGCCATTTTCTTTCTGACTGAATCATAAGCCAGTTGTAGTAGTTGTTCTTCTTTTTCCCGGTTATCATCGGATAAAAGATGAATGAACTTTTTCGCTACTTCGGGATAAAGGCTGATGATTTTTTCTAGTTCTTCCAGAGGAATCAGGCAAAGTATAGAGTCTTCTATTGTGGTAGCTGTATCAGTATAGGTACTTTTACTGAATATGGCATTAATACCAAGGTAATCTCCTGCGTTATACATACCGGTCATGAGTTCACGACCATCCTGTGAAAGTTTGATGGTTTTAACCTTACCTTGGATGATCAGGTACAAGCCTTTGCCATGATCTCCTTCATAGTAAAGCACTTGGTTTTTCCGGAATTCACGGTTTTTATGGCCTGCTATGATCTTGGCAAATTCCGCCAGCCCGTCTGTTTTGGAAACCAGGACTTTGAACTCTTCAGTGGTGTTTTTATTTTGAAGTTGGAGATAGGCTTTTTTTCTCAGTCTGACATCAATGGCATTAAGTAACTCAATGTCATCAAAAGGTTTGGTCAGGTAATCATCGGCACCCATCTCCATTCCTTTGCGCAGGTCGTTGTGCTCAGCTTTGGCTGTTAAAAAAATAAAGGGAATGGAGGCAGTCTCTGGATATTTGTTGAGCATGTACAATACCCCATATCCGTCAAGTTCAGGCATCATAATGTCACAGAGAATGATGTCGGGAAGATGTTTTAAAGCCATTTCTACGCCAATCTTGCCATTGTCAGCTTCAAAAACAATGTATTTGGCCATTTCAAGGATCTCAATGATATTTCCTCTTATGGCGTCGTGATCTTCAATAATCAGTATTTTCTTGTTCATGATTGTGGAAATGTGAGGGTAAAAAGTGTACCCCGATTAATTCTGCTTTTGAAATCTACTTTGCCATTCATCAGATCGGTATACCTGGAAAGTATACTTAATCCAAGTCCGTTACCAGAGATCTTTCCAGTATTGTGGGCACGGAAAAATGGTTCACAAAGATGTTTCTGGTCTTCAAGAGGTATCCCGATGCCATTGTCACAAATTCTGATGGTGCAGGTGTTTTCATTGATTTTGGTGTAGAATTGGATGGAACTTTCTTCACCAGAGTATTTTATAGCGTTATCAATGAGTATAACGATACAGTTTTTTAACAAAGTCTGATCTAGCGTGATCATCAATTCCGAGCCTCTATGCACAAAAACTATTTTCTGTCTCTCCTTTAAAGCGATCTGCATGTCTTCAGTAATTTCCTTGGCGAATTCAGCCAAATTAAAATGGCTGAATTTGGCCTGTACTTTCCCGGTGTCCAGTTTTTCCAATGAAAGGAAATCATTCAGGATTGCAGTAACGTTCAGTACCGCATCTTTTATTTTGTCTACGTGTTTGCTAATATTGGGATTGTCAAAAGGAAGCGCATGACGCTCGATAAGTGATGCTGAAAGCTGTATCATACTCAAAGGTGTACGGAATTCATGGGAGGCAATAGAAACGAACCGACTTTTAAGCTTACCCAATTCCTGTTCTTTTGCCAAAGATAAGCTCAATTCCTGTTGTGTTTCTTCCAAGGTAAAGACTGTATTGTGTAAACTTTCAAGGGATAGGTTTAATTCTGCTTTGGTTTGCTCCAGGGTATCAACGGTTTCTTGAAGAGAAAGTGTGCGCTCTTGTACCTGATCTTCCAGTAAAGCTGCATAATCTTGGAGTTGCGACTCGGCCTCCTTTTCCCGGCTTAAGTCATGAATAAAACCAGCATAAATGATTCTTCCGGAATACCTGACTTCACTGACACCCAACCTAAAAGGAAACTGACTTCCATTTTTTCTCCTACCAGTCAATTCTCTTCCAATACCAATAATGCTTGCGTTACCAGTTTTTTTATAACGAAACAGGTAACCGTCGTGATATGCCTGGTCTGGTTGTGGCATTAGCATAGATATATTCCTTCCAAGCACTTCTTGTTCGGTATAGTTAAAAAGCTTGCAAGCAGAGGGGTTAATGGATTCAATTATTCCTTGGTCATCTATCGTGATCAGACCGTCTATCGCATTATCGATAATCGCTTTCAGCAAAACGGTATTTTCCATAAAATAGGGTTATAGATCAAACTAATCTATTCTATATCTACAATTTGTAGGTCATTTTGTTTTAATTACAGGGGAAGAGGATGGTAGTAATCGTTGATCTGATGACGAGCATCGTCTCTGGAGATGATTGGAATCATTTCTGATGTTGGTGATTACACAGACCTTTGGGCTTTACTCACTTGAAGTATTCTAAATACAATAACCATGTTTTATACAAATCATTTTTGGGGAATGGACATCATCTGGTTGGTCATGTTGGTGTGGATATTTCTTGTGCCCTACGATATTCCTGGCCAACAAAATAAGAAAGAGCGTCCACTGGATATTTTACAGAAAAGATTTGCCAGGGCGCAATTGATCTTAAGGAGTAAGAGCGAAATAAAGCTATTCTGACAAAAGATGATACCCCCCAATAGTATTGGTTATATAATTCAAATAAATAATCCACATCATGGCTATACAAACCGTTAACCCTTTTAATAATGAACTGATTAAAAGTTTTCAGGAAATGTCTCCGGAATTGGTTGCAGCTGAAATTTCTATTGCTGATGAAACTTTCCAAAGCTGGCGTATAACCACTTATGCGCAACGGGCAGATCTTTTATATGGTGTCGCAAAACTGATGCGCGGGCAAAAAGACGAACTGGCTAAGTTGATTACTTTGGAGATGGGTAAATTACTCGCCCAAAGTTATGGGGAGATTGCACTAAGTGCCGATATCATAGATTATTACGCTGTAAATGGGGAAGCCTTTCTAATTGACCAGAAGCTGGAAACGGAATTTGGTGAAGCTTATGTTAAGAGTACACCAATTGGTGTGCTGCTTGGGGTTGAGCCATGGAATTTTCCTTTTTACCAGGTAGTCCGTTTCGCTGCACCTAATATTATGGCAGGGAATGTGGTACTGGTTAAACATGCCTCGAATGTTCCCCAATGTGCACTAGCTATTCAGAAGTTGTTTCAGCAGGCCGGAGCGCCAAAGGGTTTGTATACCAATTTATTTGTAAGTGGATGCCGCATAGATGATGTGGTCGCAGACCCCAGGATTAAAGGTGTTGCGCTGACGGGGAGTGGAATTGCCGGGGCAAGTATTGCCGCTGCTGCAGGAAAATTTCTAAAGAAATCGGTACTTGAACTTGGCGGTAGCGATGCCTTCATTGTTTTGGAAGATGCGGATCTGGATAAAGCTGTGGAGTGGGCTGTTGTAGGAAGGATGAACAATACTGGACAGTGTTGTGTTGCTTCGAAAAGGATTATTGTAATGGAAACAATTGCTGACGAGTTTTTGGATAAGTTTAAGTCCAAACTGACAGGCCTAAAGGTTGGCGATCCAATGGATGAGGATACAGAATTAGGTCCTTTAAGCTCAGAAGGTGCAGTTATACAGTTGATTGAACAGGTACAACGAAGTGTGAGGGCTGGTGCAAAGGTATTGTTGGGCGGTAAACTGATTGACCGGAAAGGTGCATTTATTGAGGCTACCATTTTAGGTGATGTTAAACCTGGTATGGCTGCGTATCATGAAGAATTATTCGGGCCGGTGGCCTCGTTTTACAGGGTAAAAACTGAACAGGAGGCAATTGATCTGGCCAATGATTCACCTTTTGGTTTGGGTGGAAGTATTTTTACTAATGATATCGAACGGGGAAAACGCTTGGCTGAACAGATTGATAGCGGTATGGTATTTATCAATCATCCGACTTGGACCCAGCCTGATTTGCCTTTTGGCGGAACTAAGGGGTCCGGATATGGAAGGGAATTGTCTAGTCTTGGGATACAGGAATTTGTTAATAAGAAATTGATTCGGATCAGCAAATTAACCGATCCTTTTTAATTGCCCCTTGAGATGCTCAGACATTTTGGAACTAAAAGAACTTATATACATAACCTTAGAGTGGCTATTCTATTAAGTTTAGTGGCGGGCTTAGTAAATGCTGCCGGATTTTAAGGATTCTTTGCCTATAAGAAGGAATGGCTAATCCAGCCTTTCTTAAATCAGTCTGGGAAATCTGGCAGGATATTTTCTGTGAAAATGACTATCGTTAGATTTACTACAAAACTAAAAAACAAGGTTGGATTGGTTAATCGTTCACTGCGATTAGGCTGGAAGAAGGCAGAAGCACTTTGTTCATCCATCGTTCCATGATAGATATATAGTCCGATTACCGGCCTGTAAAATATATACACCAGTGCTCCTTATTTTTTACCTGTATCAAATTTTTGCATTTAATGACCTGCTAATTATTCACTGGTATTATTATTAAAGTTTTTTTAGAGTGTCTGATCATATCCTCTGCAACGCTGCCCAGCAGTAAATGAGGCAATCCTTTTCTGCCGTGCGTTCCCATAACAATGATATCAGCACCCCATTTCTCTGCTGTTTGAATAATCATTTTGTAAGGGACACCTTTTTCCACGAAGCTTTTGATTGGAATGCCTTTAAATATCTTTTCAATTACATTAACCTGATCGCGGTTTAAATTGTGTTCCATCATGTCGTCCCGTTCCTTGGTTGTGGGAGGATCTTCATCGGGTATACCATCAGGATCTATGATACTGATCAAAGCTATTTCTGAATTGAACTGTTTGGCCAGTTGTAGGCCACTGAGCGCAACAAGTTCCGAACTTGGGTTACTGTCAATTGCGATAAGGATTTTATGAAATTCCATTTGATCTGATTTTTTTATTATAATTTATGTTTGAAATCCAGGGCGTTATTTCCGCTGTGAAGTTTCCAACAATTCCTCTTGCTCTTTTTTCTTTTGGCGATCAAGTTTTTTAAAATATCCCCTGAATAGAAAATTGTGTTTTAAAGCTTCCATATTCTGATTGAATCCATCTGTCCCTTTTTGAAGATTTTCCATAGTAAGACTTATATTTTTGGCCATTAAGGAGTCCTTTAGTAAGCTATTGATAGGCCCATTTCCATGGGCCAGATCATAGTTTAAGTCTTTAACAATAGCATTCATTTGGCTGGTCATGGTATTGGCATTGACACCTGCAGCGCTAATTTGTACTATCGCATCCTTAAGTGTGGCGGCCATTAAAGTATCGGTCAACAAGAGACCGGCAGTTCCCTTGCCTTTTCTGATGTCGCTTACCAGACGGTTTAGTCCTAGTGTCATCTCATTGGCATTAGTGGTGGTTTTGTAAATGTTACCCAGAGATGCCTTCAAACTTATTCCGATGGCTTCATCGTTGATTAATCTTAAAATTGCACTGCCATCTATTCTCAAAACTGTGCCTTTTAAAACTTCTGAAATACTGGCTACATTTTTATTGGTCTGAGCTAACTTTTCAATGATTTCATCCATATTAGCTATGTTTTTTGTCTGTAGTAAATCGCCTTCGGTAACTCTTTGGCTAGTTCCTTTCACCGGGCTGATGTTCACCACTTTATTCCCCATGAGACCTTCAGTTCCTACAGCTGCTATTGCATTTTTATGAATAAATAATTTCACTTTACTGTTGATCTGCATGCTCACCTCGATGGTACTATCATTGATCAGTTCAATTTTTTTAACAGTTCCTGCCTGCAGGCCGGAAAAGAGTACATTGTTGCCTTCTGTTAAGCCATTTAAATTGGAGAACCTGACCTTCAGTTTGAAGTCATTCCCAAATATATTGCCGTTCTTACCAATGATAAAGAAGGCGAGTATTATCAGTACTAGTCCTGACAGTACAAATGCACCGAGTTTGATGTTATTTACTTTTTGATTTCCCATGCTGTTTTATTCGAAAAATTGTTTAATATTTTCATCAGTCGATTGTTTCAACTCTTCAAAGGTCCCCTTGGTGTAGCATTTTCCCTCTAGTAACAATACAACTAGGTCTGCCGTGTTTTTTACGCAGTTCATATCATGCGATATGATAATTGAAGAGGTATGATTCTTCTTTTGGAGTTTGAGGATCAGGTTTTCAATTTCCCTTGAGGTTACCGGATCCAGACCTGTTGTAGGTTCATCGTAAAGAATGATTTCTGGTCGTAAGATCATTGTTCTGGCCAGGGCGACACGCTTGAGCATTCCTCCTGATAACTCCGATGGCATCATATCCATGGTGTGCAGTAGGTCTACATTTTCCAAGGCCTCGTTAACCAGTCTTTCTACTTCTTCCCTGGTAATGTTAACCCAGTGCCTGAGTAAGGGAAATTCCAGGTTTTCACGGATGGTCATCGAATCGTAAAGTGCATTGCTTTGAAACAAAAAGCCGATTTTGGATCTGGCTTGATCCAATTCATCTTCATTCATACTGGATATATTTTCCTTAAAGACATGGATACTTCCGCTGTCAGATTCCAAGAGGCCAATGATACATTTGATTAATACTGATTTACCGGAGCCTGATTTTCCCAGTATGACTACATTGCTGCCTTTTTCTACCGTTAAATTAAATTCATCTAATATTTTTTTGTCCCCAAAAGCCTTAACCAAATCTTTAATGACAATTACCGGTTCTTTCGTAGCTGCTTCCATGATTTATTAATTAAGTCCCAATAATTCCGTGATCTGCACAGCCAGTAAGTCGATGATAAAGATCAGCACCGAGGATAATACTACCGCTGAATTGGCTGAAATTCCAACTCCCTGTGTGCCTTTGGTTGAATTAAATCCCTTGTAACAGCCTACAATACCAACTGCAAAACCGAAGAAAAAGGTTTTAATTATCGCAGGTAGCAAATCACTAAAATCCAGACTTTTAAAAACTTGTAGAAAGAACAGGTCAAAACTGGTTACTGATCTAATATTTACGCCTAGATAAGCACCAAACAGGGAAATTGCATCACCAAGAATGGTCAGTAGTGGCAGCATTAATGTTGTGGCTAAAACCCGTGTAGCGACCAGGTATTTAAAAGGTTTAATGCCGCTAACAGTCATGGCATCTATCTGCTCCGTTACTTTCATCGAACCCAGTTCTGCACCAATACTACTGCCAATCTTTCCTGCAAAAATCAAAGCTGTAATCACCGGACCAATTTCCCTCACAATTGCCAAACCAACCATAACTGGCAATTGCGATTCAACTCCATAGTCCACCAGGGATGGCCTTAATTGCATCGTAAGTACTAGCCCCATAATAAAGGCAGTGAGTCCGACTAAGGGTAATGACCGGTAGCCAATGATATAACATTGGTTAAAAAACTCTTTGTTCTCATATCTGGGTTTTGTTCCAACCGAAAAGAACCGCCCTGTAAAACGTGCTATATTTCCGGTTTCATCCAGAAAGTTTTTAAAGCGAATGGCTAATGACATATTTATAAAGGTAGCGGATATGGAAAGTGCCCACCATGACCATAATATCCAACTAAAATGATCCTAATCATCACGCCTGGTGACCGGGGTCATATAACAACCGGTAGGTACTATCCACTTTTGTATGGGTAGCTTATATGGCCTGTCAGATAAATAATGGATAAATGAAAAAGAAATTAAATGACCAGGTTTCAGCAGATGAAAATGAGTTCTTGAGTAAACTTCACACGATTGTAGCGGAAACCATTAAGGAAGAAGACCTCATTCTCAATAATCTGTTGCATCCGGTAAAAGATGTTCTTACCGGAGGTCAAAAGCTTTCAGACCGAGTAGCCCGTTTTGGGGGGAGCTGGAGATTTATTATTCTTTTTGGAATTATCCTGATCCTCTGGATCTTTTATAATGTTACTGTTATAAGTAGTAAAGCTTTTGACCCTTATCCTTTTATTCTTATGAACCTGGTGCTGTCGTGTATTGCTGCCCTTCAGGCACCTATCATTATGATGAGTCAAAATCGCAAGGAAGAAAAAGACCGGATGAGAAGTGAGAATGATTACCTGATCAACCTGAAGGCGGAGATGGGCATTCGCAGTTTACACCAGAAAATGGATTTATTGTTGGGCGAACAGGTTAAAAGATTATATGATCTGCAGGCAATCCAAATCAAAAAGTTGGATGAAGTCAGTGAAAAGCTGGATTTAAATCAAGGACTTTGATGATGCGCATCATTGTTGAGTTGACAGATAATCAGAATCTTTGATTATGAAAATTGTTGCTGTTATTTTATGCTGGATGACCATTTTATTTGGTTTAGTTCCTTTCACTTATGGTCAGGGCAATTCTATTTCAACTGAATTGTCTGAACAGTTGAGGGAGCCGAGCTGGCAATCCAAATTTTACTATCCTAAGTCTGTGAAACGTCTTTACCAACAAAATGGCTTTCAGCCGCTCTGGATCAAAAACAAAGAGGAGGCCAAACAAACCTGGGAAGCAATGATGCTGTTGGATTGCGTACTGCAATTTGGGTTGTCTCACGCCGACTATCATCCACGCGATTTGATGTATGATAAATTACGCACTATGATTAATGAACCTGGGGAAATTGGAATTGGAGCGCAGGCGCGCTTTGATATCCTCTTAACTGATGCCCTAATAACCTTAGTGAATCACCTTCATTATGGTAAGCTAAACCCATATTTTTCAAGGAAAAGGATAGATGGTCTAACTAAAGTTACTGAGTTCAATGCCGTAGTGGAACTTATAAAGGCGCGCCAGGAACCGGATTTTATGAATGCAATGTTAACCGCCCAGCCCAAATCAAAAGCCTATGCTGATTTGCAAAGCTACATGAGGCTCATCAAAGGACAATATGTGGGTGACTGCTATGAAACCCCTGAATCAGAGGTAAGAAAAATTGCCATAAATATGGAGCGTCTGCGTTGGGCAGAGTCTTATACAAAACAGACAGGACATAAAAAAGTGCCTTACCTAACTTGTGAGATAAAAGATGGGCTTCCTGTTTTTCATGAAGATATCCATCATCTCGATGAGCCTTTGGAGGCTGCGATGTATCCTGGCATTAAAAGTAAGCCATTAAAAAGTAAAGAAAGATCGCTTCCCGACATACGTATAAAAAAGGAATGATGAAAACTATATTAGTAACTACCGATTTTTCCGCACCGTCACAAACTGCGGCTCATTTTGCCATGTATCTGGCAAATAAAATGAAAGCGCGTGTGACTTTATGCCATGCCATTCAAATGTCCCCAGCTATAACTGTTGCCGCACAGGTTTCAGGCGGGTTGGAGAGCTATTCGGTTATTAAGGACGCAGCGGATGAACAAATTCGACTCCAGGCCTTAAGTTTGGCCGCTGATGAAGAAAAGGATACCAATAGTGGAACGCCAGATGTTGACTGTATTGTGGTTCCTGGTTCGGTTCCTGAGGTGGTAAACGATCTGGTTGAAAAGAAGGAAATATGCTTAGTGGTGATGGGGATGTTTGGTGCTGGAGCAATCAACAGAGTCCTTTTGGGAAGCAACAGTCAGAATCTCATCGATAGGGCAGTCTTTCCGGTTTTGCTGGTTCCTTTTAAAATGATCCCCGAAACTATTAACAAGATTGCTTTTGCCAGCGATTTAAGTGAGGGGGATATTGGACTGATCCATTCATTGGTGAGCTTTGCGCGTCCTTTTAATGCGGAAATTCTAATCGTTCACATCAGCGGGGCAAAAGCAGATCCACATCAGATATCCAGTTTCTTAAATGAGGTCACCTGTAAGGTCAACTACCCTAAAATATATTACCGTCATGTTGAGGATAAAGACATCAATCGTGGATTAAATTGGATTGCCGAAAATGGATTTATTGATGTATTTGCAATGGTTCATCGTAAAAAGAGTTTTCCTGATAACCTATTTAGTAGCAGTCATACTCAAAAACTCTCCAGGAGGATTGATATTCCACTACTGGTTTTTTCAGAAGATGAATGCCCGTTATTTTAATGAATCTGTCTGGTGCTTTATTTTTTTAGCCCATGTCTGAATGAGTAAATCTGAAATAATTTTCCTTAGCGGTCCTCATTCACGCTGGACTGAACTTAAGTTTACGATGGGAGTTATGATGGAAATGATTAAAGGATTCCGTGCACTTCATTTCATTGGTTCTTGCATCACAATTTTTGGATCCGCCCGTTTTAAAGAAAATCATCCTTATTATGAACTTACCCGACAAGCCGGTGCGGCATTTGCCCGTTGGGGGTTTACCATTCTTACCGGAGGTGGCCCAGGGTTAATGGAAGCGGCCAATCGTGGAGCTCAAGAAGCAGGTGGACGTTCTGTAGGTTGTAATATACAATCGCCCGTAGAACAAAACCCTAACTCATATCTGGATAAATGGATCTATCTGAAACACTTTTTTGTACGTAAAATTTTATTGGTTAAGTATTCTTTCGCATTTGTCGTCATGCCAGGAGGTTATGGGACACTGGATGAATTCTTTGAAGCCTCAATCTTGATTCAAACCCATACCATAAAGAATTTTCCGATAGTTATTTTTGGAAAACAATACCATCAGGAGCTCATTGCTCATGTTGATAATATGAAAAAGAATGCTACAATTGGTATGGATGATCCGCGTTTGTTTCTGGTTACAGACAGTATAGAAGAAGCCCTTGCTTGGATTGTTGAAAAAAGCATTAAACAATATGGGCTCCAACCAGAAAATAAAGTGAAACCATTCCGCTGGCTTTTTGAGCATAAGTGATGAGTGTCAGCGTTATCGATGATACACATCATGTCTTTAGTATATATTATTAATGAGATTTGAGTGTAATAAATCTACAACTTCCATTTCTGAACCTATGAAAACACTACTTTTATTAACTGATTTTTCAACCAATGGCAACCACTCGGCTGAATATGGCTATAACCTGGCGAAGGCTCTAAAAGCCAATGTCATCCTATGTAACGCGGTTACCATTCCTGCTCAGCTTTCTGAAGTGGGAGATATTGCCTGGCCATTAAGTGGATACGATGGCCTTATAGATGATAGTGATGAGGAGCTCAAAAAGTTAAAGAAACATTTTGAACATACGGATCGTAGTTCCGGTTTTCATCCACAAATCAGCAGCATCAACCAAACAGGGAGACTGGCAGATGTGGTGGAAAATGTGATGCTCAGTTGCAATGCGGACATCGTGGTAATGGGCACTCACCGAAAAGGAATTGCGCATTTTTTGATGGACAATAATTGCAGAAATATGATTAATGCAACCTCCTGTCCGCTGCTTTTGATTCCCCCTCAGGCCACTTTTTGTGACTTTGGTAAAATAGCCTTCGCTACAAATTTTGAATATCCACAGCGTGATTTTGAGGATATTTATAAGCTAATACCGATAGCCAGTGTATTTGGCTCGGATATTTTGGTAACCCATGTGCACCCTGCACATCCTCAAAGTGTGGATCATCAATATATAGCAGACGAATTGCTTAAGGGTGTTTTTAATAAAGCAAATTATCCGAATATTTTCTATAAATCTGTTGAAAATGAACATGCTGGGACGGGCCTGAATTTGTTTTGTGAAGACCAGCAGATTGGTTTATTGGTCATGGTACATCGTCCACATGACTTTATTGATGTTATTTTGAGCGGTAGTAATACGCAAAAAATGGCAGCAAAAATCACCATTCCATTACTTGTTTTACCAGAGGGCGACAAATCATAGCCGTAAACTAGACTAAAAAAATCTTTTTATATCATCGTCTTTGTCAGAATTCATTGTCGGCAGAACGGTGATAACTAATTCAACTGCGCGGACACCGTTAATACAAGTGGCTGCGCGCCATGCGGAAAATTTTTTTGATGAGGAATTTACAGTGCCTTTTAGCGTTACAATCCCGCCCTTAACCACTACATTCAGCATGGTAGGATTTAGAGTAGATTCAGCTAGCAAGGCTAATACTACTTCATTTCTAATTTCTTCATCAGTTTTCATGGTTGTGGTGATTTAACTAGGATTATTCTCAAATACCGGAAAGTTCAGTTTTATTATATTCAACAGATTTGATATTACCTTTAAAGTATTCGTAGTCGCCATTTTCTGTATGCCAGGTTGCACTAAACTTAGTGGGCAATCTGAGACCCTTTTTTAAGATGTAGTCGTTGGCAGTTGCCGTCCAGGGGGTCTTTTGATATTGATTATTTTTTTTGGTAAGATACCTGTCCTGTGTGATAAACCTTGTGCATTCACCATCCTTGTTAAAATGAAAAATCCCGCATGCCGAAATACCATTGTGTTGGATGGTTCCTTTTACACTTGTAGCATCAATAACTTCCCAAGTGATGTATTTTTGCAATGCATAATGTGGGATAATTATGGTTTCAGCTAGAATAGTCACCAGTTCTGCAGCGTTCATTTCTTTTCCTCTTGCGTTACTAATGGGGATCATTTTTAACAGCTTAACCAACATTTGGCCTTGTGCGTCTTTGTAAAGGTCAAGTGCCTCTAAGGGAAATAAGCCATATAATCTGATGTTCATGTATACCAACCTAACAGGTTCGCATAGAAAATTCAGTTGGTAACAGCGCATGGGACTCCAATTTGCTTGGGGGCTGAGTCTAAGTACGGTGTCATTCCATTTAATGTGGGCACATTCAATCTTTTCCCCTCCTGTATAGCCACAACGATGGAAAAATTTTTGCAGCAATTCTGGTAAAGTGTTAAAGTCGTTTGAAAGGGCAGGGGCTGCATATGCAGAATGTTGGCCTGCTGAATTGATTGCTTTTAAAAATGTGTGCCTAAGGTTTTCCATTAGAAACAGGTTTGATATTGATTATTTAAACCCTGAGAAATTCGAACTCAGGTACGATAACTACCGGACACCTGACTTTGCTTACCACAGCTTTGATTTCTGTCCCAAAAAGGAAATCATTATTGCTACGGGCTTTAAATCCACCCATAACCACCATTAGAACATTCTTTTTTTTATCAATGATGCTGCATACATTTTCCTCCACACTACCACTTTCACTCAGGTAGTCAATTTGAGGTTTGAAATTACTTACTGATGTCTTTATAGCACTTTTCAGACGAGTGACCTCTTTTTCCAGGTTTGATTTACTAGTTTCTGCTAATAGTGTGTAATCATTGATCTGGAGGGACTTAAATTCGGATACAGAAATATCGTATGAGTGAAACAATAGGACATTAGTTTTTAGCTGTGTAGCTAAAAATAGTGCGTAGTCTCCTGCATTTAATGCACTTTTTGTAAAATCGGTGAGTACAAGTATTGTTTTTGTGCGATTTGTATCATCGGTAGCTTCCATGCGACTTCCCTTCGTTTTAAGTAATGCCAGATTTTATTTGTGTGCTATGTGTTCTAGTGATTCATTTTTTGTTGCATGAAAATTCAGCAGTATGTCTTCCATCTCGTGTTTCAAATCCTGATGCTCTTCAATGAGACTTAACTTAATTTCCTGTATTGGTCCATAAGTTAATGGCTCTAGTCTTTTTAGCAAATTAACAACCTTGAGTTTTAGTTTTGACCGCTGTTGTTCCAAGGTACTGAACAGCATAAAGTGTTTTTTGTTAACTTCAGGTTCCAGAGGCTTCTGACTTAGATTTTTGATAATATCGGATTCATCACTAATGAATTGCAGATCAGCTGACCATTGTTTTGTGATCAGGTACAGTTCCTGTAATTCCGTGCGCAACGCATTGTCTTCTATTGTAGTAGTCATGATAATGATATTAGATTTACATACAAATATTCTGATAATTTGTCGTTGCAAACGTGATGGTTATCAGTCTTTTGAATGATATTCGTCATCAAGACGGCGGAAATTAATTAATTTATAAACAACGCGGTGGGTAAGCTTGAATTGAAATAGACGGTGTTTACCGATGAACAGATTTTACCTGAAATGATTCAGGTAAGACTGTCTTAAGAAATCCCTAAATTTTTGCAGAAAGCGTAACGCCATAAAAGCAAATTGATTTATTCATGGGCTGATAACTTTTTGAGGCTAATGTCCCCGTTTGGCATTTATCGGAAGCGATTTAATCAAGTTTACGGTAATCCAAATCAAAACAATTCCCATGGTAATAGCCAGAAAAAAAAGTATTGGGTTAGCATAGGGGAGTGGTTTAAATTCCATTGCCTCAAATCCTTGAAACATTAAAACAGTCTCTTGCAAAATTACACCAATTGAAAATATCAATACTCCGACTATGGAAAGATGTTTGCCTTGTTCTATTAGAACCTGATTGATATAAGCCAGGATAAAAAAAGAAATGATTCCAAGAAAAGACAGGTGTAAATAACCAATGACAATCGGCCTGAAACTAAAGGCATAATTACTTAAAAATGGAAATACAGAAAGTAGTTGCAAGACAATTTTACTTAGTTTATTGAATATCATCCTGATCATCGTTCCTTTGATTTGTATTATTTTTTCTACTATTTATAATTACAATAGTTCGGAGTTTATTGAACTCCTAGTGAGTCAGCCAGTAAAAAGAAAAACCATCTGGTTAAGTATCTTCTCAGGTTTATCTATTTCACTTTGTCTGGCCTTCTTTATAGGAGCGGGCATACCAATCTTGATTTACCATGCTGATGCAACCGGCTTTATGATGATAGTTACCGGGCTTTTTCTAACTATAGTCTTTGTCAGTATTGCCATGCTTGCCGCAGGTCGCACACGTGATAAAGCGAAAGGAATAGGGCTTTCTATTTTGCTATGGTTATATTTTTCCCTAATCTTTGATGCGCTGGTTTTGTTTTTTTATTTCAATTTCAAGATTATCCTCTGGAAACAATAATGGTTTTCTTAAGTTTTCTTAACCCTATAGATCTGGGGCGTATTCAAATATTGCTGCAAATGGATATTTCGGCCCTTATGGGCTATACAGGTGCAGTTTTTCGTGAATTTTTCGGAACCACTCTCGGGGTAATTATTTCGTTTATAGGATTGGCCTGTTGGATTATTGTTCCATTGATAATCTCCCTAAAGAAATTTAAAAAGAAAGATTTATAGGTATGGCACGATATAAAAGATGCATGTAGTAACTGTTAGTGCGCCATTTGGCTGCTAACTTGAAAACCCATACAGCTGAAGGTATTATCCGTGTATAGGTTTTACAATTGTAACTAGGTTTAGTGCTAAATTAAAAACTTTTAACTATAGTACTGGCCAAGTATTAGCGCCTTAAGCAGGATCCTCACTAAGGTAGGCCTTTCCTTGCTAACATTGACCACTACTCTGGCAAATCATAGATAATACGAATCGCTAATTAATTTGCAGACTCAATTCTTGTTCAAGTGCTATAGCTTTAGGAAACAATATGTTATTTTCAAGATGAATGTGCAAGTGCAAGTCATCTTCATATTCTTTTAGCACGGCAAAAGTGACTTTGTAGGTATTGCAGGCATCTACTGGAGTTATATAATCATTACTTAATGCCGCAATTTTTCTAAATCGTTTTCCCTCTACATCATGTTCTTCCATCATCATATGAATGGGATTTTCAACTGTTCCAAATTGGGCGCTAACAATGGCTTGGTTTTTCTGTTTTGAATTTGCTAAGCTTCTTATAAAGGGAAATAGGATCATTTCCTCTTTTCTCATGTGATTTGTTAATTCATCTGCTCCGGCAAAAAACTCATCTTTGATCTCTAATAATTCAGGATGTTGGGAGCCGTGAACTTTGCATATCTTTTCTAAATAAGGTTTTAATATTGGTATCTTTTCAGTCACATAGCAGTGATGTGTTTTTTCTATGTAATCTGCTAGCAAGTCAATCGGCCAGGATTGATAATTAATATCATTTCCAGTTTGCTGCTTACCAATTGCATTTAATTCCTTAATTAAATTTTCCGGAATTAAACCCTTCTTATTACAGGCATCCTCGATAGTTCGGTTTCCCTGGCAACAAAAATCAATACCATTGGATTGAAATACCGCTGCTTTTCGGTAATCTTGTGCTACTAATTCCCCGATTACGCTTTCTTCTGAAATTTTCATGATTGTAAAATTAATTTGTGTTTATCTGTATGCAATATTTACGCATGTATAACTACTTTTCATAGGAAACTTATGTTAGCGATTCCTTGAAAATACTATGATGTTGGCATTTATTGTGTTGAATCGGATTCAGGGGGGCTTATCCTGTGTTGGAATTACATTTTAACTGATGTTTGTTGGTCTGAAAGATGCAATTTTTAAATGCTTGCAGGCGCTTTAATGCCTGTTCGAGATCCTTTTCTAAGGATACATAGGTATCTACTAGGCTGATGTCAATATTGTGCTTTTGGTCCTGGATCCACACTTCAAGTTGTTGGAGATAATATTGTATCCTTTTGTTCAAATCAAAATGAATTCTGTTTAGACCTGAAAGTTTATCGAAATCACTTTTGGTCAGTAAGAAGGATGCTTTTTTAAAGAGCTTGTTCAATATCGTCAACTCACATTCGATAAACGACAGGTCAGCGTTCCATTGTTTACCTATAAGGAATAACTCTTGCAATTCTGTTTCCAGTTCATTGCTCTCAATTGTTGTGGTAGTGGTCATAACTTTATGATTTAAGAATATGTAAATCTTGTGGTAATTGTTTGTTTTTAAATTGATAGAACTCAGTTTAATTCATGATCTTCATCATATTTTGTTCTGAAAATGAGTGTGTTACCGGAGTTTGTATGCGGTGGCTCAAGGAAGTAGTCTGTTTGCTGATGTAGCGGAGGAACTGCAAAGAACTATTGTCATGCAATTGAGGTTGCTAGATAGTCCAAGTCTGTTGATACATGCTTTATTCAGTTAACCGGAGTCAATAATAATGGGTTTTCCAAGCAAAGAGAAAAACATTTATTGAGCTTTTGGAAGGTTGTCGGCTGTTTTGACTGGTACGATGCGACCTAAAATCTGCGACAATAGACCTCATTATGTTCTGTCTTAAAAGTAAGTGGGGATTCAAAGCAATTATACTGTAGCTTATGGAATGGTCGATCTGCATATGAATCAGTAGAAACTGTAAAGAACTGTTGGCACCTCATTCTGAAATGCCTTGGCTAGCTATTCCGTGAAATTTAACCACTCACTAAGTGCATTTGAAGTACTAATAATTCTGATTTTTCTATAGTTCTGCTACTCCATAGAGATGGTCTAATTGGAACGGAATCTCCACACTGATGCGACATGATATCAGCTGAAAAGCTCAAATCTTTAACTATAAAAAGTGGTTGGTTCGATTTGGAGTTATGGGATGGCTTCAATCCAATTAAACAGAGTAGTTATGCGCAATTAAGGAACCATATCTCTAAATTGTTCAATAACAACGATATCAGCACACATTGGAACCGGAAGATGTTTCATTAAGATTTGTTTTGAATTGTGACATGCTATTGTTATTTTGGTAGTAATTAATGAGAAGTTATTTTACATTTTTGCTATTGAAAAGTAGATAATAAATGAGTGAAATGGATTAGTGAATTTTGATTTGAAATGATACAGACCCAAATTTATACCCCTGATATTTCAGAATGGTTATAATTGATAGTCGGTAAGATATCTGGTGAGGTAAGGGGGCAATACTGCCACCCCGACACAATTAGCTAAAACCTGTAAGTCAGTAACCTACAGGTTTTTCTTATTTCTAGCATTTTTTGAACATCTGTTTTCAACTGGTTTCGGTTTCTGTTATTTCTGGATGATTATATTTTTTCCTTAAAACCAATCAGATAACAGATTGTTGATCTAAAGTATGCGGAAAATTATAATGAATCTGGCCGTAAGCCTCGACGGCTTTATTGAAGGTCCGAATGGCGAGCTTGACTGGCTGACCAGGGACAGTACCATTGATTTTGCCGATATCCTCAATGAAATCCTAAGCGATATGGACATTATATTTTATGGCCGGAAAAGTTACGACAAGTGGGGTAATTTTTGGCCAGAAGAAGAATCCTCCCAAAAACTGAAAAATGCATACCATCGAATGCATAGCAAACAGAAGTATGTGTTTTCGCGTACAAAAACGAATGATGGTACTGAAGCTATCTTTATCAACGACCACGTTCAAGCCAGTGTGGAGCAAATAAAGCAGCGTCACGGCAAAAATATTTGGCTCTATGGTGGAGCGGAACTAGCCTCGGAGCTGATCAACCTAAATTTGGTTGACGAATATAGATTGGCCGTTCATCCCGTTATCCTGGGTAAGGGTAAGCCGCTTTTTCAGGGCATAACAGAAAAACAGAAACTGCAGTTAATCGAAGCGAAAGGCCATGCCTCAGGCGTAGTCTTGCTTACTTACAGCACGGCGGCAGCAGGCTTGTAATAGCCCGGGCAGCTCATTCATTTTACGATGTATCGAGGAGTTTTTAGCTCTGGCTAATATTTAGACTATAATATGCTTGGTTTATGGTATGTTATTAGGATTTGGTTTGAATTGTGTAACTTTGTTTTATGGCACATACGGAGACGCTTGAGGATTTCTATAAGAAAAAGTTTAATTGGTTACCTGATAATCTCAGTCAGGATATTGGACATTTTAATGTATTTAGGTCCGAGGACTGTTATATCCCCGGTGCGAAGCCTGTCCAGTACAGTCGGCGGGATTTCTACAAGATAAGCCTTTTCAGGGGTAAGGGGGTGATTCACTATGCGGATAAAAGTATAGAAATGGATGGAACCGCATTAGTTTTTTTTAACCCAGTTGTTCCTTATACTTTTGAAAATCTAAATGACAAGCATTCGGGCAGATTTTGTATTTATAAGGAGTCTTTTTTTACCGAGATGCTGCGCAGCAATGTCCATCAATTGCCGATGTTTTCTCCTGGAGCAAATCCTGTTTATGTGCTTAACGCTGAACAGGAAACAATTGTATTGGCTTTATTTGATAAGATGCTGGCGGAACTTAATTCCGACTACATTTTTAAATATGACTTACTTCGCAATTACGTTACTGAGTTGATCCACTACGCTTTGAAGATACAACCTTCTAATCGCCTTTATCAACACCCGGATGCCAATTCACGTATCACAGCCGTATTTACAGAGCTTCTTGAGCGGCAGTTTCCCATCGAATCCCCATCACAAAGATTTGGTTTGCGCTCTGCTAAAGATTTTGCCGACCAACTATCGGTACACGTTAACCATCTTAACCGGGCAGTTCGTCAGACGACTGGAAAAACAACGACGGATCATATTATGGAGCGGCTGGCAAGCGAAGCCAGGGCACTTTTGCGTCACACGAACTGGAATGTTTCTGAGATAAGCTACTGTCTTGGTTTCGAAGCGCCCACACATTTCAATAATTTTTTCAAAAAGCAGACCAGTACTACTCCTTCAGCATTTCGTCTTGTTTGAATTTCGTAATGATCGGTTTGATCAGCGTACACGCTTAGCTGTTGTTTCCCCATATCTTTGTATTGTAAAAACAAACGAAATATGGAGAAAATCAGAACTTGGTTTATTACAGGAGCTTCCAAAGGATTTGGATTAAACCTGGTAAAACAATTACTTCAGGCGGGTCAGAATGTCGCAGCGACTTCCCGCGATTTAAAGGCATTGGTAGATGCCGTTGGTGTTACCACACCAAACTTCCTGCCGCTACAGGTAGAACTTGGTAATGAAGATAGTGTTGGTTGCGCCGTCCATCAGGCAAACGCAGCCTTTAAAACCATCGACGTTGTAATAAATAATGCAGGCTATGGTATCGGAGGAAGTATCGAAGAATTGAGTGATCGTGAAACCCGCAATAGCTTTGAAATAAATGTCTTTGGAACGCTGAATGTTATTCGAATGGTAATGCCTTACATGCGCAGTCAAATGTCGGGACATATTATTAATATATCTTCGATAGCCGGTCTAGCGGCTACAAGCGGCTGGTCAGTTTATGCGGCTACAAAGTTTTCAGTTGTCGGATTGTCCGAGGTTCTTGCACAAGATGTTGCAGAATTCGGAGTTAAAGTAACAGTGGTAGCGCCTGGTGCATTTCGCACTAATTTTCTAAATGCCGATTCAATCAATATCGCGCAGCATACTATTCCTGCGTACACTGAGATGCATAATGCGCAGAAGATGCTTTTGCAAAAAGACGGGAAGCAAATTGGCGACCCTGAAAAAGCAGCAGCAGCCATCATTCAGGTAGCTCATTTAGAAAATCCTCCACTTTACCTGTTGCTTGGCGATGATGCTTACAATCGTGCTATGACCAAATTGGACAGACTAAAAAAGGATTATTTACTCAACGAAGAGCTATCCAAAGCTATGGCCTACAACGGATGATCAGCTAATATTCTTTATAATTACTTGCATTAACAATAGATTTTCCGTCTGACCCTACATAGGTATATTTTGCATCATATTTAGATAAAATAACAGAGGATTCACTTTTAATTTTTGGTGATATTTACCGAGACCATGGAAGAAAGAAGCTGGGTTGGATTGGCTTATTTTAGAAAAGGAAAAGTAAAACATTTTAAATTGAAATTTTGAATATGAAAAAATATCTATTGCTTTTATTAACTGGCATTTCATCGACAGGTTTAATGGCGCAAAAAAACACTGATGTTCCTTTCCAATTACAGGGAACGGTTAATTTACCCAGTTACGATTCGGCCAATCGGGCAATATAT
>Ga0065714_10064614_pt1 | contig 28722 bp, 21 predicted proteins | sample MisRhiReplicate2_FD_59101 | JGI IMG/M metagenome (GOLD analysis project Ga0065714, IMG submission 59101) | Miscanthus rhizosphere microbial communities from Kellogg Biological Station, MSU, sample Rhizosphere Soil Replicate 2: eDNA_1 v2... | ecosystem: Host-associated > Plants > Roots >... | reverse complement strand
TTCATTCAGGTATTATGGCGCCCGCAACGCAAACGGAGGTGTGGCCGAGTGGTTTAAGGCAACGGTCTTGAAAACCGTCGACTGTAACAGGTCCATGAGTTCGAATCCCATCGCCTCCGCCATCTTTATAGGACAAAGCCCTGATTGTTCAGGGCTTTGTCGTTTCTGGGGTTTGTGATTTTTACCCCTCCCTTTCTGGATCGTTTCCGCATCTTTTCAGCCATTTCCGCAACCCCGCCCCTACGACACCACCCCTCCGACCAACTCCATCGGCTGCACCAAAGCGTGACGAATACATCCGAGGGTGTTTCGATAGGCAGCTTTCGTTCGATTCTGTTGAAAAAGTCAGTCATGGTTTGCGCAGCAAAAAAGTGCGCTTTCGAGATTGAAATCTTCACTTTCGGCAGAGGCTTCCAGACGCAGATTTCACGTAGCAGCGTGTAAAAAAGCGTTTTCACCATTCAATGATCAGGCCGTTTCGGATGACCGAGTTTTTCAACAGAATCGGCCAAAAGCTGCCATTCACTTAAGTAAATCGTAGCGATATAGCAACACAACACCTCAGGACTTTGATTTACTTAATTCGGTGGCGCCGCACCGAACTCGCGGAGCGCGAGTTCGGCGTCTTCCAAATCGCCACGGATAGCGACGAGCTTCAGACAGGCGCAGAGATAAAACAGAGACCCTCTTGTGGAGAGTGCACCGACAGCAAGGTGCCTGGTAAAGCACCTGGATCAGGCATGGCTACTAACGCCGTGGAACGCGTAGCGTCCGCCCGCTGTAAAGAGCCCCCATGACAGGTTCAGTCACGAGCGCCGGAAAAGCATTCAATCTGTTCGTAGTGCAAATGCGCTGCGCGGTCAGTACCGATAGGTGGCCTGAACCGAAACACCATTCGCACTATTGTTGTAGTTGGCACTGTATTGCGGTTGAAGACCGGAGTTGTTCGACTGGTTTACGGACACTTTCGAATCCCAGAGATAACCATACGCAAAGTCGATCGTCAGATCGGAATTCGGCGAATAAGCACCACCCAGGGTCACCGCCTGGCGATTCCCAACCGGAATGCGCACGCTGCGATCGGCGTTTCTGATCGGCGACGGATCATAGGCGTAGCCAGCGCGCAGCAGCCATTGCTGGCTCCACTGATAGGATGCGCCCACCGCCGTAGACCAGGTGTCACGCCAGTTCATTTCTTCGGTCATACGTCCCAAGCCAGCCGCCTCGCCCAAGGGGGAAAGACCGCTGTTATTGGTCTCGACCTTCTCGATCCGGCTCCAACGTTTCCAGGTGGTCCCCAGGTACCCCGTCCAGCGATTATTGAAATGATGGGTGATGGACGTATCCACCGACTCGGGCATCGTGATGTCTATCTTGCTTTTGTAGTTTCCGTCCAGCGGGATAACGCTCGGGGAGCCGGCAACCTCAGTATGCCCTTCGAGGTGATAATCCACTTTTGAGTGATAGTTAATCCCCCAACTTGTCGCCTCACTCAAGTCAAACAAGATGCCGAGATTGTAGCCAAGTGCCGTGTCATCGCCTTTGATAGTGACCTCTGTGTCCTGGCCGTTGTTCAGGGCGCCGGTGGCCAAGTCATTCTTAAGCTTTGCGGTGAAACGGTTGATGGTCGGTCCGCCACCAATGGACACGTAATCGTTGATCCGATAGGCAATGGTGGGCTGCAGGGTTACTTCCTTGGTCGTGCTATAGGAACCATGGTATCGGCCCTGGAAACTGTTCTCGTAGTCATTGATCAGACCACTGGGGGCATAAAGGCCCAGACCAATCGAAAAACGATCGTCAAGCGGCGTTGACATATAGACGAAGGGCACGACCCCCAAAGGTACCGAGTCCCCTTTATTCGTTCCCGGGGCACTGCTCTGCGCATTACTGATGTCATCGCTCACCGAGATGACCGCGGCTCCGCCGGAAATCTCGGTACGCTTCAATTTGGTCAAGCCCGCAGGGTTGCCAAAGATGGTGCTGGCGTCCAGCGCGGAAGACGATCTTCCGGCATAAGCAGTTCCCGCGCTACTTGCACTTTGTTCGTTCAAGGCAATGCCATTGGCCCCAGCGCTTGTGGAAGCGCCGAGTATCGCCACGGCACCTGCGAATCCAATCCAGGAAGACACTTCTCGCACGCCGGAGAGACACGGGGTTGCACGGTTGCTCAGTTTCATTTCTCACCTCGTATTGTTGTTATTGATTGGTGCGCAGGCAAAGCTTCGCCTTCCGGTGCACTTGCAAGTGCCGGTTGCAGTTGATCGAAGTTGTGAAAGGCCCTGACTGACTACTATCAGGGCCGAGGTATCGAACTTACGAAGTCAGGATCAATTGAGCCACTCCACCTGGAAACTGTAGCGACCTAAAAGAAGGGCCAGGGACTCTTGCTCTCGCCCGGCCCGGATGCAGGCGACCAGCCCACGTCGTTCATGCTGAATCACCTCTACAGCAACGTCCTTCAGACACATGCGCTCCACTTCCTGCCGAACTGTTCGGGCCACCTCGCGCTGCTGCAAGACGGGCTTGAAGATTTTGCCAACCGCCGTCAATGGCAGTGCTTCGAGGATTTCGATCCGCTTGGGCACGGCTGCTCGCTCACTGATGTGGCGCTGAGCAAATTGCTCAAGTTCCTCGACGGAGCACTCGTGGTCCGGTCGCAATTGCACATAAGCGACCGGCACTTCACCCGAATGGGCGTCCGGGCTACCAACAGCAGCCGCCATCGCCACGGCTGGATGGGCTTGCAGAGCCTCTTCGATTTGCTTGGGATCGATATTGTGGCCGCCGCGGATAATCAGCTCCTTTTTGCGCCCGGTCAGCCAGAAGTAGCCATGTTCATCCTGGCGACCCAGATCGCCGGTATTCAGCCAGCGCTGACCATCGATCTCAATCCAGACGCCGCGGTTATGGCTTTGCTCGACGTAGCCCTCGAACAAGTTCGGACCCGTGATGGCGATCAGGCCCACTTCGTCGATGCCGGCGTCGCGCAAGTACTCACCAGCGTCATCGAGCATGACGGCGCGCATGTCCTGGTAGGCAACCCGTATACCGATGGAGCCGATGTGGCGCTCGCCATGGGGTGGATTAACCGAGGAGACGCACGCGCCTTCCGTGAGTCCATAGCCTTCGAGGATCTTCACCCCGGTCCGGCTTTCAAACTCCCGGAAAAGTTCGATCGGCATCGGCGCGGCACCACACATGGCATACCGAAGGCTAGACAGGTCGCGACCCTCCAGCCCGGTTTGCAACAATGCGGAATAGACGGTTGGAACGCCGGAGAAGAAGTTGATGCCGAAGTGCTCGACCATCTCCCAGAAGCGGGGAATTACACCCTCGCCGCGATAACCGTGCGGTGTGCCGAGGATGACATGATCACCTTGGGTCCAAGGCATCAGGCCGGTCACCAGCTGAGCGTTTACATGGAACAGCGGTAACCCACAGAAAATGACCTGGCCACGCCCAAGTGGTTGCATGTGCGCAGCCATGGCCCACGCATTGAAGACTTCCGCGCCATGGGTACGCATCGCGATCTTGGGCAGCCCAGTGGTACCGCCTGTGCAGAAGTAAGAGGAACGATCTTCAGGGCGCAATTGCCGGTCGCTTTTCAGGCGCGTGCCTGGCTGAGCATCCATTAGCGTCCGTAGCTCGTGAATCGCGGCCCCCTTGTGCAACTCACGTTCTTGCTTTGCAAGGGATGCAAGCAATACACGCTGAGTGACATCGACATAGGGCCCCATGTCCACCCAAACGACGTGCTTGATCTCGGGAAGTTGATCCAGCTGCGAGGCCAGCTTGGGCCACAGGTCACTGCCGGGCGTCGGTGCGAGCGTTACCACCACACTAGCCTTGGCGGCCCGCAGCAAGGCCGCCATCTGTTTGGCCTCTTGCAGCGGATTGATCGCCATGACGACACCGGCCGCTTCCCCTCCCCAGATGGTGAAGTGGGTTTCCGGCAGGTTGGGCAGGATGAAAGCCAGCACTTCACCCGGCGTTATGCCCAGGTCGTGGAAGGCATTCGCCGCGCGGGTGATATCTTCGACGAGCTCGGCATAGCTCCAGCAGTGGGTGTTCCTGAAGCAGGTCGCGTCGGCGAAGAAACTCAATGCAGGCGCGTTGGGGTCAAGCTCGGCTGTGCGTGTCAGTGCTTCATAGGTGCTTGAAGCCAGGCCACGCTCCGCCATAGGGACCTGCTCGATACGTTCAATGTCGTTCAGCGTTCGCACCATCATCGTCAAGCTTCCTCTACGACTCGGTTACGTTGCACGCCCAGGTCAACGACACCATCGGCGCTGCGAATGCGCGCTTCGACGACGTCTCCGGGCTTGAGATATTGCGTGCGCCCTTCCTGCGCCTTGAGGAAAAGCTTCCACTTCGTGGCTTCTGGCATAAGGGCCGCAATGCGTTGTTTGGCGGGCGAAGGGATGGTCAGCGCGCATCCCGCCGGCGTACCGGTGGCGATCAGGTCACCCGGGGCGAAATCTTGAACAGAGGAGAATTCAGTCAGGGTTTCAGCGGGGCCATACACCAGGTTGGCCGTGGTGTCGCTTTGACGCACCTCGCCGTTGACCGTCAGGCGCAACTGCAATGCTTTGAGGTAATGCATGCCCTGGGCATCCAGCAGACAGAGGTAGGGGCCAACCGGACCAAAAGTACGGAAGCTCTTGCCCTTGTAGAACTGCATCTGAGGGATCTGAATGTCGCGTGCCGAGTAGTCGTTGACAATGACCACGCCCGCAATGAACTCATGCAGGTTGGCGTCGGTGACGGTCACCGGGCCGCTGATTGCGCGTTTCATCACGAGCCCAAGTTCGATCTCATAATCAAGGAAGCGCACTTTGCGCGGCTTGATCAGCACGCTGTCGGCGGCCACCAGGCAACTGGTCGCCTTGGTGAACATCATGTTGTATTTCTTCGCGTCCGGGTCCATGCCCGACTCGATCATGTGCTGACGGTAGTTGGCCCCCTGGCAGACGAACTGTTGATTACGGGTCACCGGCGACAGCAGTTTCACTGTATGCGCTTCGAGCTCGGAACCGTTCAGCCGAGCGAGGTCATCGATACTGTTCTGGCTGATGAAGTCACCCGTGGTCTCGAAAAAGCCCGGGACGATCGTGATACGGTCTTGGCGCAATACGCCCCAGTGGATACCGTTCTCAAACTCAAAGCGGACTACGTGTACAGCAGACATTGAAGGTACTCCTGGAGCAATGTTTGTCCCGCACTCGATGGCGCGAGAACTGTGGTGTTGTTCTGAGTGTGGGCTGGCGACGCTGTCGATCAACGCGCCGCGGGCGATCAATGCAACGGCTTTGCGCACGTCTCGACGGCCCTGCCGTTTAGCGTTGTCCGACAGGGCGACCGCCCTACCCGAACATCCGCATCAGCGTGATCAACTTGCCAATCGTCAAATCCGGGCTGCGCCGCAGGTTGCGGATCAGCGCTCGTACATTGCTGAAGCTCATCCTGGGTTTTGTAAAACTCTTGGGCATGCGCTGGCCCCACTGCGCCATTGCTTCGGGACTCACGGGATGGATGCCCGTCGGTTGTGTGGCGGTAAAAATATCCCCGTCGCAGTAGTGCTCGTGCTTGTCACCCCAAGGGTCTTGCCAGTAATCAAAGATCTGACTGCCCAGGATGTGCCGGCCGATTCCCCAGGAGTGCTCCCAGCCCCGCTCTCGCAGGACCCGTTGCCCCATGCCCACCGCATCTGCATCGACGACCTCATAGGCGCTATGGCTGTAGGTCGCCATGAACCCCTGCGCGATCGCGAGCGTATGGTGATCTGCCGGCCTGTCACCGAGATCAAGGCGCATGAACGCGACGATGGGGGTGCCGTCGGGGAGCACTTGTACATCGCTGGGAATGAACCCGAAATGCCGGGTGTACCAGGCACAGGTCGCCTGATAGTCGGCCACTTCAATGACGACGTGACCCAGTTTGAGCACTTCAGGCGGCTTGATCGGCGGGCGCTGTGTGGCATTGATTCGCGGCTGCTCTTGCGCCAGATTCCAGGGAAGTGGCGCCCTGTGTTCCAGGCGCTCACCGGGCGACTGGCCGTAAACCGCTTCGACGATAAAGCCTGAAGGATCGGGCAATCTGACGCAGTGCCCGCCGCCAGGATGTATCGAGGCCTCGACCCTGGATGCACCTGGAATTTGCATCAGCTTTTCCAGATCCTTGAGCGATTCGACTGCCAGGCCGAAACCGACAAAACCTGCCTTTTCCGAACGGTGCACGCGATAACAATAGGCCGTTGGCTCAGTGCCGCGCAGATACAGCGTTTCGGCGCTCTGATGGCTGGCGATCAAACCGAAGTCCGTCAGAAACCGCGCGGCCTCATTCAAGTCCGGCCGTTGAAAAATCAGGTGAGTCAGACCTTGGGCCTTCACCGTCGGTTGCGGATGTCGGGCAGGCTGTGGCGTCGTCAACTGGGGCATTGCATTTTTGTTGTTCATTGTTCTTGTTATCCGGTTTTCTAGGGCAAAGCGGTCCCTGAACCCCTGAAAACGCCAGGGGTTTTGTCGTGTGTCGTTACCGCGCTTAGTCGATCGGGGGAAGTACCGGCAACTCTATGGTCGCCAGCGCTCTGGCCTCCTGGAGAGACACACCCAGGGACCGCAACACGAACTCGGCCGTATCAGCGCCTGATTCGCGCCACGTTCTGTGCCCTTCCAGAACAAGGAAAATGGATCCGAGGACGCTGCTCGATATCAGCGTCAGGACAGAGAGCAATTGCTCTTGCTGAAACAGGTATCGACCGCTAGACAGGCCGCTCAGCAGATCCGTCGTCGCCTGGCTGCTAAACATTTCCCGCAGCGAAGCGTTGCTCATGGCGAACTTATGAATGAAGGCGCCCCAGTGGGAGTCCTCGTGAGCTCGACGGATGAAGAAACGTATGCCGTTGGCCAGTCGCTGAGCGGGATCGGAAAGGGAATCGAAGCTTTTGTTAACCCGTTCATGCATCTCTCTGGCGAGATGGCTGGCGACCGCCTCGAACAGTCCTTCCATGCTTTCGATGTTGCTATAAACCGTGCCGCGCGCCACCCCTGCCTCTTGCGCAAGGTCGAGGATGTTCACTTGGGCAGTGCCCTTTTCCGCGAACAGGCGAAAAGCGGCTTGGTGAATGCGGCGCTGTGTTGGATTCAGGGTTTCCATGGTCTTTTCCCAAGATTGCCTTATGGGTCAATTGAACACGTGTGTTCGATTTGCGTCAATCTACTTTTTTACAACGAAAAGATATTTTTCGAATAAACACCACTTACGACCTATATTTAGCTTATCTAACCCATCTTTTGCGAGTGCGCCCGGCGCTTTTCCGATACCTGCTCATTGACTCAATTGAACATTCGTGTTCAGATCAATGTCAACGGGTGCTTTCACTGGACAGTCATTCAAAGCCGTCTATCGGTGAGCACTCCTCACGTTCAGGTAGACCGATATAGCGCGGTAATGAGGTTGCTTCAGGGGCGCCGCCCTTTTGAATGAAGACCGCCTGCTTTTCGTTAACGGAAGGACAAGACATGACCGCCTCCAAGCTCTTTGAACCGCTTCGATTGCCCAATGGTGTAGTGATTCCCAATCGAATCGCCAAGGCAGCCATGGAGGAAAACCTTGCCAATGAGCATCACGCTCCCGGAGAAGCGCTGACCAGGCTTTATCGAAGTTGGGCAGAAGGTGGGGCTGGCCTGATCATCACGGGCAACGTGATGGTTGATCGCCACGCCTTGACCGGACCTGCGGGCGTGGTGCTTGAGGATGATCGGAACCTGCGCAATTTCCGGGTATGGGCCGATGCTTGCCGCAGTCGCGGGGCTCAGGCCTGGATGCAGATTAACCATCCCGGACGACAGCTATTGGCTTCAATGGGGCAGCCGGCAAGAGGCCCCTCCGCCGTTGCGGTCGATATACCCGGGCTTTCAAAAGCGTTCGTGCCGCCCAGGGCTCTGGATGAGCAGGAGATCGAGGAACTGATTGGGCGCTATACCCAAGCAGCGGTGCTGGCAGAGCGTGCCGGGTTTACGGGGGTGGAAATTCATGCGGCGCATGGCTATCTGTTCAGTCAATTCCTGTCGCCCCTGACCAACCGGCGAGACGATCGCTGGGGCGGCCGCCTGGAAAATCGTGCACAAATTCTCCTGCAAACGATCGACGCCATACGTCAGCGCGTGGCACCGATTTTTTGTGTCGCGGTGAAGCTCAATTCCGCGGACTTTCAGCGCGGCGGATTCGATGCCGAGGATGCAGCTCGCGTGGTGGAAATGCTCAACGCCAAGGCGGTCGATCTGGTCGAGTTGTCGGGTGGCAGCTACGAAAGCCCGGCGATGCAGGGGCAGACCCGCGATGGCAGCCGCCTGGCTCGAGAGGCCTATTTTCTGGAATTCGCGGAGAGGATCGGAAAGATCGCCGACATGCCGCTGATGGTCACCGGTGGCGTGCGTAGAAAAGAGGTGGCGGAGCGAGTGGTGAGCGGCTCTGTGTCGATGGTCGGGCTTGCCACGGCGCTGGCCCTCGAACCGACCCTGCCCAGCCAGTGGATGGCAGGTCATGACACCGCAGTGGAGCCCATCGTCGTCCGCTGGAAGAACAAGGCGCTGGCGTCACTGGCAGTGGCGTCGCTGATCAAAAAGCAGCTCGGTCTGCTGAGTCAAGGGAAGCAGCCACGACCTGGGATGTCACCGCTCATGGCATTGATCAGCAACCAGCTAAAATCCCGACGCCAGGCGAAACGTTATCGGCAATGGATCAATAACGCCTGATCGATCAAGCATGAACCGAGATCAGGTGGGCAGTGGCTTTGCGGCGATTTTCCGGGCTTTGGCGCGCGTCACGCCCAAGGCCTGGAGAACCATTTCAGCGACCCGCACATCGTGCTCCACCGCTGCGCGCCCCGCGGCAACCGAGCGCATCGCTCCGGTGGTGCATGACAACACCAAATCCAGGGCGATCCCCTCGTCCTCATAAGCAAAAATCCCCGCCTGCAACCCCTCACGCAAATCACCCAAGACATGAGTAGCCAATCGCGAGCGCATGGCCTGATCGAAATGGATGATGCGTAGCAATGCATTCGCCCATTGATGGTCAGCGGCGGCCCGACACACAAACATGCGTACGCCAATCGAAAGCCGCTGCGCTCCACACTGCACATCCGCGCTCAAGACGGTAATGGCGTCGGAGAACTCGGCGGCCATGGCAATGCCCACCGCCTCGAGGACTTCGTCACGCGTTCGGAAATAGTTGTAGATGGTGCCGTTGGATACGGCTGCTTCGGCGGCGACTTCGAACAAGCCGATATCCCCCACCTCCTTGCGTGCGACAAGTCGCAATGCCGCGTCTACCAGACCGCGACGGGTGCGCTCACGCTTTTTGTGCCCCCTGGTGAGAGGTTCTGGCACAGCAATTTCCAAAGGAGGTGTGGGGGTAGACATGTCAGGCTCGCAATTTAATGGGCTCGCTGATGGTAATGGAAACGCTGTCTGAAGTGGCGCCATCATTCATCAACAACCCCTGGCATTCCTGAAGGAGCTGGACTGCCTCTGTGCCAGGAGCGTGGTGCATGATGATACGGTCAGGACGAACGGCGACCAGTGTTCCTTTGGCAGCCAGCGGCAGGATCTCATGGTTCATGTCTTCGATGAAGTCACAACTGCCACCGGAGCGTTGGCCGCGGGGTCTGACCTGCAGGAAGTGACCGCCCATCTTTTCCCAGGCAGCGATCTGATCAGGGGTGAGCAGTGACAACGGGTCGACACCGAATCCAACCAGGGTCAGGTTGTCTCCCAGCGCATCGTCGCTCAGCTTGATCTGCTTTTGCAGGGTGCGAATCCAGGCTTGGGGAAACAGGCTTCCGCGTACCAGCTTGTCACCCCGGCGATGCTGCACGAACAGGCCTTGCTTGAAGATGTTCTTCGGCTTGATGTCCAACTGCTCGAAGTACCTTCTGGTCGAGGGCGTCAACGCCATCATGCGCATCAGGCCGTGGATGAAGAACGCCGCGACCTTGTTCTTGGGCATCACCAGGCGACCCATGAGTTTCGCCAGATTGATCATCGCCTGAGCATGCGGGCGGCGCTCCGTGTCATAGGTTTCGAGGATCGCGGGCGAGGCGTGGCCACGAAGGACCCAGGCCAGCTTCCAGGCCAGGTTGGCGCCATCACGAAGGCCCGCTACGAGACCTTGCCCGACGAACGGAGGGGTGATGTGTGCGGCGTCGCCGACGAGGAACGTACGTCCCTTGCTGAATCGGTTGCAGCAACGCGCGTGGAATCGATACACCGCCTTGCGTTCGATTTCCAGCTCCAACGGATTGACCCATGGCGCAATGAGCCGGGCGATGCTTTCCCGGCTTTCCAGCTCTTCCCGGGATTCGCCGGGTTGCAGCATGAACTCCCAGCGTTCCCTTCCACCCGGGGCGGGCATGTGCGGCGTGGGCCGCCGTGGATCACAGATAAACTCAATGTGATCAATGGCTGACTGATGCCGGTTCTTGGCATCGACGATCAGCCAATCCTCGGCGTAGGTTTGTCCTTCGAACTCCTGGCCGATCAGCGCTCTGACCCTGGAGCTGGCGCCGTCCGCACCGATCAGGTACTGGGCCCGAACAGAATGCGAGTTCCCCTCTTGATCCCGTACGGTGGCGACCACGCACTCCGCTTCCTCGACCAGACTCTCCAGCTCGAAACCACCCAGGCTGGTCACTGATTTCAGCCGGGAAACCTGGCCACGCATCGCGCGTTCAAGATCAGGTTGATAGAACGTCACAAGCTTGGGATGGCCGTCGATGCATCCCTCGGTATTGGCTCGCCCGAATTGCCCGAGGACCGGAGAGTGCATCTTCACTTCCGGGATAACGATCTTCTCGAAAGCGTCCTCAGACAATCCGGCGAGTTGCAGGATGCGCAGGGCCTCGTTGTCCAGGGCAATGGCACGAGGCATCAGGACGATTTCATGGAGCTTGTCCACCACCAGGGTCGTCACCCCATAGCGGCCGAGAAGCGCCGCGATTGTCGCACCTACCGGACCGTTACCGATGACCAGTACATCGACGACGGAGGAAGGCAATTCGCAGACTTTCTTGTTGTTGTTCATTTCGAGCCCTTGTTGTGATTGAAGTCGTGAGGCGCACAGGTCTCATCGTCAGGCAGAATCAAGGTATGCAATATTGAGATAAATTTCAATATTGATGTATTTGTCATTATTTTTTTGAGATCATTGAAAAACCGTGATGAGGCCGGACGAACCGGCTGAAGTGCCAGGCGGGACTGGCCGCGTTCTGACGAAGAAGGCTCATGGCGTGAAGTTGCGCGCGTGCCGGTTTCCGACCGACGACGCTTGGCTTCAGAGTCGATCAGCGTTGTCATAGGAACAATGGCCCTGGTCTGCAAAGCTTGACCGCTGTGACCTGCCCCTGGACTGCTGAGCAGTCTGTGCAAGAGAGCGGATCGCCAGGATCAGGAAGTCCGGCATCGTTTTCCAACAACGAAGCCCATGCGAATCTTTCATCGCCCCACCCTGCCTGTAGGAATCAACCGTGGCGCGTCCGCAACCTCATCCGACCCCCGTCTTGCTCGACTTCGGCGAGTTCGAACTCGACGAGGCCAACGCTTGCTTGATGCGTGACGGGCAAGCGCTGGCGTTGGCACCGACCCCTTTCCTGTTGTTATGCGTGCTCGCACGCCAGCCGGGGTCGCTGGTGTCCAAAGACGCCTTGCTGGATGCTGTGTGGGGGCATCGGTTTGTCAGCGATTCAGTCCTCAAGACGGCCATCAGCGATCTGCGCAAAGTGTTGGGCGATGACCCCAGGCATCCTCGTTTTATTGAGACGGTGTCGCGGCGCGGCTATCGCTTTATCACGGTATCGCCCTCTCCCGCTTCTACACCGCCTGCAACCATGGCCGTTACGGCACCCGGGACACCTCCGTCACCGACATTCATCGGTCGCCTTGATGAAGTTTCCAGGCTGCAACGGGCGTGGGAGCGGGCCGGTTCAGGCCAGAAGGCCGTGGTTTGGCTTGCTGGAGAACCGGGGATCGGCAAGACCACCTTGATCGAACACTTTCTCGCCGGCCTTGGCGGTATCGCCTGCGCTCGCGGCCATTGCATTGAGCACTTCGGCACCGGCGAACCGTACCTGCCGGTGCTTGAGGCGTTGGCCGATCTATGCCGCAGCGACCCGACCCTGCAGCAGTCGTTGCGCGAAGTGGCGCCGACCTGGCTGCTGCAATTGCCTTGGTTGAGCACCACGCAGGAGCGAGACGCATTGCGGCGCGAACTGGCCGGCGTCGGCCCGGAACGCATGCTGAGGGAATTTGGTGAACTGTTGGACCGCTATACAGAGCTGCGTCCACTCTTGCTGGTGACCGAAGACCTTCACTGGAGCGACCGGGCGACGGTTCAACTGATCAACTACATGGCACGACGCCGTGGTCCCGCACGACTCATGTGGCTGTCGAGCTTCCGCCTTGCCGAGGTGGTGGCGCTCGATCATCCACTCAGCTCATTGCGCCACGAACTGCGTCTGCAACGCTTGTGCGAGGAAGTGGTGCTCGACCCGTTTTCGGAAACCGAGGTCGCCGACTACGTGGCGTTGCGTTCAGCCTCACTGGCACGCGATGAAGCCTTCGTGCGCGCCCTGCACGAACGGACCGACGGCGTACCGTTGTTCGTTTCCTCCATCACCAGTGAAGTGATGGATGCAAATGAAGACGAAACCACCATCGAAGCTCGACTGGCGGATCTGGCGGTCCCCGACAACCTGGCCACCATCATTGATCACTACATCGCCAGGCTGGGTCCGGAGCAACGCACACTCCTCTCTGCGGCCGCCGTGTGCGGGGCCGACTTCCGCGTGGAGACGGTTTCGCTGGCCCTCGAGCGCAATCTCTCTTCGGTGATCGGCACCTGTGAGGAACTGATGCGTGAGCAGGTATGGCTCACACAATCGCGGGCTCTCGACGTTGACGAAGCGATAGAGCCTCCTTACTCGTTCCGACACGCCCTTTTTCGCCAGGTACTGTATGACCGCACGCCGCGTAAGTTGCGCATCGATCTCCATGGCCAGGTTGGCACTGCCCTGGAGCGCGAACGCTCGGCCGGAGTGCCGATCGCTGCCTCGGAACTGGCGATGCACTTCGACCGGGCCCGACTGCCGTTGATCGCGCTGCGCTACTACGCCGAGGCCGCAGAAGCCGCGCTCATGCACTTCAGCCCGGACTTGTGCATTGGTCTCACCGAGCGCGCCCTGATCCTGCTTATGCAGGCCCCCGACGGGCCGGAACGCGATACGTTCGAAATCACCCTGGCCACGTTGCAGGGCGTGTCGGCCTTCCACATGTTCGGTGTCGGCAGCAAAGCCAAGGACGCCTTCGAACGTGCCTACAGGCTGCTGGCGGACGTACCCGAGCACCCCATGCGCTGCCGCCTCCTGCACGGGTTTGGCTATCTGCTCGGCCTGCGCGGCGACTATTCGCGGGCTTTGGAGGTGGCAGAGCGTGCTGAAGCTTTCTCCCTGAACGCAAACGATCAAGAGCTCATGCTGGCGGCGTGCATCGTTCAGGCCGAGGTGCATCACCTCCAGGGCCGCACGAAAACGACACGTAGCTGGCTGGAGCGCGCCCTCGCGATCGCCGAGCCACTGGGTATGGGGACAAACGAGATCTTTGCGACAGATCCTCAGGTCATGCTGCACGGCATGCTGGCCATCGAGTTGGTGCGCTCTGGCCTGATTGAGCAAGGGCAAACCCATATGCAGAAGGCACGAAACCGGGCGCATACGCTTCGACAACCCATGACTTGGCTGGTCGCTACCTGGCAGGAGGTGTTGATCGAGGTACGACTGGGAAACCCTGTGCGGGTGGCAGCGCTGGCTGACGACATGCAGAAGCTCGTCGACAAATATTCGCTCGCGCTCGGGCGCACGGCTTGCCGCTGGTGGCGCGGCTGGGCCGACTCGCACAACGGCGCCCCTCACGACGGCTACCGGCACATCCGTGAGGCCTATGAGGAACACACCGGACTCGGTATGCGCTCCGGTGCCAGCGAGGTACTGGGCTACGCCGCAGAGGCGCTGTTACTGGCAGGCGATTACGACGCAGCACACATTGAATTGCAGGAAGCCTTCCGGGTGGGAGAGGAACTGGGTGAACGCGTATACCTTGCACAGCTGTTGCTGCTGGAGGCCGCGATCGCGCGCGCTCAGGGTCGGTTGCAAGCGGGCAGCGCGTCGGTGCGGCGTGCGATTGAGGAAGCTCGCACCCAGGAAGCAACGTGGCTGGAGTTGCTCGCCCTGGTTGAGCTGTGTGAGCAGCACGACGCCACGATTGAGGACTACCGGGCATTGAGAGGGCTGATTGACCAATTGCCCGAAACACATGGCACTGAATTGGTAAAACGTGCGCATGCACTGATCAAGGTTGCAAAGTCGAAATGACGGGAAGGTCCTGTGCTGAAACGAACGCAGTCCCGACCGAATCCTGACCTTTCGCTTACGACTCCTCCCACGGGACGGCTTACGCTGGCATCGAACCTTTTTGATCCGCAGGTCCGCGATGAGCCTTAACCCCGAATCCAAATACCCGAGCCGCCGCTCATACGTCGTCAAGCTGCGCAGTGACGCCGGGCCCGGTGCCCTGAAGGGACGCCTGGAAAACCTGGTCACCGGGCGTCAGCACGAGTTCTCGTGCGCTGAAGAGTTGCTGGAGTCGATCGACTCGGATCTGGCGTCAGCAGCCAGTGAGCCGGCGGTAGAAAACGGCGCCGAGTGATCCATCCAGCCTCAACGTGAAGTGCCCATGGCGACCGAAATGCGACGGTTCGCTGACAACTTCGCGCACGCAGGTCCCTACCCTGACGCAACCTCAAATCCACACGAGTCCACTCTAATGCCGCGCCTTTCCATCCCCCTTCCGTTGCCGTGTCACACTGATCGGACAACCTTGCAGCGCACTGCGCGCGCGAGCGGGTTCGCCATTGCGGTCGCCCTTGTCACGTCGATTTCCCTCGCCCTTTGCGGCTGCTCCACGCCTGTCGTCAAGCCATCGGTCGATGTCCCGAGCAATTTCGCCGCCGGTACGGCCTCCGAGATGGAGCCCGAGGCAGCCTGGTGGGAGGTCTACCACGACCCGTTGCTGACGGATCTGGTGCGCCGAGCCGCGCGGGAGAACCGCGACGTCAAGATCGCCGCCGAACGCTTGCGTGCCGCCCGAGCCGGTGAAACGATCAGCCAGTCGTGGCTGCTGCCGAGCGTCGGCGCAGCCGTGTCCGGCAGTGACCGCAGTACCGGCTACAACTCAACCATCAAACAGGGGTATCCGGATACCAAGACCGCCAGTGTGGGTCTGGACGTCTCGTGGGAAGTCGACCTAAGCGGCCGACTGCGAGCCGGTGCAGCGGCGGCTGACGCCGATGCGCTGGCCGCGGAACACAGCATGCGGGGAGTACGCCTGCTGGTGATGAGCGATGTCGTCAGCAACTATTTCACACTGGTCGGTGCACAGCGCCAGGTCGCAACGCTGCGCGCAATTTCGGCCATGCAGGATGAGACGCTGCGTCTGGTCACCGCGCGTCAACAGGTGGGCCTGGCATCCGCCTTCGACGTCGAACGCGCACAGACCGACGCCTTATCGGCGCGGGCGCAGATTCCGCCACTGGAAACCCAGGTCGCGGTGGCACGCCACCGTATCGCGGTGCTGATCGCCGACCCGTCTTTCAACACCAAAAATATCCAGCCTGCCATAGGGGACTTGACCGACGTCCCGGAGGCCAAGCCCGGCCAGCCCGCCGAGCTGCTGCAACGCCGACCTGATGTACTGGTGCTGATGGCACAGCTCGACGCCGCCAATGCACGTCGCCAACAAGCGAAAGCCGAGTGGTTTCCGCAACTCTTTCTTGGCGCGTCCTTCGGTCGCCAAGGTCTCAACCTGAACGGTGCCGATCTCGGCGCAGCGCGCTTCACCAACGTCGCGGGCCTTCTGGCGATGCCACTCTTCAACGCGGGGCGCACGCAAGCGATCAACGAAGCGGCCGAAAGTGCTCAACAAGAAGCGCTGCTGCGCGCCGAGGACGGCATCGTACGGGCACTCGAGGATGTGGAAAACGCCCTTGTCACGCTTGCGCAGGAACGCCGCCGCTCAGGGTCGCTGCAATTGGCCGCCGCGTCAGCGGAGACGGCACAGAATCGCGCCCAGTCGCTCTATAACCGTGGGCAGATCGACCTGTTGCCTCTGCTGGATTCGCAGCGTGCGCGCCTGAGTGCACGCCTGAGCGCCAACGAAAGCAATACCCGCCTGCTGCTCGATAGTGTGCAGCTCTACAAATCACTGGGCGGGGGCTGGCAGGTGTTCGAACAACCCTCCAACCCCACCGCATCGACCAAAGCCGACCGCCCCCCCCTTTCCTGAGTCTCTGTCGTTTTCCAAAGAGGAACCGTCTTGAAGAATTCCCTTACTGCGGCCGGCGCCCTGGCCGTCGCCGCCCTGCTTTGCGCGTGCAGCCCGGATCAGCCGTCCGTGCCAGCACCCCGAGCTGTACGTACCGTTGAAATCAACTACGGCAATGCCCTCGACGCCAGTCGCTACGTGGGCACCGTACAGTCGCGGCATGAAGTCGAGCAGTCCTTTCGTGTGGGCGGCAAGGTAGCCCAACGCAAAGTTGATGTAGGTCAGTTGGTGCATGAAGGCGACATACTGGCCGTGCTGGACGACAGCGACTACCGCCTCGCGGAAGAAGCGTCGCAACAGCAATGGGCTGCTGCCGTAGAGCAGACGCGTCAGGCGGAATCGGATCGCCAGCGTCTGACGGCACTGAAGGCTGATGGTTCGGTCAGCGCGGCCGACGAAGAGCGTGCGCGTACCAATGCGCAGACCACCCATGCAACCGCCGAGGCTGAAGCGCGCAAGCTTGAACTGGCACGCAACCGGCTCAAGTACACCGTGTTGCGCACCTCCCGCAGTGGCGTGGTCACGGCGGTACGCATCGAAGCCGGACAGGTCGTTGCCGAGGGGCAGCCAGTGATCACGGTGGCGAATCCGGACGAATCCGAGATCGTCATCGATGTGCCCGAGGATCGGATGTCCGCCTTCAAGGAGGCGCGTTTCAAGGCCTCGCTGGCCAGTGCGCCAAACGAAATCCTTGATGTCACCTTGCGCGAACTGTCGCCTCAGGCTGCGGCGCAAACGCGCACCTACCGTGCTCGCCTCAAGCCAGCCAAGGCTCTGCCACTGGGTGCCACCGCGACGGTAACGGCCGAGCGCGTGATGACCGGTGTCTCCGTGGCAGCGGTGCCGGCGACGGCACTGACGCAAACCGGCGGCCAGCCTGCGATGTGGGTGGTCACGCCCACGGGCAAGGACCCGGTAGGCACTGTCGAACTGGTGCCTGTCGCGGTAATGGGCTATCGCAACGATGAGGTGCTCGTCTCCGGGCCACAGGCCGGAGCATTGGTCGTCACCGCCGGGGTGCAGAAGATGGCATCCGGACTGAAGGTCGCGCTGCCCGGCGCGGCGATTGTTGATGCGAACGCTTCGCAGCAGGCCGCCCGATGAACAACTTCAACCTCACCGACTGGGCCTTGCGCCATCGCGCCATCGTTTTGTTCATGCTCCTCATTGTCGCGGTGGCTGGCGCCTTCAGCTTCACCCGGCTCGGCCAGCTCGAGGATCCGAATTTTTCCGTGCCCTCAATGACCGCCATGGTCATCTGGCCGGGCGCTACCGCCCAGCAGTTGCAGGACCAGGTCCTCAACCGCATGGAGAAAAAATTCGAGCAGATCGATAACTTCGAGAAGGTGGTGACCTACGCACGGCAAGGTTACGCCGGCATGACGCTCACCGTGCGCGGCGGCACCTCCAAGGCCGATCAACGCGAGGCCTGGTACCAGGCGCGCAAGAAACTCGACGACTTGCGCCTGGAGATGCCTGACGGCGTGGTTGGCCCGATCCTGAACGACGAGTACGGCGACGTGTATGGCCTGATGTACGCCGTCAAAGGCGACGGCGTAGACCAGGCAGAGCTGTCGGACGCGGCCGAGGACATCAAGCGCCAGATGCTGAAGGTGCCGATGGTCAAGAAGATTGATCTGATCGGCAAGCAGGCCAAGCGTGTCTACGTCGAGTTCTCTCACGAGCGCCTGGCAGCGCTGGGCATTACACCGCTCACCATCGCCGAAAGCCTCAAGAGCCAGAATGCGATGTTGCCCGCAGGCCAGATTGACACCCATGGCGACCGCGTCATGGTGCGCGTGAGTGGCCAATTCACCGGCGTAGAGGCCATTCGCAACGTCCCCATCTCCGCGGGCGGCCGGCTGATCAAGCTCGGCGATATCGCGACCGTTACACGTGGCTTCGAGGATCCGCCGACCTACACGGTCCGCCACAACGGCCAACCGGTGCTGATGCTCGGGATCACCATGACCAGCGATGGCAATATCGTGGACCTTGGAAAGGCGATGGACACTACCGTCGCCAAGATCCAGTCAGAACTTCCGCACGGCGTGGAGCTGGAGCTGGTGGCGGACCAGCCCACCACGGTGAAAGATGCAATCCTGGACTTCGGACGAGCACTGGCCGAGGCGCTGATCATCGTGATCGCGGTGAGTCTGGCCAGCCTGGGCTGGCGCGCCGGCCTCGTGGTCGCGGCCACGGTACCGCTGGTGCTGGGTGGTGTGGCGCTGGTGATGCTGGCGATGGGCTGGAACCTCGAACGCATCTCCCTCGGCTCACTGATTATCGCGTTGGGACTGTTGGTGGATGACGCCATCATCGCCATCGAGATGATGGTGGCGAAGATGGAAACCGGTATGGACCGCGTGAAAGCGGCCGCCTTCTCCTACCAGTCCACCGCCATGCCGCGCCTGACCGGCGCACTCATCACGGTGGTGGGCTTCCTGCCGATCGGCCTCTCGAAGTCCACCACCGGCGAGTACGCGGGCGGCATATTCTGGATCGTCGGTGCCGCGGTGCTGTTCTCATGGATCTGTTCCGGCATCTTCACACCGTACCTGGCGGTCAAGATGCTGCCCAACGACTTGGACAAGCACCAGCACGGAGAACAGCACGACACAAAGTTCTACCGCAACCTGCGCCGCCTGATCGACGCCGCCATCGAGCATCGCTGGGTGGTTATCGGTGCGACGGTGGGCGCACTGGTGCTTGCCCTGGCTTGCATCAAGCTGGTGCCGCAGCAATTTTTTCCCAACAGTTCGCGCCCTGAGCTGGTCATTGATTTACGCGTCAAGGAAGGCGCCTCCTTCGCCGCGACGACCGAGCAGGTCAAGCACATGGAGGAAATCCTGGCGAAAGACGAGGACGTTCGCTTTTATACGGCCTACACCGGCGCCGGCGCACCGCGCTTCTATCTCTCGCTCAACCCCGAACTGCCGAATCCGGGTTTTGCCCAGTTCGTTGTAATGACCAAGGATCTGGCTGCACGCGAGCGGGTACGTGCGCGACTGGTGGCCTCGGCCGACCAGCAATTCCCACAGGCATGGGTGCGCGTGACCCGGCTCGAGTTGGGGCCACCTGTCGGCTATCCGGTGCAGTTCCGCGTGGTAGGCCCTGATACCCAGGTGGTGCGCAAGATCGCCCGCGACGTGGAGAAAGTGGTTGCGTCCAACCCGAAGGTGCGCGACCTCCAGCTGGACTGGAACGACCCGGTGCGCACGATGAAGGTGGAGCTTGATCTGGACAAGGCGAGCGCGCTGGGCCTCACGCCGTCCGACGTGTCGCTGGCGACTCAGACCGTGATGAATGGCGCAACACTGTCGCAACTGCGTGAACGCGAGGACCTGATCGACATCGTGGCCCGTGCCGTGCCAGAGGAACGCTCGAACCTCGACACCCTGAAAAACATCAATCTTTACACACGCCAGGGCACGGTGGTGCCTCTGTCGCAAGTCGCACAGGTGCGCTCTGAACTCGAAGAGCCGGTCCTGTGGCGCCGCAATCGTGACATGGCGATCACCGTGCGTGCCGACGTGAAGGATGGAGAACAGGGTGTATCGGTGACGCAGGAAATTCGGCCATTGCTCAAGGAGGTCGAAGCCAGGCTGCCGACCGGTTACCGCATCGATGTGGGTGGTGCGGTTGAGGAAAGCGACAAGGCCAACAAGGCGCTGCTCGCGGTGGCCCCGCTGATGCTGATCACCATCCTGCTGTTACTCATGCTGCAATTGCAGAACTTTTCCCGCATGTGGATGGTGATGCTGACCGCACCGCTGGGCCTGATTGGTGTGGTGCCGGCATTGCTGGTGTTTCAATCGCCACTGGGCTTCGTCGCGATCCTGGGCATCATCGCTCTGGGCGGCATGATCATGCGAAACGCGGTGATCCTGATCGATCAGGTACAAATCGAGATCGCCGAGGGGCGCGACCCGTGGAATGCCGTGCTGGACGCAGCTATTCACCGAACCCGTCCGGTGATGCTGACCGCGCTGGCCACCGTGCTCGCGATGATCCCACTCACGCGCAGTGTGTTCTGGGGACCGATGGCGATTGCGATCATGGGGGGGCTTTCCGTGGCGACGCTACTGACGATTTTCTTCGTTCCGGCGTTATACGCTGCATGGTTCAAGGTCCGTCGCAGCAAAACGGCTGACATCCGGCAGGTGATGGCAGAATCGTCGCTGGCTTCCTGAGTCACGAGCGCTGGAAATGCGAAAAAAAGCCGCTCAGTGAGCGGCTTTTATTTGGAGCGGGCAACGAGGCTCACAGGCTAAGTGAACTCCAGGCTTTGCCGTTCCAGGGACGGTCTCCATTCTCGTCCTTGATGCGGGTCGGGAGGCCGATCATATCCAGTGCCGTGAGGAACAGTTCAGCCGACAGTTCCTCGAAGTTGACCATACGTTGCACGTCCCACTCGCCTCGGGCGACCAGCAGCGCTGCGGCAACCGGCGGCACGCCAGCCGTATAGGAAATGCCCTGGCTGTCGGTTTCCGCGTAGGCGTCTTCATGATCGGCCACGTTGTAGATGAACACCTCGCACGGTTGCCCATCCTTGGAGCCCTTGACCAGATCGCCGATGCAGGTCTTGCCGGTGTAGCCGGGTGCCAGCGAGCTCGAGTCTGGCAATGTGGGTGTACGTACGACAGACTGCTCGCAGCGTGGTGCGCAATACTTTGACAGACACTACTGAGGCGGCGACGGGAAGGCATTCATTCTTCCTGATTTGGTTTGCGAGCTGCGTCGAGCTGCTGAATTCCTAGAGACCATATGGTGCCTCAAAACCTAGTCAAATGCCCCCGTGTCTGAATCGTTCTAAAAATGTGTTTTCACACAGCCTGGGTCGGTTGCTGCCGATCGCGACGGGAAATAATCGGCCAAGAGCTGCCGCTTGAAAGTGCCCATGGATCCAATCTTTACTTTCGGCTGAGGTTTCCAGACGCAGATTTCACGTAGCAGCGAGTAAAAAAGGCGTTTTCACCGATCAATGACCAGGCAGTTTTGGATGACCGACTTTTTCAACAGAATCGGTTGTTTGCAGCCCTTTTTCACAGGTAGCAATCGGCCAGGAACGGAAATCAAGGAGGTTACGATGACCATCCATAAGCCGTCCGTTGTACTACGCCGTTTGATGCAAGAATCGGTCTGCGCGTGAAGAGGCTGCTGGCAATCGACAAAACTAGATCATGCCGTTACACCATAATTGGTACGTCAACGGAATGGCCAGGCCTGTAATGGGCGGCAACACTAGGATGTTGGACGGCTCCAAGTCCATTAGCCCACCAATGCAGTTGATACCGATTGGGGGATCTATGGAGCTACGTGACCAAGGTGATCCCGCGGCTAAAGTTTCGTCGACGCCAGGCATCGCATGGACTCATTGGCTGCGTCCCTTTGGTGGGCGCCGGTGTAAAGCGGGATGCACATACAGGATACAGCTTACGAAAATATGTCTCCCAGTACACCTCTGCACTGTCAGGGATCGCCGTATGCATGGGTTTAACTCGTCGCCAGGGCGTTTTCAAGATCCGCCGAGGACAAGCGCTCTGCGTCCTCAAGCAAGCGACGGATAGCCGCCGTCAGGCGCTTTTCGATTTGCCAAGGGTCGGTCATGACGGCTAGCTCCGGCGCCAATTGCGGGGGCATACCCAGCAGCTGATCCCGCAACAAGCGGCCCGCGTTATAGGCCCCGGTTTCCACCGCGATGCGCTCGACCAAGGAGCCTTGCTGCTTGTGAAAATTGGCTTGCTCTTGCAGGGCCAGGTAGTGCTCCCGCAGAGCGCGAGACTTTTGAAAGTCCACCGCCTGCCCGACTTGCGGCACCGCAGGTTCTTTCGCGGTGATTTGAGCTTCCCGTTGAAGGCGAAGCCGTTCGTGGCGGTCCGCGACGGCGGCTTTGCTGGGGTCGGCAGATTCGGCCAATAGTGCTTCGGTGGCTTCCAGCTCTACCTTGCCGTCATCGGTCAGTACCAACCGATTCTGATTAGCCAACTTGGACACATACGATTTAGCCCAGCCACGCCGTGCCGCAAACTCAGTTTTACTGATTACAGTCATGATGGAATGTCCTGTTCACCTATTGAATACGGGGGATTCACCTGTTCACCACTGTTCACTAAGCTGGTGAACTGTCCGCTAACACTTTCCCGCGGGTTTCCGACCCCGTGTGCTTTGAAAGGCCCCAGGGTCCCCAGCGCTATTTGGTGGCCGGGGCTGCAGATCCACCCCGCGTTACTAGTATCTGTTGACGATCTGTTAGATGGAGAGATGTCATGGAAATGATTGCCGTGCGTTCCGACGCAATGACTGCGCATCAGGGTTTGATGACAGCAGCATCCAAAGGCTCCTAGGCTCTGTACGAAATCATCTGAAACTCATTTGAACCCAGCAAGCGTCGGGACTCAGTAAGGTCCGCGTCCATCAAAGGCAGGAGCCCACGATGGCCAAGCGGTACGAACTCCCCGGCGCAGCCTGGGATTTGGTTGCAGACATTTTCAGTGAGCCCCGCCGTAACGGATGCCCACGGGCAGATGATCGGCTGATGCTCAACGGCGTGTTCTGGGTGCTCTGCTCGGACGCTGCTGGCGCGACATGCCCGAGCGCTTCGGCCCGTGGTCGACGGTCTATCAGCGCTTTCGTGACTGGCGCAATCGCGGGACATTCGACCAGATGCTTAAGCGGCTTCACATCAGGTTGAACGAGTAAGGGTTGAAGAAGATTCAGGGGGAATGACTGGCGGTGCCTGGGGCCAATTAAAGTTACTTGCGCACGCACAAACCCGTGGTGAGGGGATTCATCCCCGTTGGGCCGCGAAGCGGCTCTAAAACCGAGGGTGATGAGCTTCACTGCACGGCGTCGTTGCTGATACCCGTTGACTATCCGAAGAACATTTCTCCATGCCGTCTATACTGGTGCACGGAGAAAGATACGGAGTTGACTCTGCTCACAGGGAGCCTATATGGGCGTAGCAAAAGTTGGTCCCAAGACGAAATATCTTCTGGATACAGGGGAGCGTGTCATTTTAGAAATCAGGAATCTACGGAGTAATGGTTCGGGCAATCAACAAGGAAGCGTGGCACATGGTCAGTATGCTCGCGCTAAAAGATTATCTGGCGTAACTGAAGAATTTATTGCTGAATCAAATAAAACCTGGCTCCCGCCCATGAGAACACAATGGCTGAATGGCGCTGGGGATGCCCGCAAGAGCCCAAACGCCAAAGGCATGAAGTTCGTCGGCCAACAAGATTATTTGAATTCAGATCCAACTCATCAAGATGCAGACAATGATGATTTCCCCTCGTCTCGTCCGAAAAGAATATACGAGGTCGTAAAAATAACGGGCGCTGGCGTTTGCGACCACTTGGGAGCAATTGCTTATGCACTGTGCAGGCAATATTTGAGTGGGGAGTATTTCGCCGCCTGGGTCGGAGTCAGCTCGGATCGGGTATGCGACCACACCTTATGCATAACAGGCCCTGTTGCCTCTATTGATAAGATCGGAACGGGCACCACTGATCCATCCAAATGGGTCATCGTTGATGCATGGCCCATCAACGCCAAGGCGGTAAAGTATGAAGATCACTTTTTGCATAAAGATGCAACCAAGCAAATAATTTGGTACATCGTTGCACAAGGGAAAGGAAAACAAGTCTTCAGCCCATCAAAAATGAACCCGGCAGAGTTAGACGCACTGAAGCTATCAATGGCCGCAAATGAAAAGAATGCCCATTACAAACCTGACTATCCAAACTACAACTGCGATGTTCTATGGGATGGCGACACAGACTACGAGTTGGACAACACCATACTTGAGCAATGACCACGGTAGCTTGTCGAATCAATTGACGCCTGGGGCCAAGTAGCGTCGCTGCCGCGCACACAAAACCTTTGACGAGGGGATTTATCCCCGTTGGGCCGCGAAGCGGTCCTAGGCTCTGTACGAAAAGTACTGTCTAAAACACCGCATGGCACAAGCCAGTGAGACCAACGCTGCATAACTTTTTTGCGAGTTTGTCGAAGCGCGTAACATTGGAAAGACGGACATCCCTGCAAAGGTTTCAGCTAGAGAGAATCCGCGAGTTCGATGACCCGTGTAGGGGGCGGCCCTCGGGGAGGACCCGGAAAAATCGGCGCCCTGCCCGGCTCATGCCTTCGGTTCGGCCTGACTGAGGTCCAGCCGCTTGGCGACCCAGCGCTCGTACAAGCCGATGGCGACATCGGCGCCGGCCATCGCGGTCAGGCAACCCAGGGCGCCTGCGGTCCAGATCGACAGGCCCGCACCGAACAGCAACATCATCGCTGACACGCCGCAGACGATGCAGGCGCCGGACCGAAGTGCGAGGCGGCGCAGTAACGCCCAGCCTCGTGCCCCGTCCTTGTCAGCGCGCCACATCTCGCCGGACACGCCGCCCACCAGGGACAGGGCAATCACCAACCAGATCGGCATCTCTGCCAGTGCCTGTTGCTCATTCGTCATTGCCCTGCCCCTTAAACAAAAAGACCCGGCGCATTGGCCGGGTCATGTGGTGGGTTGCCTGCCGCATTCTGCGGTCGCACCCATCGAAGATGGCTCCTTTTTACAGATCGATTCTGCTGGCAGCAAGACCGTTTTAATGCCATCCGGTGAATGTGTGGGTTACACCCGGTGAACGGCTGGCGAATGTGGGTGAATATCTATCCCGGCTGTCTTTTGCTTCGGTGGCGTCCCATGCGTCCCACCTCTCTAAAACTAGGTGGGACGTCTGAAAGACCCGCAGATTGGGGCTTTGCCCCACCGTCCTACTTTTATCTCTCCTTTCTCGTGTAAAGAGAGAAATTTAAAAAGCACGCGTGCGCGTAAACGCGCGTACCTGTACCCGCTACGCACACACGGGCGGGAGGCATGAAAAAGGTGGGACGGTGGGACAGCCCAACAACGACGCGGCCTGCGCCCGTCCCACCACAGCAAAAAGCGGTGGGACGGAGGCAGGCCGGTGGGACGGCGTAAGCCAGAGGGACGCCCACGATCAAGCCGCTTCCCCCAGGAGGAAGTGCTCGACCACGATGTGGGCGTCATGCAGGCGCTGGTAGTAGGTGTTGCGCGTGCAGCCACTTCGCGCCAGACGCGCAGCCAAGGGCGCATCGGGCTGACAGTAGTGCACCTGCACCACCGCCATCAGCTCGGGATCTAGGCGTTTCTTGACGATGCGTTCGATGTCCAGTGACGCCTCCAGCGGCACCCTACTCCCGCGCCTGCCGCGCACCAACTGACCACCGCTTTCCATCATCATCGCGACCATGTTGCCGCCCGAGTAACCGGCCGCCACCTCGTCGCTGTGCAGCTCCTGCGCCCATTGTTTGAGGGCCATATCGATTGCCTTAATCATCGAAGCACGGCTCCTCGAACTCGTCCCGTTGCAGCGCAGGCGCCCTGCCCCAATGCTCTGGTTTTTTGTAGGCCCACGGTCGCTGGCCGCTCTTGCTCAAGGCGCCCAAACGGAACCGTCGCCAGCCAAGCCGGTGCATGATCGCGCCGACGCGCATTTGCTCGGGTTTGCCCCAATGACCCGGATCGAGCTTGAGTGCCTGACTCATCACCTCACTGCCGGTAGCGGTCTCGCCGATCTGCGACTCTTCCAACCAGGTCAGGATTGGCCCTTCCCATTCATCCACGACAAAACGCTGGTCTTGGGCTTCGGCAAACATCGGCGCTTCGTCCGGCGTTACCCACCACAAGTCCCCCGCCTCATAACAGAACACGGCCTCGGCCCAGAGCTGGTCGCGAATCTCGCGCAGCAACGCCACGTCGACCTTGGTACAGGCCACGGGCCAATAACGGCGGTTGCCGGTGGCGTCCTTGAGGTACTCGTCCTGGTTGGTGGTGCCAACGAATACACACTGGCGTGGCACGTCCATGGTTCTGCGGCCGTAGCTCTCGCGGTAGGTGTCGGTCGACGCCGAGAAGAACTGCTTGGCCTTGGTGCTCTCGGCCTTGTTGAAGCTGTCCAGCTCGCCGAGTTCGACAATCCATTTGCCGCGGATCGCCTGAAAGCCGTCTTTGTCACCGAGGGCAAACGGCGTGTCCATGAACCACTCGCCGCCGAGCACGCTCATCGCGGTCGATTTACCGGCGCCCTGCGCGCCTTCGAGGATCATCACCGAGTCGGCCTTGCAACCGGGTTTCATCACCCGCGCCACCGCCGAGATCATCCAGCGTTTTCCGACCTTCGCGGTGTAGTCACAGGCCGGTACACCCATCACGTCGGTTAGCCAAGCTTCGAGGCGTGGCACGCGGTCCCACTCCAGCTTTTTCAGGTACTCACGCACGGGGTGAAACGCGTGGTCGTGAGCCACGACACTGACGGCCTCGATCACCTGCGAGGACTTCACACGCAGGTTGTACTGCTGCGCGAGCCACTTCATTACGCGCACGTCATCGATGTCGGCCCACTCACCGGTACCGCCGCCATACGGGGCGGCACGCAGCTTGACGATCTTCGAGCTGAAGGCGCTGTAGCTGATCACCCCAGCCCAGCGCTCATCGTGAGCGAGGATCAGTTCGACATTCTGCATGTGCGCGATCAGGGCGCCGCTCTCACTGCGGGCGAGCTGATCTTTCCAGCCACCGGCAGCCGGTGGACGCACCACGGCCAGCACCTGACGGCGCACCGCGTCCAAACCTTCGGCGACGTGAAGGTCGTTGAAGTCGGTCCACTTGTCTTGTCGCTCAACGGAGAAGATCGGCGCGACCACCTGGGCGCCGACGATCAAGGCGGCGTTGCTGGCTTTCTCTTCACCTGGGTTCCAGGCATCGCCGTTTGGCTTGGTGGTCTTCCAGTCATCGTCGCGGCAGATGATCAACGGGCAGCCGGCGAAGCGCTCGCGCATGGCCTTGCACACGGCCAACAGGTTGCCCGCATCGAAGGCCACCGCCACGGCGAGCGACGTCGCCATGTGCAGGCTGGCGCCGGTGGCGTAGCCCTCACACACCAGTACGGGTTCGCCCGGCTCCGGGTGTGGACCGAGCAAGTGGAACGCGCCCTCCTTCGCCATCCCGTACGGCCAGTAGGATTTGTCGCGGCCGGTGTCTTCCTGCTTGTTCGGGAAGATCACCTGCAGGCCCATGATCTGGTCGCGAGCATTGTTCATCGGCACCAGCACGGCGCCGGTGCGCGTCGCGTAACGGACCTTGATGCCGACGATCTGCTTGCGGTCCAGATAGTCGCTGCGCCCGGTGGTCGGCATGCGCTCAAACAAACCCTGCGCCCTTTTCGCGGCCCGCCGCGCAGCGTTATTCGCGATTTCCGCGGCGCGGCGCTTGGCTTCTTCCTGGCGGGCGCGCATCACTTCGCGCTCTTCCGACGACATGCGTCCGGCCTTGACCTTGATCTTCTGTGTCTCACCGGAGCGCCAGTCACCGAAGGCGCCAAAGATCAGGGTGTCGCCCTTCTCCGTGCGCTGCTCGTGAACGACGTACCAGCCGTTCTTCTCCTTGCCCTTGTCCTGCGACGTCTTGCAGCGGGTCAGCTTGCCGAACACCAGCGGCTGCGCCGGCTCCAGTCCGTAGTCGGCGAATTGCCCCAATACCTCATCGAGCATGACGAATCCCCCGCTCAGAGAGAGATTGGCAACTGATGCACTGCGAGCAACCTGGTTGGGCCAGGCGGCGGGCTTCCGGAATTGGATCGTCACAGGCTTCACAGAACAGCAAGGAATGGGCAGAGCTTTCGGCCTTGGCAGCGCTGCGCGCGGCCATGGCCTGATCGATGCGTTCCTGCACCAGGTCGTTGGCGAAATCGGCGATGTCAGCCACGGTCGGCACCTCGCGTCGTCTGGTTGACGTAGGTGGCGCGGTTGAACAAGCCCAGCAGCCCTTGAATGCCACGGAACACCTGCAGGCGAATCGCCGCCAGTTCCTGATCGGTGACGACGCCATCACCGATGCTCTTGGCCCAGGTCTCGGCCAGGTCGGCGACCTGCCGGAAGTATTCGGCGATACCCGTGGTCAGGGTCTCGGGCATGTCGTTGGTGTAGGTCTCGGCTAGCTCCTGCCAGATCGTGTCGCCGACCAGCGCATGCACTGCATCAAGAATGCGGCGATCCTTGGTCAGTTCGAGGATCTCACCGAACTCCTGAATATTGATGGAGTGACTCGGATGGGTCGGAGACAGTTTGTGCTGCAGCGTGGTCGGGTTGCGACCGGTGGTGGCTGCAATGGCAGCGGCACCGCCCGGGTAATCGCGAGCGGCGTGGTACAGCGCTAAATCGAGCGGCAGGATTTCCCGCTGCGCCCGTTCCAGAGAACTGAGAG
>Ga0065714_10064613_pt1 | contig 28764 bp, 17 predicted proteins | sample MisRhiReplicate2_FD_59101 | JGI IMG/M metagenome (GOLD analysis project Ga0065714, IMG submission 59101) | Miscanthus rhizosphere microbial communities from Kellogg Biological Station, MSU, sample Rhizosphere Soil Replicate 2: eDNA_1 v2... | ecosystem: Host-associated > Plants > Roots >... | reverse complement strand
GGTGGCTTCGCTTTTTTGTTACTGACTGGATAGCTGCTTTTTAAAAGGGGAAAGGATGGCTGAGATTAAGAGTGTAAAATTTTTGCCCAGCCCCTAATGCGCTTTGACGTCAGAATCTAACTAAATCCTCCTAGAACGTAAATTATCAACCCAAAAAAGGCAATAGATTTGTCAAAGATCCTTTCTACGAGCGGCCTCATGATGGCAGCTCCCTCGCTGTTTCAGCAGCACCTCCGGGACTAGATTAATACCCTGCCGGGCTAGATCCAATTTAGCCCTCATGACTAGGACACATGTCATGTAGAGGCTCATGAGAGCGGATTCGTTGATGGTTTTACTATCCGCTTTTTGCTCTGTCATCTTTCGGCCAAAAGCGCACAGTTAAGCAGGGATGCCCTTCCTTGAAGCTTGAAGGTGCCTACAGAAACAGGGGCGATTCACCCCCGATATCATTTGCTGACCCAAGCTAACTCTTCGATCAAGTTGACGTGATGAGGATGTATCTTGAATTTCCTCTCAGGCCCGCTTTGAAATCTGGCTGCGCTCGAAGCGAGAGAGGTTAAGTTAATTTCGGCCTGGTTGATCAATTCCTTCAAGGCTTGCTTGGGAATTTGGTTTTGCACAAGCACAGGCAGCAGGGTTATGAATGAGCAGGGGTTACTGGAGATCGAAGCCAATGCTTCTCGTGACGTCGGGTAGGCGGCCTGATCCAGCCATGTGCTGTAATGGCCGTTATTCGCGTTCCTTGCTTCGACTGTCCACCGTAGCCGGCGAATGACCAGGTGTTGCTGCATGAACGGCCAGAAGTCATCACCGTAGAAGTCAATGCTCAACATCTCAGTGGTCGCCCCCCACAGCGCTTGAAAGAGCGCGGCGGATTGCTTAAGTACTTCGGGTTCGAGCTTTTCCTGAACGTTGGCTGTACAGTCCAGAATTCCGAGGCCTACGTCAACCAATGTGCGCATAAGCCCTGAAGCATCCGAAGATTTCCACTCTTTGGAAATCTTGGAAATGGGACTAAATTCGAGAATTTCTCTCAGCGCAACGCTGGAGTTCCACATGCTCAGCCAGTGGTTGGTGAAGTCATTGGTCAATGCGACAGAATACCCGAGCACTCGGCATGCGTAGTTATCGGGTTTAGTAGCGTGATATTCACTGACATGGCTTCGAAGCGATTTACCTTTCGAGGTGTTCCACTCGGTAGGCGTTACGCTCCATTCTTCTATGAAGGCACTGATGCCAGGTGCCGGGAACTTGTCGGGGGAGTTCGAATGTAGCAGCGCGAGCATGGATTGGTACACCCATGGCTCCCAGGAAAATTTTAGTTGATCGGAAATGGTCGGAGAACAGGGAAGAGGCAGCTTATCGGCCAATGCCCATAATATGTCTTGGCTGCTCAGAGGTCGTTTTCTATTCGCGTCGTTATCGGGGAAGTTAAGGTGCTGGCGAGTGAGCCATGTGCCCCAACGCTTGAACAGACCCTCAAAATCGGATCTTTTAGCGACGGTATCTACGAAAGAGGCAAGCAGAGACTCGATGTGCGGCTCTAACACAGAGGGAGGGTATTCATGGCTATCAGCAATGTGAATGACTTTCATACTTGCGTGCCTGAGCAAGCTGGGTAGCAATAGGGCACCACTCCACGAGCCATCGCTTTCGAAACATGTGGGAGCCCCGAGGGTGAATTGCTCCCAGAGATCATAGTTGCGATAAAGCTCAGGGCTGTCGAGTATTCGATTGATCAAGAGCAGATTTCGTGTTGAACTCATCCACTTGAGTAGTTTTTTGGGGTCGAGCTTCGATAGCAATTCAATCCATGGCCAGCTGGATTCGTCGGTCCGTCTTTCTCTAGTGTGTCCGTACCAAATTTCATCGAGGCTAATCGGGTCTGATGGATCATCCCCGTATTCCTCAAGCAGTTCCTTTTCAGCATCGATAAAGTGTTGTTCGGCTAAGCTTAAGAGCGCTTCCTTGAAAATATTATTTTTCTGAGCGACAACCACAGCCACATCAGTCCACAACCAGTTAACCAACAATGGTTTTCGGACGAGAGCTCTGAAGGCTGCATAACGGTTTTCGGTTTCTGACTCGGCCCAGGCCGTTACAATTCCGATCACCAAGGCCGCCTGGATTCTCGGGTTGTCCGAGGGATCGAAGTCTTCGCTGGAGCCACCAATTAGGGTGGTGAGCCTTTCAACGGCAGTATTGGCATCACCCGCGTTGCAGAAGTATTCGGTAACAGATGTGACCAATGCGTTGGTTGGTGCGAAGCGGTCTTGGGCGAAGTCTTCAATCACCGATTGGGCGATTAGGGAGGATTTGTACAGCTCTGATTCATGAGCGGGCGGCAACTGCCATTCTTTGTTCATGACGATTTTTTCCCGTTGGCGTTGGCCATCTTCCAGGCTGTATCAAAAAACTGGACTGCCTTATGGGTTTCAGCACTCCACCCTCTACTCGCAGCGTTTACGTCTCGGTGAAATCCACCTACAGTAGCGCCAAAATGCCATAGCTCGTCATCGATGATTGCAAATCGATCGTGAATATAATCGAAGTCTTTGAGGGCAAATGAGAGCTCTACTTTCAAGGGGGCGTCGACCCTCGCGCGATCATCTGTTACGAATTCTTCCAAGTCCTCAAATTCCTTCTCGATTTCCGCTTGTTCATCGTGATGGCCTGTTAAAATTCTTATCGTTTGAATTTGGCTTGTAAGAAACCAATTCACAACTTTCTTGATTCTTCGACTGTGGACGGGGTTTTTGCCGTCTTCAGAAAATAGATGCTTATCAATTATCCATACCCGTTGCGCGGTGCTGATAGCTTTCTCAAACTCTTTGACTAGACGTACGTCATCAACTCCATACCGAGCCATAATGGCATCATACTCCGGGAAATGATGACGGCTCTCGCCCCGGTGAGGCGCCTCACAAGGTATAAGTAATTGCGGAGTGAATTTCGCCTCAACCACCTGTGGGGTGGTATCGATACTCATTTGTGAAGATAGTTTAGCCATTATTCACATCCTTCGTTCCTTGCGTCTTCTGCGCCTCAGCTCCATCCTCCGCTCGTTGCACCTCCTGCACCTCCTTTGCGTCCTCCACGTCACGCCCGCAATGCACGCATGGCTTCTTGGGTACCTCCCGCGGGACTTTGAAATCCTCTAGGGCAAGGGCGTTTTTGTAGAGGCGTATAAGGTGGCCGAGGATTTTCTCACCATGCGGTATGCGCATGATAAGCGTTGGTCGGATTCCAATGGAGTTTAGTGAGCTGCCGAGCATCCATACGCGGCCATCGACGGCGAGGAAGCGGTCATGGAACAGACTGCTTTCTGTATTGGCTACTTTAATTTCGATGCTGTTTTTGTGATTGGCTTGGAATATGGCTAGGTTTTTAAGTAGTGTCTGTTTTGTGTCTACGGAACTTTCACTAACGTCGGCCTCCGCCTCCGCCTCAATTTCCTTTTCCGCTTCAACTTCCTTGATATTTTTGAAGGCGCTATTTGAGGTCAGGATTTGTATCTTGACCTCATCTCGCTCAATGGCAAACAAGTATTGGGAGATTTGGTTTGCGCTGAAGTAGGGGTCTGCGATAAAAATAGTGGAGCGAGCGTGCTTGAGTTTTTCCCTGATGTGTTCGAGCGCTTCTTTGCGTTGGGCGGTTGTAAACCACGTCTGGTCATATAGCTGAGCGCTGTGATTAAGCAGTCGTTCGCTTTTTGCTTCCAGCAAACGCTGAAAGGCGCCTGTAGTGTTCGGCGCCTCACCCAATGTTCGATCGGATGCCAAAGTTTTTTTCTCGGAAAAGTACTCATTGACTGGACTTTTCTTTTTGTCTGTTTCAGGGGCCTGAACCTTGACGCGTCGCTCGACCACCTCAGTCCTCATGTTCACTTGTCGCATGAACTTTCGCATGGGCGTTTGGAGCAAGACCCCGCGTTCCTTGTGTGTGAGGACTAGCCCAGAGCCGTGGACGGAGGAGTGCCTCTCGATCACAACCAAGCCATCCTCCGGTACCGGAACTGTATCAAAGGAGGTGAGTATCCCTTCTTGCCCTTCCATTGAGGTCAGGCTCAAACCTTGAAGGTTCCTGCCTGGGTGGGGCTTCAAATGGAAATACAACGATTCGGAACCGTCTTCTTTAGGATCAACGAATTGCCGGACTGAATGAACATCGCAGTCAGGCACAGCGAGCGCCATCCCACCTATATATTCAGGGTACTCCCTAAAATCGACATGCATGTGGTGCTCTAGGAATTTGAAGGCTTCCTGGCAATGTTTGCTTTGTCCGTCTTGGTCAAGGAAGCTCGGCCATTCTTGACTGTCTGAAATTCGACGTGAGTACCTGATGATGCCAAGGTTACGGAAGGGGATTGAAGGACGTTCAGATTTAAGCGTGATGTCGTCACTTTCCAAGGGCACGCCCAGTACAGGCCATGTTGGAAAGTCACTTAGCCTGCCAGCGGAGAGGGGCACGCCATCAGAGTCCTTCCGGACATCCCGAATGGGAATGGGTGTACCAAGTTCATCAGATGCGGTTCGGTACCACCGGATGGCTTCTTCTGCGGTCATGACGATACGGTCGACCGCAATAGCGCCTTCTTCCTTGAATTTTTTGAAGTAGGGCTTGGCAGGTCTCAAAGGGGCTTGCCTACCTGATGCCAGCAACCATACCGATGCGAACAGCAAACGTAGAGGAGGTCGCTCAGGTGTAGAGCGTGGTGGTACAACCACAGCGACATGCACGACCGCATGTTCGAAGCCGTCAGTCAATTTACTGTAGGGGTTACTGCTTTCGGTACTTTCCATGTAGGGCTCGCTATCGGTCGAGGACGCTGAGTTGAGATTTTTCGGTAGCGTACCGCTAAGAAGGTTACTTAGCCGGGTGCATGACAGTGCGTTATACAGCGGCATGGTGGAAGGCGGTAGAACCCTATTGAGGGATTTCGTCACGACGTCACCCTAGCGACACTTGTAGGGGCATTCAGAGATTTTCGGTAAGGAGACGAAGCGTAGCGGTCGATCAAAGTGAGGCAGGCGGCGACTGGGCAGAAAACGATAGTAAGAGCATTGCCGCTCATGGCCGAAGCATGCCTTGGCGACTGCCCCCTTCTGGCCGATTACTGCCCGTCACGAACGGCAGAAATCGGCCAGAAGGGGACAGTCGACCAATTAAGCCGAGACGGTTAGAGTTGCGGGCAGAAGGCCTGCTGACGGCAATTCCAGCCTAAGGACACGCGTAGCAGGTCGACAGCCATTTAAAGGACTGCTAATGAGCGTTGTGGATTCACGATACGATAGGTTGAGCCCGCGAATTGGGTTGCTCCAAGATGAAGTCGTACTTGCCCAAGCATGGAAGAAAACCCACACCTTCATAAGACGGCATAACTGGTATGCGGATGTGTTGGAGCTTGATGCTTCTGCTGTATGCCTGGCTGATAATTTAAGTCTTTGGTCAAAGTCGATCTCATCCGGGAAGTACCAGACTGCTCCTGCCTGGCTCGTGCCTGCACCGAAAAACGGCCTTTGGGGCTTTCGGGAAAACGAAGAAGGTGGCTGGGGACCTCGGAAGAGCGGAAACGGTGACGAGCCCGTACTGCGCCCGCTTGCTCACATCGGGATCAAGGAACAGACCATTGCGACCGCAGTTATGTTGTGCCTTGCCGACTGTATCGAGACTGCTCAAGGAGACACGTCGCAGGATGCGCTAGCGGCCTCGACAGCCAAAGTGTATAGCTACGGCAACCGGCTTTTTTGCTCATGGTCGGAAGACCATTCCGCTGCAACCTTCTCATGGGGTAATTCCAATACCTACAGCCGCTATTTTCAGGACTACCAACGTTTCGTGGAGAGGCCGGTAGCTCTGGCTAAGCAGGCTGAAGCCGAAGGTGAAGAGAACATTTTCATCGTGAGCTTGGACCTGAGCGCGTTTTTCGACAGCATCGACGTGGATCTACTCATCGAGCGAATGCGTGATGAATATGCGCGCTTCGTAGGGGCCACCGAAGAGGAGTATCTTGACTCTGACGAAGCATTTTGGACGGCTACCAGCGCGGCTTTAAAATTTGACTGGCGAGCTGAAGACCAACCGCTTGCAAACCTATTTCGAGACCAATTGCTTCCATTAGGGCTCCCTCAAGGCTTGGTCGGAAGTGGTTTTTTTGCAAACGCATATCTTTTGAAATTTGATCGCGTGGTGGGCGCATTTATCGGCAGACGGCCTCTAAAGAGATCTTTCCGCATTCACGATTACTGCCGATACGTCGATGACATCAGATTGGTTGTATCAGTAGACAAGGATGAGGGAGATTTTGTCGACCCGGCGCAATTAGGTAGTGAAATCAGTGACTGGGTGCAACGGATATTAAAGAGACATACTGCCCCAACGGATAATCCTGATGCGTATTTGAAAATCAACGAGCGTAAAACTCAGCTTGAACCAATTGTCGAAGTAGGTGGCGAATCCGGCACTGCTGTTCGAATGAAAGCGCTTCAGAAGCAGCTGAGTGGCCCATTCGATGTGGATTCACTACATCAATTGGAGTCAGGTCTGAACGGCCTACTTTCATTAGCTGAACTCAGCCTTTTTGAAAATGAATCTTCTCCACTGCTGACCCAAGGCCTTCAATTGGCATCAGTCGCGAAGCTGAAGCTCGAAGTGCGTGACGATACGCTGACTAGGTTTTCAGCGTACAGACTCGTTCGCTCATTGAGAATGCGTCGGAGCATGACTGATCTAACAGAGTCTACCGATGGAAAAGACCCTAAGATTGATCTTATCCAAGACTATCAGGCCGTTGCCCGGCGGCTGGTGTCGGCATGGGCCGTCAATCCCTCTTTGGTTCAAGTGCTCAGATATGCACTAGACCTCTATCCGAGCACTGATCTCCTCGAACCTATAGAGCAAGCTCTGATGAGCAAAATTGATCAGGCAACGTCGACCGGAGAGTTTGGAAAACGTGTTGCTTGGTACGTACTCGCTGACCTTTTTAAAGCGGGTGCTACAGAAACCGGGAAGGAGGCAGAAAGCGACTCAACTTTGAGCGTTGCCGATGTAGGGAGCTACCGCGTTGCGCTTTCGATCTTGGCGAATAAAATTATCGAGAGAAAAGATTCGCCATGGTATGTCCAACAGCAAGCCACACTCCTGCTGGCTTCTCAGCGTCAAGCCGTGTCGTTGGCAAAAGGTGTCGAGGAACTGCGTTTCTATAGAGTGCTCAGCTCGTATGTGAGATTCCGGCCTCTAGAAGATGAGGTATTGGCACAAGAGCAACTGGTCGTGTCACTTGTAGGGCATCAGTTGCTCAACGACATACCTCACTACGAAAAATGGTTCATACGCTTTTGTGAGAATCGAGACAAGGTCGTGGTCGGCAAAGCGTGGCAGGCGATCGCAGAAACCTCTTCAGATTTGTTTATGTCTTTGCTGGAGTCTCCCCGCAGTGGAATGTCTGATGCAATATCCAAAGTTCCGAGATATCTAACCCGCTACTCAGCCGCGAGATGGGATAAGGGCACCGATCCCCTTCCCACACGCAAATGGCTGCCGCTGCTAACGGTGATCACTCATCCTTCCGAATTATTCGCCCAGGAAAACGCTCTTCTCGTGCTAGCCCGCGCCTTGGGACGCAATAAGACGATTCGAACCTTTGATCCCGAAATTCTTACTCTTTTGAACGTTGAAGTGCGAAGCGACGACTGGGATAAATTAAACAATCCCAGCTTAGCGAATCTGGATGCCAGGGCGATTGAGCACATAAAAACCACGGGAGGGTATTATGACACGCCGTCTTGGTGTCGCCCTGAGGAAGCCTGGAAATACGCCTTTGGTCGCCTCCTTCGCGCTGCTGCCACGGGAGAGCCTGACTTCACGGTTCGTCATTGGCTGACGCGCGAGGATTCTGGTTGGTATTCGGGGATTCGCAGCACCTGGCATAAACGCCGGCTGGGCATGCTCCATACTGCTGAAGGTTTGCGTGGAACCACTGCTGCCATAACCCCATGGTTCTCAGAGCTTCTTCTTAATCTGCTTCGATGGCCTGGGATCGCTGAACGAGACCAAGTTGAATCAGTGAACATTCGCACGCGTAGCGACTTTTTGAAGACCATCGAAAAACGCATCGGCGAGCAAGCCTTGATTTTCGGAGAGAGCAGTAATCTGCCAATTTACAGGTATCCCTTTGAGTGGCGTCTAAACGCGAAGCGTGGCTTGCGGGTAGTGATGGTGCAAGGACTGATGCCGATGCAGGCCCATTTTGCTCGAGGGCTAGAAGGACTTGATGACCCAGGGTATAGGGAACGGCACCGGAACCACACGGCGGCGCTATTGCATTTAACGACCAAACACCTTGCTGCACGTGATTACGTTTTGGGACGCTCAGAAAAACCACATTTCGATCTGGTCGTGTTCCCTGAATTGAGCATCCATGTCGATGATCAGGATTTAATGCGTGCGTTCTCGGACGCCACGGGCGCGATGTTGTTCTATGGACTACTTGGGGCAGCGAACCTTGGTGGGAACCCCATTAACGCGGCAAGGTGGCTAGTTCCCCAGATGAGAGCCCAAGGTCGTTCGTGGGTTCAGGTAGATCAGGGGAAGTTCCACCTAACGCCTGGGGAGAAAACTCTGGGGATTAACTCATGGCGCCCGTACCAAGTAGTGATCGAGCTTCACGATCCTTCGAGCTCTACATCAAGCCCATACCGCTTAACTGGATCGATATGCTTCGATGCAACTGACCTAGCCCTCGCGGCCGACCTCAGGGATGAAAGCCACATGTATGTGGTATCAGCTATGAACAAGGACGTGAAAACGTTTGACGGGATGGTCGCAGCCCTGCGTTACCACATGTATCAGCACATTCTGATCGCGAATATTGGTGAATATGGCGGCTCTACCGCTCAAGCCCCTTACGATGAAGAACACCGGCGCCTCATCTCCCATTCTCACGGTAGTGAGCAACTTGCGGTTTCAGTCTTCGATGTCCGCATGGAAGATTTTGGCCCAGAACTACAAGCAGCGGATCCTGGGATCAAGAAACTCAAGGAGGTTACTGAAAGGATTGGCAAAACCCCACCTGCTGGTCTGAAGCGTAGGGCAACTAAGTAACTGTCGATCTCGCGATCACGAGCTGTGCCTGGACAGGCTCTCAGGTTTGCCAGGTACGCGGGTAGGGTTACAAAATGGCTAAAGACAGCCATCCAGTTCGCTTCTCAGGCGCATTGGTCGTAGTCGATGATCGAGAGCGAATGTTCACAACCTGGCAGTGGCGCACGAAGGCAGGCTCAATCCACTATTAGGGTAGAAGAAAGCACGAACCCTGAAGCTGCCTGCGCCTCGCGGCCGAGAGTGTGGCTGTTAAGTTGACCTAGGGGTAGCTCATCCATGATCGATATCGCTCAAGCGTGCACGTTAGTCGGTAGTCAGATAGATGCATGATGGTGATCACCTTTCTGATGGAATAGCGACGCTTACGAAAATTCAATGCCGTCAGCGCAGTAAGCACCTACCCTCCGATTTTCGGCTCCAACCAGCAACGACGCTGGCTCAAATCAAAGTTCCCCCCAGCTCACCCGATGAGCTAGGGGTAGCTCATCCGTGAACGATAGCGCTCAAAAAGCTGGGACTTACCCTCCTCTCAACAGAGCTCACTGCGCTTCAAAAGCGCCCCCTGCTGGCATATGCCACACCAGTAAAGTCAACGATATACATAATTACAGCGGCGAGACACCGAAAGCATCAGCCTAAGATTGGCCTATGACGTGCACGCGAGTCGTATGTTACCTAATGATTTTTTTAGGTTTTGATCTTAACCATTCCTCCATATATGCACCGTCTCTAATCATTTCTTCGCGCAATGATTGCACCTCACCGCCAGAGAGAAGCGAACCAACTCGAGTGCGTTCTTGTGAAGGCTTGGAAAAGTTGGAATTTGTTAATCTTGATAGTTTTTCGTCCGCGCTTAAAACTCCCAGCCCTTCGGCTTTAGGGATTTTTTTATACACATCAAGCCCTCCGCCTTACGGCGCAGCTAATTAACTCGCGACATACGATTGATAATGACCCATCTAAAGCTCACTGGTTTTGTAGAATATACACTGTTCTAGCTTTAGGTCTTTTGTACTCAGAATGACCTGCGGTGCATAGTAATCCTTTCCTGGAACGAGAAAAAGCTCAAAGCTCCCGTGCTCTTTTGTGTGACACTGCGTGTACTCCAGAAGTTTTTCCATCTGCCAAGACTCAGTCCCATTTATGTAGGGTGGCGTGACTAGCATCACATCACTCACAGATAAGTCGTGTGAGGGGCTACATATCACCGTAGCTAGAACGTAGGGGTCCATTGTTTGGAGCATCGTCCGCATGGTGCATCCATCGCTATGGCGGCTCAAGGAAATGTAGAACCATGGCGCATGCAGGCTGTGTTCTACGTAGCTCCAATGCAAGCCATCCGCACCAAACCCAGAAAGATCAATGTACGCATCCTGCCGTGTCACATACATACCAGAGCCCCCGAAAACGACCACTATAGATTGTAGCTCTATAGTGGTCCACAAGGCTTCATCATCTATTTTGTGTAGGATGCAAAATGGAGCTAAAACAAGCGTTTGGTCAGGCACTAAAGCAATTCAGATTAGCCAAAGGCCTGACCCAAGAGGATTTTTCAAGCATCAGCAGTCGGACGTACCTAAGCACGCTCGAGCGCGGTCTGAAATGCCCAACATTGGACAAGCTAGAGGGACTGGCGTCGGTGATGGAGGTCCATCCCTTAAGCGTACTAGCGGCTGCCTATCACATGAAAGGCGACACGGGCGGTCTTGAAGCCCTACTGGCCCGTATACGTGCCGAGGTTGGCTCCGCAACACCTAAATCCTGACAGCTAGCCCCCGGTTTTGCGAAGGAAATTGGGTTATGAATAAAAAATCGCTTACCGAGCGAGACATATACAGCAAGTATATCGCCACAGCTATTCAGCAAGCCGGCTAGGACATGCCTGTATGTACACTTCGAGGGGCAGCATATCGGTGACAGCATCAGTTTGGTTACGCCGCATAACAGTAAAGGGCTTGATCCAGTCGGCACGCATCAGCAGGCACGACTCGCATACCAACCCCGATGATATGCCGACACAATAGCAAGTGAGATCAGGAACTCCAGAACTACTTGCAAATGCCGACCGGACTTACAAGGTGAATTATCCATACACTTGCGAAGCTGCGAACACGACGATGAAAAGAAAGTTTGCCTCACCAACTCTTACCCATCTAAGTCATTATCAACACTTAGAAAATAGCGAAGAAATTCAATTTTTGTCGCCACCAGCACGCTAGCCTTTGAGGAGTGCCCCCAAACAACCCCGGTTACGCGAGAGTCCTCGGGGCGCCATTCTTTTCCCTGGCTTGTCACTTCGACATATCGAGTGTTCCAAACCAACGAACCACTCATTCCTGGCGGCTTAGGAAGCAATGGGTTTTTACCATCAAGTAGAACTGCATGTTCTGGGTTATAGGGTATTAGAAAATGATACTTGTCTATCGGTTTAGGTTCCTCATCAATCAACACGGTAGAGAAGTCTCTCTCATGAGAAAATACTGCTAAGCCGCGGTGATGATGCTGGCCAAATCCGACTGCTGCGTCGTCCCCAGGAAACCCATAAATATAAAGGTACTCGCCATCAACTGGCTCATGCCTTCTTGCGATCATCCCTATATCAACACACTTAGCCATATGCGGCACACGGTCCCAGTTTTTATCTGGAATGTGGTTAACAGCGATGTCAATCGGATATTTGTCTGAACTAAAAGCGCCAGGAATAGATATTGCGTGGCTAGCTCCAAATTGTGTCATACCAAGCATTGTGCCTTGTTCAACGCTAGCCACATGCTCGCATGTGAGCATTAGCCTGACTTCATCCAAGTAAAGAAAGGAGCCGGTCCCATGGTGATCTCCGGGGGGGTGTCGATCATCACCAGGCTCGATTAGTGAAATAGCGCTGATAAAAGGATCTACAAAGGGCGGCAGTAACTGCTCGAGACGCTCGGGGAACGACATTAGCTAACTCCTGTATGACATCTGAAGGATCTTCTAAACATTAATCTACCTTTAAACAAGATGCTGCTTGTGCGCAAAAAACACTGATGCCAAGTAGACGCAGCCCTCAGCATTGGGAGTGGGTCATTTCCTTGTAATCGACGCGTCGACAAATGGGTTACTACCCCCCCCCCGAAAGCCCACCAGTCACGAAATTGACGATGCGCACTGGGTTATCACTATTTACTCAAGCGAATAGGTGGATAGCTCACTACCATCGATGACACGAAATCCAGCAGCCTCAGCCTCCAAAGCCGCGCCAGGGGTCAACCGACTTGTCGTGATTATCATCCCACGGCTATTTTGATCCGAGTTGCGGTCCGCCTGGATAATTGAACCTATAAGCTCCCTCACCACATCAGGTCCTACAGGACGATTGGTCGCCCAGCATTTGCACTGCACAACCCAGGATGCACCGTCTTGGTCGACGGCAAAAAGGTCGACACCTCCATCGCCGTCACGATTGGCAGATTGGTGAATAACTGACTTCCCTTCACGCTCAAGAAGTCGAGCACAAGCTTTCTCAAAATCAAACCATGCGGGCCTAGAACCCTCTGGAGCACTGCTAATTGCCTCATAAATCATGCGAGAAGCTGACCTGCTTCTGTAGATATTCACACGCTCAGAAAGACCACTCGCCCCCCTTTCATGCGGGCGGACGAACGTGAATCCTTGAGGGATAGATAGCCCGTACCGCTGAGCCAAAAAATGCTGTGTTGCTGATGCGCTTGCCGAGCGACGCACGTGGAACGCCACTTTATGTTTTGCCCTGTGCTGCTTGGCAGCATCACTGACCGGAGGCTGATCATGCCGCATTTGGCTATAACGCACTCTAGGTAAGTAGATGATGGTCTGGATCTTTCGCTTTCCCACTCGAGCACGATAAGGTTTGGTGTTGAAGACCTTTTCGCGCTGCTCTACCACAAGAAAATCTCGAACAATTGCTGAAGCAATTAGCTGCAAGCTTACCTCGGCATCTTCATTCCACTCGACCTCATCGTTTGCCGACTTTCGGACAAGATCGACATTGCTGATCGTCGGGTTTCCCTGGCCCAAACCGATGGCGACGTGAAAATACCTTTCCTGCGCATCAAGAAAGTGGCAGGAAAACTCTCCGTCTTTTTCAAAGATCCTCATTGCGACAAATGGTCCAAATTGGATTTGTACCCTTGCCCCCCACGGAACTGACCACTGCCGTGACTCCTGCGCTTCGTACAGCAACTGTTGAGCGCAACAGAATGCGTCCTCAATCGAACCTTCGATGCGGACCGACTCTAGCGCCTCATTCACAACGCTTAGTGGAGCGGGCAAATCTGTCGGCCCGAACCATTCGCCCGCATCGAGCAGATCTCCGAACTGTAAGCCACTACGCCAGAGAGTATCCAAATCATCCCGTGGGCAACCTGAATCCAAGTTGATCGTGCAGAGCTCAAGTTCAGAATTTCCTATATTTTTTAACCAAGGCCTCTTGCGACCTAGATCAGTAATACGAGAATCGATAAGTGCAGCTTCCAGGCTTTGCTGCAAAGCTTCTGCCAACAAAAAATCGTTGAGGGTACGCATTAGCACCATGAAATTAGCAACGAACGCAAATATACCTTTCGGATCATTCAGCAGCTGAAATGCGGCCTCATGGGCAAGAGATGCGTCCGGCGTAGGGCCAACAACTGCCAACAGCCATTTCCTAATGGATTGGTGTTGTTGCAGGAATGTTTCGACATTTTCCTCCTCAGAGCCGGGCAGTACCCATCGGCCCTCGGCATTCATCAACCAAGGGGATTCCCCATAAAGACTCCGCTCTTTGATTGCAAGCAGCAGACCCGCTGCGCGTGCTCGTTTATGATGGAAGTAACTCGCCCAGTCAGCGATTTTCTCATCAGCCTCCTCCAGATCACCCCGCCACGGCCCTCCTGTTCCTTGCAGCGTAAACCAACCATCAGATAAAGAATGCGGCCAAAGTGGGATCTCGTTATCCATATCCCTATCGTCCCGCTCACCGGGATCAAAACGTTGACCGACAGCAGAGTGTGGGATGCCTGACGGCGGAAATGTCCACTGCCTCAATAACGGGGCGTTAGACGGAATCTGATGGCCTGATGGACCACGCATGCTAAACACGGCTTCGAACCAGCCGCTGTGGCTGCCTGTCGGGTGCGCCATGCAAACTCGAACTCGACCGACGTCGCGAATTGCCTGCACCACCGGATCCTCTGACGATCCCATCCATCGCACATGGGGTCTCGATTCCCTGAGCCCCATCGCTGTCAGGCTGAAGAAGCAAGATGGCGAAGTATTCCATCGCCACCCAAGAAGGCCAAACCTGCCAGATTCACGATAAATTGCTGGACGTTTGATGTCTCGCGTTATCAGCACAACCCATGGCACTCCATCCTCGGACAGCCCGGCAGGCCCAAAGTAAAGCTGTCCAATTGACGCGTACAGGAAAGGGGTCAACAGCTTGGCAAGAATATCCTTCGATATAGGCTGATATTTGGTGGGGGTACCAAACGCCATTGGAGCCTCTTCATTAAGAGCCTCAGCGCTTTCCTTGCTTACCGTCGACATCCCTCATCTCCTAACAATTAGATGCTTGAGCTATTGAGTCTGCCATAGGGCGATGTGCATAAGAATTTACCGCGTGAAATTAACGACTATGCCGAAGCCACCTCGCGGTTGCCGCCCGCTGTCAGTTGCTCAATCTCCTCTCGGTGTCGAAACCCGAGCACCACGAAATCACTGTTGATTCATCCAGTATTTGTGGATACCTTTGAAAGAGACCGTTTGCACTCCAACCGAGCGACTGCCCGTCATAAATCACAAAGATCCCGACTTAAAACGCCGACGGCGGGATGACAAGAGGTGGTCCAAAGGGTTGATACCGGGTAGCTCGGATCATCCACTGAAGCGAAGGTGGTTCGGTAACCCCATCAGCTACATTCTTAAAAAATCAGGGGAATGGATGAAGTACACAGGCATTGATCTCGGAAATTTGCTAGCTGACCCAAGACCGGTAACCACAGACAACTTCGAGCCCAAGCTCGGCGAATTGCCTTGGAAGCAGATGCACTGGGAAGACTTTCAAAAGCTGTGCGCTCGATTGATCCAGCGTCAGCATCTCGGAAGCGGCACTCAGGTGTTCCAGTATGGAAAAACTGGCCAGGAGCAAGACGGAATCGACATCATTTGGAAAACGACAGGAGAGAGTAAATACAGCGTCGCGGAAGTAAAGCATTGGGAAACCGTTAAGCCATCAAACATTCAAAAATGGCTAAAAGCATTTCTGAAGGGCGAGCGGGCAACAGACTCTCGCATTTGGATACTCTGCCTATCAGTTGATGTTGAACATAACAATAAGCTACTGATGGCTTGGGACGCCGCGAAAACTGAGCTTGAGTCACATGACATTCAAGCACTGGTTTGGGACCGAGGAGTTATTGAAGAGCTTTTGCGGGGCAGCCCTGAGCTTGTGGAGCGGTTTTTTTCTAAGGAAATTCGCGACCGCTTTTGCCACACCCTCAGTATGCCGACCGAAGAGCCACGGCTCTTTCGTCGTACCTACATTGGCCAATATGATTGGCGTTTCACTGCAGAAAACGAAAGCGTCAGAATGGAAGTTATTCTGCCCAATCGTAGTTCTCCCCGCGCGTCTGCCATTCTGTCGTTTGCTCGGTCCAATTTAGAAGGCGTGTCACTTGCTATCGACGGAAAGGACCTTGTGCGGTGGCTGCAATGGGCGGGACATCCTCACGACCCCCTGAAAGGCCCCTTCACGCTCCCGTTGAGCGACCCAGATCGGTTTCTTCTGACAACGCCAAAATTTCAGCTGAGCTTGGATAGCTCTGAGTTCGAACATCTGGACTGGTGTCTGCGACATGCATGGACTCATTACCTTTCCGCAATCCAGGCACTGGAAAACGATTGGAGATGTCTTCGGTTCAAGAGGCTAAGTGAATCATCCCAACCAGTGCATGCGCTTGTTAGCCTGCCACGGACTCTTTGGCGCGTGATGATGGATTATGTCAGCGAGCACGATTACGCCAAAGGTGAGTCTGGTGAGCACATTTTCGATGCATCCAATAGCGTCCTGAAGGTATTTTCACCGAATACCACCACTGCGCTGGATGCTGGATATCATCTGATTTCATATGCATATGATGAAGGTGGCCCAACCGGCCGTTATGAGCCCAACATTAGTATCTGTTGGAACCCCAATAATCTGCGCGAGCTTTCCAGCCACTGGGGTCCAAGAGGGCAATGGGATGCTGAATTTACCCATGATTGGCTGAGATCGACACTCCTACCTAACGTTAGGGACTGGTATCGACGCAAAACCCAGCAGAATCTATCCTGGTTGAGCAACCCAGTTGAGAAGCTAACGGGCAACGTCCCTGCTTTAGTCACTGAGGATCATGTCTTTTCACTAGCTCGGCTCAGCGTGCGGCATATCGCTGAAGCAATGACTGTAGAAGAGTTAAACAGCTGCCTACATGCAATGCAGTTGCATTTCAGCTGCCTTGGTACTGCGGCTGATCTTGAGCAAGACCTGCTGAAGAGTGTATTGCGCTGCGTTCAACATTTGGCGTACCGCCTGCCTGAGCAGCACCACAACTACATCCGAGGCAACCTTCAATTGGATCAAGGCCCACTGGTAGAAAGTCTCTTCAAGCTGATAGCGGGCAGCAATACGCGTTCGACCAATTGCACAATGTTGGAAATGGCGCTTCGGTCGTTGATCTGCTGCTGGGAAACCATAGATGGGATCGACCATGACTTGAAGTGGACTAAACAGATGCTTGAGCCGGTCTGGGCGAGGATGCGCGAAGACCTATTGTGCGAAATGTTTTCCTGAAGTCTCAACTAAGTTTGGAACAATGGCTTCTGGTCGAAACGGCCAGCAGCCACCGATCAATGCTGGTCACGGATTTTTCTTGATAAAAACAGTTGCCCAGATTTACTGCTCTCTCAGAAAAAATCGCCTTGTGCCAGTTCAAGCTCCCGACACATGCTAGCGAAGTCACCACCTAAAGAAGTCACCCTACCGATGTCAATATTCTCAGCAACGCCAACCATGTGGCAGCGTTTTCGATGCCGCCGTTTAGGGCAGCACACCTGGCACCACTCTCACGACGTGGGCGGCGATATGAACCCCCGCGCGATCTGGGTTTGCATAGTTTGTGCTCTAGAAGAAAAGCGGAAAATCTATGACGGGTATCCGCCATCACGATAGTGAAGACGGCGGCGGCGATGAAAGCAAAGCCAAAAAAAGGGCGAGCCTCCAAAGAGTTCGACCGCCATCACAACTGGAGAAAATATAGATAACCTTCACAAAACTTGGCGCAAAGATGATAAATAATTCGAATTGCGCCAACGATTTAATGCTATGCCCGCCATGAAAACGCTAAACGAAAATTAGCAGTAGCAATAGATCCGAAGGCATTGATTAACGTGCGCCGCTCTAATTTACCATTCACTACTCCTACACACCGCTGGGTGTCAGTTAGTGCCGGCGACCTTAGATCCATGAAAACAAGATCGCACTGCCACTAACTACATACTAAGTACGCCGCCCCTCAACTGAGTTTTTTATTGACTGTATCTCATCATACCAAGCACCAAACTGATAGATAGACTTAGTGGAATAGTAGTTTCGCACATCATCATGCTCAAGCGGGCTAAGATTGGCATACAAATCTTTAAGCCTGTCCGCTTCTGCTGGAAGCAAGGGCACGAGCTTCACAAACTCCTTAAAGTTGGAAACCTGCAACGTTCTGATTTTGTACTGGTGACGTTGCTCATTGAATACATAAGCATTCGTCAGCCGCTCCACCAAGCGCCTCAGTAAAGCAGAAAGCTTGGACTTTTCGTCAGGGCTGACCTCGACCTGTGGGCCGATATAATCATCAATCTGGCTACATAGGTCTTCCCACTTCTCTACATATTCAGCCACCGTTGAACAGTCCTCCAATACCTGAACGGAGAACGCCCCATTCAGACCTGACCCATTCAAGGTAGCCTGGAGGTTTGCGAAGAAGTCCCAATTATGTGTCAATACGATAAGCTGCGATTGTGCATTATCCTTGGCGTAATCCCGCAGGCGCTCACAGAAATTCGAAATGTAATTGTAGTCAAAGCTAGTCACTGGATCATCCAAAACTAAGACCTGGTGCGGAGTAACGCTAGCCTCGCACATGAACAAGGCAAGCGCGTGAACCTTAAGCTCACCTTCACTAAGCACGCGATGCACCAGCTCGTCACCGATTTTCGGAAGGACGATTGCATCAGCCCCTTGGTTAGCCAGGCGTACACCCATTTGCTCTAATGAAGCACCACAGAGGCGCCGATATTCGCCATCCAAATGCGGTATGAACGAACTCAGCACAAGTGCTGTATGCGCGTCTTTTTTTCGTGCGGTCAAGGCGGACAGACGTGAGGTAAAATTATAAGACTCCAGCTGCCTCGCAGCTTCTGCAAAAGCGATTGCATTTTGGCAAATTCCCTCAATTTGAGGGCGTACGGCATATGCCGATTCATCTATGCTGATCGCACCTATTTCAGCTGTTAGCTTTGAAATTTCCGCGTTCAAAGCTTGTAAACCGCTCGACGCCAACGTCAAAGCTGAATCAGTCTTGTTGTATTCCATATTTACTGCTTCAGCATACGCACTTAGCTCGCCGTATTGAGAGTAAGCGCTCAGCGCCGTCTGATCTATTATAGGAACCTGCAAGGAGACTTTGACCGACGCGATCAGTTCCGAGATAACGCGCAGCAATTCAACATCCAATACATTCGAATACTGGGAGTAATTTATCTCCGCAAAGTCCGCGATCAATTTCTGCTTGGACTGCTCAGCTTGCTGCTGAGCCCACAGAGCAGATAGCTCCGTTTGAATATTTGAAATTAAGTGATTATGAAAAGCGTGGAACAGTGCTTGAGCTTCACTCTCTAGTTTTTGACGACATAATGGGCAGTTTTCAGCCGGGACAAAAGGCCGCAACGCAGCAGCTGCGGATAATAGATTTCGCTGCCCTGTCACGTCCAATTCTTTGGAGAATACAGCCCCCGCCAGCTCAACGCTTGCAGCCTGCTTTTGCTGGATAGAAGAAAGGATCTGACTGTAGGCAGGATATGAAAAACTTGTGCATTGTTGAACAAATTTTAATAGTGATTGTTTTACTTGGCCTAGCAGGCTTTTCTTCAGGGTAAGAGCTTGTTGCCCCTCGGCGCTCGTCGCAGCTTTTAGCTGCTCAAGCCTAGCCAGCTTATCTGCCTTTAGCAGGCGTTTTTCTTCTTCAAAGGTCACCGTTTCTATCCAGGAAAGCATAGGCACGCAATTGGTTGCAGTCCAATCCTTAAAAACCCCGGTATTTGTGTCGATAACTGCATGAACATTCTGTTTAATGTCTGAAATTTTTTTGTCAGCGCCCCGCCTGTACTCCTCAATTTTAGAACTACCGTGAGCCTGAAATTGTTTCAGATACTCTCTCGCATAGTCGAAACATTCCAGTCGAAAAGCACTCAACTCCACCACCGCTTCTGGTGAAATGGAGCTATTGACATGCTTATAGGCAACTGCTGAGTCAAAGTATTTTAACGCTTGAGCTTGACCACCAAATCCATCCAGCTCCGTCCAGCTCTCAACCGGACCGCCCCTAAGTTTATACTTAAAAGAGGGAAGAACCTTGCTAGTAGAGCGAACGTTATTCAGCGGTTCTTTTGGCTTTTCAGGATTTGCCAAAATCTTAAATGCTTGGCAAAGGCTGGATTTCCCAGCACCATTTCGACCAAAAACCAGAGTAATACGTTTCGATAAGTCCAGCCTAAGCGAGCCACCCAATTTCTTAAATCCAGAGAAATCAGACAGGCTCTCCAGATGAAAAGGTTGTATAGCATTGCGTGCATTTGCCATTAGCGCAGGAGGGGTAGCTGCCGCTGGTGAGAAGGTTTCTAGCCCAGAAAACAACCTCCAGAGACGCTCAAGCTCATCTGGAGGTAGGTTGCTTCCTTCGGAATTGATTGCCGCTTCACACACCGCGTGAAACCAAGCCTCGTTGACAGAGTCTCGGTGCGCTAAAAGGTAACCTGTCGCATCACTGTGCGCTGCCATTTTGACCTCCCTTTGCTGATGACTCAGTCACTATAGGAGCACAGTGCCATTAGCGCTATAAATTGCCGAGCTTGCGCTTTTGACGCAAGACGAGGGGAGCAAGGCTAGCGGTTCTAGACGGGGTAGCCCCTAGTACTCCCTGACCAAAGATGAACTCTGCAAGCCCGCAGAAAGCACTCGGATCTAGCAAAGACCTCGCGCTGGCGAATGTCTAGAAGCGAACCGATTTCGGCGATCATTGCTGAAGCTGACCAAAAACGATTCACTCTAACTGATATGGAGATGCGAATGACTGCGCTAAACGACAGCCACCTGAGGGCTGAAAGGTTGGAATCCTTGACCCAGGCGGTGGGTTTCGCCTTGTGGCAATTACAGATCCTCGAATGTTCAACTGCTCAGTATTACGTGCTGGTAGAGCTGGCGGAGCCGATGATGGGAGAGGAGAAAGGGAACCTCCTCGTTGAAAAAGCTCAACGCAATACCTTTGGCGCGAGTATTAGCCAGTTAGGGAGGGCTAATAAGTTACCGGACGCCTTACTGGCAAGATTTAAGTCGATCCTGAAAGAGAGGAACTGGCTTGTACATAGCTCCCGAAGCGGTAGTCAGATAGCGCTTGCCGACGAGGCCGCCTTTATGGCATTACACTCCCGGCTGGAGGCGATCACTGAAGAGGCAGGGAGCCTGCTAAAGCAAATAGCAGTGCAATCTGAAAACTTCGTAGTCGATAAAGGAATATCTATTGAAATTATCGCAATGAAAACTGCTGAAATCCTAGCGCAGTGGCAAGGCTCAGTCGAAGGAGCCCAGAGCCTTTAGCTTTAAAGTGACTAGCGCTGAAGTGGGGTCCGCGTGCATATCTCCACCAACAGACTACGCTTATTCGCCTGTTACCGCCAACCAGCTACCAATCTTTATAGAGTTTTAATATATCGCCATGCTTAATTATTTCACTCTCCTGCCAAGCTAGAGACCAATTCCAATCAGATGGGCGAGGTTTGCAGTCAGTGCAATTATCACAGTGGGTTTTCTTGAATCCGTGTCCAGGAATATCCACTTCCGGCTCGTACAGAAGGCTGAGCAAATTGCCTGTACCGTGAGCATACTTGTGCTTTAGGCAAACCAACAAGTGCATTCCACCAGCGGAATGCATTTGCAAACTATTCGCCACAATCCCGCCAGGCCTGTAGTGAACAAATAGACTTTCGCAATTCTTCACTATGTCTGTGGGGTCGTAATTCATCAATGCTCGGGCTACAATCTGCCCCATTATATTATCGGGATCTTCGGGGTCCATACCCATGTTTCGCGCCGTGTTTCTGAAGTATGACTTTTGATCTTCAGTGCTAACATCAAGAAAATTAGTGCCCACGATGGGTTCATGATTATTTTCAACGTTTATGATTATTTCGAGTCCATCAGGGCTCATGGTGCCAATAAACGATCGAAGAGCGGATATTTCGTCAGTGCTGAGGAGGCTGGAATGGAGGGCCAGTGAGTAAAGCCTCTCCGCACGATCAAAATCTTTGCTCAGTAACGAGTACGAGAGGCAAAACTGAAATATAGCAACCATCCAGGTTTGAAAGAATTGAACTGATTCCTCACTTCCCTTTTCCTGCTGGATTATACGGAAAGAAATAAGGGAGGTAACGCACTCAAGGTAAGTTTCATAAAGAATATGGTACTGGCCTTTATGTGCAACTTGGCTAAGAAGGTCAATCACTTTTTTTATACTAGTACAGACCGTTTTATACTGCTCATGTAGTTGAAGGCGGAAAAGATACCCTTCGGGACTACTATTGAGAGCTTTGGCAGCATTGGCATTGGCTGCCAAGCTATCGATTTCGTACTTGAGTTTAGCCGCTCGTGCCAAGCCAAAAGCGTAATGTCTGAGGTTGACGGATTTTTCTTTTCTAGCTAAAGAAATCAAGATCATGCTGATTTGTGCAACATCATTGACCTGCTCAACTATAGCTTGATGCAGCGGCGCAGCTCTCAACGCTATGCGGTAGAAAAGTCCTGCGACAAACCGGTCCGCCGCAGGCACGATGGCTGACATCAGTAAGTCGGCAGAGACTTTGTAAATTGTTGAAAAGTCACGTTGCCCGAGCAGATTTTCTAAATGTTGATGATGAGCTTTGTATAAGGCGTTACCCATCTCTGAAATTCTGCTTTCTAGCCTTTGGGGGTCCAAACTTGAAAACCTTTGAATTGAACCCTTAACACCTTTTAAGGCTAAAAAATCCCAGGCGGAGATTACTGCGTCCAACACATTCTGTGCGAGCTGTTCGTCACGTCGTTTGATTACATTGTGTGTGGGGATATGGATTTGGGTGGAGCTGGTCTCTATTGTTTTCGCCTTAGAGATCAGATCATCGTTATCGGTAATCGAGACCCAGTAAATGATTTCACTCGACACATCTACGACAACTAAAATTACAGGAATATTAAATGATAAATAGTATTTCAACTTATTGGTCGGAAGATTGAAAGACACTACCTGCTGGCTTTTGAGCAAGGTGCAATTGGCTTCACCCTTGATTTGCACTTTAAAAACGAATTCGCTGCCTTGAGCAACCCCATTCTTATCGGTGACCTCAATCTCAGCATCTATGCCGTGATCGTTTTGATCCTCTTGGGATCTAAACAACCAGTTAGACGGAAGGTTGTAAGTGAAGATCCTCCCAGCTTCAATGCCGATTTCACCAGGTGTCATGTTCGGAATCCCGATCAAGATAAATTTTCCATATTGGAATATGCCACTTGGTGCTAAGGCTTGCAACTCGAGAGGTTTGAGCGCGACAGCCCAATGTTAGTGGTTGACATTTTTGGGGAGCAGGTGAACCGGCTTCGCCGAATGAGACCAAGGGGTCGGCCCGTCCCTCAATAGCCACGCTGAAGATCAGCCGTTGCATAACTGAAGAAGTAGTGCTGGAGCTAATTCACTCCCGCTGGGTGGCGATCCAGTCACGCGACCTAGGAGTTATGCAACACGCTGAATTTTCCTATAAAAAACGAAGCCCCCCCATCCAGCGCCAAATGCCGTTGACACACTAGCCTAAAGGTTTTTTTTTACCGCTTTGAGCTTAGACCGAACTGGCGCGTCAGATCGCTCCCGGTCAATTACGGGAAGTGGCTGATCTAATTGGGACTGGTGAAGCCCCTTAATTGATGCGTTATATTGCCACCTAAGGAAGCGTTCGATCAGCCGCGAGTTCTGCAATTTAAGTGCTTCATTTTCAGACTCGAGTCTGGCAATTCTCTCTCCAGCAATTTTCAGACTAGACGGGGTAGGAACATGAACAACCTCAGATCTTGATTGTGCCTTAGCTTGATCGAATGCTCGCTTTATCTCAGGATTAGCAGATAAAGACTGGCGCGTTGGACGCTTTCCTACGAGATTCGTGACAGCACCACATAATTCGTCCCATGTTAAAAGCCCCTGCCACGCATAGAGGGTATCGACGATTGCCATTATGTCAGAGCGCGTTAAATGCTTAGCCATTTACATCTGCTCCATTAACCTTAAAATTTGGTCGTCTCGATCTTCACCAAGGTTATTTTGTAACATCTCACCACGCGCATTTAGTGCGCGAGTTGTATGACTCGGCGAATTAATCTGCTGGAGACGGATGAGCGATCCATCTGGAACAGAGTCGTCATTGAAAATACCAACAAGTTCGCGTAAGCGAGCCGCCGATAGCTTATGGTGCTCATACCACCGATCGGCACCGTAATGACCTTCCTTCATTGCAACTTCAGATGCCAGCAATTGCTTCTCGGTATCGGCTAGCTCAGTCTCTAACTCCTCCTTACTTTCAGATCGTTTCTCACACAAATGTTCATTGCAATTCAAACAATCACGAAATAACCCACAAGGAGCTGCGGCAAAATCGTGCAAGCAGAATCCATGCTTCGATTTATGAATAGGTCCCTTAGGGGCGAGGTCGTAAGCATCTCGGCTGACAGGCTCGCAGTGAATGAGCACAGATCGATCGTATCCCGCCACGATCAATGCGCTCTCGTATTTCGTAGCAAGTTCGGTAGGCGTGAGGTGGTTATAAACACGGTTTTGCTTCGGGTCTGCCCGACCAGCGAAACGAGCAATATCTTCCTCGCTCAGCCCCCCGCGATGCCCCATAGTATCAATCATATGGCGCATCTGGTGGGTAGTGATTTTCATCGCAGCCCCATCCGCATGGCGAAAACCATAACGAGCGAAGATGCTGGTATGCACGCCCTCACCTGCGCTTTCCCTAGGAGACAGATCGCTATTCACAATGTTCACATCCGGAACCCATGGTAATACACGTAAAGTACCGCGCTGCGCATGCAGCGTATTTAGCTGCATAGCAAATAGGGCATTACCATACTTTACACCGGCCTTTTTATTAACCCAGGGAAAGTTTGGAGGAACTCGGTCTTTCAGTTTAGCCCACAGCGACTCCAACGTAATGACATCACCGCGCCCAAATCCATAAAGATAATAAATTCGCTGTTTAGCTTCATGCATTGGGAGATATAAACCTAGTGCTTCGCACGCCTCAACCTCTGTGAGAGCTTTGGACCTCTCAAGATGATCCGAGTCTGGATGAATAAACATTAGGTCTGGATTGGCATCAAGCCACTCACCTAAACTTCGTCCTTCCGCAGTAAGCGCTCTTAGACGAGTCAGTGCCTCTTTCACAATCGGAACCATAACCGTCGGAACAGGTTTTAAATTAGCTCCATAACCTTTACCTGAGTAATACTTTAAACGGTAGACTGGATCGCCATGCTTATCGAAACTCTCGTCCTCACAATGCAGCGGCAAGCTGAGCACTTCCGAAATACGAACACTTCCGCTCATCAGCAATGCAAAAACACTGCTAGTAAATATATCCCTAGGGTTATCCCCAACGCTCGAGAAAATATCCGCCATTGCCAATACAGCGTCTTGAGCAGGGAGCTTTCGGTCGCGAGCCTCCCTAGCCTTCTTTCCAGTTCGATTAGAGTCCTGAGGCCTCGATATCGGATTTCTCCATCTCCCGCATGGCTGACTGACTAGATTGTTATGGGAGACAAACTCTGCTAAACGTTGGAGTTCTCGCCCGCACTGGTACGCTGAAGCGCTAAAATGCCCCCTAGCCAACACAGCAGCTTGATCGAGAATCGATGCATCAAGTCTAACGATATCAGGTTCTCCATGCGCATCAGATAAAGCCTGCTCTAATACTTTTAAGGCTTTCGACTCATTACGAGTTCCTGTCGGATTATGGCCCTGCTGATATCTAAAGTATGCTTTAGCAAATGAAATAAATGGCTCTCTCATTCGATCATCAACAGAGAACGACCTAGAGCCAGATCCTAGCTTCGTAAAATTTGCAACCTTCGGCCATAGCCAAGAATCAAAATCCAAGTCCGCACCAAACACTGTCAACTCATTTCGGCACTTATCAATGAACTGAATTGTATTATGGCGAGCATCTAACTCGCTTTGACTAACGAAGTGAAATAGATTACTCATGCGTGCTTTCTCTTTTGCGCTCAACACACTTTCGGATAACTTCTGCAACCGCGACTATCGTCCGATCTAGAATAGCGGCAATGGTCAGGTCACCTGTTCTTGCGATCAGCTGCTCTCGCTCCTCTATCAACTCAATATATAATTCTTCATGAGGACCATCCAACCACGGCTGGAAGCTCACACAGGTATAGCAGGGGCGAGGCGCGTTCATCCCGCAGAAAGAAAAATTGCCACAGGTTCCGACGTTACATTTTCGATGTTTGACACGGCTCGCAGGGTCCGAACCACGCAGTGCGTCAAGCTCGGAATCTACCAATACCCCAGCAAACGCTTTAGCATATATCGCGAGCTGAAACCCAAGAGCCTCATCAATCTTTTTTAGATGTTCTGGTACATTCAAGGTGTAAACTTCAACGTGCTGCGTATCCGAATGATCGAGAATCTCTGCAATTACATATTTACTTACGCCGTCTCGCGCTGCTCGTGTCCCAAGTGAGTACCTGAAACGTCGGGCAAAAACGTTGAGTAGCTCATCGGTTCGCTCAGATACAATCCCAAGTGACTCGACTGTACGTTTCAAAATATGAGTGAAAACCGCAGTGCTTATGTGAAGCCTTTCGCCAGGAAGTGCCCTGATAAAGTCGGCTTTCGAACGTTTCCGCCAATTCCGAATTGCAGGAAATAATGGGAACAGTTTTTTTTGCTCTTCTGACAGCTCGTAACCTATTTCTACTATATCACGCAGCACTTTCTGCTTATGGCTTTCAAGGAGCTGCCACATCTCTAATGTGAGCTGATAGGTTTTAAATTCGTCTCGAAAACCGCCTCCCTCCTGCTTTGCTCGAGGAATGTGAAGAAAATAGTTGGTGATTCCATCCTGTCCCTTTAAATCAATGAGATCTCCACATTTAAGATGGGTTAATTGAATGGGCCTACGACCGGTAGTGCTAATGATCATACAAGCACAAAAGTCATATAAGGATGTTTCGCCCATTTCATATGAGAATATCAAATTCTCATTAAATGATGCATATTCGAAATCCGAAAGAGGACCTTCGGTAGGGTCCAGACTTTTTATAGCAAGCCCTTTCTCACGACCTTTCAACCGCCATCCATCAAGCATCGCGACAACATCGCTTGCCATCCCTGGATATCCGAAGGTTAACCATCGCCGGAAAAATGGTCTAAGACATTGTAAGCTCTCTTGATTATCACCTAAACCGGACTTGAAATTTATGAGCTGACTGGTGTTAATCTCACCGGAAGTCGAAGAAAAAAAATGATGCAGTGCAACAGAGACCCTCACAGCGCTTCCGCCGGACATTGTCGTGGCATAGTGCGCCAACAGCCTTCTTACGCTTTCACGATATTGCTCCGGCGTCCGAGTCATTATGAGCGCCAAATTTAACGAAATGTCCTTAGACAAATTCCATTTGTCGTCATTGAAATGAAACTCACGCCCGAGTACCGAAACTAGAGCAATATCATGTAGCAATACAACCTTTTGGCCGGTGCTACCTTCGATAGCGATCAACTGCGGCGGGCTGTCTGAAGGGCTCGCTGAATCAATCATTTCTTCACCTTACTAGGAGGTAGGCTTGCTTCCTGTAGCTTCAGCCCATACTCAGCAGCTTTTCTTTCAATATACCGCTGATTATAGGTAGCGGCAGTTCCGCTACCAAACTTCCACCCCATTAGTTCTGAGCGCATTAGTTCTTCTTCTGCATGGGGCACATTGGCCTTATCCATCAAATCTGAGAAACGCTCGTTCCAATAATGACGAAGATCGTGACCAGAAAATGCGCTAAGTGGCGGCACATCCCTTCGAAGACTGTGAATGACATATTTGTAACCACCGATAGAAAGCGGCTGCCCCTGCGTTGGCCCTGATTTATGAGTTACAAAGAGAAATCCGTGCTTCCGCGAACCAGGCACGACACGCCGATATTCCGAAATGTAAATCTGGACCTCTTTAATGATAGAGGGCTTTAACGGTATTATGCGGTCGTTGGTTTTAACCAGCGGCTGATCGAGACGTGGATCAGTTTTCTCGTCGGCACGCCTCATTATCGAAACACGATTGGCTCGAAAGTCGAAGTCTTCAATCATCAGATTCAGCATTTCGCCGCGCCTAATGCCAAGTTCATACATGAGAGATAGGATCAGCCGGTTTCTAACCTGAGTGGCCCCCTGCTCCCAAATGTTGAAGTCCGATCCTGGCCTCAGCACTTCAAGTACCGCTGAGGCGCTGGCAGCGCTGAGACCACGCTTTCTGTTGATCCTATTGCGCTTTTTGCTAACGGGCCGTATTTCACGCATTGCGGCTATAACTCGGGGTAGCTCATCACTATCGCGAGGGTTACGCAGGTAGAGCGAAGCTAGCCAACCAAGATATCCAGTAGCAACGCCGATGCGAGCATGCATGACGTCTTTTGAAATATATTCGTGGCTGGAAAAGTAGGTGGGTACGGCCCTCCCCTCTGTTTGAGCCACTAGACGCCTTTGCAGGATACCTCTCAGCGACTCAACTTCATGGGGGTCTAGCACCTTCCCCTCTGACAGCCGAGCTACGAGATCAATCTGATACTCCTCCATCACCTGAAGAAACGCACCTAGATGCCCTGCACTGTTCGTGAGCGTTGAAGCTGAATTGCTTTTGTTCCTGACTTGGGTGGTTAGGTAGAGGTTCGGGTAATAGAGGGGCATACCCAAATCGTCAACGATGACGCAAGACCTCTCACCGCTCTCGAACGTTACCTTTTTGGCCTTCGCCACTCTTTTCGGTAGGTAAATCTCTGAATTCTTTACATTCATGTAAAACTATCCCCCTAGGCCGTCTTTGCTATTCATAGTTACTTTTTCTTCAGCAAAGAAAAAGCCCCAATCGCTTACGCTCTGGGGCTTTCAGGGGAAAACTTTACAATGTGACTCTGAGCTATATCCTAGAACGGAATATCGTCATCAAAGCTGTCGAAATCCGGAGCCGGTTGCGGAGCAGCCTGCTGTGGAGCCGGAGCCTGACGCGACTGTTGCGGTGCTGCCGACTGCTGCGGACGCGGAGCCTGTTGGCGTG
>Ga0065714_10064612_pt1 | contig 28791 bp, 23 predicted proteins | sample MisRhiReplicate2_FD_59101 | JGI IMG/M metagenome (GOLD analysis project Ga0065714, IMG submission 59101) | Miscanthus rhizosphere microbial communities from Kellogg Biological Station, MSU, sample Rhizosphere Soil Replicate 2: eDNA_1 v2... | ecosystem: Host-associated > Plants > Roots >... | reverse complement strand
GGTTGAACCTGACTCCAACGCCTTCTTAGCTGCTGTGGCGACTTGATCCGTAATTTGCCCCATCCCAGTTATCGTGAAATTGATTTCTTCAGCCACCTGGCTTTGCTGTTCTGCTGCTGCAGCAATCTGATTATTCATCTCATTGATGATGTTTACGGACGCCGTGATGCCCAGGAAGGTATGCGCGGCCAGCTGCGCTTGCTGTAAACATGATTGAGTGTGGGTGTGACTTTCAAGCATTGACTGGGTCACCGACTGACTACCACCCTGCAAACGCTCGATGATTAATCTAACCTCCTCGGTCGCAAGCTGGGTTTTTTGCGCCAGGCTTCTAACTTCATCAGCCACAACAGCGAAACCACGACCGTGATCTCCCGCTCGGGCAGCTTCAATGGCAGCGTTGAGTGCGAGCAAATTGGTTTGTTCGGCGATGGCACGGATCGCAGTTACAACAGCCCCTATATCATTGCTGCTTTCTTCGAGTACTTTCACCGTCTTAACAGAATCCTCCATGCGAATGGCGAGCGCGTTAATCGCGGTGACGGCATCCTCCATCGCAACTTTTCCATCGCTTACCGCTTGCTCTGCACGCCCCGTTGCTTTTGCAGCATTCATGGCATTTGCTGCGACATCCTGCGAGGATGCGGTCATCTCGTTAATTGCTGTTGCAACCTGCTCAACATCACTCTGCTGACTCTGCATCCCTTGATGGGTTTGCGCCGCCATAGCGGCACCGTCGGACGTTGAGTCAGCAATCATCCTGGTTGAGTGTATGACCTTAATAATTAACGTCTGTAACTGCCCTAAAAAGATATTAAACTCTTGAGCGATAAGCCCCAACTCATCCGCCCGCGAACTACTCAGTCGTTGAGTTAAATCCCCCTCCCCTTTAGCGATATTTTTTATCATCGCAAGCATGCTTTGAAGTGGACGAACGATTCCACGCGCCACGAATCCAACAATCAGAATTCCGAAGCCACTCACCAGCAAGCCGACTAATCCCATCGAGCGTGCTTCAGAAATGTAGTGCTGCTCCAGGAGACCTTTCAAATCGCTAACGCTTTTGAAAACGACACTTTCTGGGAGTCGAACCAACAGCGTCCACTTCGTAGCGGTGTTAGCAACGGTAAAACGAAGTGCCAGTTGAATCATGCCTCTTTGATCAAGGCTATAACTCTCATCTGAAGTGCTTAGCTTTGAAAATGAGCTAACCAGTTCTGCTCCGAACGTTTCGCTAGCAGACTTCCCTACTTTACCTGCCTCTCCTGTGTAAGCTACGAAACGGCCGTTGCCGGAAATTAGGGCCATTTCACCCACCCCTCCATACAACTCACGATTTGCTTTTTCAAGGATTTTTTGGACGAACTCCAGATCCAACGATGCACCAGCAATGCCTTTAAATTTGTCCTTTACAAGGATTGGAGCGGTAAACGCAGTCAATTGCACCGACTTCCCGTTAATTGTATAAATTACAGGATCGGTAACACAGTTGGAGCGGTTTTCTTTTGGGCATAAATAAAACTCCCCTTCCCTTACTCCAGTGGGTAGCAAAGCTTCACTTTCCATAGAATTTAGTTGGGACAAATTATTTAGCCCCGCTTCCGCCCGAGACCACAGAGGCAAGAAGCGGTCTTTCTCTGTAGCTTCACTCGCACTAGACTCACTAAACGCATCGGGAGTAAAAATGCCTTCTGGCTCCCAAGCCATGTAAGTCGACACCAGTTGCGCATTCTGAATTAGTGCGTCAAGGGCAAGGTCGCAAAGAAGTTCTTTCTCATGCGCAATCCCACGTTCAGTGATAGTGGGTACAGCGAGAACGTTGGCACGAGCAAGATTCTTAGCGACCTCCATTGGTCGATCCAACTGCCGCTGAATTTGGCTGACTTGATATTTAGAAAGGCTGAGCAAATGATCTTTTACCTCGACCTCTAATATCTCCCTAGAGCTTTCACCAATCCAATGCTGAGTTTTTTCTCCTGAAATCAGTGCATAGGCTATAAGCACCGCCACAACTAAAAGAATGGCGGATCCTGCGCAAAACATGATATTGAACTGAAGAGATTTTATTTTCATTATTCTTCTACCTCATCTAAATATTTCGAGAGAGCCATTCCCCTACACTGCCACGAGCACGCATGACTCAAGCTAATGAGTTCATCGATGCTGATTTTTTCACCACCAAACTGTACTGTTCTACTACTGCTAAACTTATGAGCTACCCACTGAAAGGAAAATGAGTTTCACCCAGTAAAAACCAGTTCGCATCTGAGCAACAGACATATGCCTTCACTGCTATAAAATTATCTAGCCCTATTGAATTCGCAGAAATCATCCGGTGGGAAGCACCTACTGCGCCTTAGATTTGATTCCGAGTTCGGCCAGACCAAAGTGCTAATAGTGCTCGGCGCCGACGATGTGGTCACCCCGGCGACGAAGAATGATCTGAACTCGCCGATTGTCGGCATGCCGATTCGAAGTTTTCACTTGAATTTCCAAGTGTAGTCAATATTGAAGCGGGTTTCATTAGCGCTTTTTATGTTGGAAGCGGCCACATGGTTGTTTCTGTAAACTGCATACCTTGATCGGAATGCAAGCCCCTTGGTGGGACCATCTTGAATGACATAGGCCAGCTCTACGTCTTTGTTTGTTTCATGAAGGTTGCTACCACCGAGGCTCGGCAAGTAGATGTTGGTTCCTTTCATATATCGAACCATTCCTGTAAGCCCTGGGATTCCCACAGCAACAAAATCATAGTCATACCTTGCGATCCACGTTCTCTCTTTTGGATTTATGAAGTCAGCACTCATCGTTCCTTCGCTAATAACTCCTGCCTCGCCTCCTGCTATATAAGGAAGAGCGGTATCACCGTCTTGATACATGTATCCTAACCCAAGAGAATGCCCGGACCTTTGGTAGGTCATCATCAGTCCGACATTGCGATTGTCTATTTCACCTGCTTTTTCAGAGCCCGACTTCCTGCTGGAAAAATAGCGAAAATCAGACTTAAGCCTTCCTTCTCCAATCAGAAAATAATGTACGAAGCCTAAATAATCTTGTGTATATATGTCCTCTAGCTCTGCGTGAAAATATTTTAAGGTAAGGTTTGTAGACCAATTATACTCAGCGCCGGCGAAATTGAAACTATTCGAGGTTGCGCCAACACGAAATCGCCTGTTGGGATTCGCTAATGCAATACTCTGATAATCCGTGGAATCACGCTGATTAACACGATCAAAGTGACCGGTATGAAGAGTCAAATCTTGAAGATCCTGGGACGACAAAAAAACTCCGCGATAACTCTGTGGTAGCAATCTCGCTGTGCTTGCAAAAACAATAGGCAGGGTGGGATATTGTGCGCCAATTGACAGTTTGGTCTTTGATATTTTGGTTTTCAGTGACGCGCCCAATTCTGAGTATTCGTTTTGTGGTTCTCTCGTCTCTAGATCAAACGGTAGAAGGTTTGTCCCTGTACGATCAGGTGATGAGTCAAGCTGCAAACCCAGTGTCCCAGTTAAGTCAATGCCGAACCCGATGAAGCCATCTGTATAGCCGGAATGCGATTTAAATATGAAACCTTGCGCCCATTCTCGAGCTGCAGAGTACGGAGATTCCCCTTTAAAATCGCGATCAAGATAGTAGTTTCGCGTCGTCAAGGAAACTGAACTCTCCTCAAGAAATCCAGATCCGTAAGCGGGGGAAAATAAAGCCAATAGCGTTGCTGCAGCCAAAATACGCAATACGGATAGTCGGCGCATAGTCTGTACCTTTTTTATACTTATTAGAGGTTATGACATTTGGGGCGATTCCACGCTTTGTTTTCAACGCAGTATCGAATGCCCATCGCCATGAAAATGAACACGAGGTGTCATATAGCGAAGGGCAATATTTCAAGTTCTCAATGGCTCGCTCTACTAATTTTGTTTGCGTTGAATGAAATTTTCGCCGAGGCCATCAGTGTTAAAATCATTGCAAAAACGAATGCCACGGCGAAAAGCGAGTAAAGCGAACCAGGCTGCCAGTTGGCATCGATAAAATGCCCCGCGACAAGTGGGGAAATCATCCCCCCTACCCGGCCGATACCAATAGCGAACCCTAGACCAGTTGTTCGTATCCCGGCCTCATACAGTCCTGGAGCCATGGCAATAAGACCCGCTAAACATCCATTTACTGTTACACCGAGGAGTAATCCAGCAAAGAATGCTAAGGCTGGATTGCTAACTGACTTGACGAAGATCAGCATAAGCAGCGACGTGACAATAAGGAAGACTGCTTGTACATAAGCTAGCTTGAAGCGACTGCTGATTAGCCCAAGTAGAGCTGTGCCAAAGATGCCGCCAGCGCTCAACAATACACCGCCGGTTATTCCTTGTTCTGCAGTCAGGCCAGCAGAGGTGAGCAGCTTTGGTGTCCAGCTCATTACGAAGTAGAAGCCGAAAAGAATAAGGAAAGAGCTCGTCCAGAGAAAAAGCGTAGTGCTAAGGTACCTGGGGCTTAGTAATGCGGTGAAAGAGCTCTTTTGGTGAAGATACCCAGCCTGGCTCAATTGAGGTAAGCCATTGATGTAATCTATGCCTAGTTTTTTGCCAACCTGGTTTATCCGTCGCAGTGCATTCGGAGGTTGCTTCGCGAGCAAAAAATCGAGAGATTCGGGAAGAAAAAAATACACGATTGGCACTATCGCCAATGTTGCTCCCCCACCTGCAAAAAAAACTGAGCGCCAGCCAAACTCTCTAAGTAAATAAATGGCGATCATTCCGCCAAACAAAGCGCCGAGTGAATAGCCGGTGGCCTGTAGGCTAATTGCTAAACTTCGCCATTTTTGCGAAGCGTATTCACTAGCCATCACATTAGTACTCGCGAGAATACCGCCAATACCTAATCCAGTAATCGCCCTCATCATTCCGAGTTGAGTCGGTGATTGGCTGAGGCCGGCTAATATCATTCCGGCACCCGAGATAGTTAAGCAAAAAAGCACCAATGGTCTACGACCGAGTTTATCTCCCCAGGGGGCCAGGAGAAATGAGCCAAGCGACATGCCAACCAACCCCGAACTTAACAGCGCACCAAGTTGCGTACCAGTTAGAGACCACTCCGCGGATACGGCAGATGCAGTAAACGCCATCACCAAAACATCAAAACCATCAATAGCATTCAGTATCATGCAAATCCCAATAACCAACCACTGAAAATAGCTCATTGGCTGTAGATCGAGATTTTTGCGGATTTCCATACTCATAGTTAGCCTCCACAGGAATTGAATTGGTATATGCTTATGGTCATTTCATCTGCCCTATTTTTGTTTTATTTCTTTTGGATAGATCCACCACGAGTCATGGAGGCGGTTGCTTCTGCCCCGCATCGTTCGCATTAACATCGCGAGTTTATTAATATCGCCGGTAAATCTATGTTGTATGGAGGTTATACAAATACTCCACCTTGATGAATTGCAAGCAAGAGGATAAAACACGCAGATATTGACATTAATTTTCAGAGCACTTCGTTCGCGCTGACCGTCAATAACTCAAAAGCCGGTATACCCATTTTTCGACCTTGGCTTCTTGGGGTGTGATGCCCTCGACAAGGACGCGGTACATCACAGGAGCCACGACGGCATCGATAACTTGATCAATGGTGGGGACATCCTCACCTCGTGCTCTTGCTCTATCGAAAATCACTTGCAGTTCATGGCTAAGTATCTGCTCCCAAACAAAACTACTACCACTAAAAAAACAGTTCTTAACCAAACTCCTCCCGACCCCAGAATCCATCATCCGCAGATACTCTTTTGCCCAAACAAGCAAATCCCCAAGCAGTGAGCAAGTATCAACTGCTGGGGGCCGAATCCGCAGTCCAGCTATGCCAACCTCAGCCAACAATGTAGGTAGGTCGCCCCAACGGCGATAAATAGTAGATGGGGTTACTTTAGCTGCAGCGGCGATCTGTGGAATCGTGAGCGAAGAACTATCGCCCAACACCATAAGATTCCGCACAGCGATAAAAATAGATTCTTTAACGCGTGCGCTTCTACCGCCTACCCTAAAACCCTCTATTCTAATCACCTCGAACACCAAGGAAAAACATTACTGACTCCAAACAAAAATAATAACCCAGTTAAAAAATCATGCGCCGCAGCAACAAGAAAAATTACTTTTCAGGTTCTCACAATTGGCATTTATTGTTACAAGAAAATCATCAACAGATTTAATATCGCAGAAAACTTCTAACGAGGGCCGTCACAACAGCCATCAACGGCGCCCGTATCTTTTGGCATGTACTCTAGAGAATCCTAAGCCTGTCACACCTTTGAGAACGTTTCTCGCAAGGACTTTCGAAGGACCTTACCAACTGGACTTTTCGGAAGACTTTCAACGAAAAAGATAGCTTTTGGCGTCTTATAACCAGGTAGACTGAGGCGAGTATGATCAATCAAAGCTTGCGCGGAAAGCTCTGAATTTGAACTCAGAACGACCGCCGCCACCAAACGCTCTACCCACTTACGATCCGGTATCCCGAATACAGAGGCTTCGCAAACGTCAGGATGACTACGTAAAACTTCTTCGACCTCAAACGGATAAATATTTTCTCCACCGCTTATTACAAGGTCGTTTTTTCGATCGACAATGTACAAATATCCGTCCGGGTCAAAGTATCCCAAATCACCAGTTTTAAGCCAACCCTGCTCGAACCGCTCAGATGTCGCCTCAGGCAACTGCCAGTAGAGCCCCATTAATTTATTACTTTTAACCAGGATCTCACCCACTGGATCATCAGAGTTCTGAGAAGCTCGATCAATTCGAACATCCGTTCCACTTAATGGTTTACCGCATGACCTCAACAAATTCGCTCGAGAAGAGTCTTCCAAAGCTAGCTTATGAGAGCGCACATCCAAAGCACTTATGATACCCGCTTCGGTCGAGCCATAGGCCTGAGCGAACCCACAACTTCCGAGTTTCGCCATGGATCGTCTCAGCAGATCAATTGGCATTGAGGAGCCTGCATAGACAATCAACCTCAAATGGGTGGCAGCTAAAGGAAAATCTGGCCGATCAAGTAACTCCCCCAACATTGTTGGTACTACATGGATATTTGTGACGTTCTCCTCAAGGCACGTGGTTATGACATCATCAGGATCGAATCGATCACGAATCAATGTCAAACACCCAGAGGCGAAACTGGGAAAAAGATAATACCAAACGCCCCCCACATGAAAGAGTGGCATCACCATGAGGGTCACATCATCCGGCCTAAACTTGATCGTTTGTAAAGAAGAATCCTGGCAATTCAAGGCCACACCACGATGCGTCAGCACTGCCCCCTTTGGTCTGCCCGTGGTTCCGCTGGTATAGATGATGCAAGCAGGGTCCTCGGGTTTTACCTCAAAGTCGAAGTCTCCGGTCCCTTCTTGGAGAAGCTCAGAATAGTGATCTACCCCATGCGCCGGCTTTCCAATACATACCACTGCACAATCTCGTGGCAAAGACTCAATGCTTCCAATAGAAGTCATGTAACGATCTTCGACGAAAAAAACCGATGGCTCGCAGTCCTGCAATAGCAGTGCTACTTCATCAACCGCCATCCTCCAGTTCAACGGAACTGGCACAAAACCAGCCTTACATAACCCTAAGATAACCGCTACTTCAATTCGACCTTGTGAGAATACAGCTATGCGTGATCCCGGAAGTACGCCGTTAGCATACAGCGCACTGGCCAACTGATTGACTTCTGCTTCATACTCTAAAAAACTTAATTCGCGACGCTGATCTTTAAATGCTATTTTTTCAGAATATAATTCAGCTGCTTTCCGAATTATATCGCTGAAAGTGCTTACAGAACTCCAGATCATCACGGGCTCCTTCTTATTCTTCATTCAAAATCAAAGCCCAGGTATGCTACCCGGTCGCTGGCATTTACCCATTTATCGGATTGATCAGCGGACGCGCTCGCTTCTGGAGAAAGTCTTGCAAACCAGCCTGCGCCTCTGGACTTGATTGCACAAGCGCAGCCATGACCGACTCCACGAACAGACCATCGTCGTGATTCATATCCTGAATTCTTGGAAGCGCGTTGGTGATGGCAAAATTTGACACCGCCGAGTTCTCCGCAATTACCGAAGCAAGTTCCAGTGCTTTTTGTAATGCACTACCGGCCGGTACGACGTACTGCACCGCATTAATATTCAAGGCCTCGTCAGCCTTTACCACGCGAGAGGTCAGCATCATGTCCATCATACGCGCAGCAGTAATGAGTCGAGCAACACGTACGGAAGCACCACCACCAACGTAGATACCTCGACGGCCTTCCGGGAGAGCAAAATAAGTGGTTGTATCTGCTACCCGAATATGTGCAGCAGCAGCGAGCTCGAATCCGGCACCGATGGTAGCGCCTGAGAGCGCTGCAATCCACGGAATGCCGCCCTGCTCCAGTCGATTCATGATCGCACCTTGAGCACGCGATGCATGAAGTGTGTCTATCGATGTGCGCTCGTGATGCTCTCCTAGATCAAGCCCAGCCGAAAAATTATCCCCATGTCCATATATGATCCCTACACGAGCAGACTTATTCGCCTGTTCAACGTATGTGCCTATTAATTCGAACATGTCCTGACGCATTGCATTGCGCTTAGACTGACGGTCAATTCCAATAATCGCAACATCGCCTTCCATGCGAAAGGTAATTTCTTGAGAGCTATTCATGATTACTATCCAATTATTAAGTTAAAGAGAGTTAAAAAGTTCCAGGCGCGCGGCACCTAGCTGGATTTCCGCAAATTCCCTATCTGCCCTTGCAGTGATATCACTCAGCCAATAGCGGCCTGCTGCACTGAGCCGATCAGCAATAGAGTCTCCGCTCAGATTTGCCAGACGTACTGCCATCCACCCGGTCGCAGCGAGTGTCGCGAGCCGCAGAAATGCAGTGGCGCCAGCTTCTGCTTCAACGGGCGTTTCCTGCCGGGTATCAAGCCAATCAGCAGCTACCTTTAAGCGATCAATCACATATAAAGCGTCGTCGTTTACTAACCTAGTGCCTGCTGTAATTTCGGATACCGCAACTTGTAAGAAGGCATCGAGTCCTACTCGCTTGCTCCGCCATAAACGGCGGTGCAAAAGATCAAGAGCCTGAATGCCGGTAGCGCCCTCGGCGATGGACATCATCCGCGAGTCTCTTAGCCACTGCTCGACAGGCCACTCTCTGGTGTATCCGGCACCACCTAGAACCTGGATAGCATCACTGGAGACGTCGAAAGCAGCCTCTGCGCAGCTTGCTTTAATAATGGGCAAGAGCCACTGCACGAGATTATCGGATTCCTGCTTTTCAACATCGTCAGATTGATAGTGTAAGTTATCCATACGAAGGGCCAGCTCAAGAACTAACGCCCTCAATACTTCAACCTTACTGTGCATGTTTAGTAACAATCGTTGAATTTCTGGATGAGTGGCGATAGCAACCGGTGGAAAATTCGGATTGCCACCCTGTTTACGTTCAAAGGCGTAGTCATACGCAACTTTACTCGCGCCATGTGCAATCCCGACTCCTTCGATTGCGACCAGGATCCGCATATTTTGTATCATCACAAAAAGCTGAGAGAGCCCTCTGTTCAGGCTGCCGATTAAGTATCCTTGGGCGCGCTCAAATCCCATCACGCATGTCGGTGAGCCATGCAAACCCAGCTTTTCTTCTATTCGCCGTACAAAGACGCCGTTATTGACCCATGCACCTGTTTCATCCAGTACCGTGTTAGGCACAAGAAATAGGCTCAATCCCGCAGAGCCTGCGGGCGCATCGGGAGTTCTAGCCAGAAGCAGACAGCCGATACGTTCCACCATGTCGTTGTCGCCGAACGAGGTCCACATCTTTTCTCCGTCGATTTGCCAGCCACCGGTAGGCAATGGCACCGCCCGTGTTCTGACCCTGCCGACGTCTGATCCTGCATCTGGCTCTGAAATACCGATAGATGCGGACCAACTGCCATCAATAAAATGCGTCACCCACTCCTCACACAGCTCAGGTTGCGCGTATTGAAGTAGAACCAACGAAGCAGCTCTCTGAGGTCCGGAAACCATGCCCATCGCCATACAGGCCCGGTCAAACATCTCTCGACAAGCAACATTCACGAAAGAGGGAAGTCCTTGGCCCCCATATTTGGCAGGCTGATCAACAGCATTCCACCCCTGGCTCACAAACGCGCCCCATACCTCCTTGTACCCATCTGGGGTTTTAACTCGACCTTCCTCAATTCGACATCCCTGGACGTCACCCGAGCGATTCACGGGGTAAAGAACCTCCTCTGAGAACCTTGCTGCTGACTCGAGAATCATCTTTAGCGATGCCGGATCGATGCTTTCAGCATCGGGCAGTACCTGACACAGGCGGTGATAGGATGGTACTGCGGTAATCTGGCGAAGAATAATCTCCGCTTGGCTTTCATAGCCCGTATCGTTCATGTGCGCGCCCCCTTTTCTAGAGATTCGAGATTCGGCCTTGCATCCGTTGTGTTTTCATCAAAATCGGTGGGATATGGGTGCGCGGCTCTAAATTGGAAATAATCCAGCAGCGCCTCATCACGCCAGTGTTCCCACTCTCGAATGGAGCGTCCTGCTCCGAGCTCCTTGGCGCCAAGAATGAGGGCATTGCGCACGTCCGGGGTCAAACGCGTCGGCTCCAGAGAGTCCCACCAACGCTGTACATCATCAGAAAATCGCTCTAAAAGACTTTCGAGTCCACCCTCACCGCCTGCCAGATTGAAGGTCATCAAGCTTCCCATCAACGCCCAGCGAGGCCCTAAGCCCCATCGCATCGCTGCATCAATGTCTTCAGCACTTGCTACGCCGGATGCCAGGCAGTGAGTTGCCTCTCGAAGCAAGGCGAACTGAAGTCGGTTGGACAGATGCCCTACGACTTCACGCTTCAAATGGATCGGTTTCTTACCCAGCTTGCGGTAAAAGGACATCGCTAAAGATATTGCAGCAGAAGATGTTTTCTCCCCGCCCACCACTTCAACTAGCGGCACGATATGAGCTGGATGAAACGGGTGTCCTAATAAGACGCGATGAGGATACTTACAGCACGATTGCAACTGAGTTGGTGGAACACCACCACTACTAGAAAGAATCAATCTATCTGCGGGGAGAAAGCGATCGATCTCGCTGATGACAGATTCTTTGATTTCTGGGGCTTCAGGCGAGTTTTCCTGGACGACATCGCTCAAGGTTGCCATTTCCGCCAAAGACTGCACAAATCGAAGCGAATCTAATGGAGGTGAAGCCGCGGTGGTTGCTCCCATGCGCAACAGCGATGGCCATCGGTCTACGATCGCTGATCGCAACCGATCCTCGGCCCCTTCTGCTGGATCCGTCGCGACTACTTGAAAACCCTTCGCCAGCATCAACGCAGCCCAGCCGAAACCGACTGAACCAACACCAGCGAGTCCCACAACTGTGATTTTTTCGATTGGGAGCAAGACCATGATTAGATCCTCAGGCCAAGGGAGCCAGGCCCAACATCTCTCTTGCCTCAGCTGGAGTCGCAACTTCCAAGCCAAGCTCACGAATGATTCGTACTTGCCGCTCAACTTGTTGCTCATTTGTAGCGGGTTGGCCCTTACCAAACATCAAATTATCTTCCAGTCCCACCCGTACGTGCCCGCCAAGCAAGAGCGCATGAGTGGTAGCGGGAACTTGCGCTTGGCCGATAGCCGAGACACAGAAAATCGACTGGGGCGGCAACAAACTCACCATCATGGCCAGGTTGTCAGGAGTGTAGGGCAAGGCGCCTTGGAATCCGCGGTCAGCACCTAACACGATGTTGACGTAGTAAGGGGGCTTGTCGAAGCCGCTAGCTATCAGGCGGTTCATATCCTGAACAATGTGGGTTGGGCTGAATACTTCCCACTCCGGCTTAATTCCGCGCTCAACAAAACGCCGAGCAAGTCGATCGCACTGTGATGGGGTAGTACAATTGATAATTTCACGACCGCCGAACATAGCCGCAATGGTAAAACCGTCAAAAGTTGCAGTCTCAGCGCCAGCGTCCAGCCCCTTCAAACGCTCTTCGAAATCAATTTCAAACATCCCATCAGGACGTTCGATGATCATGTCGCCATCAATACCTCCTCCCGTGGAGTTATTAATTACGATATCGCAACGTTCCCGTACCAAGCGGTTGATTTCTTTGTAAGTCTCAGCATTACATGTCGCACCGTCATCTGGACGTCGAGCATGAATCGCCGCGATCGAAGCACCGGCGTTATAGCAACGGTGGATAGACTCCGCAATTTCCAAGGGCTGAGTCGGCAAAAACTCATTTTGTGATTTTTTTGCCATACCACCGGTGGGCGCAATTGTGACGATTACTTTTCTAGACATGTTGGTTTCCTTCTTAGCTTTATTTGATCAGGAATATACTGCTGTCTTTCTACATTAAACTTCGATAGATCTTACAACTCTGTGGTGAAGCGGTTCATTCGATTCAAGAAGTGTCCGCACGTGCTCCGATATCGGCACTCCACGCATTCCGCTTCCGTCATCAACTGTCCAAATACGGGTCTCCTCCGCTTCTGCCACGCATACCCCTTCTCGGAGAAACCGGTGTTTGATCCCAATAGACTTTGTACCAATTTTTGCCACTACAACTTCGTGAACTAGGTATTCATGGAGCATCGCAGGTGCATGGAATGCAATTGTAAAACCGGTAGATGGCAGCCCTTTTTCGTGACCGTCTTCAGTCTTACTGTTAGGATCAATACCAAGGGCGAGCAACATAAGATTCACACCCTCTACCATCCAGCGAGCATAGTGTGGAAAAAAAATTATACCGGCCGGATCACACTCACTCCACTGCAACAATCTTTCATAGCAAAAAGAACGCATGTTACAACCCCTTCTTATCAGCGGGACCACTAATTACTTTGATACTAAGGGATCCAACAGCCTCAACTGAAGCATCAATCAAGTCGCCGGGCTGCACTGGCCCTACACCCGCTGGCGTACCGGTCATGATGATATCGCCAGGATGAAGAGTATAAATAGAACTCGCATATGCGATGACTTGGCGAACATTCAAAATCAACAAACTGGTGTTTGACTGCTGACGAACCTCACCATTGACAAGAAGTTCTAGTTTTAAGTTGTCAGGATCTGGGACTTCATCTGCAGTTACTAGCCAGGGGCCTAACACACTGTAGGTGTCAGCTGACTTCCGATAACTTGGCACTTCCGCTCCACGCAGACTCATATCCAGACCAACACTATAACCAGCAACAAAACTAAGTGCTTCTTCGACGGATACGTTTTTTGCCTCTCGACCAATTACAACTGCCAGTTCAACTTCATGATCGGTGCGACGTTCCGGAAATGCGAACTGGATGTCTTCATGGGGACCAATAAGTGAGCTATTGGCTTTCAAAAATAGCCCGTAAGCCTCCAACGTAGTGTAAGTCTTACCGGTATTGATCTCTTTGTCAGCATTGGCCTCGTCAATGTGGGCCTTGTAGTTCACCGGCGCCCCGATGATTTTTCCTGGATTGGCAACCGGACTTTCAAGTCGCACTGAAGCCAGAGCAAGTGAAGGACGAGAGTGCAAATCCGGAATACCAGCTGCCACCAGTTTTTGAATCTGAGGTATTACCGCGTCCCCCAGAGGAACTGGCCAAGTGAGTGACAACTCCAAAAGATCAGTGATGTCATATACTTTGAGACCTTCTACCACACCGACACGATCATGATTAAAACGACAGATTTTCATGCATTCACTCTTCTGCAGGCAAATTATTTAGACCTGATGAGGTCAATCGAATTTTTGTTCGCGCCAAAGACCAAGTTTTTCATGTACTGGTCTGTCCGAGTACATAAAGAATACTGCATCCTCATTAGCATTAAGGGAGTATTGAGTCCATCCAGGAATAGCTACTACATCCTTCGCCGACAGCTCAAAAAACTTATCACCCACATTGGCAGTCAATTGCCCTTCTACAACTACCAATACAGCGCCGTCAGTAGAACGATACGGTTGTGTAAAACCGTTCTTTTTTAGTAGTCGCATACTAGCCGCTATCGTTGGTATTGCCCAATCCCCGTTTGTTGGATTGACATACCGGAGTGCATAGCCATGGTGGGGGTCAGGATTATTCGCCTCCACCATCTTAAAAAGCGCTTCCCTCGTACGTGCATATGGGTAATTAAACACAGGAGAAGTGTGCGAAGGCTTAAATTCAAGCGGCAGTAACCCTGAGCCGTAACGAGCGTCGGAGTCTCCCATTGGTCGCGCAACTATTTGCGCGGTTTCATCATGCTCTTCCCGAAAGCCAGCGCCTAGAAAGCGTACCAGCGGTACATCGAGACCATCCATCCAAATCACAGGATCATCAGATGAGCTGCCGTGATCATGCCAATTCCATGCAGGGGTAATAATGAAATCTCCCGGACTCATCATGGTTCTTTCGCCGTCGACGGTAGTGAAAGCACCTCTGCCCTCCATTACAAAGCGGAGTGCGGACTGGGTGTGTCTGTGTGCGGGAGCTACTTCACCAGGCAAAATAAGTTGGAGCCCTGCATAGATGGTATCTGTAATTTGCGACGCGCCAGGCAAGCCTGGGTTTTCTAACACCAATACTCGGCGCTCCGCCTCTTCCGCAGTAATTAGACTACCTGCTTCAAGTAGTCTCTCCCTGGCTTTAGCAAAGCTCCAAAAGTGAGGTACCGCTCGAGGTCGCGGACTTCCCGGCACCAGCCCCTTCAGCGATACCCAAAGTGGCCCTAAATGCTCACCTTTAAGTTCTTGGTAATATCGTTCAAGGGCATTTGAGCCTGCATCAGCGAGATCTTGGTGAGCTGCATCGGAAACATTCATTTTTACCTCCTCCTAAACCATCGCCGTACCATTTTGGCCCGAAACGCTGACGCCCTATCACGAGTTGCGTCCCATCGCGTTCCGCACCTTCCTCACTTGAACTCGAGCCTGCGAGACCTCTAACGCCTATGGCGTGCTGGGTTCGCCAGCGTGGAGCTACAGATCTCATCTTGGCTTTGAATTGTCGCCGCGATAATTATCATTGATAAGTATATTAGGTCTGCATTTTGACCTTGTCAACATCTCAGGTAAGATGTGGACAACACGGCACAGACCTCCTAAAAAAGGCCTGACATCCCATGACAAATCACGTGAAGGCAATCTGTTGAAAAGAGCAACCAAATCCCCTCGCCGTACCAGATCATTGACCCAAGCGCCCGAATCCCCCCTCGTAGACGAATGTGATTTGTCCATCCTTACGGACACGTTCAGCTACGTCGTTCGGGCCTGCCAGATTCAAGCTTTTAAAGGGTTTTACGACACGTTCAATGACACGGGATTAACACCTGGGAGTTATGCAACACTCGCCATCATCGGAGCGAATCCCGGAGTTAGGCAGGGTTTTGTCGCAAGCCTGCTTGGCTTTCGCGAATCGAATATGGTGCGTTTAGTCAAAGAATTGATCGGTGCTGATCTGATCGTTGGAAAGCGCTCGGAGCATGACAAACGCGCGATGGGGCTGGAGTTGACTGCCAATGGGGAGGAATTTATGAAGGGAATAAATGCTCGCGTAGTGGAGCTAGACGAATACTTCACGCGAGGATTAACTTCTAGCGAGCGAAAAACCTTGATGAGCCTGCTTTATAAAGTACTCAAACAAAACGCGACTGATGATGGTTCAATACGATTTCATGACGCTTAGCTTTTATCAGTCGCGCGAGTTCGATTATTCAGTAGAATTCAAGCGCCGAGCAGCCTCGAAGGCGCGAATGGCGGGAAGCGACTCCAACAGATACCCCAATCGATCCGTTCCCATTAGAAGACACCGGCGCGCAAATGAATCCACTTGAAACGTGGATACGCCGGCCCCGAGGAGCGAGATCGTTTGCTTCTCAAGATCTATAGTCATAGATGACGACTGGTTTTGAGATAGCAGTTCGTAGAACGCTTGATGGATTTCGATCACCAGTACGCCGTTATTTATCGCATTGGATTTAAAAATATCAGCGGCTTTGGGCGTCAACACGGCTCTAAATCCAAAATCCTTCAATGCCCAGACTGCGTGCTCTCTGGATGAACCACATCCGAAATTAGCTGCGGCAACCAAAATCTGATGATCCGCTATGTCCTTGACGTTGAGCACATGGTCAGATTTTTTTTGCCCTGCTTCATCGTGACGAGCATCATAAAAAAATGCATGTGCCAGTCCCTCTTCTGATGTGGTTGCCATAAAGCGTGCGGGCACAATTTGGTCAGTATCAATGTCACACTGCGGCAGCAATATAAATTTTGACTGTAGAACTTTGAACGGGGTGCTCATGAATAAAACTCCCTTGGATCTGCTAACACGCCCGCGATGGCCGAGGCGGCCGCAGTTGCTGGGCTGGCTAATACTGTTCTGGCTCCGGTTCCTTGGCGCCCTATAAAGTTTCGATTGGATGTTGAAACCACCCGTTTTCCTGCCGGGACTAGATCACCATTCATACCGAGGCACATCGAACAGCCCGCCAGTCGCCATTCTCCGCCTGCGCTGAGGAAAATTTCGTCCAGCCCCTCAGCCTCAGCCGCACGACGAACAGATTCAGACCCTGGAACTACTAAAAGTGTTACGTGCGGAGGTATCTTCCGACCGCGCATTATTTCCGCCGCAATTCGGAGATCCGGTAATCGCGCATTTGTGCAACTTCCGATGAACACATAGTCTATCCTCTGACCTTTCATTGCAGCACCAGACTTGAACCCCATATAATCTAAGGAGACGCGACGTGGATCATCTAAGTCCATCTCGGGACTGCATTGGCTTATTGCGACTGCGGTATCAGGTGTAACTCCCCATGTCACCATCGGCTCTATCACGTTCGCGTCAACTAAAATTTCCGCATCGAAAATAGCTTGGTTATCGGTTTTTAATTCGACCCAAGCACTCACAAGGTGTTCGATGTTGTTAGGGGCCTCAGGACAGTTGCGCAACCATTCAAATGTAACATTATCCGGGGCAATGATTCCCGCCCGAGCACCACACTCGATGGACATATTACATAGCGTCATGCGTTCCTCCATACTGAGTTCTGCAATAACCTCGCCGGCAAACTCAATCACGTAACCTGCAGCACCGCCGGCACCTAGCTGAGTAACGACTTGAAGTGCAAGATCTTTGGCTGACACTCCCCGCCGGAGGCTACCGCTGACGAGGACTCGCATTGTCTTGGGCTGCCGTTGTAGCAAACACTGTGTTGCAAGTACTTGTGCAACTTCAGAGGTTCCAATCCCAAATGCCAGAGCGCCGAAAGCCCCGTGAGTGGAAGTGTGACTATCGCCACACACAATTGTCATCCCTGGTAGGGTCAGCCCAAGCTCAGGCCCAACAACATGTACGATTCCACGCAGCGGATCCTCCCACCCCAAAAATCGAATTCCCTGCTCATGTGAATTACGCTCCATCGTAATAACCTGATTTTCGGCATCCCTCGTAACATAAGGTCGTCGTCCGTCGATGCCTGCGGGCAGCGTAGGCGTTGAGTGATCAATAATAGCCAAAGCACCGGACGGCCGGTGAATAGGTATCATCCTTTTGGCTAACTGTTTAAACGCCTGCGGTGAGGTAACTTCATTGAGAAGATGAAAATCGATAAATAGTATCCCTGGACTTTCAGCAGACTCTTCACTGACCAAGTGCGTGTTCCAAATTTTTTCAAACAGTGTTAATGCCATTTTCATCCTCCACTATCAATGAGGAAAAAGGGCGGAAATACTTTCCGCCCTGCATTGCCCCAAGGTTGCCGATGGCAAAACTTTATATCTCGCGCTTAGTCTCACCGCTGCGTTGCGCGCCAATCAGTACCACAGATAATGTGGCAGAAGTCTCACCTCTATTTCGCCATGCGTGGCGTGTTCCGTTTTGAACTACAACGTCATGAGGTTTAAGTTGAACCTCTAGATCGTCTAACTCCAACCAGACGTTTCCTTCCATTACCGTAATGTAATCAACCGTCTCGGTAGAATGAAATCCTGGAGCATCGGGTTCAAATCGCTCAGCCAAACCCGGCGTTGAAACTGCCAACTCTGTAGCCGCTGCAGAAGCGTCAAAATCAGCGCGAGAGAAAACACTATCTGGCGGCAATGTCAGCAGTAGGAACACGCTCGCGCCAGGCGCAGGATGGAGCGATTTCAGCGATTGAACTGGGTCTTGAAAACCGACTGGTAAAGTCGACCCAGGTTCTGTTGCCCAGAGAACACTGATAGCCATCCCTTCAGTATGCCGAAAGCAAGTGAGCCTGGGGGGAAGGTAACTGTCATTCACGCAGGATTTGCCGAGCGCCGTTTGAATTGTAATCACTCGCTTTCCCTGCAACGCTGAAGCTTGCGGCAATGTTGATTTCATAGCATCACCACCACGTTGGAAAAGCCTCCATGTTCACGATGACGTGCGGCCTCCAACGCTTCGTTTACATCCTTGAGCTCAAAGCGATTTTGTTCAAATCGGGAAAGATCTAGGGTTCCTGCCTGTGCCATCGCAGCAATGTCTTGCCCTTGAGAAGTAGAAAACCACAACGATCCCTGATACGCGATTTGATTGATCATGAACCAGATAGGACTGATGGACATTTCTTTGTCCATTCCTCCAATAGTCACCACGGTTCCGCCACGGGAAATCGAGTGAATTGCCGCAAGTGTCACTTCAGGAGGTGCTTCGGGGCCTAGCGCTTCGATCACAATATCTGGTCCAAAGCCATCAGTCTCACGCTTAGCCCAGTCAGTGCAGCTTCCATCTAGGGTTGAGAAAGTTTCAATCCGGTCGGGTGCCAGCGCTTTCAACTCCGCTAGCAGGTCTTTGTTACGTGCGACTGCAAGAATTTTGGGTACTCCCATCGCTAGGGCAAGCATTGCGGCTCCGATCCCTAAAGTTCCAGTTCCTCCATTGATCAGCACACTCGTTCTCGGACCGGCTTTGGCATGACACAGCGCCGCATAGGACGTACCCAAATACCCAAAACGAGACGCTTGCTCATAGGTAACATTGTCTGGAATGGTGACGATGCTGGACGCAGGAGCAACCATAAATTCCCCCAGGCCGGCTGAAGGGTATCTATCGAAAATTTTCCGGGATCCTGGGCCAAAACCAAAATAACCAGCGAAGGTAAAAGATTCACAACTCACGGTGTCCCCCCTGCGACACTTTACGCAGGCGCCGCAAGTGCGGGCAGGGTTCACATAGACACGTTGCCCGGCTTCTAGACCAGAAACATGGCGACCCACGGCGACAATCTCTCCAGCCGGATCCAAGCCATATATCGCGGGCAGGCTTGGCAGCGGTAAGAAGGGAAACCACTCCGGATAGTGAAAAGCAACGTTTTTCAGGTTAGGCACAATTGTGCAGGCATGCACTCGAACCAGAACGTCATCATCCCCAGGCGTGGGGACAGGTACACGATCGACCGTAAAAGGGCTGGCTACGTCATGCAACCGGGCAGCAGACATCATTTCCATTTTTGTTCTCCTTATTTTTTTCATTGGCTGGTGCTAGAACGGGATAGCGACTTCAAACCAAAGCCTCTGCCCCTGTGTACGATTCTCAACAGCAAATTCTCGTTGGTACTTGAGCAATACCGCCCCTTTACCATCAGCAATATCGTAAGAAAGTTGCGGGCCCAGCGCGAACGCTTGCCCACGGTTGCCGTTCTCAAAATCCACCCCGGACTTTTGATCATCCGTGAATTGTTTTAAGACATAACCTTGGAGAGCTACTTTTAACTTGGGTGCAGTCAACATGGGGCGGTAAGCAACGTTGAAATCGAGTGTCACGTTGTTACCGGACTTGTAGTCAGTATCCGGATTTCGGGCATGAAATTCGGTGTACAAGGTGCTGGACAATTCCCATCGCGGAGTAGGCATCCAGGTTGCGTTAAAACTGGGCGCAATGGTCCAGTGATTTAAACCATTATTAGCCACACTGTCCTTGTCATAGCGACCAATCGGTACGTAGATATCTGGACCGGCATGAGCGAAAAAAGTCCCGTCCTTGTTTACATAGTAAAGATAGAGCGGCTGCAAAACCGGGTCGCTGAATCCTGTGCTCACATCCTTACGACCGAACGCATGAACCTCTACTCGGTTGATCGGAGTAATGATTCCTGACGACAAGAAGAAAGGCCCAAGCATCGTCTTCCAAGTGTGCACCACCCTCGGTGCCCAAGAGACCACATCAGCCTCAAAGTTGTCGTCGAGGGAGTGTCCACGAGCGTCATTAAGCCGCGTGCTGTGATAGTGCATCACATAGTGGTAGGCCTCCGTCTCTCCAGGGGCCGGGAGCACTGCGTTCATGATCGAATTCACCCCCACTGGATAGTGCACCTGACCGTTTTCGGAGGCGGGGGATGCCGCTGAATAGACAAGCTGCAACAGCAAGGTCGCACGTAGCGATAGGTTGACTGTTCTGGAACGCATGCAGGGACTCCATTTTTTGTTTTTGTTTTTGTTTTTGAGCGTTGACACGAGGCTTCAATCCGCCTGCGGTCGTGGACGAATCCAGGAAACCGACGCTTTGTCCGGCAGCCGAGATCGAGCCCCTTTATAATTATCATAGATAAGTATATTGTAAAGCCATGTCTCGCCTTTTTGGGTGACACTGCTCACACAGGTTGGCCGTCCAGGTCCAACGCGACGCCCTAGTCGAAGGGTTACCACGCTATCTGAGGCACCGGATTGATATGCATACGGCGGGAGAATTACCTAACAGTCAGACGATTGAGGGGGCTTGTCGCGACCACGCGCAAGACGCCCTACCGATTCGGGAGGCCATCCGACGATCTGCGCTTTTTCTCTTTTCTAACCACGGGTTTCACGCCATCAGTATTCGACGGCTTGCCGCGTCTGTAGGGCTGCACCCAGGTTCGCTGTATGTGCATTTTGAGACGAAGCAAGACGTGTTGGCGGAGCTCATTGAGGAGTACGAGCACAACCTCACGTTATCAATTCAGACAAACCTGAACGCTCCCAGCGGCCAAAAGGAATTAGAGCTCTATGTGCGGACCAACCTTACGTTCAGGATCGAGCATCGAGAAAGTACCGTTTTGGCAATCCACGATTACAGATTCCTTGCCCCTGAAGCGCAGCAGCAGATTGACTCAACGCGTATTTATAGAAAGCGCTTACTCATTCAAATTTTGCAGAAAATCCTCGGAACCGCTCAAAAAAGTCCTGATTTTCTAGCGGCTGGAATTGAATCTGTAATTCAAATCGCAGCCCACGAGTTTCGCTGTGATATATCGATTTGCATTAAAAAACACACGGCAAGGACTTATCGCTTAGCACTGAACATGCTTGGTCTACCGGCCTTGGTAAAACAGTTGGATTAACGCAATAAATATTGTTAAAACAAAAGAAGGAGATTTGTATGCGAGTCAAAATTCTAGGTGGCGGCCCCGGTGGCCTTTACGCGGGATTCCGTATCAAAAAACAGTTTCCCGATGCTGAAGTTGTCGTATTTGAACAAAACGGTCCTGATGAGACATTTGGGTTTGGCGTCGTATTCTCTGACAAGGCACTTGAGTTCCTGGCGTCCGATGACCCGGAGACCTTATCCCTGATAACTGCCGGGCTAGAGACCTGGAGCGACATCGAGCTGCGGCTTTGCGGTGAGTCAATACGCATTGATGGCGTGATGTTCACAGCTATCGCTCGTCTCCGCCTGCTTAATGTATTGCGCCAACAAGCAGTTCTGGCAGGCGTTGTACTTATCAACAACAAGTTCATCAGCGACCTCAGCGAATTGGGTGATGCTGACCTCGTGATCGGTGCTGATGGCGTCAATTCATTAGTGCGCCGCACTTACGAACAGGAATTTGGAACTCGGGTTAAGCTGCTAAACAACCGCTTTGCGTGGTTCGGAGCAACTAAACCATTTAAATACCTCACACAATCCTTTAAAGAAACACCTGAAGGTAACTTTAACGCCCACCACTACCGATACTCGCCAGAAATGAGCACTTTTCTCGTTGAAGTCAACGAACAAACCTTCGAGCGAATTGGTTTTGGGTCGATGACAGAAGAAGAATCAAGAGTTCACTGCGAAAAAGTGTTTGCCGAGGAGCTTGACGGCGCTAGCCTGGTCACCAATAAATCGCTCTGGCGTAGATTTCCTAATATAAGCAATGAACGCTGGTCACACGAAAAGTATGTACTCATAGGCGATGCTCTACGGACGGCCCATTTTTCAATCGGCTCAGGCACTCGATTGGCGTTAGAAGATGTGCAGGCATTGACACGTGCACTAAGCCTCCATCCGAACAGTATCTCGGATGCTTTAGCTGCATACGAATCAGGACGAAAACCAATTGTCGACAAGTTGATCGCCGCATCCAAGCGAAGCTCAACTTGGTATGAAGACTTTCAAGAGCACATGAAAATGCCTGCATGGGATTTCGCAATGAGCTATATCTCACGTTCAGGTCGAATTGATATGGATCGGCTAAAAGCCATGTCACCAAATTTCGTTGCTGGGTATCAGAGCTGGCGCGAAACGCTAGCTCCTAACCTATAATACATAGAGGAAAATCATGTGCCGCGCTAGAAAAATCTAAACGTGATGTTTTGAGAGCCGGATGTCAGCATGAGTCAAGTAACTCGCGCTCATGCTGATATCTTTGAATATTCTTTATCGACAAATACTGAATATTTCCAAACTAATGCACCCTGGATTTTTTCGTTGTCGACCCGCACTTTTTCCGCTCGCCCGCGGAGTCGTCATTGTCCAATATCGAACAGAGCACGCCAGAACATGCCGGTGATTAGTATCGCGACTGCTGATGTATAACCACGTTTCGATCACCCTCACGTCACCGTCGACGACTGGACAGGTACACAGGCGTACACCGGTGAAGCCTCCATTAATTTGGTCGAGCAGAAACCAGGAACTGCACAGTCAACCACACTCTCTGTTGCGAATAAATGTTCACATTTCTACCAACAACCCGCTTCACTGGCTTCTGAAATGGAAAAAGGATCTAGCCAACCTATACCTTCGAGTGTGCCTTTAGCAGGTTGATACTCACATCCAACCCATCCAGTATAAGAATGTGCATTTATCGAATCAAGAATTCCAGGTAGGTTCAAATTACCGATACTGGGCTCATGCCGACCTGGATATCCAGCAATTTGGATATGGTCGGATTGAGGAAGATAGAGATCAAGACAAGCAACAGGGTCTAGCCGCTCCATCGCAGCATGATAAAGATCCAGAATCAAACCTAACCCTTCAAGTTTTTTCGTCCAGCCAATGGCCCCCGCGAGTGTTCGAATAAAATACCCAGGCACTGAAATTTGATTGATGGCTTCAATAACGACCTTTACGTCATGACGGGCAGCCTCCTCGATTGCCCAGCTCATATTGTCGACAAATAGTCCACTCGATACCGCATAATTCTTTTTTTCGACCACCCCGGATAACACATGAAGCAGTGGACTTCCTCCTTCCACGGCATATTCGAGTCCCAGGTTAAAATCCTCACGAAAGTCTCCAACTTTCCCGGACTGAGCAGCCAGCCCCTTACAGCCAAGTCGCAGTGGTACTATTGCCAAGACCTGTTGAAGGCCCGTGCGACATAAATTGTCAGCTATTTCCCCTGCCGTCATGTCGCGTGGAAAACTGAATTCGACGGCCTGAAATCCCGCGTCCCGCGCGGCGCTAAATCGATCCTTGAAAGACCATTCGGTGAAGAGCAAGGTGAGATTCGCTGCATATTTGATCATTCAATTCATCAAGTAATTGAGTTTGAGTTGCACCACGAAAGCGGATCCAGCGCTTCTGAATCCGCACTCATGCTTGGAAATTACGCCGTTACAGGAAAAGATTTTGGCTTGAGCAGAAAGTGCGCCAGTGCCGGAACCAGTACCAAAGCGCCCACCATGTTCCAGATGAACATGAACCCCAGCAGAATGCCCATGTCGGCCTGAAACTTGATCGGCGACAGCACCCAGGTGAGCACGGCAACGCCCAGCGTAATCCCCGTCATCACCACCACCTTGCCCGTGGAAAGCAGGGCCAGGTAGTACGCATCGGACAGGCTTGAGCCATTGCGCAGATTAGTGAGTGTCACGCTGAGGATATACAGCGCGTAATCCACACCGATGCCCACGCCCAACGCGATTACCGGCAGCGTCGCCACCTTGACGCCGATGTTGAGCCCCACCATCAAGGCCTCGCACAAAATCGACGTCAGCATCAGCGGCAGCACCGTGCAGACCACCGCGCGCCAGGATCTGAAGGTGATGAAGCACAGGGCGATGACGGCCGCGTACACCATGAACAGCATCTGCACGTTCGAACGTTTGACGACGATGTTGGTGGCCGCTTCGATCCCGGCATTGCCCGCCGCATTGAGGAACTGGATCTTATCGCTGTTGTGGGTCGCCGCGAACTGTTCGACGGTCTGCACCACACTGGTGAGGGTGTCCGCCTTGTGGTCCTTGAGGTAGACATACACCGTCAGCAGATCGCAATTCTGGTTGAACAGCTCACGCGGCGCGCGGGTGATGATCGCATTCAACAGCCCCTGGTTACGGGGGATCTCGTACCAGGTCATGCTGCCTTCATTCATGCCCGCGGCAGCTTGCTTGCTCAGTGCCGCCAACGAGGTCGTGGATACCACCCCGGGCAGCTGTTGAAGCTGCGCCTCCAGCGCATCGACCGACACCAGTGTCTGGTAATAGGCGCAGTAGTACTGCGGCGTTTTCACCATCACCACATACTTGTCGCTACTGGCGGAAAAGTTGCTGACCATGAAGCGGTTGTCGCTGTTGTAGCGCGACTCCGCACGCAGTTCCGGTGCCCCGGGATTCAGGTCACCGATCTTCACGTGCAGGCTAATGGCAAAACCGGCCACCCCCAGAATCACTGCGATGATGATTGCACCGCTGGCCCATTTGCGCTCGGTAAATCGATCCAGAAAAGCCCAGAACGGATGCCGGGCGTGTTGCGCGTCCAGCTGCGAGAACTTGTCGTTGGCCGCTTCACGTTGCGCCGCCGCGTTGCTGACACCGGTGTACGACAACAGGATCGGCAACAGAATCAGGTTGGTGAAAATCAGGGTCAGCACGCCAAGCGTCGCGGCGACGGCCAGGTCCTGGATGACCGGGATCTTGATGATCATCAGCACCGCGAAACCCACGGCGTCGGCCACCAACGCCATCAGCCCGGTCAAAAACAATCGGCGAAAAGTGAAGCGTGCCGCCACGAGTTTGTCGGCTCCGCGTCCGATGTCCTGCATGATGCCGTTCATTTTCTGCGCGCCATGGCTCAAGCCGATGGCAAACACCAGGAACGGCACCAGGATCGAATACGGATCGAGATCAAACCCCAGGGTCGGCAGCAATCCCAGCAACCAGACCACGGCGACGATCGAACACAGCAGCACCAAAAGCGTGCTGCGAATGCAGCGGGTGTACCAGAACAACACGATGCCGCAAATCACCAGCGTCGCAGCGAAGAACAGCTGCATTTGCCGCATGCCGTCAATCAGATCGCCCACCACTTTGGCGAAGCCGGTAATGTGGATTTTGATGTTGTCGGTTTCGTACTTGGCCCGAATCTGTTCGAGCTGGCTTGAGAGCGCGTTGTAGTCCAGCGGTTTGCCGTCGTCCGAGGTGATGTTCTGAAGCGGCAACAGCACGATGCTGGATTTAAAGTTAGAGGCCACGAGTCGGCCGACTTCACCCGAGCGTTCGACGTTCTGGCGAACCTGCTCTAGGCTGCCGGCAGAGCCATTGTAGTTGTCAGGGATGACCGGGCCGCCGTCGAAACCATCCTCCGTCACGCCGATCCAGCGGGTCGCCGGGGTCCATAGGGACTTCATGTATGAGCGGTCGACGCCGGGGAGCAAAAACACCTCGTCGTTGATTTTCTTGACCGTCTCAAGGTAGGCGGCATCAAAAATGCTGCCCTGCCTGGCCTCGATCGCAATCCGCAACGTATTGCCGCCCTCCCCCAACTGGCCGCGACTCTTCAGGTAGTTCTGCACATAAGGGTGATCCGTCGGGATCATTTTTTCGAAGGCGGCATTGAGCTTCAAACTCAGTGCCTGGTAGCCGAACACCAGGCTGAGCAAGACACAGATGCCCAAAATGATGCGGCGGTGATTGAACAACAGCCGTTCAACCAGGGTGCCGGAAGAAGGATCGAAGGTGTCCGTTTGAGGAGCGGTTTGAGGCTCGGCAGTATGGGTAAAGCTGTTCATTGATCGTGCTCCGACGATTCCACGGCAACTACGGACGACAGCATGCCGCGTGCACTGCTGATGATCAGGTCACCGTTTGCGGCTTGCGCCATGCCCGTGAAGTAACCCGGTTGAGTCACTTGAAGGAGAGAGGCTTTGGTATCGCCGTCCGCGAAACGCAGCACTCGACCTGACTCATCGGTAAGCAGTACCGAGCCATCGTCAAGGCGCAGGCCACTGGTCAAGGTGACGGGTTGCAAGGTGTCGAGGCGCTGCCAGGACTCACCGCGATCCCTGGATTCGAAGGCTTTTCCACGCAGCCCGAACGCCAGAACCGAACCGCTGCCGGTCGTCTGGAGCCCGAAGGTCGTGCCTTCGTAAGGGGAAGTCAGCGTCTCGAAGGTCTGGCCCTCGTCACCCGAGCGCAACAACGTGCCCTGTTCGCCGGCGACGAAGAGGTCCGCCCCCACCCGCTCGATGCTGTAGAGGTGCAATCCGTTCGGGTTATCGATTCGGGAACGGATCGATTGCCAACTCAGCCCGCCGTCATGCGTCACAAACGCCAGACCATAAGCCCCCACCACCAGCCCGTTTTTGGCGTCCAGGAACAGCAGATCAAGCAAGGGTTTGTCGGGACCATCGTCCACGAGTTGCTGTGCCTGAGCGATTTTCTCGGCATCGTCGGAGCGTTGCGCCTCCTGCAATTCGATCTCGGCTGCCAGGACGCCATCAAACTGTTTGGTCCAGCTCAGCCCGCCATCCTGGCTGTGCAAGACAACCCCGGCGTGCCCGACCGCCCAGCCTTCGTGGTCATCGATGAAGCGCACTTTGACCAGCGTCATGCTGACGGGGGAACTGACTTGTTTCCAGGTGCCGCCATTGTCATCAGAAACAATGATGAACCCTCGTTCGCCAACGGCCACCAGGCGTTGCCCTGCCCTCGCAACACTCAGCATGACCGACTGCGCCGCCATGGCGCTGGTGATCGATGGCTGCACCGGCAATCCATCGGTTGGTGCCGCCGCAGCCGGGCCGGTGAACGCCGTCATGATTGACACACTCAGCATGAACGCCTTGAACGGATGCTGAGGTAAAAGCCTGGGAGTTTGAATACGCATTTCTGAACCTCGATGATGCGGTTCGGTGGACGCCGCGTCAGTGGCACGGCGTCCATGGAACACAAGTGTGAACACGCTGTTGCGAGGCTCAGCGCACCGACCCGGACGCTACCGAGTTACCGGTAAAGAAGTTCTCGGGCTTGCGCGGGATAATGCTATAAGTTTCGCCGTTCAGGCTTTGCACGACGCTGTACGTCTTGGCTTGCAGGTTGTAAATCACCACCGGTTTCACCACTACTGCCGGGATGGAAGGCACAACGAACGGAAGCACTTGGGACACGCGCCACAGCTTGCCCTCGGCGTCGTAGCCATCGACCAGCGAAACTGTCCAGCTGTCTTCATCGATGAAGAATTTGCGCTTGGGCACGGCGTGGCGTTTACCCGGGGCGACAGTCGCCTCCAGCTCCCAGACGCGATGCAGTTCCCAGCGCACCTTGTCCGGGTTGAGGTGGTTGGCCACGAAGGCATCGTCGCGTTTTTCGGCGTTGAATTTGTTGTCGTTGTACGGGATGTACAGCTCTTTTTTGCCAACCAGTTTCCAGTCATAACGGTCCGGGTGACCGATGAAACCATGCACCTCATCAAAGTAGTTGGCACCTGAGGCCACGAAGTCCGGTGTGTCATAACCCACGGTCGGCGCGCGGCGCACGCGGCGTTGGCCGACCAGGTATTGCCAGGCTTCCCGCGGCTCCTGGGCGTTGATGCTGTCGTGCGTCACCAGCGACTCGCCGGCCTTGAACGGGGGCTCGTTGGTCAAGAAACGCAGCAACGCATATTGCCCCGACCACTTATCCACGCCGCCATCCTTGAAGTAATACGGGTACTGCCAGTTCTCGACGCCTCGGCTGGCCAATGTCCGGGTGCCGTCAGCATTGCCGATGATGTTGGCATACCCCATCTGAATGGATTCCGCCTCGACGCGCAGCAGGAAATTCCAGATCACCTCATTGCCAGTTTTCGGGATCGGGAACGGAATGCCGCCGTAACAGCCCTCCACCGATAATCCATTGCTGGTGGTCTTGCACCGGGTCGCGTTGGTGAAGGTGTTTTGATAAACGCTGTCGGGGGCGGCGGCGGTTCGATGAGTCGGGTACACATCGAGATGGAAGGTGTCGGGATATTTGGCCAGCAAGGCTTTCGTCCCTTCGCTCAACTTGTCCGCGTATTGCGCAGCGTTCTTCGCGGTGATCTGCAACTTCGGCTTCTCACCAGGGAACGGATCAGCCGGCATATCGCCGGATTTCGCCCCGGCCACTTCCTTGGTCATTCCGCCTGTCCAGGCCGGAATGGAGCCATCGGCATTGCCGGCCTTTTCAGCGCCCATGGGGGTCAAGGTGGTCTTGAGCTTCGCCGCCTCGTCAGGACTCACCGCCGCGAATGCGGTGCTGGCACAGATTGAGATCGACAGGGTGGAAAGCAACAGCAGTTTAATTTTTGTCATTATCAGGGCCCGCCTGTTC